>WBZO01003073.1_pt1 | contig 20231 bp, 22 predicted proteins | sample 5204261 | NCBI WGS metagenome assembly WBZO01 (sample SAMN12412400, study PRJNA552823) | activated sludge metagenome | isolation source: activated sludge from anammox sidestream of wastewater treatment plant... | place: USA: North Carolina | collected 2017-09
TGACCTTCGAGCGATCGCGGACGCCCTTCCTGCGGAGGTGCTCGTCGGCCAGGTACATGATCTTCTGCGGTGCGCCCGCGCACTTCACCGGCGTGGACGGGAAGGTGAAGATCGCGTTGCCTCCCTCGAACGCCTGGAGCGCCTCCCACGTGCTGTCCACCAGGTCGAACGCGTAGTTGCTGACCAGGCCGTCCTTGCCGAGGTGGCCCTCGAGGCCACGGATCTTCTGCCAGTCGAGCTGGATCCCGAGCGCGACGACGAGCTGATCGTAGGTGATGCGCGCGCCGCCGTTCGTCTCGATCGCGTTCGCGCGTGGATCGAGCTTCGCGACGCGGTCGCGGATCCACGTCACGCCGTCGGGGATGTAGTCGGCCTCGTCGCGGACCGTGATCGACTTGTCGAAGACGCCGCCGCCGACCAGCGTCCACAGCGGCTGGTAGTAGTGCTTGTCCGAGGGCTCGACGATCGCGACCTCGGGAGGCGACGGCAGGTTCCGCAGCTGTGCCGCGACGCTTATGCCGGCGGTGCCTCCGCCGAGGACGAGCACGGGGTAGTGAGTCTTCACGAACGACCTCCTCCGGTGAGCTGCGGAGCGGGAGCCTCGTCGAGCGATCGACCGAAGAGCTGGGCGACGCGCACGAGGAAGCCGACGGCGCGCTTCACGTCCTCGTCGGACATCGCGCGCGCGGCGCCGAAGAGCCCGACCTCGCGTGCCGGCTCGGAGCGCGCGGCGGCGAGCGCGTAGCCGGCCTTGCCGACGACGTCGACGGTGGTCTCCGCGAACACGCCCGAGTCGAGCAGGTGCTGCAGCAGGTGGAGCTTGTCGAGGACCGTGGTGAGCGCCTTGAGCGCGTCGGGCGAGGTCAGCCGCTCGGCGACCTCGAGGAGCACGAACAGGCGCTGGTCGATGTCGACGCCCTTGTCGCGCAGGCGCGCGGCCACGTCGTCGAACGTGTCCGTCGCCACCGCGAGCGCGTTCGGAAGCGCCTTCTCCGCGGCCTCGATGCGCTCGACGGCCGCTTCCATGTGAGCGAGTCGGCGGTCCAGCCGCTCGAGCAGCGCGAGCACGCTTCGCTCGGTGCCTCCGCCGTTCGCGGGGCTCTTGGTGGGTACGGTCTCGTTCATGAAGCTCCCTCCGTCGACATTCCGCTCCGGTGAGTGAGAGTCGCCGACGGGCGAAAAGGGTTCGCCGTATCGCGCGGGCACGACGATTGCCCCTCCCGGGCGCATGACACGCACGGCGGAGAAGCCCATCGCGCTCGTCGCGGCTCTGCTCCGCGCGGCGGCGTGCACGAAGTCGCCTCGTCGCGCGCCGGGCGCGGCGGCGACCGCAGAGCTCCACGCGCAGCCAATGGAGAGCGGGGCGCAGACCGTGCGCCCGTGCTCCTACGAGACGGGGCCTCTGTCCGCCGGTACGCGCGCCGCGATCGAGCGCGCGCTCGCCGACGAGCGGCGCGCGGAGGCGGAGTACGACGCGCTCGTCGGTGTGCACGGCGCCGAGCCGGAGCGCGAGAACATCGCGCTCTACGACGAGCTCCTCGCGTCGCCTCTGCCGGATGACGTGCGCTGCGTGTTCGAGCGCCTCCGTGCGATGTCCGCGACCCGCCATCTCCCCGCCTTCGGGCGGTGCGCGAGCCGCCCGCCGCGCGGTACTGCTACCGTGGAGCGCCCATGACCGACCAAGCCACGCCCGTCAGCCGATTCGCGATTCGCGTCGAGCAAGTCGACGGGTTCGAGTTCCGCGTGCGGTTCGACAAGGAGTCATTCGCCCCGCTGACGCTCGACGAGCCGCCGCCGCTCGGTCACGATGCGGCGCCGAGCGCGTCGCGGATCCTGGCGGCGGCGATCGGCAACTGCCTGGCCGCCAGCCTGGTCTTCTGCCTCCGCAAGGCGAAGGTCACCGCGAACGACGTCACCGCGGACGTCGCGGTCGAGGTCGTGCGCAACGAGGAGCGGCGTCTCCGGATCGGCAAGGTCGACGTCACCCTGCACACGAGCATCCTCGCGACCGATCCCGCGCTGCAGGCCTGCCTCGGGACGTTCGAGGACTTCTGCGTCGTCACCCAGAGCGTGCGCAAGGGCATCGACGTCGCGGTTCGGGTCGATGCCCCGGTGCGCGTCGGGTGAGCCATGTTCCTCCTCGTCCGTGACGAAGACGCAAGGACCGTCGCGACCGCGATCAACGCGTTCGCCGACGAAGAAGGCCTCGAGCCGATCGACCTCGCCGCAGAGGAGCAGAGCCCGCTGACGATGCTCTCGGTCCTTGCCGGCCCGCGGGCGCTCGTCTCGACGAGCGGCGATCAGGTGGTCGCCCTCGGGCTCGAGTCACTCGACATCGCCGATGCCGACGAGTGGGGCACGGCGATCTCCGCCGCGTGCGAGACGGAGGTGATCGCCGTCGACGGCGCGCCCGACGGCGTGCGCGTCTACGTCTTCGACGGCGGGGAGCTCGACGAGGAGATCGAGGTCGCCCTCGATCCGTCGGGGCGGACGCGTGCGCCGGAGCTCGTGGAGCTCGCCGAGAGCGAGCAGGGGAGGTGGGAGCTCGCGCAAGGCATCGTCGCCGCGTCGGCCGAGCAGCTGGTCCAGGGCGTGCTGCGCTGCCTCGGCGTCGAGGGCCCCGGCGAGGACGCGATCGTGCTGGCGTTCCTCGATCCGCTCGACGAGGACGAGATCGAGGAGGAGGCGGCTCTCGTGGTCGAGGCGCTCCCGGGCGCCGAGCTCGCGGGCAGCGTGGGAAGCGAGATCGTGTCGTTCTACGGGAGCCTCTTCGCCGTGTCGCTGCAGGGGGCCGATTCGGTGACGGGGCTACGGCTCGAGCTGTCGGGCGACGGCCTCGCGCTGCTCGACGTCGACACCGTCTCCGTCACGCTGCGCGTCCGCGGGAGCCACCAGCTCCAGACCCGCGAGCTCGAGGCGACGACGTCCTCCGAGGGCGCGATCGTCGTCGACCTCGAGGACGCGTTCCTCGAGCGCGTCGATCTCCGCCCGCCGGCGCTCGATCCGAGCGACATGTTCGCCACGATGCAGCGCCTGATGAGCGCGGGCGAGAGCCAGCAGCTGAACACGATGCTCGTCGGCGTCGCCGGCGTCGCCCGTCGCGCGGGGGAGGGCGAGCTGGGCCTCCGTGCCGTTGCGACATCGGCCGCCGTCGCGCCAGGCGAAGCAGGCATTCCGGTGCGCGTGGCGTGACGTCGGCACTCTCCGCTGGCGTCGGGCGTCTGTTATGATAGACGTGTATTCGTTATCATGAATAGCGCCGCCGCCAGCCTCCTCGATCCGGACCCGCGCCGGGACCGGCGCCGGCTCACGCACCTCCAGCAGCTCGAGGCCGAGAGCATCCACGTGCTGCGCGAGGTCGTCGCCGAGCACGAGCGTCCGGTGATGCTCTACTCGATCGGCAAGGACTCCCAGGTCCTCGTGCGCCTCGCCCAGAAGGCGTTCGCGCCCGCGCCCGTCCCGTTCCCGCTGCTGCACATCGACACGACCTGGAAGTTCCGCGCGATGATCGAGCTCCGCGATCGGTTCGCGCGCGAAAATGGGCTCGACCTGCGCGTGCACACGAACGTGAAGGCGCTCGCTGAGGGGGCGAGCCCCTTCACGTGGGGGAGCAACAAGTACACGCAGGTGATGAAGACGCATGCGCTGCTCGAGGCGCTCCGCGCGGGCGGCTACGACGCGGCGTTCGGAGGCGCCCGCCGGGACGAGGAGCGGTCGCGCGCGAAGGAGCGCGTGCTCTCGTTCCGGGACGTGCACGGCCAGTGGGACCCGAAGAACCAGCGGCCCGAGCTCTGGGACCTCTACAACGGCAAGGTGAAGAAGGGCGAGAGCGTGCGCGCCTTCCCGCTCTCCAACTGGACCGAGCTCGACGTGTGGCAATACATCTGGCTCGAGGACATCCCCGTCGTCCCCCTGTACTTCGCCGCGGATCGACCGGTGGTGGAGCGCGACGGGGTCCTCCTGATGGTCGACGACGAGCGCTTCCCGCTCGAGCCGGGCGAGGCGCCGCGCATCGAGCGCGTGCGCTTCCGGACGCTCGGCTGCTACCCGCTCACAGGCGCGGTCAGGAGCGACGCGACGACCGTGCCCGAGGTCCTGCGCGAGATGATCGAGGCGAGGAGCTCGGAGCGGAGTGGGCGACTCATCGATCACGACGAGGAGGCCTCGATGGAGGCGAAGAAGCGCGAGGGGTACTTCTGAGATGGCCGCCACGCTCTCCGCCGAGCTCGACGCCACCCGCTGGCTTCGCGCGCAGGAGGAGAAGGACCTCCTTCGCTTCGTCACGATCGGCTCGGTCGACGACGGCAAGTCGACGCTCATCGGCCGGCTCCTGCACGACGCGCACGGCCTCTACGACGACCAGCTCGAGGCGGTCCGCCGCGCCTCGGCCCGCGGATCGACGCGGAGCGGGAGCTCGGCCGCCGAGATCGACTTCTCGCTCTTCACCGACGGCCTCGCGGCCGAGCGGGAGCAGGGCATCACCATCGACGTCGCGTACCGATACTTCGCGACCGAGCGCCGGAAGTTCGTGATCGCCGACACGCCCGGCCACGTTCAGTACACGCGGAACATGGCGACCGGCGCGTCCACCGCCGACCTCGCCGTCATCCTCGTCGATGCGCGCCTCGGCGTGCTCGCGCAGACGCGGCGCCACGCGCACATCGCGTCGCTGCTCGGCATCCGGCACGTGGTCGCGTGCGTGAACAAGATGGACCTCGTCGGCTTCGACCGCGGGCGGTTCGACGCGATCCGCGCCGACCTCGACGCGATGGCGCGGAGGCTCGGCATCGACGAGCTCGTCGCGCTGCCGATCAGCGCGCTGCGCGGAGACAACGTCGTCTCGGCCAGCGAGCGCATGCCGTGGTGGCGCGGACCGACGCTCCTCGCGCATCTCGAGGAGGTCGAGCCCGCCTCTTCGCACGACGACGGACCGCTGCGGCTCCCCGTGCAGCTCGTCCTCCGCCCGGGGCTCGGCTACCGCGGCTTCGCGGGCCGCATCGCCTCGGGGGTGGTCCGGCGCGGCGACGAGGTGATCGTCCTGCCGTCCGGGAGGCGCACGCGGGTCGCGGCGGTCGATGTCGCGGGCAGGGAAGTAGACGAGGCGTTCACTAAGATGAACGTGGCGCTGCGCCTCGCGGACGAGATCGACGTCGGGCGCGGCGACATGATCGTGCACCCGGGCGATCTGCCGCGCGTCGGCAAGGAGCTCGAGGCCGACCTCGTGTGGATGAGCGAACGACCGCTCGATCTCGAGCGCTCGTACCTCCTCAAGCACACCACGCGCACGGTTCGCGCGCAGATCGACGTCGTCCTCCACCGGACCGACCTCGAGACCCTCGAGCGCGTGCCCGCCGACGGGCTCTCGCTCAACGACGTCGCCCGCGTGCGCGTCCGCGCGCGCGCGCCGCTGTTCTTCGATCCGTATCGCGCGAACCGGACGACGGGCGCGTTCGTGCTCGTCGACTCCGTCACGAACGACACCGTCGCGGCCGGCATGATCGCCGCCGCGGGCCTTCGCGCGGTGCCCTCGCGGGAGCGCACGCAGGTGAGCGCGTCCGAGCGCCGAGCGCGCCTCGGTCAGGCGGGCGTGGTCGTGCGCGTGGTCGCGAAGGCGCAGGACGCGGCGCGGGCGCGCGCGTTCGAGATCGAGCGCGACCTCTTCGACGGCGGACGCGTCGCCACGGTGATCGAGGGAGGCGCGGCGCCGATCGAGGCGGCCGAGGCGTGCGCCCGCGCCGGCGTCATCGCGCTCGTCGTCGAGGCCGGCGAAGCGGACGCGACCTCCATCGACGGCGAGCCGGTCGACGGCGACGTCCTCGGCGCCCTCGGCGCGCGACGGCTCGTGGATCCGTGAGCGTCACGGACACGCGACGAAGTGCCAGGTGATCTTCACCCGGCCGGCGCTCAGCTTCGCGATCTTGGAGAAGGCGGTCTGGCTGAGGTCGAGGTCGCCGCTGTCGCAGCCGGGGCACTTGTCGACGATGCGTACGACGATCGTGCCGTTGGGCCCCGTCACCTCCACGCACTTCCCGCAGTTCGCCTTCGAGTACTGCTCGTCGTTGATCGCCGCGACCATGAAGTCGTTCGAGGCGGGGAACCCGCACGCGCCGGTGCCGTCGGCGTCGTAGTAGGTCGCCTCGCCCGTGTACTCCGGGCCGAGGGCGGCGTCGCCCGCGTCGGTCCCGCCGCCGCCGCCGCCGTCCGCCGGCTTCGTGCCGCCGTCCGCGGTGGAGGTCGGGCCCGCGTCATCCCCGGGCGCGCCGAGCACTCCCGGGCCGCGTCCCTCCGGAGCGTCGTCGCTTCCGCAGGCGGCGAGGATCGCCGCGCAGAACAGGAACGGCCGGGCGAGGCGCAGGAGCATCGCGCCATTGTACATGGTCCCGTCCGACGGCCTCCGGGCAGCCGGGGACGGCGGTCGTTGCTCCTGCAACGATTGGGATTCAAATCGATCGCGAAGAGAGTATCGTTTCGCGGCGCGAGGGCTGGTGAGCTCGAAATCCCGCGGCAAGACCACATCCCAGCGGCTCGTGTACGCGGGCTGCCTCGCCGTCGTGGCGGCGGTCTTCTACCCGGGCGCGGTCCTCTCGCCGGCGCACGGATCGGACGCGGCGCTCATCGGCGCGCTCGGGTTCCTCCTGCTCGCGGGCACGCTCATGAGCGAGCTCGTCGAGATCCTCGGGCTGCCCCATCTCACCGGGTATCTCCTCGCCGGCATCCTCGCCGGCCCGCACGTCCTCGGCTTCCTCCATCCGCTCACCGTGACGCGGCTCGCCCCGGTGAACACCCTCGCGCTCGCGCTCATCGCGCTCGCCGGCGGCGCGGAGCTCCGCCTCGACCAGCTGAGACAGGGGCTCCGCTCGCTGCTCGTCGCCACCGGGGTCCACTCGCTGATCGGCCTGCTGGTCATCACGGGCGTGTTCTTCGCCGTCCGGCCGTTCATCCCGTTCGCCCGGGACATGAGCCCGACGGCCGCGCTCGCCGTGGCGCTCCTCTGGGCGGTGCTCGGCGTGAGCCGGAGCCCGTCGGCCACGCTCGGCATCCTCGCGCAGACGCGCGCGCGCGGTCCGCTCGCCACGTTCTCCCTCGCGTTCGTGATGAGCTCGGACGTGGTCGTCATCCTGCTCATGGCGCTCGCGATGATGATCGCCAAGCCGATGCTCGCACCGGGCACCGCGCTCTCGCTCGAGGCCTTCCGCGCCCTCGGGCACGAGGTGCTGGGCAGCGTCTCGATCGGAACGACGCTCGGCCTGATGCTCGTGATCTACATGCGCGTCGTCGGCCAGCAGCTCATCGTCATGTTCGTGGCGGTCGGCTTCGGCGCCACCGAGGTCCTCCACTACCTGAACTTCGATCCGCTGCTCACGTTCCTCGTCGCCGGCTTCATCGTCCAGAACCTCTCCAGCACCGGCGACAAGTTCCTCCACGCGCTCGAGGACATGGGCTCGATCGTCTACGTGGTCTTCTTCGCGAGCGCGGGCGCGGAGCTCGACATCCCGCTGCTGGTGAATCTGTGGCCGGTCGCCCTCGTCCTCGCCGCGTCCCGCGGCGCCATCACCGTCGGCGCCTCGCGGCTCTCGAGCGTCATCGCACGGGACCAGCCGCCTCTCTCCCGCTGGTCGTGGGCGCCTCTGATCGCCCAGGCCGGCCTCACCCAGGGGCTCGCGGGCGTGGTCGCCGTCGAGTTCCCGGCCTTCGGCCAGCCGTTCCGCGCCATGGTGCTCGCGGTCCTCGCGATCAACGCGGTCGTCGGACCGATCGCGTTCAAGCTCGCGCTCGACCGCGCGAAGGAGTCGAAGGACGCGTTGCCCGCGCTCGAGGAGAGCGAGGGCGCGCCGGCCTGAGACCAGCGGAGCGTCGTCCGTTCGGGGGACGCGCTCCGCCGAGCACGCGTCCGAAATTGAAAAGCCGCCGGCTGCCGCCGCGGTCAGGTTGAGCTTCGTCGCCGCGTGACGGACGCGCGGCCGCTCGAAAGGACGAAACCATGCTGACCCGCCTCGCCCTCGCCCCCGTCGTCTTCGGCCTCCTCGTCGCGTGCACCGCTTCGCCGGTGGAGGGCGAGGAGGAAGAGACCGCGCAGACGAAGCAGGAGCTGCGACGCAGTGGCCGCGCGGCCACGTGCGAGTGTACGCTGGAGGCTGGAGACAACGTGTGGCGCTGCAACGGGGCGTGCTCGGACGACGATCTGGCGAACCTTCCGCACTGAGGACGCACGAGGACGCGCTCGCGCTTCGAACGACGTTTCGGTTCGAAGCGCGCGCCTCGAGGGCGCTGGTCGAGGTCGTCGCGCTCCGGCGCCCCGACCTCGTCCTCCGTCGCACGCGCTACGCGCGCATCGTGGTCGACGAGCGGATCCTGACGCGCGCCTTCGCCTGGATCTCGCCGCCTTCGCGCCTCCAGGCGATCGCGCTCGTCGAGGGACGGATCGCGATCGAGGCGGGCGACGAGACCATCGAGTCTTCGGCCGGCGACGTCCTGCTCCTCACGCCTCCGATGGCGAGCCGCGCGCGCTTCGAGCGCACGCTCTACCTCGACCTCGAATGGGACAGCGCGGACGCCGCCGCTCTCCCCGCGCCGCGCGTGGTGGGTCGCGCGAGCCCCGATGCGCTCCTCGCGCTCGGCGAGACGCTCGCGGATCCGGCTCGCCCGCACCGTGCCGTCTTCGCCGATGCGTTCGCCCTGCTCCGGAAGGCGGGCGTACCGCTCGAGGCGCTGTCGGCGGATGCGCTGACGGGCGGGCCGAGCGATCGTGACGAGCGCGTCGCGCGCGCGATCGAGGCCCAGCTCTCGAACCTCGCGACGAAGGCGAGCAGCCTCCACTTCGGAGAGATCGCCGAGCTGTCTCCGCGCCAGCTCCAGCGGATCGTCGAGGAGCTCGCCGCGCGCTACGGCCTCAACGCCGGGAACTGGCGCGACATGCGCAACCGGTGGCGCATCCAGATCGCCGCCGTCCTCCTGAGCGTCCCCGAGCTGACGCTGAGCGCGATCGCGGACGAGGTCGGCTACGCGTCCGCCGCGGCGCTCACGCGCGCGTTCGCCAATGCCGGCCTGCCGCCCCCGAGCGAGCTGCGCGAGGCGTTCAAGGCGAGCGCGAGGTGAGGTGCGTCGGCTCGAGGTCGGCGGGCATGGCCGCCAGCTCCTCGGGCGTGAGGCGGGCGTAGACCTCGATCAGGTTGCCGTCGGGGTCCTCGAGCCACAGCTCGTGGAGCGGCGTACCTCGCCAGGTGGTCCGTGGCGGCTTCGCGACGGAGAACCCCGCGCGCTCGGCGCGGTGGAAGGCGTCGATCACCGCCGCCTTGTCGGCGACGGCGATCCCGAGGTGGTAGAGCGTGTCGTGGTGGAGCTCCTTGCCGTCGGAGACGACGAGGACGAAGTTCGTGTGCAGATCGGGCCGCACGAACGTCGAGTACCGATGGGTCCACTCCTTCGGCGACGCGCCCAGGAGCCATGCGTAGAAGCGCGTGCTCTTCGCGAGGTCCTTCACCCGCACGCTCGCGTGGAGTTCGTGGGGCTCCGGGCCCTCCGGCACGTCGAGCAGCGCCGCGAGCACCTCGAGGCGGGCGGCGATCCGATCGCGCGCGGCGCGGAATCGCTCGAGCATCTCCTCGCGAGGGACGGAGGGATCGTCGCTGGCCGGATCGGGGATCGGCCAGTGTAGCCTCCGCGCCTGGCCGAGGAAGACGGGGCAGACCTCCTCGGCGCACAGCGTGATCACGGTGTCGACCGACGTCGGATCGACGGTGTCGACCGACTTCGACGCGTGCCCCGCGAGATCGACGCCGACCTCGCGCGCGACCTCGATGGCGAACGGATTCACTCGCGAAGGCCGGGAGCCGGCGCTCTGCACCCGCACGCGGCCAGCCAGGATCTTCCGGGCCAGTCCCTCGGCGAGCTGGCTCCGCGCCGAGTTGGCGACGCACAGGAACAGGATGCTGCGGACGGACGAGAGCTCGTTCATGCGGGCACCGCCTTCGAGAAGAACCGGCGGCCCGCCCAGAGGGAGACGTTCACCAGGCCGATGAGCACGGGCACCTCGACGAGAGGGCCGATCACGGCGGCGAACGCCGCGCCGCTGTGGAGCCCGAACGTCGCGACGGCGACCGCGATGGCGAGCTCGAAGTTGTTCGACGCGGCGGTGAACGAGAGCGTCGCCGCCTCCTCGTAGCGCGCCCCCACGCGCTTGCTCATCGCGAACGACACGGCGAACATCACGACGAAGTAGACGAGCAGCGGGACCGCGATGCGCACGACGTCGAGCGGGAGCTTCAGGATCGCCTCGCCCTTGAGCGAGAACATCAGGACGATGGTGAAGAGGAGCGCGACGAGGGTGATCGGCCCGATCCGCGGGACGAAGCGCGTCTCGTACCAGTCGAGGCCCCTTCGCGCGACGAGCACCCGCCGCGTGAGGAACCCGGCGGCGAACGGGATCCCGAGGTAGACGGCGACGCTCTTGGCGATCTCCCCGATGGTGATCGACACCGCCGCGCCCTGGAGGCCGAGCCACGAGGGGAGGAGCGTGGCGAAGAACCAGGCGTAGACGGAGAAGAAGAGCACCTGGAAGATCGAGTTGAACGCGACCAGGCCGGCGCAGTACTCGCGGTCGCCCTTCGCGAGATCGTTCCACACGATGACCATCGCGATGCAGCGGGCGAGCCCGATCAGGATGAGCCCGAGCATGTACTCGGGCTCGTCGCGCAGGAACACGACGGCCAGCCCGAACATGAGCGCCGGGCCGATGACCCAGTTCTGCGCGAGCGACAGCGCGAGGACGCGCCTGTTCCGGAAGACCTTCCCGAGCTGTTCGTACCGGACCTTCGCGAGCGGCGGGTACATCATGACCACCAGCCCGATGGCGATCGGGATCGACGTCGTGCCGACGCTCATGCGCTCGACGGCGGAGGGGACGCCGGGCGCGAGCGCGCCGACGGCGACGCCGAGCGCCATCGCGAGGAAGATCCAGAGCGTCAGGTAGCGGTCGAGGAAGGACAGCTGGCGCGTGAGCCCGCTCATGCGAGCGGCTTGCGCGCGCGCACGAACGCGCTCATGACGGCGCCGTCGAGCGCGCTCAGCGTCTCGTCGATGCCGGGGCTTCCGCAGCACGACGAGCCCGAGGCGCCGGCGGCCATCTGCTCGGCATCGGCCTTGTCGTAGACGCGCGTCGGCTCGATGCCGATCTCGGTGAAGCCGGCCGCGCGGAGCTTGGACTCGTACTCGGAGTCGAGGAGCGCTCCGGCGATGCAGCCCGTCCAGAGCTCCATGGACGCGCGCGCCGACTCGGGGAGGGGCTTCTTCAGCACGATGTCCGAGACGGCGAGGCGCCCGCCCGGCTTCAGCACGCGGATCGCCTCGCGCAGCACCTGGTCCTTGTCGGACGAGAGGTTGATGACGCAGTTCGAGATGATGACGTCCACCGACGCGTCGGGCAGGGGGATGCTCTCGATGTTGCCGCGGAGGAACTCGACGTTCGTCGCGCCGGCCTTCTCCTTGTTCGCGTTCGCGAGCGCGAGCATCTCGTCGGTCATGTCGAGGCCGTACGCCTTGCCCGACGGGCCGACGCGCCTGGCCGACAGGAGCACGTCGATCCCCCCGCCGGAGCCGAGATCCAGCACCACCTCGCCCGCACGGAGCTCGGCGAGCGCCGTCGGGTTCCCGCAGCCGAACGACGCGAGCAGCGCCTCCGAAGGCAGGCCCTCCGTCTCGCCCTTCGCGTAGAGGTCGCGCGTGATCGGATCGGTGTCGAACCCGAGCGGCGCGTCCTTCTTCGCCGACGAGCCGCAGCACGAGGGCTTCGCGCCCGCGATCACGGCCTTCACCGCCTGGCCGTACTGCTGCTTCACGATCTCGCGGACGTCCTTCTGCTTCTCCATGTCGATGCTCCTCAGCAGCAGCGCTGGCCCTTGCCCCGCTTGCAGCAGTCTTCCCAGAGGTAGTCGGTGAGCGCCTTCAGCGCGTCGTACGCGGCGCGGTAGTAGATGAACGTCCCCTCGCGCCGCGCGACGAGGAGGCCGGCGGAGGCGAGCCGATCGAGGTGATGGCTCAGCGTGGACGCGGGGATGTCGAGCCGGGCCTGGATCTCGCCCGCCGGCGTGCCGTCGTCTCCGCCCTGCACGACGTAGCGCAGGATCGAGAGGCGCACCGGGTGCCCGAGCGCGCCGAGCTGCTCCGCATGGCGTTCGAGCTTCGAGGTCACGGCGCTATTTCTAACAATCTCGAAGAATGGGGCAAGGGCCTTCTTCGATCTTATTGGAAATAGTGCCGGCGCGACCTCAGCAGTCCTTGCAGTCCCTGCCGGCGCGCGGCGCGCAGGACAGGACGTTGCCGCGCGCGTCGAGGTCGAAATCGCAGCACGCGCGCACGACCCCCTCGAGCAGCTTCCGCCCGCGCTGCACGCGCGACTTCGCGCCGGAGAGCGAGAGGTTCATGCGCGCGGCCAGCTCGGCCTGCGTCACGCCCTGCATCTCCGTGAGCTCGAGGGCCTCGGCATATTCGGGGGGCAGCATGGCGAGCATCGCGCGGAAGGAGCGTCCGAGCTCCTCGTTGAAGTTCTTCGGCTCGGGCGGCTCCGCGGCGGGCTCCTCGACGTCGTCGAGAGGGACGGCGAGCTTCCTTCGTCGGAGGTGGTCGGTCACCACGCTCCGCGCGATGCGGAACGCCCACGGCGCCAGCCGATCGACGTCGCGGAGCGCGGCGGCGCTCTCGTGCATGCGGACGAAGATCTCCTGGCAGAGGTCGTCGACGACGTCCGCCGGTGCGCGGCGCGCCACGAAGCGCCGCATGTCCTCGCGGAGCTCGAGGTACGCGCGCTCGAGGAGATCGGGGACCCGCTCGGAGGTCACGGAACGAAGGATAGCGCCCATACCCTCACAGACGCAGGGGAGGCTCGATGGACGCAACGAAGAGCGATCCGGCCGCCGCGAGCAAGAGCCCGGACAGGACGAGGTAGGCCGCGCCGGCGCCGATGTGCTCGGGGACGACCGCGAGCGCGATCGGCGCTGCGGCGCGTGCGACCAGCGCGTACGAGCCGATGGTCCCGCTCGCTGCCCCGTAGTGGCGGGCGTCGACCCGCTCGGCGAGCACGGAGGCGCGCTCGACGGTCCAGATCCCGTTCGCGGCCCCGTAGCCGACGAACGCGAGGATCGACACGAGGCCCGGGCCGGCACCGATCGCGGTGAGCGAGATCGCCTGCATCGCCGCGATCGCGCCGAGACGCCGCGTCGATCGTGTGGCACCGAGCGGCGCGATGACCGCCCTGCCGAAGACCTGCGCCGCACCGCCGATCGCGACCAGGGACGCGGCCTCCCCGGACGACGCACCCGAGGCGCGAAGGAGCGTGACGAAGTGCACCGCCGTCCCCGTCGACACGAACGACTGCGCCGCCGAGGCCCAGCGGAGCGACGCGAGGCCGCCGACGGCAGGCACGGCCAGCGCCGTCGCTCGCGCCGACGACGGCGGGGGAAGGGCAAATGCGAGCGGGACGACCACGAGCGCCATCGCCACCGCGAGCGAGCCCATCGCCACCCGCCATCCGAGCATCGCGGCGAGCGCGCTCGTCAGGGGAACGAAGACCGTGCTCGCGAGCCCCGCGACGCACGTGACGACCAGCATCGCGCGCCGGCGCTCGGCGGGATGGTGGAACCAGCGCGTCATCCCGGCGAACGCGGGCTCGTAGAGCGTGCCCGCATGCGCAGCGCCGAGGAGCGCGCCCGCGACGGCGAGCGTGCCCGGACCGCGAGCGGCGGCGAGCAGGCCGAGGGCCGCCGCTCCGACTGCCGCGCCGGGCGCGATGATCGCGCGCGCCCCCGCACGATCGATCGCCTTGCCCACCGCGGGAGCTGCGACCCCCGCGACGAGCAGCGCGAGCGAGAACGTGCCGGCGACGGTCGTCGGCGAGGCCTCGAGATCTTCCGACATCGGCCGGGCGACGACCCCGAAGGAGTAGTAGAGCGCGCCCCACGAGACGATCTCGACGAGCGAGAGGACGGCGACGGGGCTCAGGCGCAGCACGCTGCTCCACCGGCCGTCGGACCGATCGAGCACACCCCCGTCTGCGGCAGCTCGAGCTCGACGCGCGTCGCTGCCTCGCGATCTCCGGCGAGCATCGCGACGACGGACCGCGCCTGCTCGTAGCCGGTCGCGAGCAGGAACGTGGGCGCACGGCCGTAGCTCTTGTTCCCGATCACGTAGAAGTCCGGCTCGGGATGCGCGAGCTCGACGGCGCCGTGCGGGCGGACGGTGCCGCAGCTGTGCTGGTTCGGATCGATGAGCGGGGCGAGCGCGGTCACGCATTCGAGCGCGGGATCGAGCGACACGCGCAGCTCGCGCGTCATCGCCAGATCCGGCCGCTGTCCGGTGGCGGCGACGACGCGATCGACCCCCGCGAGCTTGAATCGGCGGCCGCCGCGCGTGCCCTCGGCCACCACCCTCGTCCCCTCCATGCGGAGCGCGTCGACGCGAAATCCGAGCACCAGCTCGAGGCGGCCTCGCGCGACCAGCCTCTTCAGATCGGCGCCGAGCTTCCCGCGGGCGGGCAGGCCGTCCGCCGCGCCGCCGCCGAATGCGCGCGTGAGATCGTCGCCGCGCACGGCCCACACGATCGAGGTGCCCGGCGACCCATCGGCCAGCTCGGCGAGGGCGAGGATGACGTTGGCGGCGGAGTGCCCCGATCCCACGACGAGGGTGCGCTGGCCTTCGTAGTGCGGCCGGGCCGCGCCGAGCACGTCGGGGATGCCGTACGCGATCCGCCCGGCGACCTCGCTCTCCCCGCGCGCCGGGACGCCCGATGCGCCGATCGGGTTCGGCGTACCCCATGTGCCGGTCGCGTCGATCACGGCGCTCGCGGCGATCTCGCTCTCCGCTCCGCTGCGATCTCGCACGCGCAGGACGAAGGGGGCCGCGCCGCGCCCCGCGGTCTTCATCTTGTCGCGGCCCGCTCGCGTGATCGAGACGACGCGCGCCCCGAGGCGCAGCCCGCGCGCGATCGAGGGAACGCTGCCGAGCGGGCGGAGATACTGCTCGACGAGGTCGCGCCCGGTCGGGAGCGCATCCGGTGCGGGGGCGCGCCAGCCCTCGGCCTCGAGCAGCGCGGCGGCGGCGCGGTCGACGTCGTAGCGCCACGGCGAGAACAGGCGGACGTGGCCCCACGCGCGCACGCTGGCGGCGACGTCGTCGCTCGCCTCGAGGACGAGCGGCGTGAGATCCCGGCGGACGAGGTGTGCCGCGGCCGCGAGGCCGACGGGCCCCGCGCCGATGACCGCGGCGGGGAGGGATCGATCGAGGCTCATCGCATGCCTCCGTTCACTTGCACCCGCACGTGGCGCGGACTTCCCTCGGGCTCTCGACCTCGCCGCAGCACTCGGCCTTCGCCTCGGGCATGCAGCACGAGCGCTGCTCCGCCGGCGCGCAGCACGCCTCCTTCGAGGTGGTCGGGCTCTCTTCGTTCTCCGGGACTGCGTTCTTCGTGCTCATCTTCAGGTCTCCCTGCGCCGTGACGCGGCGCTCTCGGGGATACAGACGCGAAGGGGCCGGAATGGACGCATCGTTGCGCGAGCCGAGCCGGGGGCGGCCGGCAACGTGTCGGAGAAATGTGACGTGTCGGAACTTGTTGACACGTCGGGAGTGTCCGACGTATTGATCCGTCATGTCCGAAGTCGACGTGTTCTCCGCGCTGGCCAATCCGGTCCGCCGGCAGATCCTGGTCCAGCTCCGTCGGGGGCCGCGCAAGGTGAACGACCTCGCGGGCGCCTTCGACGTGGGGCGCCCCGCCGTGTCCGAGCATCTCCAGGTGCTCCGCCGCGCGCGGCTCGTCCGCGAGGAGCCGCGCGGCCGCGAGCGCTACTACCACCTCGATCCGCGTCCTCTGGCGGAGGTGGACAAGTGGCTCGAGGCGTTCGGGCGGTACTGGAAGGACCGCCTCGAGGATCTGGAGGAGCTGCTCGACAGGGAAGCCAAGGAAAGGAAGGAACGCCCATGACGTCCAACGCCGAACGTGCCGTCATCCGAGCCGAGCACCACTACGCCCATCCCCCGCGCGCGGTGTGGCGCGCCCTCACCGATCCAGAGCTGCACGCGCGCTGGTGGGCGCCGGGCGACGTCAGGGCCGTGGTCGGTCACCGCTTCGAGCTCGACATGGGACAGTGGGGCAAGCAGCCGTGCGAGGTCCTGGCGGTCGAGGCCGAGCGGCTCCTCCAGTACCGCTTTGCGACGGGGAGGCTCGACACGATCATCACATGGCGACTCACGCCGGAAGGCGAGGGGACACGCCTCGAGCTGACCCAGGAGGGTTTCGATCTCGACTCGCCGATGGGAAGGCAGGCGTTCGAGGGAATGAAGAGGGGGTGGCCGGACGTGCTGTGGAGGCTCGACGCCGCGTTGTGAGCGAGGGCGCGGCACGGAGCGTGCGTCGTCACAGGCGCGATGAACGAGCCTGCGACCTCATCGGCGGCCCGGATGCGCGTAGGTATCTCGGGTTCCTACGGGGGCATCAACCTCGGCGATGAAGCCATCCTGGGCGCGATCGTCTCCGAGCTGCGCCGCTCGGTCCCGGTCGAGATCACCGTGTTCTCGCGTGACGCCGTGGACACCCGGCGCCGCCACGAGGTCGACGCGGCGGTCGAGCCGGATGCGCTCACGCGGATGGAGACCGACGCGATCGTCGCGGGGCTCGACCTCTTCATCCTCGGAGGGGGTGGGCTCCTCTACGACGCGGACGTCGAGCGCTACCTCCGCGAGGTCGTGCTCGCGCACGAGCACGGGACGCCCGTGATGATCTATGCCGTCAGCGCCGGCCCTCTCGAGAGGTCCGCGACGCGGGCGCGCGTCCGGGAGGCGCTCGACGGCGCGGCGCGGATCACGGTGAGGGACCGGCGCGCGCGGCAGCTCCTCGAGGAGATCGGCGTCCGTCGCGAGATCGTCGTGACGGCGGACCCCGCCTGGCTCCTCGAGCCCGAGCCCCTCTCTCTCGACGAGATCCTCCGAGCCGAGGCGATCGATCCCGATGCACGGCTCATCGGGTTCTCCGTGCGCGAGCCCGGCCCGGCGGCGCCGGGGCTCGACGTCGCGCACTACCACGAGCTCGTGGCCAACGCGGCCGACTTCGTGATCGACCGTCTCGGCGCCGAGGTGGTGTTCTTCCCGTTCGAGCGGCGGAACGTCGACGTCCAGCACGGTCACGCCGTCGTGGCGCGCATGCATCATGCGCCGCGCGCGACCGTGTTGAAGCGCGAGTACACGCCCGGGCAGATCCTCTCGCTCCTCAGGCACTTCGAGCTCTGCATCGGAATGCGGCTGCACTTCCTCATCTTCTCGGCCCTCGCAGGGGTCCCCTTCGTCGCGCTGCCGTACGCCTCCAAGGTCACGGCGCTGCTCGAGGAGCTCAAGCTCGAGGCCCCGCCGCTCGAGCGGCTCAGCGCGGGCCGGCTGATCGCGCACATCGATCGCGCATGGGACACGCGCGAGCTGCAGCGCGCGCGCGTGCGCGAGGCCTTGCCGGGGCTGAAGGCTCGCGCTCGGGTCAACAACGCGCTCGCGGTGGAGCTCCTCGCGCGCATCGGCTCACGGACCGCTGCCGAAGAGCGAGATGGCTGATGGCGTGCGAGCAGGAGACCGAGATCCTCGTGGTCGGAGGCGGGCTCGGCGGCGTCGCGGCGGCGCTCGCGGCGCTGCGCCTCGGACGGAAGGTCGTGCTGACCGAGGAGACGGACTGGATCGGCGGTCAGCTGACCGCGCAGGCGGTGCCTCCCGACGAGCATCCCTGGATCGAGGGCACGGGCAGCACGGCGAGCTATCGACGGCTCCGGCACGGGATCCGCGACTACTATCGTCGCAACTACCCGCTCTTGCCCGAGGCGAGGTTCGCGGCGCACCTGAATCCCGGTAGCGGACGCGTGAGCCCGCTCTGTCACGAGCCACGCGTCGCGCTGGCCGTGCTCTACGAGCTGCTCGCGCCGCACCTCGCGACGCGGCAGCTCGAGCTCCGGCTGCTCCATCGTCCCGTCGCCGTCGATCACGACGGGGACCGTGTGCGGGCCGTGACCTTCGCGAGGGCGCTCACGGACGAAAGGGTCGTCGTGCGAGCAGACTACGTCCTCGATGCGACGGAGCTCGGCGACCTCCTGCCGATGGCGGCGGTGGAGCACGTCATCGGCGCGGAGAGCCAGGCCGAGACCGGCGAGCCGCACGCGCTCCCCGAGGCCGACCCGCTCGATCAGCAAGGGATCACGTGGTGCTTCGCCATCGACTACCTTCCGGGCGAAGACCAAACGATCGATCGCCCGCGCGACTACGACTTCTGGCGCTCGTTCAAGCCGGACTTCTGCTCGGAGCCGCAGCTCGGTTGGATCTTCGTCGACCCGGCGACCCTCGAGCTCCGCGATCAGTCCATCTTCGAGGGGCCGCCGGGGGAGGGGCACGAGGACCTCTGGGACTACCGGCGCATCCTGTCGCGCAAGCACTACCCCGAGGGTCGGTTCGCCAGCGACATCTCGCTCGTGAACTGGCCGCAGAACGACTACTTCCTCGGGCCGATCGTCGGCGTCTCCGACGAGGAGCGCCGCCGCCACCTCGAGGGCGCGAGGCAGCTCAGTCTGTCGCTCCTCTACTGGATGCAGACCGAGGCGCCGCGACGAGATCGCTCCGGCAGCGGCTACCCGGGACTGCGGCTCCGCGCGGACGTGGTCGGGACGGACGACGGGCTCGCCAAGCACCCCTACGTCCGCGAGAGCCGCCGTATTCGCGCCGTGCTCACCGTCGTCGAACAGCACGTCGGCGTCGACGCGCGAAGCCCGCTCGAGGGCGCCGAGGTCTTCGCCGACAGCGTCGGGATCGGCAGCTACCGCATCGATCTCCATCCGAGCACGCGCCAGCGTACGTACGTCGACATCAGCAGCTGGCCGTTCCAGATCCCGCTCGGCGCCCTCATCCCGATCCGGGTCGAGAACCTCCTGCCTGCCTGCAAGAACCTCGGCGTCACCCACATCACGAACGGCTGCTATCGCCTCCATCCGGTCGAATGGAACATCGGCGAGGCGGCCGGCGCGCTGGCGGCGTACTGCGCCGTGCATCACCTCGTGCCGCGCCAGGTCCGGAGCAAGACGGCGCACCTGGCCGACTTCCAGCGAACGCTCACGTCGGTGCTCGGCATCGAGCTCGCCTGGCCGAACCCTCGCGCGACGGCTCGATGAATCAGCGCCCGCAGCCGGCGATGGCGTCGATGACCTTGGCGTGCTCCTTCGTCCAGTCCGCCGGCGCCTTCGGATCCGCAGAGTCACGGACCTGAAAGGTGATCGCGTACTCGTCGAGCACGATCCGATCGCCGTGGGAGCCGACCGCCCACGATGTCTCGCTACGTCCCGAGGCGAAGTCGACGACCTTCTTCTTCCCCGGGCCGAGCGCCGACGTGAGGCACGGCGTCGGGTCGGTCTCGCTCGTCTGGCCCTTCGCGACGGCGCGCCTCGACAGCGTCACCGTGTGAAGGCGCGCGCCCGCAGTGCTCGGCCACGCGTAGCTCACCTTCGCGACGATCCGATCGCCGACCTCTGCAGTGCAGAGCAGCTCGGTCTTGCGCGTGACGAGGTCGGTCCGCGTCTGACACGTCCCGAGGGGAAGCAGCGCGGTGAAGGTCCTGCTCGCGTCCTCGACGGGGACGGTGACGTCGAGCCGTGCGGCGTCCGAGAGCGGCGCGCCCTCGAACAGGCGGCGCTGGGCCGGCGTGAGCTCCGGTCCGCCGAGCGCGGCCCACTTCACCGCGGCGAGGAACGCGTCGCCGGCAGCAGCAGCCTCCTTCTCGTCCTTCACCCAGGTCATCACCTCGACCCGCCCGGTGTACGCGGGCATCTTGCGTGGATCGATGCGGACGAGCGTCTTGTCGATGCTGATCTCCTCGAGCCCGTTCGGTCCCTCGCGGAGCGCGTTGGGGGCGATGGTCGCGAGGCGCGAGACGATCGCCTTCGCGTCGAACTTCGCCCCGCCGTGCAGGTCGATGCTGTAGGTCGGCCCGCCGGCGCCTCCGAGCCTGACCTCCTCGAACACGCCGGGCTTCCTGAGCTTCACCGTCGCGCCGGGCTTCGCGCCTTCGCCGAGGAGCGCGGTCACGTCGGCCTGGGACATCGTGAACGAGAATCGCAGGAGGGTTTCGTCGCCCGGGAGGTTCGCCGCGGCCGTCTCCCGTGCCTGCTTCTTCCGCATCTGCGGGATGTAGATCACCCCGGCGATCACGGGCGCGGCGAGCATGACGGAAA
>WBZO01003075.1_pt1 | contig 20221 bp, 15 predicted proteins | sample 5204261 | NCBI WGS metagenome assembly WBZO01 (sample SAMN12412400, study PRJNA552823) | activated sludge metagenome | isolation source: activated sludge from anammox sidestream of wastewater treatment plant... | place: USA: North Carolina | collected 2017-09
ACGACGAGATGATCGTGTCCACGCCGGCTGCGAGCGCCTGCATCGCGAGGGTGCCGATCACGTCGTCGGCTTCCACCCCCTCCACCATGAGCAGCGGCCAGCCGTGCGCACGCACGAGTTCGTGCAGCGGCGCGATCTGCAGCGCGAGGTCATCCGGCATCGGCGGCCGGTTGGCCTTGTACTGCGGATACCAATCGTCGCGGAACGTCTTGCCAGGCGCGTCGAAGACCACGGCGAAGTAGTCCGGCTTGTCGTCGTGCACCAGCCGGCGCACCATCGCGAGCACGCCGCGCATCGCGCCGGTCGGCTCGCCGCTTTTCGTTCTAAGATCGGGGAGCGCGTGGTACGCGCGATACAGGTACGACGACCCATCCACCAGCACGAGCGTAGGCATGCGTCAGACCCACAAGATTCCGGAGCTCATCGATCCAACCGCGCTGTACACAACCAACGGTCAGGAAGCGTGGCGGGTGTTGGGGATTATGGCAGAGTTCGCCGTCGCGACGAGTCGGCTGCGCGGCATCCGCCCCGCGGTCAGCGTGTTCGGCAGCGCACGCATCGCCCCCGCGCACCCGTATTACGAAACGGCACGCCGCATCGCGCGCCTGCTCTCCGACGCCGGTTTCTCGGTGATCTCCGGCGGCGGTCCCGGCCTCATGCGTGCAGCCAACGAAGGCGCGCACGCGGGCTCTTCGCCCGCCGTGGGACTCAATATCGCGCTGCCATTCGAGCAGACCGCCAACGAGTTCCAGGACGTATCGGTCGATTTCCGCTACTTCTTCACGCGCAAGATGATGTTCGCGCGCTTCGCGTCGGCGTACGTCATCCTTCCCGGCGGCTTCGGGACGCTCGACGAACTGGGCGAGGTATTGACGCTCGTGCAGACGGGAAAGAGTCGGCGCATCCCGATCATCCTCGTCGGCGAACGCTTCTGGCGCGGGCTCCTCGCATGGATGCAGGACACGCTCGTCAGCGAAGGAATGATCGACGCTGCCGACCTCGACCTCATGCAGGTGATCGATGCGCCGGAGGCGATCGTCGAGGCGATCTTCACGTTCTACGACAGCAAGGGCTTCGTGCCGACCCGCGAGGAGCGCGAGAAGATGCTCAACCTGTAGCGGAAATGCCACGGCAACGCCCGCGCGCGTGCGCGGCGGCCGATCGGGCGCGGGGTACGCAAGGTAGAATGCATGCATGAATCGACGGCTTGCGCACTCGTTCCTGGCTTGCGCCGCGACGGCGGGGTGGCTCGTGGGGGCGGGTGGCGTCGCGCAGGCGCAGGCGCCGGCGACGAGCGGCCCGTTGCCGCCGCCGCTGACGGCGCAACCTGCCGATGCGCCGCCGCCCGGTGCCGCCGCGACGGCACCGAGCCCGAGCGATGCGGATCTCGAGCCCCAGGTCACGATCACCCGCCGCGGCACCGACACCGTCGAAGAGGTACGCATCGGTGGCCGCATCAGCTATCTCAAGGTCACGCCGCGCATCGGGCCGCCGTACTATCTCGTCCCGACCCGCAGCGGCACGCAGTTCCTGCGCTACGACTCGCTCGATTTCGGCGTGCGGCCGCCGATGTGGCAGTTGTTCTCGTGGTGACCCCGACGACCCGCTGACCTCGTGCGCTGCACCGTGCTGCCGTGGCGTCCGCCGCGGCTTTCACGGGGGACAGGCACGCGTATCGACCCCGTCGCCTCGATCCGGCATCGCTTCCATACACGCCCGTCCATGTCCGTCTACACCCCGGTCACGACCACCGATCTCGATGCCTGGCTCACGCGCTATGCGGTAGGGCGGCTCGCCGATCTCGTGCCGATCGCGGCGGGCATCGAGAACACCAACTATTTCGTAAGCACCGAGCGCGGCCGCTACGTCCTCACGCTCTACGAGCGGCTTCCGGCCAACGAACTGCCTTTCTACCTCAATCTGATGGCGCATCTCGCGCGTTCGGGCGTCGAGGTCCCGGCGCCGATCCCTGACCGCACGGGATCGCTCTTCTCGCTGCTCAACGGGAAACCGGCAGGACTCGTCGAGCGCGTCGAAGGCACCGCCATCGTCGAACCCGATGCCGCGCACTGCGCCGAGGTCGGCGCGGCGCTCGCGCGCCTGCACCAGGCGTCGCAGACGTACACCGCGCGCCTCGCGAACCGGCGCGGGCCCGCGTGGTGGCGCCAGGCGGCACGCGCCGTTCGTCCCTTCCTCGAACCCGCGCAGGCGGCGTTGCTCGACGCCGAGATCGCGTTCCAGGCGGGCTTCGCCCAGGCCAAGCTTCCCAAGGGAGCGATCCACGGCGACCTCTTCTGCGACAACGTGCTCTTCGCGGGATCGCGCGTGGCCGGCCTCATCGATTTCGGCTTCGCTGCAACCGACTTCTTCGCCTACGATCTTGCGATCACCGCGAACGACTGGTGCGTCGACGACGACGGTGCGCTCGTGCCCGATCTTGCGCGGGCGATGCTCGCGGCGTACACCGCGGTGCGCGCGCTCGACGCCGATGAGTGCGACGCCTGGCCCTCGCTGCTGCGTGCAGCGGCGCTGCGCTTCTGGTTGTCGCGCCTGTACGATCTCCACCTGCCGCGCGCGGGCGAACTCGTGCACGCGCACGACCCCGCGCATTTCGAGCGCATCCTGCGCTTGCGCGCCACGCATCCGGAGCGCTGGTCCGTGCCGGTGACCGACCGTGGCTAGTCCGGCGATCGGCTTCACGCGCCACCCGGCGGCGCAGGGGGTCGCGTGGCTGCGCCGCGCCTTCGCGATGTTCAACCGCTACCGTCTCGCGTGGGTGCTCCTCTTCTGGGGTTACTTCGCCGCGCTCTTCGTGGTCAATCTCGTCCCGCTGGTGGGCGCGTTCGCGGTCTTTGCCGTCAAGCCCGTGCTCGCCGTGGGCCTGCTCGCCGCGGCGTGGCAGCAGGAGCGCGGCGGCGCGCCGACGCTGCGGCAACTCTTCCACGGTCTGCGCAGCAACGTCTTCGCGCTCCTCGCGATCGGCGTCTTCTTCGTGCTCGGCATGGCCATCGCCATCCAGGCGTCGGCGCTCATCGATGGCGGGAAGCTGCGCGACCTCGCGTCGGGGCACGCGACATTGAGCGAGGACGAGGCGCGCGATGCGCTTGCCGATCCGCAACTGCAGCTCGCGATGCTGTTCTCGGCGCTGCTCGCGATTCCGACGCTGCTCGCGACGTGGTGGGCGCCTGCCCTCGTCGTCTTCCAGGACGCCGGCGCCGGCGCCGCGCTCAGTGCGAGCCTGCGTGCTGCCCTCGCGAACTGGCGCGCGTTGATCGCCTACGTGCTCGCGGTCGGCGTCTTCGGCCTCGTCCTGCCGATGGCGCTGCTCACCTTGCTTGCGCTGCTCCTTCCGACCGCGGCGCTGCAGGTCCTGGTCCTGCTCGTGATGCTGCCGTACTCGATCGTGCTCACCGTCACGCTGCACATCTGCGACTACGTGAGCTATCGCGACGTCTTCCACGCGGGAGAAACGCTGGCGCCGCTTGCCCCCGGCACCGGGTCGGCCTGACCCGAATTTCGCGGTCGCGGGGTGCGAGGCGGCTTTCGGCTCGCGGCGCGCGGCGCGCGCCCGGCGCTGCCGCGAGACGCGCCCCGGCACGCCGTACTCACGCGGCCTCGAGCTTCGCGTAGTCGAGCGCCAGCCACTTCACGCCGGCGTCGCGGAAATTGACCTGGACGCGAGCGTCGTGCCCCTGCCCCTCGGCATCGATGATCACGCCCACGCCGAACTTGGCATGCCGCACGCTCTGCCCGATGCGCCAGGACGGCCCCTCCGTGGCAGCACGCCCGGCGCGCAGCGGCGGCGGCGCAGCGGCGCCACTCGCCACCGCGGAGGCGTGCGGTGGCACCAGCCACTGCACGAGCTCGGGCGGCAGCTCACTCACGAAGCGCGACGGCACGCCGTAGCGCAACTGGCCGTGGAGCATGCGCTGCTGCGCGAGCGTGAGATAGAGCCGGCGTCGGGCCCGCGTGATCGCGACGTACATGAGCCGTCGTTCTTCCTCCAGGCCCTCCGCCGCCGAGAGGCTGTTCTCGTGCGGGAACAGTCCCTCCTCGAGACCGGTGACGAAGACGGTATGGAATTCCAGGCCCTTGGCGGCATGCACCGTCATGAGCTGGAGCGCAGCCTTGTCTGGCGCGGCCTGCGTGTCGCCGGCCTCGAGCGCCGCGTGCGCGAGGAAGGCCGGGAGCGCCGCGACGGGGCCCTCGGCGGGCGCCGCGGCAAGTGAGTCCGGTGTCACCATGCTTGCCGCATCCGGGGCAAACTCCGCCTCGCGCACGAAGGCCTCGGCGGCGGTGACGAGCTCGGCCAGGTTGTCGACGCGATCCTGCCCGTCTTTCTCCGCCGCGTAGTGCGCGACGAGGCCCGAGGCGTGGATGACGTGCTCGACGGCCGCCGGCAGCGGCAGCGCCTGCGTATCGCCCCGCAGGCGCTCGACGAGCTGACGAAACGTCGCCAGTGCCGCTCCTGCCTTGCCGGTCAGCGCGCCCGACGTCGTGGCCTGCCACAACGATGTGCCCCGCTGCTGCGCAAGCTGCTGCACTTGCTCCTGCGTGCGCGCGCCGATGCCACGCGGCGGAAAGTTCACCACGCGCAGGAAGGCGCCGTCGTCGTCGGCCGCCGCCACGAGCCGCAGGTACGCGAGCGCGTGCTTGACTTCCAGCCGCTCGAAGAAGCGCATCCCGCCATGGACGCGATAGGGAATTCCCGCGCTGAACAGCGCGTGCTCGAAGGCGCGCGACTGCGCATTCGAACGATACAGGAGCGCGATCTCGTCGAGCGGCACGCCGTCCGCGGCATGACCGCGCACGGCGTCGATCACGAAATCCGCCTCGTCGGCATCGGTGGCCGCGACGAAGGCACGCACCGGCTCGCCCTTCGCCTCGCTCGTCCAAAGCTCCTTGCCGAGGCGCGCCTGGTTGTGCCTGATGAGCGCATTGGCAGCGTCGAGGATGTGGCCGTGCGAGCGGTAGTTGCGCTCGAGGCGAATGAGCTTCACCGGCCGCGCGACCGTCGCGAAGTCCCGCTCGAAGCGCTGCATGTTGGCGACCTTGGCGCCGCGGAAAGCGTAGATCGACTGATCGTCGTCGCCCACCGCGAAGACGGTCGTGTCCGGGCCGGTCAGAAGCTGGAGCCACCGGTACTGCAGCGTATTCGTGTCCTGGAATTCGTCGACGAGGATGTGCGAGAAGCGCTGCCGGTAGTGCTCGCGCAGCGGCTCGGAGTCGGTCAGAAGCTCGTAGCTGCGCAGGAGCAACTCGGCGAAATCGACGACGCCTTCGCGCTGGCACATCGCTTCGTAGAGCGCGTAGTGCTCGACCTCGGCGCGCGTGAAATCGTCGCTCGCCTCGACCATCGAGGGCCGCCTGCCCTCTTCCTTGGCGGCGGCGATGAACCACTGCAACTGGCGCACCGGATAGCGCGTATCGTCGATGCCGTGCGCCTTGTACAGGCGCTTGAGGAGCGCGAGCTGATCCTGCGTGTCGAGAATCTGGAACAGCGGCGGCAGCTTCGCTTCGCGGTGATGCGCGCGCAGCATGCGATTGCACAGGCCGTGGAAGGTGCCCACCCACATCCCGCGGGTATCGAGCGGCGTCAGCGCCGACAGGCGCAGCAGCATTTCGCGCGCAGCCTTGTTGGTGAAAGTGACCGCGAGCACCGAGCGCGGCGTCGCCTGGCCGGTGGCCATGAGCCAGGCGATGCGCGTGGTGAGCACCCGCGTCTTGCCGCTGCCGGCGCCGGCCAGGATCAGCGCGGAGGCCTGCGGCAGCGTGACCGCGGCGAGTTGCTCGGGATTTAAGGGATCGAGGAGTGTGGAGGACATCAGCACCGCCGGCGACACGCGAATTGCCGGCGCGGCGTCCATGATAGCCGAGCGGCGATGCGCATCGTGCGCCGGACGAACCCGCGCGAGCGCCGCGCTTCGTGCCGGTCGCGGCGACGCGGCTATAATCGCCGCGCACACGCGCCCCTGACGTCATGCCCACCGCGTCCGATAGCCAGCCTGCCGCCAACTCGGCGACGATGCGCTCGTTCGTGCATCTCATTCGCTCGGCGGCCCCGTACGTCCACGCCTTCCGCGGCAAGACCTTCGTGATCGCCTTCGGCGGCGAGGTCGCGGCCGACGACGAGTTCCTGGGCGTGATCCACGATCTCAATCTCCTGCACAGCCTCGGCATCCGCCTCGTCGTCGTGCACGGATTCCGACCGCAGATCGAAGCGATCCTCGCCGCGCAGCGCATTCCCAGCCGCTACGCCGGCGGCGTGCGCATCACGGATGCGGAGACGATGGACTGCGCCCTCGAAGCCGCGGGACAGGTGCGCGCGCGCATCGAGGCCTTGCTCTCGCTCGGCCTTGCCAACTCGCCGATGGCCGGGGCGCGCAACCGGGTGTCGAGCGGCAACTATCTCACCGCCAAGCCGTTGGGGATCGTCGGCGGCGTCGACATGCAACTCACGGGCGAAGTCCGGCGCATCGACACCGAGGCGATCCAGCAGCGCCTGGACGACGGCGACATCGTGCTCATCTCGCCGATCGGATACTCGCCGACCGGCGAGATCTTCAACCTCACCGTCGAGGAAGTGGCGGCACAGGTTGCGATCCGCCTCGAGGCGACGAAGCTCATCCTGCTCATGGATGCCGACGGCGTGCGCAACGGACGGCGTCAGCTCCTCACCGAGCTGTCGACGACGGAGGCCACGGCGCTCCTCGCCAAGGGCGACAAGCTCAGCGCCGACGTGCGCACCTACCTTCCCGCGGCAATCCGCGCCTGCAACAACGGCGTGAAGCGCGCGCACCTCATCTCGCGTCGCCTCGACGGTGCGTTGCTGCTCGAGCTCTTCACGCGCGACGGCGTGGGGACGATGATCGCGTCGACCGCGCTCGCACACATCCGCAGCGCCACCATCGACGACGTCGGCGGCATCCTGCAGGTGATCAGCCCGCTCGAGGAACAAGGCATCCTCGTGCGCCGCTCGCGCGAGCGGCTGGAAAGCGAGATCGAGCGGTTCATCGTGGCCGAGTACGACCACCACATCGTGGGCTGCGCGGCGCTCTACGCCTTTGCCGACGAGAAGGTCGGCGAGCTCGCGGCCCTCGCGGTACAGCCCGACTTCCGCCGCGAAGGTTACGGCGAAGCGCTCATGCACGAGATCGAGGCCAGGGCGCGCAAGCAGAAGCTCACCGAGCTCTTCGTGCTCACGACCAAGACCGCGCACTGGTTCCTCGAGCGCGGCTATCGCTCCGCGAGCATCACCGACCTACCGCAGCAGAAGCAGGCGCTCTACAATTACCACCGCAAGTCTCTCGTCTACCGCAAGCTACTGTAGGACGCGACGTGCCGCGCAGCCCCGTGGCGATGCGTCCGGAGGACAATCCCATGGCCCGTATGGTCCACTGCGTCAAACTCGGCCGCGAGGCCGAAGGACTCGACTTCCCCCCCTATCCCGGCGAACTCGGCAAGCGCATCTACGAGAGCGTGTCGAAGGAAGCCTGGGCGCAATGGCAGCGCCAGCAGACGATGCTCGTCAACGAGAATCGTTTGAGTCTCGCCGATGCGCGCGCGCGCAAATGGCTCGCCGAGCAGATGGAAAAGCACTTCTTCGGCGGTGGTGCCGAGATGCCGGCGGGATACGTGCCGCCGACGGCCTGAGCGGCGCCCCGATTTCCCTTCACTCCCCGCGCGAGCACTTGCCATGACCACGATCAGCCGCTTTCCCGTCCCCAAGCTCGACGATCTTCCCGACGACATCCGCGGCCGCATCCTCGCCGTGCAGGAGAAGGCGGGCTTCGTACCCAACGTCTTCCTGGCGCTCGCGCATCGCCCCGCGGAGTTCCGCGCGTTCTTCGCTTTCCACGACGCGCTGATGGAGAAGGAAGGCGGGCTCACCAAGGCCGAGCGCGAGATGATCGTGGTCGCGACGTCGGCCGCGAACGGCTGCCTGTACTGCATCGTCGCGCACGGCGCCATCCTGCGCATCTACGCCAAGAATCCGCTCGTCGCCGATCAGGTCGCGGTCGATTATCGACACGCCGACATCACGCCACGGCAAAAGGCGATGCTCGACTTCGCGATGAAGGTCGCCCTGCACAGCAAGGAGGTCGACGACGACGACTTCGCCGCGCTGCGCCCGCACGGATTCTCCGACGAGGACATCTGGGACATCGGCGCGATCGCCGCCTTCTTCGCGCTCTCCAACCGGATGGCGCACGTCGTCGCGATGCGACCGAACGACGAGTTCTTCCTCCTCGGCCGCGTGCCGCGACCCCCGCGCGCGTGATCGGGGCGCGGCCACACGTGTGCCGCGTCAGAGGTTGAGCTTGAACCAGGCGAGCATCTTCGCCCACGCATCCTCGGCCTGCGCCTTGCGATACGACGGACGATAGTCGGCGTTGAACGCGTGCGGCGTGTCGGGATAGATCGTGAATTCCGACTTGGGACTCTTGCCGCTGCGCAGCGCCGTGAACATCCTCTCGACGGTCTCCGTCGGGATTCCCTGGTCGGCGCCGCCGTAGAGTCCGAGGATCGGTGCGCCGATCTGCCCCGCGACATCGAGGGGCGAACGGTCGCCGGTCACGAAGGCCTTCGCGGTCACCCCGTACCAGGCGACGCCTGCGCGCACCGCGGGATTGTGCGCGGCGTACATGTACACGATGCGCCCACCCCAGCAGAAGCCGGTGATGCCAAGGCGCGCCGTCTGCGCCTTGCCGGTGGACTTCGCGTAAGCGACGGTGGCGTCGAGGTCGGCGAGGACCTGTGCATCGGGCACTTTCGACACGATCTCGCCGATGAGCTTGCCGATGTCGGTGTACTTCGACGGATCGCCCTGCCGCGCATAGAGCTCGGGGGCGATGGCAAAAAAGCCCTGCTTGGCCAGGCGCCGGCAGATGTCCTTGATGTGCTCGTGCACGCCGAAGATCTCCTGCACCACGAGGATCGTCGGAAAGTCGCTGCCCGTCGCCGGCATCGCCCGGTACGCCGGCATCGGCCCATCCGAGGTGGGTACCTTGACCTCGCCGGCGACGAGGCCCTCGGTCGAGGTGGTGATGGTCTGCGCGGAGACCGGGAGCACCGCGAAGGCGAAGCCCGCGCCCAGCGAAGTCACGACGAAGCTGCGGCGATCGACGCGGCGTGGATCGACGAGGCTATTTGCGTGCGATACGAGACTGTCGTTCAAGATATCCTCCCCTGGGACGTGACGAGGGCGAGACGGCGGGCAACCCGCGGCGCGACACCCACGAGCCGCTGTCGCGGCGAGGTCAGGTCTCGTGGACGATCTCGCCGTCGACGAGTGTACAGCGCACGCGACCCGCGAGGTCGACGCCGAGGAAGGGCGTGTTCTTGCCCTGGCTCGTCAGCGTGTCGCGGCCGACCGTCCACGCCGCCTGCGCATCGAACACGCAAAGGTCGGCAGGTGCGCCGGGGGCGAGCGACGCCGCGATGCCGAGGAGTTGCGCCGGAGCACGCGTGATCCGGGCGAGCGCGGTGGGAAGCGCCACGCCGTCTTCGGCCGCCCACCTGAGGGTGAGCGGAAGCAGGAGTTCGACGCCGGTCACACCGGGCTCGGCCTCACCGAACGGCAGCTGCTTGCTGTCGTCGTCGACCGGGGCATGGTCCGAGCAGACGATATCGATCGTGCCATCGGCGAGCGCTGCGCGCAGCGCGGCACGGTCCGCACTCGACCGTAGCGGCGGCACCACGCGCGTGTTCGCGTCGAACCAGCCGATGTCGCCGTCGCAAAGGTGCAGGTGATGCACCGCGACGTCGCAGCTGACCGCCATCCCGTCCGCTTTCGCCTCGCGCAGCATCGCCACGCTCCGGGCGCACGACACGCGGCACACGTGCAGGCGCACGTCGCACTCGCGCGCGAGCGTGAGGATCGTGGCCAGCGCGATCGTTTCGGCGGTGACGGGAATTCCGGGCAGGCCGAGGCGCGTCGCGACGTCGCCGTCGTGCGCAACACCGTTGCGCCCGAGGTACGGGTCATTCGGTCGCAGCCACAGCGCATAGCCGAACGTCGCGGCGTACTGCATGGCCCGCCGCAGGAGATCGGTGTCGGCGAGCGCGACATCCGCGTGCGAGAACGCGACGCAGCCGGCCTCGGTCAGTTCACCCATCTGCGTGAGCGCGGTGCCTTCGAGGCCGGCGGTGAGCGCACCCACGGGATAGACGTGCGCGAGGTGCAGCATGCGCGCGCGGTGCTTCAGCATCTCGACCAGGCCCGGCTCGTCGAGCGGTGGATCGGTGTCCGGTGGGCAGGCAAGGCTCGTTACGCCGCCGGCAATCGCCGCGGCGAGCTCCGACTCGAGCGTCGCCTTGTACTCGAGCCCCGGCTCGCGCAAGCGGACTGCGATGTCGACGAGTCCCGGCACCACGACGCAGCCGCGCATGTCGAGCACGCGGTCGGCGCGAAAGCCCACCGGCGCCGCACCGACCGCGGCGATCCGCCCATCGGCGACGTACAGCGAGCCCTCACGCTCACCGGTCACCGGGTCGACCAACCGCGCGTTGGCGATCTCGAGCCTCATCGCGCCCCCGCCACGATGCTCATCACCGCCATGCGCACCGCGATGCCGAAAGTCACCTGCGGAAGGATCACCGACCGCTCGCCATCGGCGACGGGGGAGTCGATCTCCACGCCGCGATTCATCGGCCCGGGATGCATCACGATCGCATCGGGGCGGGCGAGCGCGAGCTTCTCCTGCGTCAGGCCGTAGTGCTTGAAGTACTCGGCCGCCGACGGCAGGAGCGTGCCGTTCATGCGCTCGTTCTGCAGCCGCAGCATCACGATCGCATCGCAGCCGCGCAGTCCCTCGCGCATGTCGTGATAGACGCGCACACCGAGCGTCTCGGCCGCCGTCGGCAGCAGCGTCCGCGGTCCGATCACCCGCACCTCGGAGGTGCCGAGCGTGGTGAGCCCGTGGATCAGCGAGCGCGCCACGCGCGAATGCAGGACGTCGCCGACGATGGCCACGGTCAGGCCGTGGAAATCCTTCTTGTAGTGGCGAATCGTGTACAGGTCGAGCAGGCCCTGCGTGGGATGCGCGTGCCGTCCGTCGCCCGCGTTGACCACGTGCACGTGCGAGCGTCCGACCTGGGCCAGGTGTTGGGCGATGAGGTGCGGCGCGCCCGACTGCGCATGCCGCACGACGAAAACGTCGGCATCCATCGCGACGAGATTGTCGATCGTATCGAGCAGAGTCTCGCCCTTGTTCGTCGACGAGACTCCGATGTTGAGATTGATGACGTCGGCGGACAGGCGCTTGGCCGCGATCTCGAAGGTGGTGCGCGTGCGCGTCGAATTCTCGAAGAAGAGGTTGAAGACCGCATTGCCGCGCAAGAGCGGCACCTTCTTCACCTCGCGCTCGCCGATGGAGACGAACTGCGCCGCGGTATCGAGGATGTTGCGGACCACGTCGATCGGCAGCCCCTCGAGCGTCAGCAGGTGCGTGAGCTCACCCCGGGCGTTGAGCTGCGGATTGCGCATCAGCGGGCGCACTCCACGGCCAGGGCCAGTCGATCACCGTCGCGCGAGAGCTCGATCGAAAGCCCCTGGGCGACGGTGAGCCGCGCTCCGCAATACGTCGGCTCGATCGGCAGCTCGCGGCCGCCACGATCGACGAGGACCGCAAGCTCGATGCGCCCGGGGCGCCCGAAGTCGAACAGCTCGTTGATCGCGGCGCGCACGCTACGGCCGGTGTAGAGCACGTCGTCGACCAGGACGATCGTCGCGCCGTTGACATCGAAGGGAATCGACGTACGCCGGCCGGTGCCCTTGAGGCCCTTGCTCGAATAATCGTCGCGATAGAACGAGACGTCGATGAAGCCGACCGGATGGTCTCCCGGAATGAGCGCCGGCAGGCGCTCGGCGAGCCACGCGCCGCCGGAATAGATGCCGACGAACGCGGCGTCGTGCGCAACGGCGCCGCGCATGCGCTCGACCAGGACCTCGAGCGTGGCCTCGGCGTCGGGAAGGTCATTTGCCACGGGCATCGAGCCACCCCTCGAGGATGAGTTGGGCCGCTACGGCGTCGCGCCGTTCGCGACCGGAACGACCGGCCCGCTCGGTCGCAAGACGCTGCTGCGCGAGTTCGGTCGTGTGACGTTCGTCCGCGGTCTCCACGGATGCGCTCACCCGCGTCGCGAGATCGCGGGCGAACGCCGCCGCGCGGCGCGTCATCGCGTGCGCCGTGCCGTCGGCGTGCACGGGAAGTCCCACGATCACCTGCTGCGCCTGCCACTGCTCGACCAGCGCGGCCGCATCGGCGAGTCGTGTCGCCGCATCCGCGGCGTCGAGCACGGCGAGCGGTCGCGCGCTGCCCGTGAGCGTGTTGCCGAGGGCAACACCGATGCGACGGGTCCCGTAGTCGAAGGCAAGCACGACGCACGGCGCCGCGGCCGGTGGGCCGTGCGCGGACATGAGACCGGCATGCCGACCCTCGTCCGTCACGCGTGTCCGACGTCCTCGGACAGGCGCGACAGGTCGATGCCGAGCAGCCGGATCGCCGCCGGCAGGCGCTCTTCGGCCGGAACGGCAAAGAGGAGGTCGGGGTCGGCTTCCACGGTGAGCCACGCGTTCTGTCCGAGCTCGTGCTCGAGCTGGCCGCCCGACCATCCCGCGTACCCCAATGAGACGAGGATGTCGTGCGGACCGTCACCGCGGCCCAGTGCGGCGAGCACGTCCTTGCTCGTCGTGAGGCCCAATTCGTCGCTGATGGCGAGCGTCGACGTCCAGTTGCCCAGGGGGCGATGCAGGACGAAGCCACGGTCGGCCTGGACGGGCCCGCCGTAGTGGACCGGCGCGGTCCGCAGGATATCGTCGGCGAGCGGAAGCTCGATCTGCTCGAAGAGCGTCGACAGCGTCATGTCGATCGGTCGATTCACGACGAGGCCGAGCGCGCCGTCCTTGTCGTGGTTGCAAATGTAGGTCAGCGTGCGCGCGAAATTCGGATCGGCCATGGCAGGCATGGCGATCAGGAAGTGATGGGTGAGGTTCACGTGGCGCGCGCCGATCGTGTGCATTGTAGCCGGCCTGCCGTAGTCGCCACAACGGCCGCTGCAACGGGCGCAGCGAACAGGTGCGCGGCGGCGAAGCGACTTACGTGTCTTCCTCGTGCCGGCGGTGCTTCGCGTACTCGGCGGCGAGTTGTTGCTGGAGCGTGGGTGGGGCCTGCTCGTAGTGCGACAGCGCCATCGTCCAGCCGCCTTGACCACCGGTCATCGACTTCAGGCGTGCCGCGTAGCCCTCGAGCTCGACCAAGGGCGCGAAGCCGGTCACGGCGAGCGAACCGGCCTGCAGCGTCTGCGTTCCGGTCACCTGACCGCGCCGCGACGACAGGTCACCGGCAACATCACCCATGCTCGCGGCCGGACAGTTGATCTCGACGCTCACGATCGGCTCGAGCACGATCGGCTTCGCGCTGGCGATCGCGTCGAGAAATGCCTTCTTGCCGGCGGCGACGAACGCCACCTCCTTCGAGTCGACGGGGTGGAACTTGCCGTCGTAGACGTTCACGCGCACGTCGTGCAGGGGAAAACCCGCGACGGGCCCTTCCGCCAGGACCTGCTCGACGCCCTTTTGCACCGCCGGAATGAGCGCCGTGGGAATCGCCCCGCCCTTGACCGTATTGACGAACTCGAAGCCGGCACCGCGCGGTAGCGGCTCGATCTTGAGGTAGACCTCGCCGAACTGTCCGGCGCCGCCGGTCTGCTTCTTGTGCCGATGGTGGCCCTCGGCGGCGGTCGTGATCGTCTCGCGATACGGGACGCGCGGCGGCCGCGTGCTCACCTCGAGCTTGAACTGCGAGGCCATGCGCTCGAGCACCGAGCGCAGGTGCAGCTCCCCCAACCCCCACAGCACCGTCTCGTTGAGCGTGGCGTCGTGCTCGAGCTTCAGCGTAGGATCCTCGGCGGTCATCCGGGCGAGCACGTCCGAGATGCGTCCCTCGTCGCCGCGACGCTTGGGCTCGATCGCCACCCCGTGCATCGGCGTGGGAAAGGCCAGCGGTGCCATGTGGATGTGATCCTCGTCGTGCGAGTCGTGGAGCACGCAGTCGAACTGGATCTCGTCGACCTTCGCGACGGCGGCGAGGTCGCCGGGCACCGCCCGATCGATCTCGATGTTCTTTCCACCCTGCAACCGGAACAGGTGTCCGACCTTGAACGCCTTGCGCCCCTCGCCGACGAAAAGCTGCGTGTCGCGCGTCACCGTCCCCTGGTGCACGCGGAAGATGCCGAGCTTACCGACGAAAGGATCCATCACGACCTTGAACACGTGCGCCAGCACGTGGCGCGAGGGGTCAGGGACCGAATCGAACTCGACGGCCGTCTCGCCCTCACCCTTGGTGAAGCGTGGCGGATTGCCCTCGGTCGGATTGGGCAGGAGCCGCACGAAGACGTCGAGGAGCTCGGCGACACCCGCACCGGTACGCGCCGAGACGAAGCACACGGGAACGAGATGGCCCTCGCGCAGCGCCTTCTCGAACGGAGCGTGCAATTGCGAAGGCTCGACCTCGCCCTGCTCGAGGTAGAGCGACATGAGCTCCTCGTCGACCTCGACGACCTGATCGACGAGCGCGCGATGCGCGTCGGCCACCGAGGAGAAGTCCGACGTGCCGGACGGATTGAAGAAGCAGTCGACGACACGCTGCCCCCCGTCCGCCGGCAGGTTGATCGGCAGGCATTCCTTGCCGAAGGCCGTCTGGATCGCCCCCAGGACGCGCTCGGGGTCGGCGTTCTCGGCGTCGATCTTGTTGACGATCACGACACGGCACAGCCGCCGGTCGGCCGCCCAGGTCATCATTCGCGACGTGATCATCTCGATGCCGGTCTGCGCATTGACCACGACCGCCGCGGTCTCCACCGCGTCGAGCACGCCGATCGCCTGGCCGATGAAGTCCGGGAAGCCCGGGGTATCGATCAAGTGGATGCGGGCATCGGACGTGTCGCAGTGCAGGAGCGAGGCACGAAGCGAGTGCAGGTACTGCTTCTCCAGCGGATCGAAATCGGAGACGGTCGTCCCGCGCTCCACGCTGCCTGCCGCCGGCAGCGCGCCGCTCTTGACGAGCAACGCTTCCGCCAGGGTGGTCTTGCCGACCGCGCCGTGCCCCACCAGCGCCACCGTACGGATCTGCTCCGTAGCGTAGCTCGCCATCACTCCTCCTCGAGGGAATACCGCCGGATCCGAAAATGCCTGCTGGCAGGGAATCTAGCGCATTTCGCGCCGATGTGCGCGATGCGCCGCAGCAGGTGCGGCGTACGGCTGGCTGCCACGCGAGGCAAGCTCAGGCCGTCGCGCCCACTCCCGTCATCTCGCGCAGGTGGCCCAGGAGCTCGTCCTCCTGGTACGGCTTGCCGAGATACAGATCGACCCCGAGCTCGGCCGCGCGGGTGCGATGCTTCTCGGCGGTGCGTGAGGTGATCATGATGATGGGTATGCCCTGGTACTTGGGATCGCCCTTGATCGTCTTGGCGAACTCGAAGCCGTCCATGCGTGGCATCTCGATGTCGAGCAGGATGACGTCGGGAATCTGCTCGGCGAGCACCTGCAAGCCATCGACGCCGTCGCGCGCCGTGGTGACCGCGAAGCCCTCCCGCGCAAGCAACCGGCTCGTGACCTTGCGCACCGTGAGCGAGTCGTCGACGATCATCACGATCGGCTGCGTCGACACCGGTGCGACCGGCGCCCGTGGACGATCCGCAAACGCGCGATCTTCGCGATGCGGCTCCGCCTTCGGCGCATCGGCCCGCGCCGCGAGCGCCACCGGATTGATGATGAGCACGATCTCGCCGGTGCCAAGCACGGTGGCACCGGAGATCCCCGAGACGCGGGCAAGCTGCGGCCCGATGTTCTTCACGACGAGTTCCTGATTGCCGATCATCTCGTCGACATGGATCGCCGCGTGCGCCTGGCCGCTGCGCAGGAGCAGGATCGCGTTGTGGCGCTTGGTCTCCGGATTGTGCGCGGTGTCGCCCAGCAGTCGTGGCAGGTAGTGGAACGGATACTCGCGACCCTGCCACTCGACCTTGCGCTCGATGTAGATGTCGAGGAGCGCCTGCGATTTCACCTGCTGGACCTGCTCGACCATCGGCGCCGGCAACGCCCACAGGCGCGCGCCGGCGCGCACGAGGACCGCCTGCGCCACCGCCAGCGTGAGCGGGAGCGTGACGACGAAGCGCGTACCCTGCCCGCGTTGCGAAAGAGCGTCGACGCGGCCGCCGAGCGTGCTGATCTCGCTGCGCACGACGTCCATGCCGATGCCGCGCCCCGAGATCTGCGTCACCTTCGCTGCGGTCGAAAACCCGGGCACGAAGAGGAAGTCGAGGAGTTGGGCATCGGTCGGCTGCGCGTCTTCGGCGAGCAGTCCCAGGCTTCGTGCCCGCTGCGCGACGCGCTCGAGGTCGACGCCGCCCCCGTCGTCGGCAATCTCGATGATGACTTCATTGCCGACCTGCCGCACCGTAAGCCGGATCTCGCCGGTCTCCGACTTGCCGGCGGCACGACGGACGTCGCGCGGCTCGATGCCGTGATCGAGCGCATTGCGCAGGAGGTGCTCGAGCGGTCCGACGAGCTTCTCCAGCACCGAGCGGTCGAGCTCGACCTGCGATCCGACGATCTCGAGGTTGGCGCGCTTGCCCAGTTCGCGCGCCGTCGTGCGCAGGATGCGATACAGGCGCTCGGACAGGCTGCCGAACGGAACGGTGCGGATCGCAAAGAGCCGCTGCTGCACGTCGCGCGACAGCCGCGCCTGCGCGAGGAGCGCCGCGTCGGCATCGTCGAGATTCTTGAGCAGCGACTGCTGCGCGGTCGCGACGTCGTTGATGCCTTCGCTGAGCGAGCGCGTGAGCTCCTGGAAGCGCGTATAGCGGTCGAACTCGAGCGGGTCGAAGTCGGTATGGCGATCGCCCGTATGCGACTGGATCTGCGACTCTCCCTGGATCTCGATCTCGCGCATCTGCGTGCGCAGGCGGACCACGCTGCCGGTGAGTTCCAGCAGATTGTTCTTCAGCGCCTGCAACTCGACCTCGACGCGGGCGCGGGCGATGGCGACCTCGCCCGCCTCGTTGACGAGGCGGTCGATCACGTCGGCGCGAACCCGAAGCTGCGCGCGCGATCCGGCTTCGGCATCGGCTGCGTCACTCTGCGCCGCAGCGGCGGTCGCCGCCGCAGGCTCGGCGGTGGCAGGGGCAAGGTGCGGCGCAATGGGGACGACAACGGGCCGCTCCGGGGCGACCGGGAGCGCCGCCGGCGCGGCGGTGTCGTCCGCGGACACGGGCGGCGCGGTGGAAACATCGGCCTCGGGGACGGTGAGATCCCGGGCGAGCGCCGCCACCCACGGCAGGGGAACGTCGACCTCACCACGGCGCAGCGCGTCGAGAACGAATGCGATGTGGTCGAAATCCTCGTCGAGGACGTCGAAAGAGACCTCGTTTGCAGCGAGCGCGTCGTCCTCGAGCCGCGTTTCCATGAGATGCGCAAGCTGGCCCAGACGCATCGCCCCGGCCATGCGGGCGCTGCCCTTGAACGTGTGCAGCGTGCGCCGCAGCCGCGCCACCACCGTGGCATCGTCGGGCGTCTGTCGCCAGCCGCGCAGGTCGGTGCCGGCCTGCGCGAGAAGTTCACTCGCCTCGTCGAGGAAGATCGGCAGCACCTGCGCGTCGACGTCGTCACGAATGTCGGCCAGCGGATCGACGCGGGGCGCCGGAACCGCAGGCGCCGCCTCGGGGGCCGTCGGCGCGGCCGCCTCCGGCATGGAGTACGGCTGCGCGGGGGCGGATTCGCCGGGTGGAACCGAAGACGGCTCCGCGGCACCGTCCGCAGCGGCTTCGGCCTCGGCTTCGCGGTCGGTCGCAAGCCAGGCCGTGACTTCGGCGTCGGCGCCGGGAATGGCGGCCTGCGCACGCACGTCGTCGAGTTCGCGCTGGATCGCCTGCGCCTCGTCCACATCCGCGGCGGTGAAGGCGGCGTGCGTCTTCATGCGTCCGACGAGCTGCGTGAGTCCGGCGACGGCACGGGCCAGGACGGGATACACCGCACCGGCCATCGGGGGGCCGTTCTGTTCGAGTGCCGCGAGCGTCTGTTCGAGCGACTTCGCGGTCGTGGCGACCAGCGGAAAGCCACCGGTGCGATGGATCCCGCACAGCGTGTGACTCGCGCGCACCATCGGCGCCCGCGGCACCGCCTGCGGATCGAACTGCAGGAGCGAGAGCTCATGCACGAGCGTGGCGAGGTGCTGCTCCGCCTCGTCGCGCAGGATGTCCCACAGGGCGCGTGACAACGTGACGTCGCCGACGACCACCTCGTCGGACGCATCGGCCAGGACGCCGTCGGAAGGCGACGGCGGCATCGCATCTTCCTCGGCCGGACTCGCCGCCGGCGCCGCGTTCTGCGCGACCGCAGGCGAGGTCATCTCCTCCGCGGTCGCGTGCAGCGTCCCGGCACCATCCGCAGACGGCGTGGCAAGGACCTCGTCCGGCGCCGCCGGCACGTCGAGCCCGTCGGTTGGCTCCGACACGGGCATCGCCGGTGCCACCTCGACGGGTGGCAGATCGAGCGTCGGCGCCGCCACCTCGGGCACGGCAGCGGTGGCGGGTGCGTCGGGCACGCGGTCCGTGAAGGCCAGCGCCTCGGGTGCGAGACCCCCGACCTCGAACGATTCGATTGCGGGTGCCGCGACAGGCGTCGCGATCGCCCTTGGGGCATTCGATCCGTCGAGGCCAGGGAAAGTCAGGACGTGCCCGAGTCCATCGTCGGGCAACGCGGGCATCTCGATCGTTTCCGTGAAAGACACGTCGCTCGGGATGGGTGCCGGCGCATCGACGTCGGTCCCGCTCCCCACCTCGGAGAGCTCGATCCATTCCAGCGGCGGTGCGACGCCCGGCACGGCGGCGACCGCGGGGGGCGAAGGATCCGCGGTGTCGGGTGCGGCCGGCGCGGCGGTCCGCGGCAGTTCGATGACGTTGAGTGACGACGTGGAGGATCCCGGCTCGTGCCCGGGCAGCTCGCGCGCCACCGCGGCGATCGCCGAGCGCAGCGGCCGCGGATCGGAAACCACGCGGCCTTGCGCCGTCAGTGCGTCGACCCACTCGCGGAAGCTCTGGTGCGCCACTGCGATGAGCGACATGACGGCCGCGGTCACCGGGCGCTCCTCTTCGAGCAGGCGATTGAAGATCCGCTCGGTCTCGAACGCGTACTCCCCAAGCTCGGTCAAGCCCACCATGCGGCCGCTGCCCTTGAGCGTGTGGAAGCCGCGGCGGACCACGCGCAACGCTTCACGGTCACCCAGGTTCTCCCGCAACAGCTCTCGCTGGCGGTCGATCCCGTCGAGCACTTCGGTGGCCTCGAAGAGGTAGATCTCGAGCAACTCCCGGTCGAGCTGACTCGCATCGGTGGCAAGCAGGCGCTGCGTCTCGTCGGAAATTTCGGGCGCCGGCGCCGTCGTGTCGGCGATGGCGTTGGCCGCTGCCGCGAGCCGCGACGCGTCGCCCGCTTCGAGGTCGGCGACGATCTCCTTGATCTGTGCCACGAGCTCGGCGTCGCCGATGAGTTCGGCGTCGTCGCGCATGCTCGAGAGCTTGGCGGCGAGCGCTCCGCGCGCCGCGGCGTCGGCGGGCGCTGCACGCACTTCCTCGATGAGATGCGGCAGCGCCGCGCGCATTTCCGCCACCGCCGCCTCGACCGAGTCGGTTTCGGCCGGGGCGGCTTCGGGTGCCTCGCCAAGTCGCCGCGCGATGAGGGGACGGATCAGGCGATCGCGGTCGGGCCGCTGCTGCTCGACCGCCTCGATGTAGAAGCCCAGACCGGAGAGCGACTCCGCCAAGAGCTCGAGATCGTCGTCGCTCACCGCCGCGTCGGGATCGGCGTAGCTTGCGATCTGCTCTTCGCACAGGGCGAGCAGACGATCCGCCTCGTCGAGGCCCAGGATGCGCAGTGCCCCGCGGATCTGCGCGCTGTCCTTGGCGAGCGTCGCGAGTTCGGTGCGCTTGCCGTGGTCACGAAAGAAGGCGTCGAGCACCTGCTCCATGTGGCGCAGGTTCACCTGGATCTCGCGACCCACCTGCGCGAGCAGCACCCGCTCCTGCGCCCGCTTGCTCATCTCGTCGAGCAGCGGTGCCCCGCCGCTCGTCGCGAGCCGCCCGTGCTGCACCGCGTCGAGCCGTGCCAGCATCGCCTCGACCTGCTTGTGGAAGTCGGGCGACAGGTTGGAAAAGTTCTCGAACG
>WBZO01003079.1_pt1 | contig 20207 bp, 28 predicted proteins | sample 5204261 | NCBI WGS metagenome assembly WBZO01 (sample SAMN12412400, study PRJNA552823) | activated sludge metagenome | isolation source: activated sludge from anammox sidestream of wastewater treatment plant... | place: USA: North Carolina | collected 2017-09
TATGAAATAGAGGAAGACGAGACCTATGCAGTTAATCTTGACTGTGGTTTTGATGGTGTAATCGATAGGTGCTATCACGGACATCAATGTTCATTCCGGAAGGCACAGAAAGAGGGTTTGAGCATTACAATTGCCGAAACAGAAAAAGATTGGAAAGAATATTATGACGTTTATTTGGATTCACTGAGGCGTTGGGGTGAATCAGCACTCTCAAAAATAGAATGGGATTTTTTTCAATTGCTGTTTAGTTTTAGTTCTCCAAACATTAGGCTGTGGCTGGTACGTGATGGCTCTGTTGTGATTGCAGGGGGACTATGTTTTTATGCAAAAAAACACCTTGTTTGCTGGCATGCAGCCAATCTTGAGGCATACTTCTCTAAAAGGCCTATGAACTTTCTGTTTATGGAAATTATGAGAGATGCATGTGCCAATGGTTATAAATGGTTTGATTTTAATACAAGCGCTCATCTTGAAGGGGTGAAAACCTTTAAAAAGAGGTTTGGAGCAAGCGAGCTGAAATGCAACGTATTATATAAGAAAATAAAGCCTATACAGGGCTACATTTCATTAAAGAGTTTTTACAAAAAAATATTACATTAATGATCAAATTGCCAAAATTGGCTTACTTCTATTGGTTTGATAGTAAACCAATTGTATTATGTTGACAGTACCGAGAATTTTCTATAGAAATAACTGAGATTGGCGCACAAAATAGAAAACAAAAGTCTTACTTCATTCTTGATAGTCTTGATGATAATAATGCTGGCGGCAGTGGTGCTCTATTGCGATCGTATAAGTGCATCAAACCTCTTTTATACACCAGACAGCACCGAGTATGCGATTGCAGCCCACCGCTTTGCTACTGCCGGCGAATACAAAATACCCATAGAAAATAGATGGTTGCCGCCTCATTATCCACCATGGTTTTCCATTCTCGTATTGTCACCAGTATATTTGCTTTTAGGAACCGAGATAGGAAATGCAATATATCCAGTTACCATTTTTGGCATTGGTGGAATCATAATAGCATTTCTTCTCGGCAAAAAAATAGGCGGTAACTGGGGCGGGATTTTTGCATCTTTTGCTGTTTTGGCATTACCGCTGTATCGTTATTGGAGCAAACATGTTATGACAGATGTACCGGCTACAGTATTGATGCTTGTGGCATGCCTATTATACTTATGGTTACGAAATAGAACCGATACAAGGCCTCTTGCATACCTGCTGCCCGGAATAATTACAGCAGTAGCTGCTTTATTCCGGCCTGTGTGTACGGCAGCAATCTTGCCATTTTTGGTGTTTGCGGTAACTTACCGTGGTTTGGCCTTGGCGCTTCGTAAGCTTGTTTTTTTGGTCACACCGCTTGTAATTGCGGCCACGGTTTCTCTTACTTATAATACATCAGTTTTTGGCTCCCCATTCCGCAGCGGTTATCACTTCTGGATGCCAGTGCCTTTTGATTTCGTGCATCTTACCTTTTCACTATCAAACATTTACACTAATTTAATAGCACTTTTACAAAGCCATGCAGTGTTACTGGTGTGTGCGGCATGTGCGGTGTTAGCTATAGAATGCCGGATAAACAACATGAATACCAAGCAACTACCATTTTCTCCCGATATACGCTGGGTAGTGGAATTCGTAATCTTGGGAACCGGGCCGATCGTGCTCTTTCATCTATTATACTTTTATCTGGATCCACGCTTCTACTTAGCTCCAATAGTATTAACAGCAATTATAACTGGCGGTATAATTGGTAGCTGGTTAAAGAAAAAACCGCGTTTGGCGCTTGGGGGGGTTATTGTCCTTGCTTTGTTGTTTATAATAATTAACTTTTTTATAACATTAAAATATTTGCTTAAACCTGATCAGCCATCATATAAAAGATTTACCGTCGAAGAAATTCTTAAATACACTCCCAAAAACGCATGGATTATTTCCGGAATCGAGCCAGTTTATCTCGAATATCTTGTGGCAAAACAGTCTCAACGTCGCATTGTGCCAATTTCCCGTAATATTGAATACACTAACAAGGTCATCGCACCAGAAAAGATCTCGTCTCTATATCCTCCACCTAAACGTTGGGATGATGTCCAGCGCAATGCACTGCTGCGTGCCGGCGCAAAGGAAGCAGTTTTCTTTGTTGCTTCGGAACAGCTTGACTCCATCGCAACTCAGCTTATTCAAGGCACAAAAGTTTTTATTGCAACAACAAATATCAAAATTGAAGACCAACAGATTTTGGACGAATTAAAAAGAAGATTTCTTTTTATCCCTCGCTCTGCAACTCTGTTTGAACTGAAAATGCCCTCTGTGCCAACATAAGTGAGACACTTTCCACCAGATAGTTTAGACTATAAGGGCGGAAAGGAGAAATAGAATGAAAGAGAAAGATTCAATAGCAGCAGAAAGCAGCAAAACAGATATCAGGGCAGTTCCCGATCCTGAAGTACCTGAAAAAGCAGTACGCCGTAAGTTTACGGCGGCATATAAGCTCCGTATCGTCAAAGAAGCACAGACATGTACCACATCGGCCATTTTTTCCGAGCGTATAGAGCTACCACTGGTTTTGCCGTAAGATCGAAATACACGGTAAATCAGAACAGCAGTGACCACAGCGGCAACAAGTATCCAGAACATGGTCATCATCTACCCCTTCGCAACGCCCAACGAAAAAATCAGCGGCGGCTGTAAGACGTCCGCTGCATTGCCGGGTTATGCGCCCTTTTGATAGTGTGAAGCGTACCAATCGACAATCTCTCTTATCATCTTCTGATAAGAAGTCTTTTGTTTCTTAGCTTGTTCTTTGAAAAATGTGATGCTCGTTTTCTTCAAGGATATGGTGACTTTTACATTATCTTCCCTCAGCACCAACTGATCTGGTGGGGGAAGGAAGTCTTTAATGATCTTCAGGTCGCCCATAGGTTCTTCAGTGTATTTTGTTTTGGTCTTCATAGGTTTTCCTTCCTTTTCTCCAATATCCTGCACCATAGATGCGAATAACGTTGCCACGATATGTAAACCTGACGGTCAAAATACCTTCTCCGACACGTCCCATGCAGTAATACCGGCTTTCTTCGGTACTATGTGTGGTGTCTTCCGCAATAACACGGTGGGGATCAAGAAATGCCTGTTGTGCAGTCAGAAAAGAAATGCCGTGCTTGGCTTGGTTTTCTTTATCCTTTTCCTCGTCCCACTCAAATTTTGTTTTTCTCACAAGTATATTATATCAAAGACTTGAGTAAATAGGCAATATATATGTATGGTTAATTATATGGGCATGTCCATATTTCTGCATAACGACGAATTCGCCCGCGCTAGTACAGTGTCGGGTGCAACGGCTTGTTATGCAATAATTTCATTTAGGCCTTCGATAATCTGTGTCAACTGCTCTATAGATACCCTGCCAATTACTTTCCCGATTCTCTCGACCGAAAGAGTCCGGATTTGACTGATCTTAACCCAGGACTGTTTTGGAAGGTCTTTGGACTTCAACTCGATGGTTAAAGGGAACCCTGCCTTCTGAGGTTGGCCTGTGAGCGCCACCGCAATTACGGTCCCCGACCTCTCATTAAAAACGTCGTGGCTCAGAACTAGGACAGGGCGCAAGCCGGACTGCTCACGACCTCTCGTGGGGTTGAGGTCCGCCCAGCGGATTTCTCCCCTCAGTATTCTGGCCATTGGCTCACGTCCTCGACTAAGCCCTCGTCTGCCATCGCCTTCTCGAAAGCCGCATCGAGTTTTGAACACTCCGCTGCCAAGCGATTGCGCTTCAGTCGCACCAGTTTTTCAGAGACAGCTTCCCGGATTGCATGACTTCGGCTTTGAAAAACACGTCGATCAACAAGCTTATCCAGCTCTTCAATGAATTCTTCGTCGAGCGTTATCGCGATCTTTTCTTTACCCATACCTGCCTCCTGTTCATAGTATGGTATTATATCATACCGGTGGTGAACAGGTGCAATCTATTTCTATATTCTCTTTGCATAACGTAGAATTCGGCGACGCGGCCCAGCCGGGCAAGGTGTAACGCGTGAGACCAGAAGGCGGGATAGGAAAATGAAAATGGTCCTCTACACCGCCGCGTTTGCTGCACTGACTTGCTATGGCTTTTCAATCTCTTCTACTTTTTCCCAAATGATTTTTCATACCGATGGGACTACCCGAGCAATCTCAACAGGACATAATAGATTCCTTCTAATCCTCCTCAATTTTTGCCATAACGTTTCGCGTAACCGGCTGGCAATGGAGCGCAGCGGAATTGCAAGTCCGGTGCAGCGCCTTGTTAGTCGTTATCATCGTTTGATTGCACGAATGATTTTCGCACGCGCCTCCAGCTTCTCGGCTTCCGCCCACCGATTTGTAGCGCGATATAATTCCGCAAGATTCTCAAGGCTCACGGCCACATCGGGGTGGTCGGGACCCAACGCTTTTTCCCTGATGGCGAGGGAGCGTTTGAAGAGCGGCTCTGCCTTGGCATAGTCACCCTGGGCTTTGTAAAGCCCCGCCAGATTGTTCAGGCTCGTGGCCACGTTGGGGTGGTCGGGACCCGCATTTTCCCAGATAGCGAGGGAGCGTTTGTAGAGCGGCTCTGCCTTGGCATAGGCGCCCTGGACTCTATAAAGCTCCGCCAGATTGTTCAGGCTCGTGGCCACGTCGGGGTGGTCGGGACCCGCATTTTTCTCTGCGGCTTCTAATGCCGCCTGTGCGACTGTTACTGCTCGATCATATTGTCCAGCGCGATAAAGCTCCTCAACCTCTTGATTAAGTCTTTTCCACTCTACTCCTCCACCTTGAGCAAGCACTTGGATGGTGGTAAAGCAGAGTACGAAGATCATTATTACTGCAACGGAAGTTTTCCTCATTCGTGCCTCCTTCTACGGCGTAGGTACTGTCAACATAATTGTGTAAATTTCTTGAAGAAGGGTAAATTAGGACGTACCTTACCTATTTTTGTTCCCCTCCAGTTCAATTCCATCTTCAGTGATATAAAAGCCAGGAGCAAATAACATGCATTCTCTCCGGCAACTATTTCCATTTGTCAATTATCGTCAAAACTAATCCACTATTTTCACCAATTTTAGTCCACCCATTCTTCTTCAGGGAAAGAGTGAATGGTTATGCCGTTATTTCATCAGCGGGCAGGATCTGTTTACCGTGACAAACGGTAAGAATAGAAACCCGCTTATCTTTCACCCGGTAGACTATTCGATAGTTCCCGTATATCAGTTCCCTTATGGCCCTGTTGTTGACTTCCGGCACAGCGCGACCACTTTCAGGATGTGACGTCAGACTTGCCACCTTTTCAAAAACGGTGTCTACCCAGCTTTTAGCGGCTTCGGGATTGTCCCTCGCTATGTATTCTGCTATTTCCGACACTCTATCGATCGCGAGGGGAGACCAGGAAACCTTCATCATCCGATACGCTTTAGTACCATCACTTTGGCCTGTTCATGATCCACACCCTGTCCGCCTTCTATCTGGCTGATGGATGTCTGTATATCCTGTAAGAGTTCGATCTTTTCCTGCATTGCTTCATACTCGCCCGCATCCAAGAGAACTGCCACGCCTTTCCCATGCTGTGTAATGATGAGCGGGCGCTTGGTATCGTGTATTTGCTTCAGGAAGGAAGCAATGCCGGTTCTGAACTCGGACATTGGTTTTATGTCTTCATTGACTCTTATTCTTCTCATATGGCACCTCACACATATAATGTATAATATAGCGTACTTTATATGTAGCAGTCAATGCTACTTTTTTGTGGGCATAACGTTTCGCATAACTGGCTGGCAATGGAGCGCAGCGGAATTGCAAGTCCGAGTTGATGCGGTTGTTAGGCACTATGAACTTATGATTCAAATTCACTGCGAGGCAAACCAGACTGGCGGATGATGGATTGAAACGTTCCGATTCTGATTTCGTCATGGCTTGGGACAGGAACCGTTATTGTGCCATCGGAAAGCTTCTTTTGCATTACGATATGGCTACCTCGTCGACGCACCTTGCCGAAGCCATGCCTTGAAAGAATGGTGCCATCTCTTTGCCAGAAAGAATTCGAAGCCTACCCAAATGCCACCTCAACTTGGGTTACGAAAATCTCGCCATGGAGACGTTGGTTAACCTCTTCAGGTGATGCTGCTTCAAAGAAAAGTTCCAATGCTTCTCGCAGATTGTCTCGAGCTTCTTCAATACTACCCCCTTGGCTCACGATATCCAACTCCGGACACAAAGACACGTACCCATCACCTTCACGTTCAATAATTGCTGTAAGTTCCATTGATTGCCTCCTGTTTTATCGAATCTACCCTGCAGATAATATCAACACGGATTTTTCCATTTCCCAGTCTATGTCTGTGTTGCTCCTATTCCATCTGGCTGTCTTTGGGACAATGGCAATAAAATGGAATTGGACATGTTTGACTTGGGCTTTTGGATTGTCACCGAGAAACTTCTGTATTTCTGTCACCCTCCAGAAATTCGTTTGCCGAAAATCTCCTGGTTTTGTCCCCCATCCTTATAGCTTGGAAACTTTCATCGGCCCGCACTGAGAATATCTTGACTTTCATTTTGTCTGTCTCCTTTGCCGTATGTCTAACTATGGGATCAGCCCGATGCTATGCGGATGGGCTGCATCCGGTGGTTATGTGGTCCTTAATTGCTTTATGAGGTTATCATAATCCCCATGTGAAAATATCTAGAACCATATTATCTGTTTATCTTGCACTATTCCGACAGCCCAGTAGTCTTTTGTAATGCGTAATGAAAATATTGGTCGGGTTGAATGGATTCTTTTGAAGTGAAGGCCGGGATAATATGGGTTCTTTTTGAAGCTTTTGTAAGCTTTGCGTGCCTCTCTTTTTGTCTGCTCCGTTAATTCAGCATAACACTTCCAGAAACGGTCAGTAGTTATGGAAGTCATAGCTTTTCGATGCTCAGAGGCTTTGTTTTCCTCTGTTTATGCGCAGCAAGGGCCTCGTCGGCGAGTCTGTCCAGGATATCTTCCGATCCTGCAAAAGCTTTTTCCCATTTTCTTTCTGTTTTGAGTTCCTCTATCACCCACTTAGCAAAGGCGTTTTGCTCAACCTCTGGAAGCTTGGATGCTTCTTTGAATGCCATTTCTAGAAGTTTTGTCATTCTTCACCTCTTATATGTTGTTAATTGGAGATATTTTACCACAAGGCCAAGCATAGTGCATTCCGAAAATCTGTTTTTTCACATAACAAAAAGGTCAGTGAGCCGCGTCTTTTTGCGGATTTGCTGCACCGCTTTGTTCGACTATTTTTGTGTCTGTTTCCTTAACCAATCGCAAATCTATACGAAAGCCCAGTGCGTGTGCATATTTACGTAATGTAGATAGAGATGGGGAATGCTTACCTCGACCGGACTCTAAGCGTGCAACCGCTGACTGTGTTGTGCCCATCCTTTCGGCAATTTCTGCTTGACTCATACCGGTAGCGACACGAGCTTTGAGAAATTCGTCAAGAAAAGCAAATTCTTCATCAAGCCTATCATATTCAATTTTTACGTCATCACGCTCAAGAGCGCGTGACTTAAGTTCTTTGTGTGTTAACATTTTTGACCTCCTTCATCCTCCGTCGAGCTAAAGCAAGCTCCTTCGGCGGTGTTTTATCGGTTTTTTTCATGAACTGGTACAAAATCATGATCTTCTTTCCAATCATTGTGCAGTAGAATATTCGGGCAATGCCTTCCGTAGATCTTAATCGTAGCTCAAACAGTCCTTCACACATTGCCCGCGTGTGAGGCATACCCAAATCCGGCCCATAAATTTCCATACGGTCTGCATATCTAAGGTAACGAGCAAGTAGACCTGCTGGTAGAGCAAGAAGCTCTTTTTGAACAGACTCGTTGTAATAAGTAATTGTCCATTTCATAAATTAATTATAGCATAAATGCTATATCTCTGCATAAAGAATACTGCAATTCATGTAGTCGAACAAAGAATTCACTGGCGCGGTCTGGCCTGAGAGATGCCCACTCTGCAAAGACAAAAGGCCAGGAAACGGAGCGAAAAAAGCCCGATATTCTGCTGTGTCCGGTGCAATGACTGGTTGTGCATGGTTTTCATAAAGCCTCTTTCCAGTCCATCGAAAGCTTGCGACCCGATGCAGCACAGTCCCGTAGGTACAAGTTTATAAGAGTCTGATATGGAATGCCTGCATCTTCGGCAAGTTTCTTGAAATATTTGATAGTTCCTTCGTCCAGCCTAATGGTGACCTGCTTCTTAAGCAGAGTCGCATAAGGGTTTTTCTTGGCTTTCGAAAAATCATATTCTTTTCTCATCTTTACCACCTCTTCCAATACTCTGCCTGTTCTACGCGGGTTGCTTTACGGGCCGAAATTATTCTTATAATCGCATCGTCTTTGCAGTAGGTGTGAGACACAACAAGAAGTCGAAGATTCGCACTCATGCCGAGAAGAATGAATCTTTCTTCATCGTCTGAGTGGTCAGGATCGTGGAGCAGCAAACCATTTCCATCGGCAAATACAGTTTCAGCCTCCGGAAAGGAAGTTCCATGCTTTCTTTTGTTTTGAGAGTGCTTCCTTTCGTCCCATTCAAACCTGATGTTAGGCATAACTACAGTGTAAATACATAATGGCAGTTTGTCAAATCAATTTCTGTGCACAACAACAAAATCAGCGGCGGCTGAAAAACGTCCGCTGAATTGCCGGGTTATGTGTCCCTAAGTTCACTATCTTTCAGCACGACAGGGTTGTGATAGTACCTCCAAGGGTTTGGTTTGTGAGCTACCCATTCAGTCTCGATTTCCATTTCAGTAGGTGGCCCCTTTCTCATTCGAAGAAAAGGAGCAGAGGGAAACAGCGAAACAGGAAGTGGAATCTGAGGATGCGGATGCAGAATACCCACGACTGACGCGTCATGCGCAAAAACGCTGACCAGAAGAATAGCGGAAATGCTTTGCCTTCCAGGCTCAACGACTCCGTCGTTTACATCAAAGAAGATAGAGTCTCTCAGGTCTGTCACCGTATTGATGCTGTCGATTGGGTCGCCGATTGGCACTGCAATTCTTGGCTGGCCGGTGAAAAAAACTTCTGCTCCATGTGGCCCGATGAGTACGTCTGAAGCGATATGTTCGCAAGAAATGACGAGCACCCTGGAAGCCGTATAACCGGACAGCTGGGATGCCTTCGTGGAAGCTTTTCCTCTAACTTTATGCGTGATCATTCGAAACCACCCGGCAGAACCGTCTTCCGGAATACTATTTTCCCAGCCAGACTGTTTGGTTACCGATTCGGCCTCCAGACAGGTGACTTCGGCAATCAATTCCATTTCGTCCGCTCGGCAAAGGAAGTCTGCGCCACCCGTGCTTATGTCTTCAGCAACAACCACGTCATCAAAGAGCAATCTCAGAAGCTGGAAGATTACGGCTTCCGCCTTTGCGCTTTGAGGGCTACTTTTGAGAAGATTACAGAACTTCTTCTCATGTGTCGGGTACTTTACGAACAAGAATTCTCTGTAACTCTCGACCACGTTGGTTGTCAACGTCATGGGTCATCTCTCTTTTCACATAACGAAAAGCTAAGCCGGAGCGCGCCACAGGCACGCGATCGGCTTGTGCGACGGGTTAGAGGATTTTTATTTCCTTAACATTTTTATTGTCTGCCAAGATGTTTTTCCAGGCAAACGACATTCCCAAAAAATCCATCCATTAACCATGTTACCCGTTATTGAAACGGCTGCCGCAGAAGGGGAATCGTAACGCTTTCCATTCAGCACAAGGGAGCCAGATTCGACTTTCGCCAATATGGTCTGACCTTTGTAGTTGGCACGGAATTCCGTTCCTGCTGGGAAAGTAACTCCCTTCGTTGTCCAAGCGTCTGCAGCTAGTTCAATAATTGATTTTGTGGCTGTAACTTTCAATGGGCTTAACCCAAGCATTTCCCGTAGCACATCGTTGTATGTGACATTCTCCGTTGCCCGCCGATTAGTGAGTTCTTTAAATACTTCAAAATCAATTTCGATGTTTGTCATTGCTATTCTCCTTTCTTGCTATAGCTAACATTAGCGCTATAGTACTATAAGAAAGCAGATTAGTCAAGTGTTTTTTTTGTTACCTCTAACGTCTAGGTTCAGCCGCGGGCCGAGCGCGCAGCACGAGGACTGTTGGCTGGAACCAGTTGTTCGCCATTGTCTTGATCATCTGAAGATCACTACTTCCTCAATACCTGCCTTAGCACCATCCAAGCGGAACACCTCTTCGATAGCTGTGATGTACTCTGTTGGAACGGGCTGTGGCGAGACATGAAAGTCGACCAGTACTTTGCTCGCACGGATGTTTGATCGATTGGCCTGGATAAACTGTCGCAAATCATCGCGAAACTGATCGATGTGATTGGGAATCTCTGATTCCCGTATCTCTCGGAAATACCGCCTAGGAAGAGCACTTATCGGTGCCTTTGGATGGAGGCTTCCAGGTTCATTTCTGCGATTCACTTGGTCGGCAAACTGTTGAATGACCTGGATGTCTATGTCGTGCTTATGTCGAGCGTAAATGTCGAGCATCGAGAACCCAGCTTCAGCGACTACCAACTTGTGCCAATCCATGAACTGATTTGAGTCTACGTCTTGCATTTGTTGTGTGATTTTCATGGGGGACTCCTTTCGGCTAACAAAAAGCTCAGCGAGCCGCGTTTTTTGCGGATTTGCTGGAGCGTCTTGTTAGGCGTTTTGTTGCACGAGTGAACTCCAAAAGTGACCTGAGCGCTTCATTTACCGAGACAGAGTCACGGAAAGCTTTGGCTATATCGGGATCGAGAATAGCTACATTCGATCATTCTTCAATTAGCCTTTGGTAATATTTTCCACGGACAGCCTTTGAGTAGTCAAAATCATACTCGGAGCGTAAATTGTCTGTTTCATTTCTTTCTTTTCTATCCTTCATATTTCTTCCTCTCATGCACGGTGGCAAGTCTCGCGATAATAATACGGGTAATCTTTCCTCTTTCAGCATGTGCAACAACAAGTAAATGATTCTTGGACGAAAAAAGCAATAGTAATGAAACGTTGTTCGGTTGTTGAATGATCGGGATCGTCAAAAGTGGCTGATAGCGGGTCATAGAATGATGTTACAGCTTCATCGAAAGAGATGTTGCGTTTCTTTAGGTTTTCTTTCGCCTTCTTTGGATCCCATTCAAATTGCATGTCTCTATTCTATCGTATTTGCAATTATAATTATACGCATAACAAAGAGCTGAGCCAGAGGCAGGAGCCTTTTCCTGCCGGTTGGCTTCAGCGACTTGTTCGGAAAAGATATTATAAATGCTTTACTTCAATGTTCTCAAATTGACTTTTTAGGTACTCAGCAACAAGCCTTCTGTGACATCTATCAGGGGTTGGTTCACTACAAAGCAAACAAGCCATATGGAGTTCTGTTGTATTAACAAATGTATGAACTTTTCTTGCAAGCAAAAGATCATTAAAGCGCTTTTCGTACTCTGGCCAGCCAATTTTTCCTTTCTTATAATTGTCTAATATTTCTTTTGTTGGAGCTAAAAGCGGTTTATGTGTATAGCCACAATCACAGATTTTTCTTAGGAGATAGATTAGGTCATTTTTTTTTGTGAAACCTGCAAGCTGCGAAATATTGTTTAATCGTATATCGATTATCTTTTTTACACCAGCTTCTACGAGTTTTTCAAAAAATGCTTCCGCGCTTTTTTTTGTGAAGCCTATTGTAAAAAGTACAGTTTTATCCATTGCCAAATCCTTTGCGATCTACCGTGTAATCTTCCGAGTTTTCTGCTACATAAGCAATTTTCGCAGCTTGTCTACTATATGCTTCTTCAAGTCTTTCTGAGTCCTTCATGAAAAGATCTGGTTGTTCTAAGTGATGTAATTTCATCAATCGAAATTCTGTTTCTGAGTGGTCTTCAGAAGTATTATCATCAATAATATGAACAATTTGGATTTCATAATTCTTAAGTTGTTTGCAAACTAAGATTGTTCTATGACAATTAATAGGATCTTTTTCTGCACACATCATTGCTACCGAAAATTTCTTTATTTCTTTAAGAATACGAACAATTCCTTCTTGAAATATAGGGTGATTAGATATTAAGTCGTATTTGGCATGTCCATTTTTGTAGCATTCAGGGGCTTTGATTCTTGCCCCAAGATTATCTCCGAGAAAAATGTATTCTATACCATTGTTAAATAGGACTTGTTTCAAAATCTCTCTGTTAAATTCTGGCTTATACCCGCTGTATGGTTGGGAACGGACATCAACTATTTCTGTGATATTATATTTTTTCAGGGTAGCAGTAAACGATTCAATAGTATGGGTCGCATAACCAACTGAATAGATTTTATTTTTCTTTGGTTCCATAATCAATATAGTATACCAGCAATCAACTTAGAGTGCCATCCATTATGAAAAACCCCAAGCGAGATAGTTAAATATAAGCAATTAACGTTTCTCAGCAGGGCTTCATTTTTATTGTATTTTTTTAAAAAAGCAATATCTGTAATTGGTAGGTCGTAATGATCATGGTTAAATTCGAACATTATTCTAATTTGTCCATCTGAGTCTTTTCTGATTACCTCAAAATCAAATACTTTTATTAGTGTTAATGAATACTCAACCGAATCAATGACATCATCCGATACTGCCCTTCCTCTATTTCCAAACAGATTATGTTGTTCCATATCAATAAGTCTATCCAGATTTGCGTCAGATATTTTTAGATTTCCGACCTTTTTTATCGATGAGGGCTTAAAAGTCACATTTTCACACTGATAACCATTTGGACAAAACTCTTCAATTTCAATCTCTATTATATCCGTTAAATTGATAGCACCAACTATATCCTCTCCAACAGCACCGCTTTGGTTTTTCGAGATAGGTCTTATCCACCTCGGCTTTCCTTCTTTTTTTATTGGGTAATATGTGCTACCAGTTTTTCTAACCTCTATCCCAGCGATACATCTCTCACCGAATTTCTTAGAATTGGCTAAACAAATAAATAGGGTCTTCATTTTAGCTCCTAAGGAGAATTCTTAATACTTATGTACCGAACGACGAAATCAGCCAGAGCCGGATTTATCGGCGATTGGCTGCATTGACGGGTTCGGCAGCCCCTGTTATGAAAAGAGCTTCTCGTATTCATCGTGATTTCCAATCCAAAACCACGTAACTATATCACCTGTAAGGATGCCGATGGCACGGTATGCAAAAGCGATTCTCACAGACCAAACAGCTTCAGACGTATTGACGCATTTGAAATGAAGAGAGGGATGAAAGGGGTTATGCTCCCAGAGACGATACGCTTTTCGAGCACTTTTCTTGACCCCTTCCAGTAGAGGTCTGTAAGCTGCCCAAAAAGAGAGTAATGTGGCTGACTTCACAATTCGCTGTGGTTCAACGGTTTTGCCTTACCCTCAGCTATCTCCTTCTTGGCCCGGCGAGCTGCTGCGATAAGCTGGGATTGCGTTTTCTTGAATGTGTCGTCCCATCTTGCATTTTCCTTCACTTCCTTTAGGTAATCACGCAGATGCTCAACTGCTTGATCCTGTGCCTCCTCTGGCAGAGTCTCCAGCATCTTTACAACGGTAGCAATCGCCGTAGATGCCATGTCTTATCCCTCCTTCAAAGATATGTGATATAATAATAACTATTGTATCACTCCCTATGTTGTGTTGCCATACAAAATTCTATTTTTAACGCCGAACGAATAAACAAAACGGTGCCTATACTGGAGCTTGCCATGTAGAAAGCCAAACAGTTTTCTGGCGTCCGCTTAAGTGCCTGTATGGGCATTGTTTTTTTGAAGAATGAACCATGTGAGCACACGATCTTCGTTTTCTCTTGGGTCTTTATCACGACGAACCTTCCCTGATGTGAGAATAACAAAATTATGCTCTTGGAGAAACTCGATAAGAGCAAAGCTCTCCAGTATGTCGACTACCTCTTGAAAACACCCCGCGACACTTCGAATATGTAGAGACGCTTTATCTCGGGGAGATTCAAACGGTTGTATCTCAATATCAATCAGGAATGAAGATAAAAGTTGCGTATATTGATTCTTTCGCTTTGTTCGTTTTTTTTCTTCTTGCTCATTGAGCACCCTTTGTATTGGGGATATTTCTTCAATTTTATTCTCTACATCAGAGACAACAGCATTGATTTCTTCACACATCGCATCTATCTCTTTGAACAACTCCCTAGGGTTTCTTGTGATTGATTTTTCATCAGTCATCCTGTCTCCTTTTTATGTCGAACACTGGTATGAGCGAGAGGCCGTATTTATGGCCGATACGCTCCATGCGATTGTTAGGCCTTTCGGTGCCATGAGGTTCATGGTTCAAGTTTCCCTGCTTCTTCCTCAAACTCAAGAAAGGTTCTCGGGGTCTGGCCCAGGCCACACCCGAAGAGCTACATCTGCCAAAACTTCTCCACGAATTTTTATGGTTTCTTCAGTCCAACCATCGTTTTGATAACCAAGCAAAGGAATATTAAGCCTCAGCGTAGTGTTAGCAAGTAGCAAATCCCTTTTTGTTTTAAACGCCTTGTGTTGCGCCTCGCGGTTGACGCTTAGATTGAGCAACGTCAAATTGCCCAGTGTCGGTATTTTCTCTCTTCTCGTCGATATTGCCGTTTCTCTTTCATTCAACTGCTGACCAGAGAGTTTCTTAATCTCGACACTATTATCATCGCTCCATGTTGCTTTGCTTCCATCCGGTAACGGCCAATGTTCGAACCATCTTTGGGGCATTATATGATCAATGTCGAGTTGGCCAAAATTCTGCGCAATCACGCCTTCCGTTTTTACCGTTTTTCGAATTTCTAATTCAAGTTCAGTTAGGATCGCACGCATTTTGGAGGCATCCAATCTTCCAGGATAGAGCGGTGCGTTGATACAGGCGTTTCGGAACTCTGAGTCGGTTGGCCAACGGGATGCTTCTCCTTTGAGCGACTCAAAGGATTTTCGCAGCATCAGCAGAGATGTGCCCGTCTTTGATAGACTGCGGAGGATTGATATGAAAACGTTATTGTAGTTCTTTGGTGTAAGGCCGCAAATTGCACGGCGAACTATGTAAGAAACTATAATATCGAGCATTTCACCCTGCTCATCAGATGAAAGCGATTCTATGCCAATCTTCAGGGCTAGCGGTTGCACCGTTGTGATATCGAATGGTGCGATTCGCCATCCGAATCTCGATATGGGACTGCTGTCCATCTTGCCATCCACCAGTGCGCAATAAGGAATAGCGTATTTTGAAAGAACATTTAACTGATACTCCGCCGTCTTTGGTTCAAGGCCATTGAAAACATACCGTCGGTATTCAAAATACAATCTTCCCAAATCGATTTCCTCACTGAGTTCTGCTTGAAGGGCAGCATGGATGAACCATTCCAATCTCTGTTTCCGCAGACGGCCACGCTTCTGCTCCTCGTTCCAACAACTCTGTTCGAATTTTTGCCACAGAGTGTCGTAAAACGTCTTGGAATCTGCATTCTCTCTGTCCGCCCTCATAAAGATAAAATTCCGTATCAAGTCTGTCGAATGGAGTTGCGCGCCACGTCCGTTCAAAGTTTCAAAGATTACTTGAGCATCATCATTATTATCCAAGACAATTGACACAATTTTCAAGTCCTGCAAAATAGACGTAGCAAGTGTTTCGCATCGTGTCGATCTCTCTTCATGAGTACCTTCAGCAATCCATTTTTCAAAACATGCGGTAAAATACCAAATTGCCTCAAGTGCCGGCGGATGGTGAATCCCAATTCTGCGAAATTCACCTCGCTGGGTAAAACTCTTGGGGAAAACAGCCCGCAGTGCATCACGATCTTCAGCCTCAAGAGCCGATCGATAGTCATCACGGTCACGAAATGTTGGCCATACTTTAAATATTTCGATCTTCGGATTCCGCATCGTGTCGGGATTGCTGTTCTTGAGACTACCTGCCACTATCTCGGCAATTGCCGCTGAATTCACCGACCGCAGTAGCAATAGAACGGATTTTAAGATAAATTGCAGTGTCGCCAGTCGTTGCTGGCCATCGATAATGTGCAATGTGTCAACACCGATCAAGCCGTCTCTGGGCTGGGGGTCAAGAACAACAGCGCCAAGGAAGTGTGGGCCGTTTTTGCTGCCAATGAGCCGGGCCTCTGCCTTCACACGGATATCGTCCCAAAGTTGTTCCCATTGACCGGAGCGTGTCCAGACATAGGCACGCTGATAAAAGGGGACCATATACTGCCGGCGATCCTGGAAAAGTTGCTGAACCGTAATATCGTCTGATTTCAATTGATTCCCTCCTTTGCCAGTTGTCAACTGTAAACTGGTCTCTTCTCTTGCTCCGCCACCGCTGTAGTTCTATGGCTATTCTTGTAGCCTAACGACGAGCTAACCGGCGTGGCGCGCTTTATTGCCACGTCCGGTTCAGCGCCTTGTTGGCGGTCTTATTCTCGGTTTACATCCGGTGTTAACACTGAACTCCATTCGTCTTTCTGACGCTCATTCAAGTCAGATCTAAACGTTTCAAAATGATCTTGAATCATCCTGTCAGCACACTTCGGATGATACACCCTGTCGTCAAAATACAAACCGATGTGCAAAGCGGGCTTATGACAGAGCGGACAATCTCCAAAATGGAGATATGAGCCGCAAAGATGACAAAATGCTTTATCTCCGTGTATTGTCACGACGCCAATCCCGCCGCACTCAGGGCATTCCATAGACGGATCAACGATATAACCTTCGGCTTCGGCTTTTTCTCTCGCCTTTTTCCCCACTCGCTCCCACCCTTTAAGTAAACGGTTTGCGGTTTTGTACAAACTCTTGGGGATTATGTCGTTGAAAGCAAGATGCATTTCACGCTCGATAAAGCGTGAAAGAAAATCGTAAAGCAGTCCGAGGCTTATGATCGCATGCTCCTCTGTGTACGTGGGCATATGATGAACGATCTCATGTCGCCATTTCGCCACTTTCACAATAATATCTGTCTCCTCCTCAGACAGCTTGACCCCGAGATTTATTAGTCTTTGGGGCAAATCTCTCAGCCCAACAGTATTTTCCCTAACAACCTGTCGTGAATCGATCTTGTTGTAGATAAGGTTTGGATGGATTTTCGATAAACGTTCTTTCAGTAACAGCTCCGTAGCAGTAACGGCATGAAGGATCGAAAACTGCAACTTGCCCTTATCGAAATTCTGCAAAGATTCAATCAAGAAGACTCTTGCCGCATCCAGAAGAGATTTCATCTACCTCAGTCCAAATTCCTTACTGCCAACTGTGGCCATCACCGGCGGGAATGGAGCGCAGTGGAATTCCCGTCCGTGTGCATGGCATGGTTAGCCATCTGTTCCTGTTTTGTAACTGTTACCTTTGCCAGTTCCAGGGTGGGCTTCATGTTCACCAACAAGACACATGTATTTCGCAGGCACCGGTTCGATGGATTCTGGTTCCGGGATTGTACCGCAACGGGAAACAGAAAGCGCGGGCTGACCTGTAATGTGCTTGTCAAAAACTTGAGCGGAGATTTGACGTGCAAGAATCTCAGCAATAAGCGACGGAACGGCATTTCCAATTTGTCTTTGTACCTCCGTTCTCGGGGCATCGATGACAAAGGTCTTGGGAAATGTTTGTATAGCAGCCATCTCCTGCCAGGAAAGCTTTCTATTGCTCCAGTGAAACGGGCCAATGGCTGATCCCGGCTGTGCCTGAATCGTCCAACTTGGCAGTTTTTTAGACAGCTTCAACAGAAAGCTCCAATAGCGAGTGCGCCATCCAAACAGTGGCAGTCCACCCTTGCGGTCAGTATGCCAGAGATAATTTTCCCCCTCTGGAATCGAGGGCAGCAAATCAGCCCACCTCCCCCCCAGCTTAAGGTTCTGTCGCGTATCAAGGGGAATGTAGCCGATTGCTTCCCACGCCGAAACATAAGGTTCTATGCCCATGCTTCCAAAAAGGGAGGACTCGGCTTCTTCGGACGGGATGTGCGTCGGGGCGGGAAAGCGGAACTGACCCCCTCGCCGCGAAGCAATGAGGAAAAACCGCACCCGTAGCTGAGGTACGCCATAGTCAGCAACATTCAGCACAGCCCAAGATGGCACGTAGTGGTCACCTGTCTTTACATTGATGTCCCTGATCCGTTCCATGATGAACAGGAAGCCCTCTTCCTTGCCGTTATAGTTCAGTCCATGGACATTCTCCAACAAGAACGCCTGTGGATGCAACTCCTCCACAAAACGGAAGTACTGCTCAAGCGTGTTCGCACGGGGGTCATTCAGACGAAGCGTATCGCCTTTGCTCCAGTACGCCGATTTGGAGAATGGTTGACAGGGGGGGCCCCCGATCAGGACATCACAGGCACCCGTTCCTGATCCGATGATTTTCTTGACTTCTGAAGTGCTGATATCCTCGATTGGGGCATGACATACATTCTCCCGACGATTCAGTCGGAGGGTCTGGCAGGAGAACTTGTCAAAATCGTTTGAAAAGCGGATGCAATACCCCGCTGCCTCGAATCCATAGTCAAGGCCGCCACAGCCTGAGAAAAGGCTTACGACCTGTAAGTCAGATCTCGGGGTCATGGACCACCTCTGTCTTCTTTCGGTTGATTGCCTCAATGATGTCCCCGAGACTGTTTTGGACAATCCGGTCGAAGATTTCTCTCCAAGGCTTTGTTTCTCCCGCTATGGATATGTGCACATTGACTTCAGCGCTTGCCCCTGTCCCCCATGCTCTAAGGCCGATGCCAGGCGTTCTCTTGGGTTGATTCTGGAGTATCCGAATGGATTTCCGTGCAGAGACCAGTCGAAATTCAGGATCGGCAAAACCCTCCCGGATGCTATCCCAATGTCTGGTGGTAATGCCATAGACAAACTTATCCTCGGCGTCACGGATGCGAGTTCCGGAATAGTCGTTCAAAATTCTCCACACGATAGCCTCGTTTTCGTCAAACAAGGGAATCAGGTGGGCATTAATGGAATCCACGAGGCCGTAGTCAACGGCAACCGCATATAAGAGATTCGGTTCCTTTTCTATTGCATCGTACGCCTTGTATACGGGAATGGGTATGCAGTCGTCTGGCTCTAGTCCCACGAGTTGCTTTGCGCTCTCGAAACGAGTTCCCGCGTTCTTCACATTGATCGGAAGGCGAAGACCGCTTTCGGTTAATGTGAAATCAACGAGCGTGTGACCTGATTCCCGGTCATCTTCGTAATCGACCGTTCCGCGCTTGGCTCGAAGTGCATCAACTTGTTCAAGAAAGCGCTGCTCGGTGATTGCAGCAGGGAACATTTTGGTGATGGGATTCTCGGCCGACCCAGTCTTGGTGCGGGCTTTGATGTGACTGAGAAAGCCATCCTTGGCCAATGTGGGAACAAGTTCCTTTGCCTTCGCCAAGGAATAGCAGTTCAGCTCGTAGAGGTACCGTGCAATGTCTTCAGTAGCTCTGTCCCCATTGATTGCCCATAGGTACGCTTGAGCTAAACCAGCTCCTACCCACCGGGAGTCATGCAGGACGGCGATTATTGCCCTGGCTGCTTCTGCATCTGTGTATCGTGTCATATATTTTCAGTTTCTCTCTTTGCTAACAATTAATATACGTAATAAATAATCCCGCTTTATTTCAAACAGCACCATTGATTCAATACCTAATTTCTACACCAATAACTTAATAAAATCAAACAATTATTATTGAATTATATACGTATAATATGGTTATTATCAACAAAAGTGTACTATGTATAAACATTGATTATTGGCAAGCGATGATTAGGCTGAATAGTTTCCATCATCGGGGGTGGAGAGATGAATAACATTTTGCCTGAATTTCAAAAGTTTATCACAGGGTCAGCAAGTTCCTGCGGTTTTCCAATACACAGTAGGACAAGCCATTGGATTTAAGAATAAAAATGTTCCTTGATGTTCTGAGGAAATACGAAAGACTGCAAGATTGGCAATTCGAACAGGCCGATAACGCTGTTAAACTCTATATTCATCATTTCTTGTTGAATAATACATCATCGCTTTCGCCGGACGCAGAAACTGCAGCCGAAGAAAAATACCCGGACGTCAAAGCGGTGCAGGAAAAGATTCGCGAAATACTGCGCACCAAGCATTATGCATTCATCACGGAGCGGACTTACATCGATTGGTTTAAGCGCTTTCATGTCTACTTAACCGGCACAAAAAATAAGAACTGGGAAAAGCAAGGTGCA
>WBZO01003080.1_pt1 | contig 20205 bp, 19 predicted proteins | sample 5204261 | NCBI WGS metagenome assembly WBZO01 (sample SAMN12412400, study PRJNA552823) | activated sludge metagenome | isolation source: activated sludge from anammox sidestream of wastewater treatment plant... | place: USA: North Carolina | collected 2017-09
CTTCTTGTGCGTCATCAGCTTGAGATACGAGGTGAAATCGACGCTGCTCATGGCCCTTCCTCGACCGGCCTCCACGCCGGCATGCGGTGGCAGTGTACACCGCCCGGAGGGCGGCGCCGTTGCCGCATTGCACACTTCGCGCGCCGCGGTGGCGCCGCCGGCGAAAGCCTCAGGGGGACGTCGGCGCACGCCCCGCGACGTCGCGGTGATAGTTGCCGCGCAGGCCCAGGAACGGCCGCTCGACCACGGCATAACCGAGCGCCGACACCAGCAGGGTGATCGGCAGCGCCAGCAGCGCCGTGTTGAGCAGCGCATCGACCACGAAGCCTCCCGTGAAGACCTGCAGCCATCCCGCCCGCAGCAGCGACCAGATCACCACGAAATGCAGCAGGTAGATCGAATAGGACACCTCGCCGATGCGCGCCAGCAGGCGCGACCACAGCGCGTCCGGACGATGAACGCAGGTGACGTAGCCGAGCACGAACGCCGCCCACAGCAGCGCCTCGGCGTTCGGCAGCAGCACCTTCCATGACGGCGACGTCGGCCAGCCCCCCGCCGCATTCAGCGCCCGCAGCATCCATGCGATGGCCAGCAGCGCGACCAGCGCCAGCGCGCCGCCGGCACGTGGCGAAAGCGGCCGCGCACGCCAGCACCAGGCCGCCCACATGCCGAGCAGGAACTGATCCAACCGGCCGACGATCTGCAGGTAGCCGATGTCGCGCGCCGACCCGCCCGCCAGCACGGCGGCCCAGCGCACCAGCAGCAGCACCGCGATCAAGCCGACCACCTGCCGCGTCCAGCCCTTGGCCAATACCGCCACCAGCAGCGGGAAGATCAGATAGAACTGCCACTCGATCGCAATCGTCCACAGCATGCTGGTGAATGGCGGCGCCACGAAGGCGCCCGCCAGATTGCCAAGCCCGAACACGCTCTGCGCGAATGCGGCCAGGCTGAAATTCTGCGGCGCCACCGCGATGCCGGCGAACAGCATGAGCAGGAACAGCGGATAGGTGCGCAGCAGGCGATTGCGGATGAATCCGAGCCAGCTCACGCCGCCTTCGAGCGCGCCCACGGTGAGAATGAAGCCGGACAGCACCATGAACAGCGCCACCGCAGTATGGCCTTCGGCCAGCACGGCCAGCAGGACGCCGGAGGGCTGCAGCCAGTGATCGGTCGCAAATTCGCGTCCGAAGCGCAGCCAGTACGAGAACACGTGCAGTCCGTGATAGAACACGATCAGCAGCGCCGCGTAGGCGCGCAGATGATCGACGGCCGGCAGATAGCGGATATTCGGACTGCGCATGGATGTCGCAACGGAACGGACGCGCGACTATAGCCGCTCGCTGCCGCCGCCGGGCAAGCCGCGGCCATCCGCGCCTCAGCCGCAAACGCGATTGCGTCCCTCGCCCTTGGCCTGGTACAGCGCCTTGTCGGCCTCGCGCAGCAAGCGATGCGTCTCGTCCTGCGAATGCAGCTCGCACGTGGCCACGCCCACGCTGATGGTCAGGTGATTGACTTTGTCGGTTCCCGGCACGCGGGCATCGCACCGCCGCACCGCCTCGCACAGCCGATGCGCCACCTCGCGCGCCTGTTCGAGCGTCGTGGCCGGCAGCAGGCAGGCAAACTCCTCCCCGCCGTAGCGGGCCAGCAGCGCCGCTCCGGGCACGCAGGCCTGCATCGCCGCGGCGATGCTGCGCAGGGCCTCGTCGCCGGCCGGATGACCGAAATGATCGTTGTATTCCTTGAAATGGTCGACATCGACGAAAGCCATGCTGCACAACCGCTGCGTCGGGCTATGCACCAGTTCGCCGAGCGCCGCATGGAACTTGCGCCGATTGGCCAGCCCGGTCAGCGCATCGTGATACGACATGTCCAGCAGGCGCTGGTTGGCGGCATTCAATTCGCGGGTGCGCTCGTCGATCAGTCGTTCCAGGGCACGATGGCGCACCCTGAGCACATGCCAGTAGCCGCGCAGCAGCAGCCACAGCAGCAGCAATGCGCCCAGCGCGAAGGCAAGGCGCGCCGGCAGCGTCTGCCACCACGCCGGGGACACCTGGAATGTCCACTGGACGGGGGCGGCGGCATTGCCCGCATAGTCGCGCGCCTCGATGCGCAGCACGTAGGTGCCGGGCGCCAGCCTGCCCAGGCTGCGTGCATCGTCATGCGTCCACGGGCCGGGATTCCTGTCGACCCCGAGCAGCTGGGTGCGGAACTGGCTTCTGTCCTCGTTGCGCCATGACAGCAGCGCGTAGCGCACCGTCAACTCGGACTGACCCGGCTGCAGCACCACCGGCCCCGCGGGCACCGGCTGGTTGTCGATGTGCACATCAACGACGCGCAGCGGCTTGGGTTCACGATCGACCTGCTCGCGCGCCGGGTCGAAAACCCCCAACCCGCCCAGCGTGCCTGCCCAGTAACGGTCATGCACGTCGATGAACTGGCCGTTGGTGTTGCATTCCTCGTGCGGCATGCCATCACGCCGCGTATACACCCGCGAAACGTAGCCTTGCGCAGCTGGCGTGAGCTGCTGCACGCCATTGTTGGTGCACAGGTAAATGCGGTTGCGCGAATCGCGCAGGGCGCTGTAGACGACCGGATCGGGCGGGCGCGGCAAGTCGTCCGGCAGCAAACGCGGCCGCTGCGGATCGCTCACATCCAGGCGCACGACACCGCGACTGCTGCCCAGCCACAGCACTGGCCGGCCGCCTTCCTCGAACAGGGTGATGCCCAGCAGTTCGCCATCAGGCAGATCCGGAATGTCGTCGAGCAACGTCAGCCGATGCCCGTCGTAGCGCACCAGCCCCCGCGAACTGGTCGCCCACAGCCAGGCTTGGCCCTGTGCATCGACCTGCCGGGCCAGTGCGGTGACGCTCCATTGCGGATCCACTCCGGCGGGGCGCATCGCCTGCCACCGCCCTTCGCGCCAGCGGTACAGGCCAGCCCGACGCAGGGCCACCCACAACTCATTGCGCCCCTGCAAACGCTGCCCCAGCAGATCGGTGACGGCAATCTCCGCCTGGCTGCGCCACGGCACGTTCATGCGCTCGAACTTCGCCCCCGGCAGCATCTTGACCAGGCCGCCGGAGGCAGTGCCGATCCACAGCGCATCGCGTCCATCGAGATCGGGGGCATGCTTGATCATGCGCACTGAAGCCGAAGGCAGGCCATCGGCGGTACCGAAGTGGCGCCAATGGCCGTCTTCGTACAAGCCCACCCCGCCGTCGGCTGCGCCCACCCACAACCGCTCGCCGCCCTGCCTGCCGGCATCGACCTGCACGGCGAAAACACCGATCGAATGCGTACCGAGCAGCGAGACGATCTGCCACGCGCTGGCATCGGCAACGCTGCGCGCGATGCCGTTCTCGGTGGCCAGCCACAGCACCTGCTGGCCGCCGGGGCTGCGCCACACGCTCACATCGCGCACCGCATCCGAGGGCAGTCCGTAGTCGCGGCCGAACACCTGCGCGCGTTCGCCATGCACTCACACCAACCCGCCACGCGACGCGGCCCACACGACGACATCGCCATCGGGCAGCACGCTGTGCGCGAGGCTGTACAGATCGTCGGACGGCAACTCGCCCGTCGCCTTCGACCAGACACGCAAGCCGTGCTCATCCAACCGCCACAGGCCGCGATCGAACACCGAAATCCACAGCTGCTCATGGCCGCCGCGCCGGGTCACCATCAGATCCTCGATCTGCACCGACTCCAGTCGCGGATCCCTGAACGGCTGCCAATGACCGTCTTTTTCGCGGTACCAAAGGCCATGGCTCTTGCTGCCCGCCCACCACCGCTCGCCGCCGCCGAGCGTGCTCGTGCGCACCAGACTGCTCAGCGCCAGCGGCAGCTCGTCGGCGCCGGCCGCGCGCGCCCAGCGGTCGCCGTCCAGATGCAGCAGCCCGGCATCGAAGCTGAGCGCCCACAGATCATGATGTCCTTGCGCATCGACGGTTTCGCTGACCCTGCGCACGACGCGCGCGGGAACCCCGGCCGCCGGCTGCCAGCGCGTACCGTCGAAATGCAGGATGCCGCGGTCGCGCGTGGCCATCCACAGCCGGCCATCGTGGCTCACGCTCAGCGCACCGAGCACTCCCCGGGCCGCGAACGCGCCCTCGGTCTGCCACTGCCGCCCGTCGTAGCGCGCCACTTCCTCTGCCGATGACGCCCAGACGAAACCCTGCCGGTCGACGCGGATGCCGGCCATGACCGATGCCGGCAAGCCGTCGCGCACCGAGAACGTGGTGAACACCGGGGCCCCCAGGTCGAACAGATCCAACGGTCGGGGCGGTATTTGGGCATGCGTCGACGCCGCCAGCAGCACTCCGAGCAGCAGGCCGGCAACTCGACCAAGGGCAGATCGCATCTCGACAACAGCAACGGGCAGCAAGGTCCACCCGTCTCATGCAATGAACGCGCCACCGGCCGACCTCTCCGTCGGTCGGCGGCCGTGTCCACAGGTTCTGCGCCTCAGGCGTGGCGCCGGAAATACAGCACGGCGATCGCCATCAGCAGCAGCGATGGCGCCAGATTGGCAAGGGCCGGATGCACGTCGTACACCGCGGCAATGCTGATCACCGCCCGCTGCAGCAGATAGCTGCCCAGAGCCACGACGATGCCCAGGAACAGCCGCTTGGACAGCCCGCCGCTGCGCAGCGTGCCGAAGGCGAACGGCACGGCGCAGAACGCCAGCACCAGCACGCTCAGCGGATAGAACACGCGCGACCAGTAGGCGCTGCGGAAGGCGGAGGCATCCTGCTGATTGCGGTCGAGCGCGGCAATGTTCTGCGCAAGCGCCTGCAGCGGCATGTACTTGGGATGGATGATGCTGGCCTGCAACAGGCTCGGCTCCAGGTTCGAGCGCCATTGCTCGCTGGCCAGCTGGCTGCTGCTGGCACTGTCCTGGCCAAACTGCGTGCGCCGCACGTTCTGCAGCGTCCAACGATTGTCGACATGGATCGCCTTGCCAGCCACCGACAAGGTCGTGAGTCGACCTTCGGCGTCGAATTCGAACACGCGCACGTCGTCGAGGTCGATCTGTCCCTGGCTGCCATGGGTGTGTGCGGTGCGCGCCCCGATCATCGTCTCGCCATCGCGCGCCCACAGCGTGCCCTTGGCCAGTGCCACGTCCTTGGATTTGGCGGCCAACTGCAGCTGCTGCGCCTTGCGCTCGCCATACGGCCCCAGCGTTTCGCCGAGCACGACGACGCCCAGCGTCAGCACCGCCACGCACAGTGCCACCGAAGCGCAGATGCGCAGCTTGGATAGCCCGGCGGCGCGCAGCGCGGTCAGTTCGCCGCTGTTGGCCAGCCCGCCCAGCCCCAGCAGGCCGCCGATCATGGCCGCGTAGCCGAACATTTCGTAAAACCGCCGCGGCACCGTGAGCAGCACGTAGAGCGCGGCACGTCCCACCGTATAGCCGCCTTCGACATCGTTGAGTTCGCCGATGAAGATGCGGAAGGCGTCCAGGCTGACGATGACCGCCCAGGTCAACAGGATCGCACCGAGCACCGCCATCGCCACCAGGCGATCCACGCGTTTGAACCACGGGGAGCGCCACCCGCTTGCCGTCGTGCCCGTCATGCCGCCCCCTTGCGTGCCGGCACGCTCAGCCGCTGGCTGCTCCAGATGAGCCAGCCGGCGACCAGCAGCGCCGGCAGATACACCCACCACAGCCCCAGGGTCGACGACAGCTTGCCGGTGGCAATCCAGGTGCGCCCGAGCAGCAGCAGGTTGTAGTAGATGAGCCAGGCCAGCAAGGCCAGGAACAGCCGGGCGAAGCGCGGCTCGCGCGGGCTGGAGCGTGACAGCGGCAGGGCGAGCAGCACCAGCACCAGCGCCGACAGCGGCGCCGACAGCCGCCAGTGCAGTTCGGCGCGCAGCACCGGGTCGTCCGGCGACTGCCACAACCTGGACGTCGCGGCATTGCGTTTTTCAGTCAGTTCGCTGTCCTCGCGCACCGCGTCGGGCAGCTTCATGTCGTTGCGCTTGAAGCGCATCAGGCGGAAATCGTCCTCGCCGAGCTTGCCTTCGACGCGAAACCCGTCCTGCATGGCGATGTAGCGCCCCACGCCATCGGCATCGTGGTAGAGGAAACCGCTGGCGGCAGTGATGACGTCGATGCGCGTCTTGCCGAGGCCGGGATCGTGGCGTTCGCTCTCGATGAACAGTCGCTTGAAGCGGGTGCCGTCGGCCGACATCTCGCCGACGAAGATGACTCCGTCGCGCCCCGGCAGCTCGACGAACCGCCCCGGCTCCAGACCGGCCACGATCAGCGAGCGGCTGGCGCGCATGAGCAGCTCCTGCGCCTTGCGCTCGGCCGCCGGGCCGGCCCAGAACGAAATCACCGCCAGGGTGAGCATGACCGGCAGCACGAACACCAGCAGCGGCCGCAGCAGGCCGCGCGCATCCAGTCCCGAAGCCTGCAGCACCGCCATTTCGCTTTCGCGCCACAGGCGGCCATAGCCGAACAGCACGCCCAGCAGGGCCGCCAGGGGCAGCAGGATGCTCAGCATGTTCACCGTGTGCAGGGCGACCAGACTGAGCAGCATGTCCGCCGGAATGCGGCCCCGCGCGATCTTGCTGAGCAGCTCGGTCACCGCGCCGCCGACCATGACCAGCAGCAGGATGGCGGTGGCGGCCAGGAATCCCGCCACCACCTCGCGCAGCAGGTAGCGGTCGACGATACGCAGGTGGAAGAGGCTTTGCCTTAGACTATTGGGCTTCATGCGCAGACTCGGGGTCGCGCGGTCGCCCGGCGCCCAGCGCCGACCACCGCAAGACCCGCACCGACCGGATCGGCCATGTGGCCATCCGCAGGGCCGACCGCCACGGCGGCCGGGCGATCAGTGTAACCGCGTCCGCGCCAACCACCGCCTGACTTGCCCGGAATCGCCATGACCCTTCACTTTGCCCTCAGCTCCGCCACGCCGGAAAGCGCCGATACCGCCTGCCTCATCGTCGGCCTGTTCCAGGGCGGCACGCTCACCCCTTCCGCCGCGCGCGTCGATGCCGCCAGCGGCGGCGCGATCAGCCGCATCGTTGCCAGTGGCGACGCCAGTGGCAAACCTGGTTCGAGCACGCTGCTGTTCGGCCTGGCCGGCGTGACCGCACCGCGCGTGCTCGTGGTCGGGCTCGGCGAGGCCACCAAGTTCGACGCCGGCAGCTTCCATCGCGTCGCCCACGACAGCGCCCGCGCCCTCAAGAACCTGCCGATCGACGGCGCGCTGTCGACCCTCGCCGAAGTGGCCGTCACCGACCGCGACCTGCCGTGGAAACTGCGCAGCCTCGCGCTCGCCGCCGATGCCCAGGCCTATCGCTACACCGCCACCTTCAAGCCCAAGGACGGCCCCGAGCCCCGGCGACTGGCCAGCCTGACGCTTGCCGCCGCCAACGACGACGCCAACCGCGCCGCGCTCGCCCAAGCCACGGCCATCGCCAACGGCGTGCGCTTTGCGCGCGAACTGGGCAACCTGCCGCCCAACATCTGCAACCCGGCGTGGATCGCGGCGCAAGCCCGAAAGCTCGCCGACACCCACGCCGGCGTCACCCTCAACGTGCTCGAACGCGACGACATGGCGCGCCTGGGCATGGGCTCGCTGCTCGGCGTCGCGCAGGGCTCGGCCAACCCGCCCAAGCTCGTCGTGCTGCAGTGGAACGGCGGCGGCAGCGCCAAGCCCTACGCCCTGGTCGGCAAGGGCATCACCTTCGACACCGGCGGCATCTCGCTCAAGCCCGGCGCCGGCATGGAGGAAATGAAGTTCGACATGTGCGGCGCGGCCGGCGTGCTCGGCGCATTCCTATCCGTCGTCGAGCTGCAGCTGCCGCTCAACCTGGTCTGCGTGGTGCCGGCGGTGGAAAACATGCCCGACGGCAATGCCTATCGTCCCAGCGACATCCTCACCAGCCTGTCCGGCCTGACCATCGAAGTGCTCAACACCGACGCCGAAGGCCGCCTGATCCTGTGCGACGCCCTGACCTACACGGCGCAGACGTTCGATCCGCAGGTCATCCTCGACGCAGCCACGCTGACCGGCGCCTGCGTGGTCGCGCTCGGCAAGCACGCCAGCGGCCTGATGACCAGCGACGACGAGCTGGCCGAACAACTGCTCGCCGCCGGCACGCGCACCCACGATCGCGCCTGGCGCCTGCCGCTGTGGGACGACTACCAGAGCCAGCTCGACTCGGGCTTTGCCGACGTTGCCAACATCGGCGGCAAGTATGCCGGCGCGATCACCGCAGGCTGCTTCCTGTCGCGCTTCACCGGCGGTCGTCGCTGGGCGCACCTGGACATCGCCGGCACCGCCTGGGAGGAAGGCCGCAAGGGCCTGGCCACCGGGCGTCCGGTGCCGCTGCTCGTGCAGTATCTGATCGACCGCTGCGCCTGACCCGACCGTGACCGACTATCGCCAGCAAAAACAGAACACGCTGATCGCACTCGGCGGCGCCTCGCTGCTCATCGGCATCATCGACATCGCGCTGGGCCTGCCCAGCGCGCAGGACGGCGCGCGCCTGCTCGTCACCCTGCTCGGCAATCTCGTCCTGCTGGTGATCGGCTTTCGCTGGCTCAGCCTGGACTCGCGCCAACTCGACATCCGCCGTCCGACCTGGCTCGACGTCTGCATCATCCTGTTCGCCGCGATCTTCGTGCCCTACTACCTGTACAAGACCCGCCCCGCCGAGCGCCGCCTGCCGGCCATCGGGGCGTTCTTCGGCGTGGTCTTCGGCTGCATGTTCGCCACCGCCATCGGCGCCTCGCTGATGATGATGCTGTCGGGCACCCCGCTGCCCGCGACGCCCTGAAATGCCGCGCGCCGACTTCTACCTGATCGACAAGCCGCGCTTCCGCGCCGACCCGCTGCTGCTGGTGTGCGAACTGGCCAAGCGTGCCTTTGCGGCGCAGCAGCCCACCCTGATTCTCGCTCGTTCGCACGATCAGGCCGAAGCCCTCGACGCACAGCTGTGGGAGTTCGACGCCGACGCCTTCGTGCCGCATCAGCTCGCCGGCGATGACGACGATGCGCTGACGCCGGTGCTGATCGTGCCGCCGGGCACGGTCTGTGCCGACCGCACGTTGGTGATCAACCTGCGCGATGACTGCGCCCCCGGCCTGTTCGAACGCGTGCTCGAAGTGGTGCCCGCCGATGAGGCCGCGCGCGGCGGCTCGCGCGAGCGCTGGAAGACCTACAAGGCCGCCGGCTTCGAAGTGCGCAAGCACGACATGTGACGCCGCGCACCGGGCCGGTCAGCCAGCCGTCTTGCGCGGCGCCTTGCCGGCCGTCCCAAGCGGCGCGTGGCGACGGTCGCGCACCAGGGTCGAGGTTCCATCGCCGACCTTGAGCTTTTCGAGCTCGAACAGCCCGCTGGCCGCGATCAGCTCGCTGAGCTTGGCATAGCCGTAGTTGCGCGCGTCGAACTCCGGCGCCTGCTTGGCGATGGTATTGCCGACCGCCCCCAGGTTGGCCCGGCCCGAATCGTCGGACGCGGCCTCCACCGCGCCACGCAGCAGGTTGACCAGGCGCGTGTCCTGGCGCAGCTGCGCGCTGCTGCTGCGCGTCGGCGCCGGAGTTTCGGCATCATCCTTGGCGCGCAGGATCTCGGTGTAGATGAACTTGTCGCAGGCGGCCACGAATGCCGCCGGGGTCTTCCTTTCGCCGAATCCGTAGACCACCAGTCCCGCCTCGCGCACCCGCGCGGCCAAGCGCGTGAAATCGCTGTCGCTGGAAACGATGCAGAAGCCGCCGAGCCGGCCACCGTAGAGCAGATCCATCGCATCGATGATCAGCGCCGAGTCGGTCGCGTTTTTGCCGGTGGTGTAGCGGAACTGCTGGATCGGCTGGATCGCATGACTGAGCAGCACGTCCTTCCAGCCCTTGAGCTGCGGCCCCGTCCAGTCGCCGTAGATGCGCTTGACCGTGGCCGTGCCGTACTTGGCCACTTCCGCCAGCAGGCCTTCGACCACCCCCGGTTGCGCGTTGTCGGCGTCGATCAGCACCGCCAGCTTGGTCGATGGGCTTGCCATGTCTCGCTCCTGGGTCGGTTGCCGCGTCAGGCCTTGGTGCCGAAATAGCGATCGCCGGCATCGCCCAGCCCGGGCACGATGTAACCACGCTCGTTGAGCCGCTCGTCGATGGCGGCGGTGAAGATCGGCACATCGGCATGCTGCGCGCGCAGATTGGCCAGCCCTTCCGGGCAGCTCACCAGGCAGACGAAGCGCACCGAGCGCGGCCGCGCCGCCTTGACCCGATCGAGCGCGGCCACCGCCGAATTGCCGGTGGCCAGCATCGGGTCGACCACGATCGCATCCCGCTCGCGCATGCCGCGCGGCAGGCGCAGGTAGTACTCGACCGGCTGCAGCGTGGTCTCGTCGCGGTACAGGCCGACATGCCCCACGCGCGCGCTCGGCACCACGCCGAGCATGCCGTCGAGCAGACCGATGCCGGCGCGCAGGACGGCGATGAATGCGACTTTCTTGCCGTCGATGAGCCGGCCACGCGCCGGCCCCACCGGGGTTTCGATGGCAACTTCGCGCAGCGGCAGGTCGCGCGTGACCTCGTAGGCCATCAGCGCCGACAGCTCGCCGAGCAGGCGGCGGAAATCCGCCGTTCCGGTGGTTTTCCTGCGCAGCAAGCTGAGTTTGTGCTGCACCAGCGGATGCTCGATCAGGTGCACGGCGGCGGACATGGCATCTCCGGGGCGGGTCGATGCGCAACGATAACGCTTTGGGCCCTTCGCCGCGCGCCGCTAGAATAGGCGGTTTCCTGCCTTCTGCGCGCCGCAGCCGCGGCCAACATCACGCCCATGGACAAGAGTTTCGAACCCGCCGCCGTCGAATCGAAGTGGTATGCCCGCTGGGAGCAGGCCGGTGATTTCCAGCCGCGCGGCGACGGTGCGCCGTACTGCATCCTGCTGCCGCCCCCCAACGTGACCGGCACCTTGCACATGGGCCACGCGTTCCAGCAGACGATCATGGACGCGCTCAGCCGCTATCACCGCATGCGCGGCGAGCGCACGCTGTGGCAGGGCGGCACCGACCACGCCGGCATCGCCACGCAGAAGATCGTCGAGAACCAGCTCGCCGCACAGGGTCAGTCGCGCCACGACCTCGGCCGTGAGGCCTTCGTCGAGCGCGTATGGCAGTGGAAGCAGCAATCGGGCTCGACGATCACCCACCAGATGCGCCGGCTGGGCGCTTCGGTGGACTGGTCGCGCGAGCGCTTCACCATGGACGAAGGCCTGTCGGCGGCGGTGCGGCGCGTGTTCGTGCAGTGGTACCGCGACGGCCTGCTGTATCGCGGCCGGCGCCTGGTCAACTGGGATCCGGTGTTGATGACCGCGGTGTCGGACCTGGAAGTGGACAACCAGGAGAAGGACGGCTCGCTGTGGTCGATCCGTTACCCGACCGCCGACGGCAGCGCCAGCCTGGTGGTGGCCACGACACGTCCGGAGACGATGCTCGGCGACGTCGCGGTGGCCGTGCATCCCGAGGACGAGCGCTATGCGCACCTGGTCGGCAGGACGCTCAAGCTGCCGCTGACCGACCGCGAGATTCCGGTGATCGCCGACGACTACGTCGACCGCGAATTCGGCACCGGCTGCGTCAAGATCACGCCCGCGCACGACTTCAACGACTGGCAGATCGGCGCGCGCCACAAGCTGGCCCCGATCACGATCCTGACCCTCGACGCCAAGATCAACGACCAGGCGCCGGAAAAATACCGCGGCCTGGATCGCTACGCCGCACGCAAGCAGATCCTCGCCGACCTCGAAGCCGAAGGCCTGCTGGTCGAAACCCGCAAGCACAAGCTGCAGGTGCCGGTGAGCCAGCGCAGCGAGGCGGTGATCGAGCCGATGCTGACCGACCAGTGGTTCCTCGACCTCACCAGCGACACCCGCGTCGACGGCAAGCCCGGCCCGGGCGGACGCAAGGCGATCACCGAACCTGCGCTGGCCGCCGTGCGCGACGGCGCGATCCGCTTCGTGCCCGACAACTGGGCCAGCACCTACAACCAGTGGCTGGAGAACATCCAGGACTGGTGCGTGAGCCGCCAGCTGTGGTGGGGCCACCAGATCCCGGCCTGGTACGACGAGGCCGGCAACGTGTTCGTCGGCGAGGACGAAGCCGACGCCATCGCCCACGCCGGCATCTCCCCGACGGGCAGCCTGCGCCGCGATCCAGACGTGCTCGACACCTGGTTTTCGTCGGCGCTGTGGCCGTTCTCGACCATGGGCTGGCCCAACGCCGGCGACACGCACGAGGACGGCAGGGTGGTCGCCAACTGGAGCCAGGATCAGGCTTTCCTGCCCAGCGCGGTGTTGGTGACCGGCTTCGACATCATCTTCTTCTGGGTCGCGCGCATGGTCATGGCGACCCAGTATTTCACTGGCAAGGTGCCGTTCCGCGAGGTCTACATCAATGCCATCGTGCGCGACGCCGAAGGCCAGAAGATGTCCAAGTCCAAGGGCAACACGATCGACCCGCTCGATCTGATCGACGGCATCGACCTGGAATCGCTGGTGAAAAAATCGACCGCCTCGCTGCTGATCCCGCAGGTGCGCGACAAGGTCGAAAAGCGCATCCGCAAGGATTATCCGCAGGGCATTGCCGCGGTCGGCACCGATGCGCTGCGCTTCACCTTCGCCGCGCTGGCCACCTACGGCCGCACCATCAACTTCGACCTCAAACGCGCCGAAGGCTACAAGGCGTTCTGCAACAAGCTGTGGAATGCGGCGCGCTTCGTGCTCATGCACAGCGAAACCGCACCGCAAAAGCCGGCGCAGCCGGTCACCGCCGCCGAACGCTGGATCTTCGCGCGCCTGCGCGCGACGCTGGCCGAGGTCGAGACGCAGATGGCGCTGTATCGCTTCGATCTGGTCGCCCAGGCGCTGTATGAGTTCGTGTGGAACGAATACTGCGACTGGTTCGTCGAACTGGCCAAGCCGGCGCTCGGAGGCGAGGACGCTGCCGCCGCGCAGTCCACACGCCACACGCTGCTGACCGTGCTCGAAGCCGCGCTGCGCGCGCTGCATCCGATCACGCCGTTCATCACCGCCGAAATCCATCCCGCGGTGACATCACTGCTGGGGCTGCAGGACACCAGCATCACGCGCTGCCGCTATCCGCGCGCCACCGACTTTGCGGCCGATGATGACGCCGCCAGTGCCGACATCGAGTGGCTGCGCGCGGTGCTGACCCAGATCCGCCGCATCCGCAGCGAAATGAACATCGCACCCGGCAAGCCGATTCCGCTGCTGTACGCCGGCGGCAATGCCGCCGATCACGCGCGCAGCGAGCAGTTCGCGGCCCAGCTGGGCTTTCTGGCCAGGGCCGAATCGCAGCGCTGGCTGGCCGCGGGCGAGGCCGAGCCGGCCGCCGCGGCGGCGATCGTGGGCGAGCTGAAGATCCTGATTCCGCTCGCCGGGCTGATCGACCTGGATGCCGAAAAGGCGCGTCTGGCGCGCGAAATCCAGCGTCTGGAAGGCGAGATCGCCAAATCCGGCGCCAAGCTCGCCAATTTCGGCGAGCGCACGCCGGCCAACGTGGTCGCGCAGGAAAAGCAGCGCATCGCCGACTTCGGCGCCACTCTCGCCGGACTGCGCGAGCAGGCGCAGCGACTGGCCGGCGCCTGAGTCGACGGCGTCGCGGCATCGGCATCGCACGCCCCTCGACGGTGCGCCTGGAACACGGCGCACCTACGGCGCCGCGAGCAGTTCCATCGCCATCACGATCGCGTCCTCGCGGCCTTTCCTTGCCGGGTAGTAGTTCGGGCGCCGCCCGAACTCATTGAAGCCCACCGATTCGTACAGGCCGATCGCCCGCTCGTTGGACGGCCGCACCTCCAGATACACGCGCTCCACGCGCTGCCAACGCGCCATGTCGACGAGCCGCTTGATGATGCGTCGGCCATGCCCCTGGCCGTGCAGCGCCGGCGCAACGCAGACATTGAGCACATGCGCCTCGCCGGCTGCCGCCGACAGCACGCCGTAGCCGATGATCGTGGCACCGTCGCTGAGCACGATGCAGTCATAGCCGGCGCGCAGGCAGTCGCCAAAGATGCCGCGCGTCCATGGAAATTCGTAGGCCGCCACTTCGAGCGCCGCGACCGCATCGAGATCCTCCGCACGCATGCGGCGAAATTCGGCGGCTCTCGGGTTGAGTATCGCAACCATGAAAATCGAGTCTGCGCGAGCCTCCCGGAACAGGGCGGGAGATGGGCAGATCTTGCCACGAATCGAGCGCCTCGCCGCCGGCCACGGCGCAGCCCATCGCGGCGATGTGCCGTTCGTCGGGTGATGCGCCCGCGCCGGTTACCGCGCAGCCGCGTGTAGCCGCCGCATGATGCGCCTGAGCTCGCCCCACAGCGCGCGCTTGGCCAGCGCATCGCCACGCAATGCCGCCGGCTCGGAAGTCACCACCCAATCGATCTGCGCCTGGCGCTGCGCGCTCAGGCGCGCGCCCAGGGCGCGCGCCAGGGCCTGACCGAACACCACCAGCGCACGGGCATCGTCCCGTGCCGCGATATCGTCCGCCTTCACGCACACGCTGCCCACCCGCGCGAATGCCAGCGCCTGCCCGACCGCCGACAGCACGGGATGATCGTCCGATCCATCGGCTGCCAGCAGCAGCACCGGCGCCGCATCCGCCGGCATTGCGCGCGCGGCTGCACGCGGCGCAGTCGCATCCTCACGCGCCGCAGCCGGCGTGCCGCGGAGCCGATACACCTTGATGCCCATTTCCGCCAGCCGGCGCAGGTCGGCGTCATCGTGCATGGGCCGCGCCTCCCTTGCGCTGCAGGTCGGCGCAGAAACGCGCGAACAACCGATCGACGATCGCGCCATAGGCATCGACGCTGGCCTTCAAATCGCCGGCGTCGACTGCCTGTTCGTCGTGATAGATCTCGTCGACCAGCCGGCGACCGTCCGGCGCATCGGCATGCAGCTTGAGTGCCACCGCCACCGTCCAGCCACCCTCGCCGCGCGGCACGCGGTCAAAGCGCAGCACGATGCCATCGATGCGGATCGCCGCCTGGCTCGCCGGCAGCTCGTCGGTCACCTCATGCGAAAACCCTGCCTCGCGCAGCAGGACGATGAGCCGGCGCTGCAGGATGCGCGTGAGCGGATCGGTCCACAGTTGGTAGTGGTACTGGCGCAGCTGCTGCGCGCTGGCATCGACCGCATACACCAGCGCCTGATCGGCATACAGGCCATCGGCATCGAAGGCGTCGACGACGATCGAATCGGGAAGCGGCGCGGTCGCGGCCGGCAGCGGCTGCGGCTTGGGCAACCGGTAATAGTTGAAATCGGGCACGGTCGGCACGTTGCAGGCCGTCAGCGCCGACACGCCCAGCAGCATCAACCAGCGGCGCTTCATTGCGCTTCTCCCTCGACCTTGTCGGCCTTGGGCGAGAGGATGAGACGATTGGGATGCATGCGGATCTCGCGGCTGAATTCGTCGATGTTGCGGCTGGAAGATTCCAGATGATGCGTGATCACGTCGATGCGCTCGGACAGGGCCCGCAGCACTGCCGACAGATCCTGCACCGAGCGGCGCACGTCGCTGCGGTTGTCCTTGGCCATGCCAGCCAGTTCGGCGAGTGCCTGATCGAGCGTGCCGCGCGTGTGGCGCAACTCCTCGGTCAGGCCGCGCACCTGGCCCAGAATGGCCGACAACGCCTGTCGGTTCTGCGGCTTGAGCACGTCGTTGAGCGCGTCGGAGGCATGGTTCATGCGTTCGAGCAGCGCGCGCGTCTGGTCGAGGATGGCCGGCGCCCGCGTGTCGAGGGTGCCGCCGATCGAGTCCACGTGCTGGGTCAGCGTGCGCAGCAGCGGCTCGATCTGGCTGCGCGTGAGGGTGCTCACCTCGCCTGCCAGGTCATTCATGGCGACGAACAGATTGCCGCCTTCGGCCCCCTTGAGCTCGCCACCGACCTTGAGCATGTCGTGGCTGGCGCCCTCGCGGATGCCGATCGAGACGTCGGCCAGCAGACCGCTCGACTGCAGCTGCGCGACACTGTCGAGCGGAATCGACCAGTCGCGGCGAATGTGCAGCTCGACCCGGTAGCGCGTGCCCTGGGCGCCGCGCTCGGGCGTGACCGCACCGACCTGGCCGACGCGATATCCCTCGTAGAACACCGGCGCGCCGTAGCGCAGGCCGGTCACGTTGCGATAGCGCACGACATATTCGCTGCTGGCCATGCCGCGACCGCTGATCAAGGCCAGCGCCCCCAGCAGCAGCACCAGCGCACCGGCCACCACGGCTCCGACCAGGGTGTAGTTGATGGTGTCGCGCTTCACGCCGTCCCCCGCCCGCGCCCTGCGGCGCCGCCTCGCCCGTGGCGCACTCTAGCAAGACTCATGCTTCCTCCTCGGTCAGCCGCCTGAGATAGGCGTCGGCATCGACCTGCACCTCGCGCGGCCGACGATTGAGCAGATCCTGGATGCGCTCATTGTCCGATGCACGCACCTGCGCCACGCTGCCGGTCATCAGCACGTGGCCTTGGTCGAGCACGCTGATCGTATCGGCGATCTTGAAAGCACTCTCCAGCTCGTGGGTGACCACGACGATGGTCATGCGCAGCGCGTCGCGCAGCCGCAGGATGAGTTCGTCGAGCTCGGCCGAAACCACCGGATCCAGGCCGGCCGACGGCTCGTCGAAGAACAGCAGCCGCGGATCCATCACGATCGCCCGCGCCAACGCCGCGCGCTTGACCATGCCGCCGGAGAGCTGGCTCGGCATCAGATCCTGGAAACCACCGAGATTGACCACTTCGAGCTTGAGCCGGCTCATGATGCGGATCGTCGATTCATCGAGCGTGGTGTGCTCGCGCAGCGGCAGCGCGACGTTCTCGCCCACGGTCAGCGAAGTCAGCAGCGCACCGCCCTGGAACGACACGCCGATGCGCTTGCGCACGTCGAGCCGCGCGCGCGCGCTGGCGCGCCCGAGATCCACCCCGAACAACCGCACCCGCCCCGACACCGGGCGCTGCAGGCCGAGCAGGTGCCGCAGCAGCGTCGACTTGCCCGAACCCGAGCCGCCCATGATGACGCGAATCTCGCCGGCATCGACCGCGAAGTCGATGCCATGCAGCACGCGCCGGCGGCCATACCAGGCTTCGAGCTTTTCGACTTCGATGAGGGGCGTGGCCGTGCTCATGTCAGCGGTTGATGAAGAACGAAAACAGCATGTCGACGACGATGATCCAGCAGATCGACAGCACCACCGCGCGCGTGGTCGCGCGTCCGACGCCTTCGGCGCCTCCGCTCACCGAAAAGCCCGTACTGACCCCGATCAGCGTGATCAGCAATGCAAACACCACGCTCTTGGACAACCCCTGCCAGACGTCACCGGGCGACAGCAGCGACAGCGTCTGCAGCAGGTAGGCGCTGGGCGTGACATTGAGCGCGGGCGCGCTGTACAGCGCCGCGCCGACAATGGCGATGGCGTTGGCGAAGATCGTCAGCACCGGCAGCATGATCAGCATGGCAAGCAGCGCCGGCGCCACCAGGTAACGCACCGGCTCGATGCCGATCACCGCCAGCGCATCCACTTCCTGCGACACCGTCATCGAACCGATCCGCGCGGCCAGCGCCGAACCCGAACGGCCAGCGACCAGGATGGCCGTGATCAGCGCGCCGAACTCGCGCGTCACCGACTTGGCCACCGCCACCACCACCTGCGACTGCGCACCGAATTCCGCCAGCGAGGCGATGAACTGGATGCCAAGCATGAGTCCGACCGTGAAGCCGAGCAGTGCCACGATCGGCAGGGCATCGACACCAATCTCGCGCATCTGCCGCGCAATCGCCGCCAGCCGCACGCGCTGGCCGGCGCGCGCACCGGCGACGAGGAAATACAGCGATTCGGCGAGCAGCACGGCGGCATAGCCCACGCCGGCCAGCGCACCGAGCGTGGCGCGACCGAGATCATGCAGCGGGCGCGCCAGCGCGTTCACGCCGGCGCCACCAGCGCCTGCGGATCGTCCACGATGGCGAACACGCGATCCAGCCGCGCCAGTTCGAGCACCGCGCGCACGGCCTCGCTCGGCGCAACGAGCGCAAACCGCCGCCCTTTCGCCCGCGCCTGCTGCAGGCCTTCGACCAGCGCGGCAATGCCCGAGGAGTCGATGTACTGCACCGCCGACAGCTCGACCCCGATCGCGGCATCGCCGGCAAACGCGTCGAGCACCGCGCGCCGCACCTGCTGCGACCAAGACAGGTCAACCTCGCCACGCAGGCGCAGCAGCACGTAGCCGGCCCCGGTTTCGCAGCTCACCCCCTGCGCTTGCGTGTTCATGCATCCTCCGCTTCTTCGCAGACCCAGTTCTGGATGCGCTTGCGCAGCAACCAGCGATTGCCCTGCCCATGCGCGCCCGGCTCGACCTGCCAGTCGTCCATGACTTCGTCGATGAAGGCGATGCCGAGCCCGCCGCAGCGGCATTCGCCGAGCGCTCCCGGCTTGAGCGTCGCCGGATCGACGCTCGGCGCGGTGTCGAGCAGCTCGATCATCAGCATCGCCCGCCAGCGCTGCACGCGCAGCGTGATCGCCCCCTCGCCCGCAGGCCCGTAGCCGTGGCGGATGATGTTGGTGCATGCCTCGTCGACGGCGAGCACCAGCCGGTCGCGCTGCTGCGGCTCGATGCCATGCTCGTCGAACAGGGCGCGCAGTGCCACCCGCATCTCGCGCAGCGCCTCGGCGCGCGCCGGCAGATGCAGCGCCCGCAGCAGTTCGGGGCGCTCGCTCTGCGGCGCGGTGACCAGCAGCAGGGTGGTGTCGTCGACCAGGTGCAGGCGCTTGAGCTCGCCGAGCAGGCCGCGCAGGCGCGCCTCGGGCGCCGCCTCCGCATAGCGCTCGATGAGCCGGCGCAGGCCGCCCATGCCGATCGGCCTGCCGCCCGCATCGCGCACGTCGGTGGCGCCATCGGAAAATGCGTACAGCGTGCCGCCATCGAGCGCGATATCGTGTGCCTGGAAGTCGATCTGCGGCAGGATGCCCAGCGGCGGGCCGCCGGCCGGATACTCCGCGCCCTGCCCGCCGCGCAACAGGAGCACCGGCGGAAAGCCGGCCCCCGCCAGCTGCACGCGCGTCGCCTGGCGGTCGCAGTAGCCGACCAGGGCGCAGACGAAACGGCCATCGCGCGCGGTTTCGCACAATTCGTCGTTGGCGCGCGCCAGCCAGGTTGCCGGATCGACTCCATCCTTGCCGGCCCAGCGCAGCAGGCTGGCGGCGCGCACCATGAGCAGGGCGGCATCCAGCCCCTTGCCCGACACATCGCCGACGACGAAACCGATGCGCCCGTCGGCAAGTTCGAAGTAGTCGTAGAAATCGCCGGAAATCTCGTGCGCCGGACGGTTCACGCCGATCACCGGGAAGGCATCGCGGCGACGGCGCGGCAACAGCGACTTCTGCAGATGCCGCGCCAGATCGAATTCACGCTTGAGGCGCTGCTGCTCAAGCAGGGCGCTGGCCATGCGCGCATTGTTGATCGCCAGCGCGGCCGGAGCGGCCACGAGATCGAGCAGTTCGGCATCGGCGGTCGAAAACGGCTGGCCGTCACGCCGGTTGACCAACTCGATGGCGCCGATCGAGCCCGCCGCCGTGCGCAGTGGCGCGCACACCAGGCTGCGGGTGACGAAACCGGTCGTCTCGTCGGCGGCGCGCCACACGCGCGCATCGCTGGCCGCGTCGACGACCAGCTGGGTCGTGCCTTCGGCAGCACAGCGGCCGACGATGCCCTGTCCCAGCGCCAGGCGCATGCCGGTGACGTCGACCGGGCCGGCGCTGACGCGGCATTCGAGCACCTGCGTGAGCGGATCGAGCAGAAACAGCGCAATGCCCTCGGCGGCCAGGAAATCGCGCACCTGGGTGATCGCCTGCGTCAGCGTCTCGTCAAGGTCGATCGACACCGCCAGCGAACGCGACAGCTCGGCCAGGAACGCCAGCGTGTCGGACTCGCGCACGCGCAGCGGGTCGGCATGCGAAGCAGCGACACGCTGGCGCGCCGCGGTCATGACGCACCTTTGCCGCTGCCACGCAGGGCGCGCTCGCTGCGCTTGCGGCGCAGGCCCCACAAGGTCATGACCGGGCCGGAAAGCACGTAGAGCACGGCAATCGCAAACAGCACCCGGGCCGTATCGACGGCCAGCGCGACCAGGATCAGCATCGCCATCGGGATCCAGATGAACGGCACGCGAGCGGACAGCGGCCACGCC
>WBZO01003082.1_pt1 | contig 20202 bp, 16 predicted proteins | sample 5204261 | NCBI WGS metagenome assembly WBZO01 (sample SAMN12412400, study PRJNA552823) | activated sludge metagenome | isolation source: activated sludge from anammox sidestream of wastewater treatment plant... | place: USA: North Carolina | collected 2017-09
ACACGTCAGCCGTTGGGCGGCCTGGGCGGAGAGCAGGTCGGCACCGGGCCCGTTGCTGACCCCGATCCGGGCGCACCCGTCAGCGAACAGGTGGTGTGGATCCAGTTGGTTCAGGCCGTCTGGTTGCCCGCCGGACACCTGATCGAGCAGGTCGTCGTGGTTGGTGGGGGTGTGACAGGGTTGTTCGAGGCGGGCCAGCGGAACGGTGACAGTCACGCATGGGCGTGACCCGCCCGACGCGGGCAGTCCACCGTCGGCCAGCACCCGGTCCATGAGGTTGACCAGCGCATCCGCGCGACGCTGCGCCGTGGACACCACCATCCCCTCCCCAAAACCACCCACAGCACCAGAACCACCGGTGTCGCCGGAATCAGAACCTGCCCCGCCACCGCCACCGGAGCGGTTGTCGGTGCGGTGGCGGTGCAGGTCGGAGAGGGCGGCGTTCATGGCGGCCAACAGTTTCGCTCCTTGCTCGCGGCCGAAGAATCCGTCCACCGCGACCCCGTCACCGACGTGGGTGATGTGCAGGTAGCGGCGCCGGTGGGCGTCGTGTTCGTCACCGGCGGTGGCCAGCGGGTCGACTTGGTCGGCCCACTGGCGCATCACGGTGCGCAATGTTGCTGCCGGGGACTGCGTGGCGATCTGCACGAACGCGGGCAGGAAATCCGGGAGCAGCGCTGCCCGGGTGGGGTTACGTTGACCCACAGCAACAATGACATCCACATGCGCCCGCGACACTGACCCGGACTCCACCGCGTCGCGTAGGACGGGGAAATCGGTCAATGCCTGGGCGGCGCGCAGGTCGGCGTCCGATTCCGGGTGCGAGCGGCGATGACGGGCCCGCAGAAAGGAGGCCGCCGTCGCGTTCGGGTCCTCCCGCCACACCCCCGAGCGTTCGACCCGTGACACTGCCAGCAGACACAATCCATCCAACACGGCTGCTGCGGCATCAAGGTCGGCGAGCCGGTTCGACGCCGTCACCCCATCCGCGGCCTCCAGTTCCGCGCGCAGGTCGGTGAAATGTTCCAGTACCCCGGACACCCCGACGCACCGCCCACACCTGCCGAACCCGCTGCCGCCGGTTCACGGTCGGCCGAGCCGCCACCGCCAGGCGGTTCGTCGCCGACTCCACGCATCGACATTCACCCCCCAGGATGATCTGATTGTTGTTCGAACACGTGTACGAATAGTACCCGAAACCGGACCACCGGGCAATCACTTATCCACCGATTCCCACTGCAACACAAAGAGTTTTCAGCAGACCCGTGCACGAGCGGAGTGCTCTGGGCCCACACACCCGCAGCGGATACCGCCCTCACCCGCACCCTGGCCATCATGCTCACCAAGACTCGAAACCAGAGTCGCGCTGTCCGCCAAGAGACCCGGGAACCTGCCGCGACTGGGGCGATCCAACGGTCGCAAGCAACGGACAAGACGACATACGATGCGCCCGTGACAGTCGACTTGGCGATCAGAGCGCACGGTGTTACCAAGTCATATGGCCAAGTCCATGCACTTCGTGGCCTCGACCTCGAAGTTTCGCGCGGCGAGTGCGTTTGCCTTCTGGGACCAAATGGCGCGGGAAAGACGGTGACGACAGAAATCCTTGAGGGCTACCGCAAGCGCGACGCAGGAGTCGTTGAGGTCCTCGGGCACGACCCTAATCACGCGGACCGCGTTTGGAAGTCGAAGCTGGGAATCGTCTTGCAGAACGCACGCGACCTTTCAGATTTGACCGTCCTCGAGTCCGTGCGTCACTTCGCGGCGTACTACCCCAACGCTCGGGAGCCGGAGGAAGTGATCGACGCGGTCGGTCTAACCCAAAAGACAGACGCAAAGGGAAGCCAAATGTCCGGCGGTCAGCGTCGCCGACTCGACGTGGCACTTGGCATCCTCGGTCGCCCTGAGGTTCTGTTCCTTGATGAACCAACTACGGGATTCGACCCTGAGGCCCGCAGGCAATTCTGGGAACTCATTGAGGCCCTCAAGTCCGAGGGCACCACAATCTTGCTCACAACCCACTACTTGGACGAAGCTCAGCGACTGGCCGACAGGGTTGCGGTGATCAGCCGCGGTCGAGTACTGGCCACCGACACTCCCAGCGCCCTCGGCAACCGTCAACGAGCACTTGCCGTCGTTCAATGGCTGGAAGCTGGTGTCGAACACCGCCAAGAGACCCCATCTCCAACGAAGCTGATTCTTGAGCTCGCCGCCCGCCTTGGTCCTGAGATACCTGAGCTCTCAGTCGTCCGGCCGACGCTGGAAGACGTGTATATGAAGCTCACCTCCGACGACGAACGCGATGACGAAACCGAAGGCGACCAATGAGCACCTCATCCCACCTCCGGTCTCCTGACACTTCCTGGACGAGAATTCCCGGAACGGCTCGGCTGGGCATTCTCCGAATTCGAATCGAGTTGCGGCAGTTCTTCCGCGACCGGGAATCCGCCGTCTTCACATTCGCTCTACCAATGCTCCTGATGATTGTCTTTGGTTCCGCCTTCAATTCCGAGATCGCGCCCGGAGTGACCTTCGCGCAGTACTTCGTAGCCGGGATGATCGCCTCCGGGGTCGTCTACACCGGATTTCAAAACCTCGCCATAACCATTCCGCAAGAACGTGACGACGGGACACTCAAGCGGCTCCAGGGCATGCCAATGCCCAAGGCTGCCTATTTCATCGGAAAGATCGGACTCGTCTTCATCGCGTATGTCGCCCAGGTGATCCTGCTTGGGATCATTGGCGTTCTATTCTTCAAACTGGAACTCCCAACTGAGCTCGGCAAGTGGGCGACATTCTGTTGGGTATCGGTGCTAGGTCTCGTCTGCTGCACTCTGCTTGGACTGGCGTTTTCATCGGTGCCCAAAACAGGTCGTAGCGCACCGGCAATCGTCAGCCCGATAGTGCTGGTCCTGCAGTTCATCTCCGGCGTGTTCTTCGTGTACAGCCAGTTGCCCGCATGGATGCAGAACCTGGCATCTGTTTTCCCGTTGAAGTGGCTGGTCCAAGGTATGCAGTCCGTGTTCCTCCCAGCCAACTTCGCCAGCCAGACGACCGGTGCGGATTCGTGGCAGCTACCACAAGTTGCCCTCGTGCTTAGCCTCTGGACGATTGGTGGGCTCGCAATAGCACTACTGACGTTCAGGTGGCAGAGCCGGACTCGCTGAGGACTTGCCACCAGCCGTCAGGCGCGCTTGGGTAGCGGTATGGATATTGCAGTACTTGGAACCGGAAATGTCGGCAGGACGCTGGCCACTGCCTTCGTCAGTCGCGGTCACAACGTCGTGATGGGTTCACGAACCGCAGACAATGCGGTGGCTTTGGAGTGGAGCAACAGCCATGGAGCGAGCGCTGCGACTTTCGCCGATGCCGCGTCCGCGAGCGAGATCATCGTGAATGCCACTGCAGGCGTGGCCAGCGTTGAGGCACTTCATTCCGTTGGTCCAGCAGCGCTGGCTGGCAAGGTCGTCATCGACGTCGCGAACGCGCTTGACTTCTCCAACGGCTTTCCTCCGACGCTGTCTGTCTGCAACGACGACAGTCTGGGCGAGCAAATCCAGCGGGAGTTCCCTTCCGCTCGGGTAGTGAAGGCGTTGAATACCATCAGCGGCGAGCTCATGGTGAATCCCGGGAATGTTTCCGGCGATCACGTCATCTTCCTCGCGGGAAACGATGACGATGCCAAGGCTCAGGTGACCAGCCTCCTCAACGAGTTCGGCTGGCTGGCGGATCAGGTACTCGACCTCGGGGACATCTCCGCAGCTCGCGCCACCGAGATGTACCTTCCGCTGTGGCTGCGGCTTATGCAGCGAGTCGGTCACGGGAACTTCAACATCAACTTAGTGGTCGGGCAGTCGCAATAGCGCGAGTGTGTCGACGCGACGTGCGCACCCAAGAACCGCAATCATGGTCGAGTGCACCTACATGTTGATTCGGAAGTGGGCGGGCTCAAGCAGGTAATCCTGCATCGCCCTGGCCTCGAACTCGCGCGCCTAACGCCCGACAATGTGCACTCATTGCTCTTCGATGACGTGATGTGGGCGGAACGCGCACGCCAGGAGCACGATGAGTTCGCCGCGGTTCTACGTGGCCGCGGAGTCGACGTTCACTACTTTGCGAACCTGCTCGGCGACGTACTGGCGACTCCGGAGGGACTGGACTTCGTCACCTCGCGCCTGTTCAACGACAACACCGTTGGCCCCGAACTCGTCGGGGCCTGCGAGCGACTGGTTGCCGACGTGAATCCGCAGCGGCTCGCGGAGCTATTCATTGGAGGCATCCTCAAGCAAGACCTCGATTTCCCCAGCGCACACCAGTCTCTGCTGTGGGACAGCCTCAGCCCGGAGGACTTCGTCCTCAAACCGCTGCCCAACCACCTCTTTCAGCGAGACAACAGTGCGTGGATCTTTGGCGGAGTTTCGGTAAACCCAATGGCGAGGCGTGCCCGCAAGCGGGAGATCGTGCACTCTCGGGCAATCTGGAACTTCCACCCGGAACTGCGCATCGGGCCAAGTCAGATCTGGCAGGGAGACGACGATCTTCCGCATGAGCCGGCCACCATCGAAGGTGGAGACATCCTGGTCATCGGGAACGGCGCGATCATGGTCGGGCTCTCGGAACGCACAACCGCCCAGGGGATCAGCAAACTCGCGCACAGCCTATTTGCGGATCCGAACCATCAGGTGAAGAAGATCATCGTGGTGGAGCTCCCCCACCAGCGTGCCTTTATGCACCTCGACACCGCGATGACGATGGTCGATCGCGACGCATTCAGCGTCTACCCGTACCTCAGTCGCGACCTGCGTTCGTGGACGCTTGAAAAGCGCGACGATGGCGGCGCCTACGAACTGGTTGACAACGATTCCCTCTTCCCTGTCGTGCGTGATGCGCTCGGACTGCAGGAATTGCGGGTTCTGCAAACACCCATCGACATGATGGGGGCGCAGCGGGAGCAGTGGGACGACGGCTGCAACTTCCTCGCTATCGAACCGGGCGTCGTCATTGGCTACGAGCGAAACACAACGACCAATACCTTCCTACGTGAAAACGGAGTCGAAGTCTTGGAGATCGTCGGCTCAGAGCTCGGACGTGGTCGCGGCGGACCACGCTGCATGAGCTGTCCGATTGAACGAGGAGCCGCCTAGGATGCCCGGAGACCCATCGCTCGCGAACGCCTCTGCACTAGGTCACACTCGGCGGGACGCCGTCGCAGCGTTGATGGTGGCGACGCGGACCGGAGGTTAGCCGCGATGCCATCAGCTACCCCCGAGCCAACCGCAGACTCGACAACCGCAACGTTGACCGTCGAACCGCCACTCGACCCCACCGCGCCCATCCCCTCAGACTCCAGACGTCTGAGAGTGCCCGGCGCGACCGCGCTCATCATCGGCGGCGTCATTGGCACCGGTGTCTTCACTCTGCCTTCGTCATTGGCCCCTTACGGGATGTTGGCCATCGTCGGATTACTCGTCGTGACGGTCGGGGCCATTGCAGTTGGGCTTATGTTCGCCAGTCTCGCCCGCCGAATTCCGCGAGCAGGTGGGCCGTACGCATATCCGCATGAGGAGTTTGGAGACCTCACGGGCTTCACCGCAGCGTGGTCGTACTGGTTGACGACGGCAGTTGGAAATGCGGGAATCTGCGTCTCGTGGGTCTTCTATGTGAACGCGATGTTCGGGTGGGGCTCCCAGAACGTAAGTCGCGACTTGGTGATCGCGATGATCGGGCTGTGGATTCCCGTTGGCATTAACTTCATCGGCCTCAACTACGTCCGCCGATTCCAAATCGTGACAGTCTTCGTCAAGGTCATTCCCCTCATCTTCATGGCGACCGTCGGCATGTACTACGCGCTCACGAAGTGGGAGTTCCCCGGCTGGAATCCAAGCGGCGACATGCCATGGGCGGTCATCACCACCACCGGCGCTCTGGTGCTGTTCATCTACCTCGGCGTTGAGGACGCCTCCTCTGCTGCGGGTCGGGTGGAAAACCCGACTCGAAACGTTCCGCGGGCAACAATCATCGGCACCCTGTCCTGCGCTGTTCTCTATGTCCTGTCGACGGTCGCGATCTTCGGCCTCGTTCCCGCAGGAGAACTCGAGGCCACTGGGGCGCCGTTCTCCGTTGCTATGCAGGAGATCACCGGCGTGAGTTGGAGCGGCCAGGCGATCGCGTTCTTTGCGGTGGTGTCGGGAATTGGAGCACTCAACGGCCTGACACTGCTCGTTTCCGAGTTCCCCCGGGCGGCGGCAGCTGATGGACTCTTTCCCAAGGTATTCAGCCGGATAACGAAGCGCGATGCCCCCTGGGTCGGGCTATTGGTCTCGACAGCCCTCGCGACGATTCTTGTGACAACGGCCAACCTGGGAGAATCCGGGCTGTCGGCATTCAACACGTTGATTCTCATTACCGGGATCACCTCCGCGCTGCCTTACTTCCTCTGCGCACTCGCATCGCTGCGCCTGATACTCAAAGGCAAACGACCACACCCGGCGGCCTTTGCACGGGACTTGTTCGTGACGATCCTCGCTGCCGCGTTTTCCGTGTGGTGCATCTTCGGATCCGGTCTCACTCCGATTCTGTGGTCTGTGCTCCTGATCGTTGCTGGCTACGTTGTCTACGGAATCGATCGGATCCGCCGCCGTCGCGCTGGCACTCTCGTCACCTAGCGTTGCGGGCGCAACCAAGATTCCCCGCAACGGTACGCGTCGAAGACACAGCGTTCCCAACGCGATGTTGTAGCTTCGGCAAGTGCCGATAACCGTTGCATCTGACGCTGATGCAACGGGCGTTGATGTCCCCGAATCCACAGCGCGCGCGTTGCTGCGGCGCACCTGGATCCCGGCTTTGCTGTTTCTGCTGGCCGTCGCAGTGCGAGTCTTGCTCATCCGGCGCGCGGGTGGGTTCTATGCCGACCTGAATCCGGATGAAGGCGCCTACTACGGCGCGAGTCTGGGACTGGTTCACGGCCTACTCCCCTACCGCGACCTAGTACTGCTGCACCCACCTGGAATTGCTGTACTCCTTGCGCCCTTTGCCGTCCTCAGCTACGTGGTGGGCGACCAAGACTCGATGGCACTGATGCGCATCGGCGTTGTCCTGGTTGGTGGCCTTAACACGGTGCTGGTCTACAACGTCGCAAAGAGGATCGGCACACCCGCCGCCATTTGCGCTGGGTTGTTCTATGCAATTTGGTTTCCGGCAGCACGAGTGGAACGAACCGCTCTGCTTGAACCGTTCGTGATCACAGCCCTGCTGCTTGCACTGCTGGTCGCAACGGGCCCCCGGGTCACGAACCGTCGCCTTGTGGTCGGCGGGGTCGTGGTCGGTGTGCTGGCAACCGTCAAGCTCTATACGCTCGTTCCTCTGCTCGTCATCGTTGTCGCCCTGCTAATTGCCCAAGGGTGGAAGAAGGCCGGGATCTTCTTCCTATCCATCTCGGGCGGTTTCGCGGTCGTATGTCTGCCGTTCTTCCTCGCCGCACCGTCAGACATGTTCCGAATGATCGTCACTGATCAACTTGGCCGCTCGGGCGAAACGGACTTCTGGTTACGCATGCGCGACATCCTGGCGCTCACCAAACTCGACCCCGGCGTTGGCGCCATGACAATCGTCGCAGTCACCGTTCTGCTGGCAATCACCGTCATCACGTGCGTCAAGATTGCGCCAGCGCGGCTTTGGACGGCGCTGCTCGTGGTGCAGATTGCGATTCTGATGTCCACACCAAACCTGTTCTTCAACTACACCGCCTTCGCGTCAGCATCCCTTGCCCTGATCATCGGTGGATTCGCCCAGGTCGTCTGTGGCGGTATTGCGGCCCCCATCAAGCCTGCTCGTTTCATCCTCGTGATGGCATTAGTATGTGCCGCAGGGATCACCACCCAGGTGTCCCGCGACCCGCAGGGCCAAGGGTTTCCGGTCGCTGCCGCGACAAACGCGGTCAAGGGTGCAACCTGTGTCACCAGCGACTCCGCGACCGCGCTCATTCTCACCAACACGTTCAGTTCAAATGTGGCAAATGGCTGTCCGATCGAAGTTGACTTCACCGGACTGGTCTACGAGACCCGGGGACTGCCTCTCTCGCGGGTCGCCAATCCTGAGTTTCAAAGAATCGCCTTGGAGTACCTCAACAAGGGCGATCGGGTCATCATCATGCGCGAAGAACAGGATGGGCTGACACCGCAGACCCTGGCGGACTTACAGCGACGGCCGGTGCTCTACCAGAGCGGACGCGTGACCGTGTACGGCCAACTTCCAGCTGCAGCCCAGTGATAGACGCGGTAGAAAATATCCTCAGCGAGCGCCAGAACAAGAGCCCGAATCCGGGCGCCAACTGCACGAAAGCCCCAGTCGCCGTGGAAGTGGTCGCCTCAGCGGCGGGTCACTGTCCCGGGCAAACGGGGCTCTCGCAACGAGCAATACCGGCTACGCCTGCAGACGCTCACGCAGTGCGTTGAGTTGGGCAGTCATCTCTGGTGGAAGCCGATCGCCGAACTGCGCGAAGTACTCCTCCGTCAGATCCGCCTCAGCCAACCATGTCTCTTTGTCAACCCTGAAGAGCTCTTCGAGTTGCTCCGGCGTGACATCGAGGCCATCAATGTTGAGTTCACCCTCGGTCGGCATCCGACCAATCGCCGTCGCGGCGGCCTCCTCATTGCCGTCAAGGCGCTCAATGATCCAAGCAAGCACTCGTGAGTTCTCGCCAAATCCTGGCCAGATGAAGTTGCCATCGGCATCCTTGCGGAACCAGTTCACTTGGTAGATCTTCGGAAGCTTGTCGGCATCAGTCTTCTTGCCGACGGCTAGCCAGTGACCCCAGTACGAGGCCATGTTGTAGCCACAGAAAGGCAGCATCGCGAACGGATCGCGGCGAAGCGCGCCAACGGTTCCCTCAGCAGCGGCGGTCTGTTCAGAAGCGATGGTCGCCCCGATGAACACCCCGTGCTCCCAACTCAAAGACTCGTTGACCAGCGGAACGTTGGTCGCCCGACGACCGCCAAAGAGAATTGCTGAGATGGGTACCCCAGCCGGATCTTCCCACTCGTCCGCGATCGACGGGCACTGCCCGGCGGGCGCCGTGAAGCGGGAGTTCGGGTGAGAGCTGGGCTCGTCCGAGTCGGGAGTCCAATCGCGACCCTTCCAGTCGATCAGGTGCGTCGGCTTCTCCGTAGTCATGCCTTCCCACCAAACGTCGCCGTCATCGGTCAGGGCGACGTTGGTGAAGATGCAGTTGCCGGGCTCGAGCGTCCTAATGGCGTTCGCGTTGGTGCTCAAGCTAGTACCCGGCGCAACGCCGAAGAATCCGGCCTCTGGGTTGATCGCGTGTAGACGGCCATCATCACCAAAGCGCATCCAGGCGATGTCGTCACCCACAGTTTCAATCTTCCAGCCTGGTAGCGAAGGCTCGAGCATCGCCAGATTCGTCTTGCCACACGCCGACGGGAACGCGGCGGTGATGTACCGAGTGGCACCTTCCGGCGAGGTGAGCTTCAAAATGAGCATGTGCTCGGCGAGCCAGCCCTCATCGCGGGCCATTGCCGAGGCGATGCGAAGGGCGAAGCACTTCTTGCCGAGCAGCGCGTTTCCACCGTAGCCGGAACCATACGACCAGATTTCACGCGACTCGGGGAACTGCACGATGTACTTCGTATCGCTGCACGGCCAGGTGACATCGGCTTCGCCTTCGGCGAGTGGGTGTCCCACCGAATGCAGCGCCGGAACGAAGTCGCCGTCCTCTCCGATCAGGTCGAGCGCGGCCTGGCCCATGCGCGTCATGATCCGCATATTGACCACAACGTATGGAGAGTCGGTGATCTCAACTCCCAGTTGAGAAATCCGCGAGCCAAGGGGACCCATCGAGAACGGCACGACGTACATCGTGCGGCCCTTCATACACCCGGCAAAAAGCGTCTTGAGTTCTTGGCGCATCTCAAAGGGATCACGCCAGTTGTTGGTTGGTCCAGCATCTTGCTCGTTCAGGGAACAGATGAACGTGCGGTCTTCTACCCGGGCTACGTCGGACGGGTTGGACCGGGCGAGGAACGAGTTCGGGCGCTTCTCGGGGTTGAGCCTGACGAACGTGCCGGAGTCAACGAGCTCCTGAGTAAGGCGATCCCATTCTTCCTGGGATCCATCGCACCACTCGATGCGGTCCGGAGTGGTTAGTTCAGCGACTTCGCGCACCCACTCGAGCAACTTCTTGTTCTTGGTTGGGGCGTTATCAAGGCCGGTGATTGCTGTCATCGTTGTCGGCTCCTACCTGCGGTGCGCGCGCCGGTCGCGCGTCACGATTCGGCCCCACCGAGAAGATTGGCCGACCGCTGAATTCTACCGGTTTTCACCGAATGACAGGCAGTACAGGCGACCCTCTAACGTCGGGCCTACTGCATATAAGGGTGCCCTACGGCCGATCTCGTGCCGCCATTGGGTCGCGAAAACTGCCCGCAGCGTGGCAAATTTCACTCGTTTCGCGCAGTTGTATGAAACACCATCACCTCAGCCAAGCAGTTTGGCTTTTTGGGCGGCGAACTCTTCGTCAGTGAGGATTCCGTCGTCACGCAACGCCGCAAGCTTGCGCAGTTGCTCAGTAATGTCGGGTTCGGGTGCTGGGGCGGGAGGCGCTGGGGCGGGAGGCGCTGGGGCGGGAGCCGCCGCAGGCGGTGGCGTCGCGTAGTGGATGTACTGGCTGTTGCGCTCCATCACTTTCGCTTGGCGCGCCTCGCTGATCAGTGGCATCAGAATGTCACGCAGCTTGTGCGGGCCTTCAATGTTGTCGATGACAACCTGACCTGTGCCTGCACCGACTGTTGGTGAGCCGGAGAAGTTGCCGGTGTTGAACAGGCCAGCATTGTTCGTCGCGAGGCTCGCATCTTCGAGAATCAGCACGACGTCGCCGATTTCACCGCCGCTTTGGAACATGCTTTGGCGGACATCAACGTCTTTCACTGACCACAGCGGAACGTTTTCGGACTTGGATCCGAGCATTCCGCTTTCGATCCACAGGCGATCCTTCGTCAATCGGTAGAACGTCGTGCCCATCCCAGTCTTTCGGGCCGCGCTGCTGCCGCCGTCGCCCATCCAGAGCGTGTTCGGGTCGTTCTCGTACTGGGCGCGACGGTTGGCGGCCTTATCACTGGCCTGCCCCTTAGCCTGATCGACCATCGACTTGCCTTGATCGGCGGCCTGATTGGCGGCCGCCTTCATCTTGTCCATCCACCCGCCGCCGGTCTTCGCCGCCGGAGCAGGTGGTGGCGGGGGCGGTGGAGCTGGCGCTGGCGGGGGTGGAGGGGGGCCGTCGTTCGACAGCGGATCTGTCGCGGCCGCCCCCTGATCACTCACATGATCAGTCCACGAAGATCCGTCCCAGTAGCGCAGTTCGTGACCCCCGGTGGGATCCGAATGCCAACCTGCCGCAACCGCCATGTTCCACTCCGTTCGATCAAGCTACCCACCGTCGATGCAGCCCATTGATCTGCGCGTCGACATGCCAGACATCAGCGTCGACGTGCCAGACATCAAGAGCGAACCAGCCCTAGCTGCCGAGCAATTTGGATTTCTGAGCTGCGAATTCTTCATCGGTGAGGACGCCGGACTCCTTGAGCTTCGCAAGCTTCTCGAGTTCGTCCGCAACAAGGTTGCCTTGATCAACCGGAGCCGATGCGTTGGCCGCATCGGCCGTTGCGTTGGCCGGGGCTGGTGCCGCAACGGGTTGTGATGTGGGCTGAGGTCGACTTGAAAGAGAATCCGCAGCCGAATCGACCGCCGCTGAGGTCGCATCCACTGCCTGGTTGGCAGCGGTGCCGATCTTGTCCATCCAGGAACCGCCGGAAGCCGGAGCGGGGGCAGGGGCAGGTGCTGCGGTTGCGGGCGAACCAACCGGGTCCGTTGACTGGGCTCCGGCGTCGGACACGTAGTCCGTCCACTGCACTCCATCCCAGTAGCGCATCTGGTGGCGACCGGTTGGATCTGCCAGCCATGCTGGTGGGGCACTCATGTTTCCTCCAGGGGTTAAATCGGTAGCTACATCATTGCCTAAACCAAGTGCGGTCGGTAGATCTACCGGCCTCTACTCGGAGGAAATTGCTGCGTGCGGGGGTACATCCGAGTGCCCAATCCCCCGATTCGCGCGTAGAGTCGGCGATCAGCACACGTTTGAGAACCAACCGAACAATGTGGAGGAATCCTGTGGCTGAAATCCGACCCTTTCATCTCTTCCCGACTTTCGATAGCGTCGAGGACGAACGCCAGCACCGCAAACAGCGTTTGGCTGCCGGATTCCGGCTGTTTGCCAAGTTCGGCTTCGACGAGGGAACAGCGGGTCATATCACCGCTCGCGACCCAGAGTTCCCTGACCGGTTCTGGGTAAACCCGTTCGGCTTGGACTTCACCATGATCAAAGCCAGCGATCTGATCTGTGTCGATGACACTGGACAGATCGTCGTTGGGGACCGTCCGCTCAACGCTGCGGCCTTTGCCATTCACAGCCAGGTTCACGCTGCCCGGCCGGAGGCGATGGCAGCCGCCCACAGCCACTCCCTACACGGCAAGTCACTCGCCTCAATGCACGAGACAATCTGGCCGATCACGCAGGACTCCTGCGCCTTCTATAACGACTGTGCACTGCTTGATGACTTCACCGGCGTCGTCCTCGACATCGAGGAAGGCAAGCGGATCGCGGCCACGCTGGGAGACAAGAAGGCGATCATCCTGGCCAACCATGGACCGTTGACGGTCGGAACATCAGTGGAGTCGGCGGTCTGGTGGTTCATCACACTGGAACGCAGCGCGAACGCTCAGCTCATTGCCATGGCGGCCGGTGGACCGAAGCGCATCGACGACGAAAACGCGGCAATCACCTACAACCAGATCGGCAACGAACTGGCCGGCTGGTTCCAGGCGCAGCCGATGTTCGATCGGATCGTCAAGGAGCAACCGGACCTGCTCGACTAGTTCCTTAGGTCGGTCAGCTGTTCAGGCGACCATCGAGATTCCGAGGATCTTCCTGGCAACCGCCACCTTCGATTTGTATGTGGTGCGTGCGCTCGCGATCTGGGATCGGAATACCGCAGAGACGTCAACTGTGGCCAGCCGGAATGCCTCGGACGCGTCTATGCTTCCTTGGCTGGAAACTGAACCGACTGCAGCACGTCGCTGCGCACTGCGCGCCGGGGCGCTGCTGAGTTTGTACGTGCCGCGAGCCGCATCGACGGCTGTCTGGTACTCGGCTGTGGCCAGGTTCACCGCGTGCCGAAACTTGGCCGCCGCGACAGCGTGTGTTGCAGAGCGGCGCTCAATGAGGTAGTCGATTCGTGCCTGTTCAGCACCGTCGATGAATTCCACACTCGCCGCCTGCACCGCAGCGGCGCGGGTGATCTTCGCGCTAAGCACGGCCTCGCCGTAAGCACTCCGGGCAGCGCGGTATTCAGCCTTCGTCCTAGCGCTGGCTTCCGCTTCGGCCAGCACGCGAAGATGCGGTGCGACCGCTGCCCGAAACGCGGCGTCGGCCTGTCGCTGGGCGCTCGCCCGCGCGGAGACTGCCGCACGAAGGCGCGCCCGGTACGCCTGGACTGCGCCCCTGTGCGTTGAGCCGACATGCGATCGGTGGTTGCCCGGTGCTGTGGTGTTTGCGGAGGCTGGAGCCGGTGAAACCAGCGCTGGCGCGACTGTCAGAACCAGAGACGCGGCCGCGCCGACAGTCACGACACGGCGGTTTGAGCGCTTGGGACGCTGCCCCGATGACGATCCCCGATTGGCCACGTCTCACCTTCACCCGGCACCTGGCAGTTGGCAAGGCCTAACCAGGTATCAATCGTCATTCTTGACAGTCTGTTTACTGTCCCTTTCCCCAGTGGGACAGAATTCGACTGTGACCAGTGCTCAGAGCCCGACCAAACCAGCCTGGTCGGTCCTCGGGGTAATCCTGGCCAGTTTGGGGTACGTGGCGTCGATGGCGCCGTCGTTACTCCCCCGTCCCACGACCACCCAAGTCATGGCAAGCACCTTCGTGGCGATGACCGGCTACGCGATCGGCGCGATCATCGCGGGCACCGTTGGCGCCATTCGCCGCGCTCGCCACAATCGAGTAAGTCCCCAACGGCAAGCATCGCCCAGGGCCCGGCTGGTTACCACCGTGCTCGCAGTCGTGATCGCTTCGGCCTTCACTCCGCTCGGGGTCTCGTGGCAATCAGAGCAGTTCGCGGCAACAGCTGTCCCCGGCGGTCCCCCCAACACGGTCGCCGTTGCCCTAGGCACACTCGTCGCCTGTCTGGCTCTGCTCTACCTGTGCCGCGGACTCCGCGCAATCGGCCGCGTAGTAGCCACCATGCTTGGGCGCTGGACTGGCTGGCCGTTCGCGCTTCGAACCGTGTTGGGCGGGGTCACGGTCTTTGTCGGAGTCATCGCGCTGGTTGCGATCGGCCTGTCGGTAAGCACGATCTTCTTCAACAAGATGAACAACTCGACTGCTGGTCAGCAACCGCCAACGTCATCACTGCGCAGCGGCGGGCCAGGTTCGGTGGTGTCGTGGCAAAGCCTCGGAAATGAAGGCCGAGACTTTGTCGCGGGCGGTCCGACTCCGACGAACATCGCCGGGGTTTCTGGCCGAACAGCGCTTGAGCCGATCCGAATCTACGCGGGCCTTGAATCAGCGGACTCCCTGCAAGCAGAAGCCGACTTGGCCCTGCAAGATCTGAAGCGGGCGGGCGGACTCAAGCGCAAGGCGATCATCGTCTATACGCCTTCGACGAACGGCCTGGTGGATCCGACGGCCGCGTCAGCCGCCGAGTACGTGATGAACGGTGACGTCGCGTCAGTTTCCATGCAGTACACAGTTCTTCCATCGTTTCTATCGATCATGCTGAGTCAGAGCACGTCACTGGACTCTGGGACGATTCTGTTCGATACGTTCCGCACCGCAATCGACCAGCTTCCCGAATCTCAGCGACCGCAACTGTACGTATACGGCGAGAGCCTCGGAGCATTCGGCTCACAGGCACCTTTCGCAGGCAAGGGCATCGAAGGTTTGACGAGCCAGGCCGACGGCGCACTCTGGGCGGGCCCTCCCGCCAACAGTGCCTATTGGCAGGAGATCAGTGCGAAGAGCACCGTCGGCCCGACGTGGGCCCCCATCGTCGGGGACGGTGAGGTGATCCGATTCGCGGCGGACGAAGCTGGACTCGCTCAGCCGCCTGCGCCGTGGGGCCCGGTGCGCGGTGTATTTCTACAGAACGCCACAGATGCCGTCGTCTGGTGGAGTCCGAACCTCATCGCATCGCGCCCCGGCTGGCTTGACCAGCCGCGCGGTCCTGATGTGCCGTCCGCCATGCGCTGGTTACCGCTCGTCACGTTCGAGCTAGTCCTGGTTGACATGCCCGCCGCAGGCAGCATGCCACCCGGAATTGGCCACAACTACCTGCCGAATATCGGCCCCGCGTGGGTAAGTGTTCTACAGCCGAACGGTTGGACTCCAGCGAATACTCAGCGGCTGCAGACTGCGCTTGGCGGTGAGCCAAATGTGTCGTGAGGGAGCTGTTCCATTGCGCGCCGCGGATCTTGGTGTTGGCTGACGACTCACCCTAAGGGTTTGACACGGGGTCGTTACCAGATCCAGGTCCCGCCGATGGCGGCGCACTTGGCGCAGGCTTTGCTGGAGCCTTCGCCTTCTCCTTGGCCTTCGCGTCTGCTTTCGCCTTCTCCTTCGCCTTTGCCTTCGCTTTCGCTTCTGCCTTCGCCTTTGCCTTGGCTTTCGCTTCAGCCTTGGCCTTGGCCTTGGCCTGCTGTTTGGATTCCGCTAACGCATCGTCGGACGCCGCGAGTGGCCCGAGCGATCCGCCGACTGGGTCATATCGGCCGTACATCGGGCCTGGCTCGTTCGTGTAGAGCGAGGCAACAATCTGTTGCCGATACGCGCAGACCCACGGCGCCCATCCCCGGTCGCGGTAGATCGCACCTGCAGCTTTGACGTTGGTGACCGGATCAAGTGCGGCAACCTGCGCGGCACGAGTGTCCGCGAAGTTCACCCCGATTGTTCTCAGCGACCCTTGGAGGGTTCCCGCGTCGTTCAGCTGGAAGACTCCCCAGTCGGTCGTGCCGTCCGGATTCGTGTCGCCAACGATCGAGCGTTGACCGGACTCGCACTCCGCCACCGCCATGGCGTTGCCGATCTGGTCCTTCGGAAAGTGCCGTTTCACGAGTTTGAGCAGCTGCTTCTGCGAGACGATCTTCTTGGCAGCCCGGCCGGGCCCGGGCGGTACCGCAGCATTTGGCATCAGAGGCGTAGGCGGCCCCGAGATAGCCGAAATCGGCGGAGCGCCCGGTAGTGGAACGCCGTCGGCAAGCCGGGCGCCCACAGGACCACCGACTGCCCGCTGCAGGCTGGCGTACAGAACTGCGCTGCGAACCGCTGGACTGACCTCATTGTCTTCTGCCTGAGCGGCGGTTGTGGCTGCGACAGAAGGCACCGCGAGGACGGCCAATCCGGCAACAACGGCCAGGGCGATCTTGGCCGCGCGCGCCAATTGATCGGTCCATGTTGATGACGCATTCACGGTCTGTTCGCCAACCTTGTTCCGGGTAGTTCCCACGGGGTGGGGGGTGGGGGTGAGTCCTGCTTCGTTGTTAGCCCCATCACACGCCACCAGGCGAGGTAATGCGACTTGATCACGCAACACCACCCAGATGGATCCTTTTGTGCCGATCATTCGTCCTAATTGGGAGCTTGTTGCTCACTATTAGTGACGGACCTGTCGGGGAGGTCAGCATGCGCGCACGTCAAACGCGTCTGGCGCGTCGACTCGCTTTGGGTGCCTGCGTGCTCGGCGTCGGCGCCACCGTGATGGCCGTCACGGCCTGTGAGCCGCCCGACTTCGCCCTGTCCGTACCGTCCGCGTACAAGTCCTACTTCCAAGTTGCCGCCAAGCGTTGCCCAGGAGTATTGACACCGGAGGGTCTCGCTGCCCAAGCCTCCGCGGAGAGCGGCTTCGACCCGAGCGCGGTGTCACCTGCGGGTGCGCAAGGACTAATGCAGATCATCCCGGAGGTCTGGTCCATCTACGGCACTGACGCCGATGGCGATGGCCGAGCAAACCCATTTGACCCAGCGGATTCCGTGGCAACGTCTGCCAAGTACAACTGCTACCTGTCGGGCCAAGTACGGGCACTCGGCGGTGACCCGACCGAACTACGGCTCGCCGCGTACAACGCCGGGCTTGGCGCAGTCCAGAGGTACAACGGCGTTCCTCCGTACCGGGAGACACAGGACTACGTCAAGCGTGTCTCAAAACGCACAGAGGCGTTCTCCGACGACTTCGGAAGCAAGAACGGCAAGGCCGTCACGTAGCTCCGCGAGACGATTTCCCTCCAAATGGCTGCCATTAGTCGACAACGGCACCCCGAACGCGCAACGCTGAGCGCATGAAGAAGCTGCTACTCATCGTCGTTGTCATCGCCGCTGTTGCTGGGATCGGGTATCTCATCAGCCAGAAGTCGGGTCAGGACGAACTCGAAGGCTAGACAGTCCTAGCCAAACCCCTCACTCGGCGCTAATCGCGTCGAGCACATTGAGACGTGCCGCCCGGTACGCAGGTCTGATACCGGCAACGACACCGACCAGTGCGCCGATCACGCCCACCGCGACCAGTTGGTCAATTGGCAGCGAGAAGCGCGCCACTGCTTCCTCGACGCTGACTGCCTTCATCAGTGCCCAGCCCAGCACGACCCCGAGCACAAGGCCGCCCGCTGTTCCAAAGATCGCGATGATCACCGATTCCCAGCGGACCATGGAGCGTGCTTGACCGCGGGTCTGCCCCACCGCCCTCAGCAAGCCCAGCTCCCGAGTGCGCTCATGGATCGACAACGACAGCGTGTTGGCAATCCCCATCAGGGCGATGATGATCGCGAGGAACAGAAGTACGTAGACAATGTTGAGTAACTGGTCGATTTGACCCGCGGAGGTCTCCACGAACTGTTCACGGGTCTCAACCGTGCCCGCACCAAACCTGTCAGCTACGACCTGGACATCCTGTTGGACCTGGGACTCCGACGCGCCAGGTGTCAGCCCAATGAGCAAGGTGTTGTAGTTCAGTTGTCGCACGTGTTTTCCGTAGATCGCGGTGGAGATGATGGCACTTCCGACGAACTCCTCGCCTTCATAGATCGACCCAATGGTCATGTTTTCCAAGCTTCCATCGGCAAATGCCACGATTATCTTGTCGTTCAGCTTGAATCCGTTCTGATCGGCCGTGTCCTTCGACACCGCCAACTCCCTGGGAGTCAGTGAACTCACCGGTTCACCCGTGCTCGGAAGGTCAATGAGCTTTCCGAGTTGGCGCGGCTCAGAGACGGTGACATTCAACTGCTTGTTGTTTGCCAGGACCGTCCCACGCGCGAGCGACGCTTCTGTCTGCACACCCGGCACCTTGGCAATTTCAGCCATCATTTGAGGGCTGAATCCAGACCCGTTGAAGCTCTGGTTCGACATCACAAGTTCACCCTTGAACGACCCAGCGACGCTGGCATCAATCGATGTCTTGATCGATGCCGCGAAGATCGTGAAGAGCGTCACCACGCAGACTCCAACCAGCAACGCTGCCGACGTGTTGGCGGTGCGCTTCGGATTACGGATTGCATTTCGCGAAGCCATCCGTCCCGAGACTCCTCGAAGCCATCCGATGGGCGCCCCGAGTAGTCGCCCCGCTGGCCTGGCCGCGATTGGCGCAAAGATCAGATATCCCACGAACACCATTGCGGCGCCAACCGCGGTGCGTTGCAGTACGAAGGTGTCGTTTGACAACAACAGGGTGAGCAGAATCAACAGTCCGGTTACCAGCACGATCAGACCCAGCCACAACCGGACTCGCGAATTGCTCGACCGATCAACCGCAACATCGCGCAGCGCCGCCAGCGGCTTGACCCGCGACGCCCGAATCGCCGGAAGAACGCTGGCAGCAACCGTGACGATCACGCCAACAACCAGCGAGAGGATGACGGTTCCCGAGGTGATCGTGAGTCCGCCCGCGGGCAGCCCGACACCAAACGCATCGAGTAGCGACTTCAATCCGGCTGCGAGCAAAATCCCCAGACCAAGGCCCACAACGGAAGCTACGACGCCGATGAATAGCGACTCAACCGTCAGCGAGCGCATGATCTGACCGCGAGACGCGCCAATCGCGCGCAATAGGGCGGATTCGCGGGTTCGCTGGGCAACAATCACCGCGAAAGTGTTGTAGATGCTGAAAGTCGCGACGATCAGCGCGATTGCCGCGAAGACCAACAGGAAGGTTCGGAAGAATCCGAGGAATCCGTCTTCAATCTGTTGGGTCTGATCGGCTGTCAACTGACTGCCGGTCACCGCTTCCGTCCCCGCCGGAAGCAGGGGTTGGACGGCCGCTTTGAGCTGATCCTGGTCGACGCCCGGCTTGGCTTGCAGCGCAATGGCGTTGACCTTGCCGGGGACACCCAGGTACTTCTGGGCTTGGGCAAATGTGAGTCCGGCATAGGTCGTACCGCCCAGGCTGTCAGCGCTGCCAAAGGTGGCGATCCCCACGACCGTCACTGGGAGGAGCTCAGGTGTGCGCAATGTGGTCTTGTCACCGATCGACAACTTCCCCACGGCCGCTGCCCCTTGATCGATAACGACCTGGCCATCGACAGTCGGTGGAGAACCCTGCACGATCCGATACGGATTGAGCGATGAGCTCGCTATCCAGTTGCCCGCCAGAGTTGGAGGCCCTTCCCCGCCGATCGGCTTGCCGTCGGCCCCGGTGATCTGCCCAACGCCCTGGATGGTCGGCTCTGCCAGCTGCACTTCTGGGACTTCGGAGAGTGTCTTCGTCAAGGATTCAGGCACGAGGCCAACCTGCGTGCGCCCACCGGTACCGATGTTCTCGGAGCTCCGCACCACCACGTCCGTGCCCGCGTTTGCGGACACAAAGATGTCGTCGAACGAGGCACGCATCGTGTCAGTGAGTACGAGGGTTCCAGCGAGGAACGCCACCCCGAGGATGATTGCCGAGGCTGTCCCGATCAGCCGACGCTTATGGCTGAGCAAGCTCTTGAGGGCAATTCGCAACATGCCGATTGAGCCTCCGTCCGCGGTGCCTGTGACCTGAACCGTACCTGGTCAGCCGACATCGACGATCGGGTGGAACGGGTGTCTGTTGAACCCTTGAGAACCTAGTTCAATTCGAGGCGCGTCTGTTCGCGCAAATC
>WBZO01003083.1_pt1 | contig 20200 bp, 16 predicted proteins | sample 5204261 | NCBI WGS metagenome assembly WBZO01 (sample SAMN12412400, study PRJNA552823) | activated sludge metagenome | isolation source: activated sludge from anammox sidestream of wastewater treatment plant... | place: USA: North Carolina | collected 2017-09
AAACTCGCTGCCACCGAACACATGGTTAAACTTGAACAATCACCCGAACGGGTCAAAAGCTTCTTTCAAGATCCGAGGGTCAAATATGCCGCTTGAAACTTCAAACTTCATCTGGCCGGATCAATAGATCAACCGAGTTGATTGAGGCAATCCCAAAATTTCCCACGCAACTAGCTATCACTGCTCCTTTGTTTAATACTCTTGAACCTGAATCTTTAGCCGCATCCCTGGATACCCAAAAACTTGTTTTAAGTATCTCTTCCGTTTTCATGTCATCCATTGTTGCCCAAAAAATGCCATCACCATCATCGTTCAGCTCCGGCTTATTCCTTTGAGGAACAAAAACGCTGGCAGCACGTTTCGCGACTGTCACTACCCAATGCTCCGGCACTTCACCCAGCCATTCAATGCCGGAATCCTTCATCGGCGCATCAGGATTCAGCCCTTTGGTCACCGCATGAGAAATCACCGCTTGGCGTTTTTCTTTCAGCAATTCGATGAGCTGTTGCTGTTCGGCAATCAGTTCATCGATTTTGGCGGTTTCGCGGTCGAGGAAGTTAGCGATGTTCTGCTGTTCAGAAAGTGGCGGCAAAAGTAATTGAATATCTCCAAATTGCTGATATGTTATAGATTTTCCATCTCTCAAGCTGTCTGTGGTTGCTTGTAAGGCTGATATGTATGCTTTGCTCTTAAATAAATGACGGAAGAAATTAGGCTCAATATTTTTTACCGTATTTAATACCGTATAGGCAGGAGAAACGCACCCTTTATAATTACTGTACTCAATACCACCCTCAAAACTTCTGAGACTTATAACAAAATCGTTTTTTTCGACATGTCTGAATGATTCAGTTCCTTTTAATGCAAGCATAACTTTCGAGTCATTTAGCTCCATCATTAACGATTGAGGTATAACGCCATACTTTTGACTTGCAGCAAGTTGTTCATCTGTTTCCAATGCCTGTTCTCGTCGATTCTTGAAAACTCGCCTTCCTCTGAAGATACTCCAATGCTCCGGCACCTCACACAACCATGCCACGCCACTGTCCTTGTACTTTTCATAGCGCGGAAAACTCATGCCGACAACCCTTTGATCATCGCTAGGATTCGATCGGTGCATTGCTTCAGTTCCGCATCGATTTCAGCCAATGGCCGTGGCGGTTCAAACACATAGAAATGCCGGTTGAACGGGATTTCATAACCGATCTTGGTTTTTTCGTGATCAATCCAGGCATCGGGAACATGCGGCAATACTTCCCGTTTGAAATAATCCTCGATATTTTCATTGAGCGGCACGTTTTCAGTGTCGCGCAGGTTGCTATCGGGTTGTGGCTGGCCTTTTTGCTTACCCTTGGTTGCTAACACGATCTGCCCATGCTCATCGCGCAATGGCCGTTCAACGGTAATAGTGCGATAACCAAAGTCGGTGTTCTTGAAAATCCGGGAAATCGGTTTCTTGCCTTCGTTGGCTTCGATGAATTGCCCAAACAAGCGGGTGATTTCTGCGATATGCGCATCGGATAGTTCCTTACGCTTGGAACCCAAACTTTTGCGCATCTTCTGCCAGTAGCCCGAGGCATCGATCAATTGCACCCATCCCTTGCGGTGTTCCGGTTTGCGGTTGGAGAGTACCCATACATAAGTGGAAATGCCGGTGTTATAGAACATATCCGTCGGCAAACCGATAATGGCTTCCAGCAGATCGTTTTCCAGCACGTAGCGGCGGATTTCGCTTTCACCCGAACCCGCGCCACCGGTAAAGAGCGGTGAACCGTTCAATACAATGCCAAAACGGCTGCCGCCATCCACTGCCGGGCGCATTTTACTGATCAGATGCAGCAGAAATAGTAACGAACCATCGGATACGCGCGGCAATCCTGGGCCAAAGCGGCCATTGAAACCTTGCGTTTCATGTTCCTTGCGGACTTCTTTTTCCACCTTCTTCCATTCCACGCCAAAGGGAGGATTGGATAGCATGTAGTCGAATTTCTTGTGCAGGTGGCCATCATCGGAAAAAGTATTGCCAAAAACGATATTGGCCACATCCTGGCCTTTGATCAGCATATCGGCTTTGCAAATGGCGTAGGATTCAGGATTCAACTCCTGGCCAAACATCGTCAAACGTGCAGCCGGATTGTGTTCGTGCAAATATTCACCAGCCACCGACAACATACCGCCGGTACCCGCTGCTGGATCGTAGATGGTTCGTACCACACCGGGTTTGGCCAATATGTCGTCATCTTCGATAAACAGCAGATTGACCATCAACTTAATGACTTCGCGCGGCGTGAAATGCTCACCGGCTGTTTCATTGGAAATCTCGGCAAATTTTCGGATCAGCTCTTCAAACACCAGCCCCATTTGGCTATTGCTGACTTGATCCGGGTGCAGGTCGACATTGGCAAAACGCTCGGTGACCTGATACAGCAATCCGGCTTTAGCCAAGCGCTCAACTTGCGTATAAAAGTCGAAATGCTCAAAAATATCCCGCACTGCAACGGAAAAGCCCTGGATATAGGCAAACAGGTTTTCCTTGATGTGATCCTGATCGCCCATCAGCTTCTTCATATCCAGCAGCGAAATGTTGTAGAAGCTCTGCCCGGCTTTGCGCAGCAGAAATGGCTCAGGATTCACGCCAGCGCTTTGCTTATTCGAGTTTTCGGCTAATACAGCATCTTTGGTCGATTCCAGCACGCAATCCAACCGGCGCAGTACCGTAAAAGGCAGAATTACCTTGCCGTATTCGGATTGTTTGTAGTCGCCACGCAAAAGATCAGCGACCGACCAGATAAAGGCGGAGAGGGATTGATGATTCATACTTGCTTGCTTCAGTTTTTATTATTGGCACACATTCAGAGACCTTTGCACGGTGTCATGAGCAATACGAGAATAAGGCAAAAATTTGCGAAAAAGCGGAGTTTACACGGAGTAAATGAGCATTTTTCGCGAATTTTTAACGCAATTATCGTGCCGCGTACTAACCGTGCAAAGGTCTCATTCAAACAGGCATCATAAGCTTAATTAAGCCTTATACCAAACCACAAGTCTAGCAGGCCGTTGAAAAACTATCTGCGTTGCCGCTGCGGTGTTAAAAACAGCGTGACCTGGTCAGCGGTGTCCGTAGATGTTCAACCCGCGCTGGCTGATGCGAGCAATGACTCGCCCGGGACTGAAGGCGGTTCTTTTGCGCATTGATGAATGCCATGAAAAAATCGCTGATGCCCGGAATGGGGAACCAGCGATTTTTAAGTAGATGAGTAGAATCGAATCGGGTAGCAGTAAATTCTTACACCGGTTCAATCCAGCCCATTAGAACGGAAAGGTCCATTCTTTGGTCCAGTCACTGCCGGCATCTTTAAACGCACCGACATAGTCAACCACGGTAAAGAACGCATCGCTAACTGCGGATCCACTCGTGGTCAATGGCGATCCAGCGGCCGGCAAGTAACCGTTTAACAAAGGATTACTGGCTTGATTGCCGGATTGCACGGCAAACCAATCCGCGGTCGTGAAAGTTTTTCCTTCGCCATCGGAGAAATCGCTGGTGCAATTCACAAAAGAATTCTCAATGGTTAAATTGCCGCTCAAACCGCTGACCGATCCGGCATTGTTGTAGGTTGAAGCGCCATCGATTCTCACGCAAGATGAAAAACCGCCGGCTATTACAGAATTGTGAATATTGGCGCCAGTGCCACGGCGCAGCAACACCCCTTGAACCGCGCTGCCGTTACGGCCAATGATGGTCATATTGGACAGAACCGGTTGTGTGCGCGGCGCGCTGTCGTGGTTGACTTCATTGTTATCCGCTTCAATGCCGCGATCGCCCGAATCCGCCGCTTGCTTGATCAGCACGAATTGCGCACGCCCTTTCCAGCCTTGTGTCCAATCCAAAGAATCGTCACGAATATCGGTCAGAACGAGATATTTCATTTGCGCGGTACCGCCAAATACTTCGATACCGTCGTCCAAGCCGGCATGGACATGAATATGACTGATGATGGTGCCGGAACCGACGCCGTTCAACGTCAACCCGTTCAACTCCTCATCCGGACGGACTTGCGCGCCGGCAAACAGGATCTGCACGTATTTGAGGACACCGCTGCTATCGTTCGGATTGTTGCCGCCGAATTTCTCGGTCGTGATCGCTTCGAAAGGAATCTCACAAAGCGCCACACCGGCGTTACAACCATTCACCGGCGCATTACCGGCGATTACCAGACCCGCCCATTCGCCGGGTTCTTGTTGCAACGGCCCTGACATTACGATCGGATTATCCGGCGTGCCTTCCGCCATGATTTTGGAGCCGCGGCGGATCCACAAATAATCCGCGCCGCTTTGTCCGAAAATTTGAGTGCCTGGATTAATGGTCAGTGTCGCGTTTTGCACTTTATCGCCGCCGACATACACCCCGCCCGATAAAATCCATTGAATATTTTTGGTCAAAGTTACATTGGACGTGATCGTGCCGCTCAGAATACAAGACCCTGCAACCGGACCGTTGGTCGAGAAACTTGGGCAACCTTGGAAAGCGTTACTGACGACTTGATCCAGCGAAAAGCGCAACGGATTGGATCCGGGCACCAATTTCAATTTCACATAAAAGTCATCCGCGCCGACCAGTACCGAAGGAATATGCACCGCCGCTGTATCAGAATCAAATACGTTACGCTGCCCGGTGGCCGCCCCGATCGGAGCCGCCGAAACCAATTGCAGTTCGCTGCCGCTTAATTGTAATTGCGCGCTATAGAATGCCGATGACCCGCCGCTCAACACTTCCACGACCGGAAGTTCGACCAGGCCGGTTGACGGATTGTAAGTCGCGGTCGCTGCGTGACCGTTGATGGCGAGGCCGCCCAGCAGCAATGCTGTCACTGCGGTTAATCGTTTTGTTACCTGCTTTATTTCAAACATGATGTACCACCTTTGTGCGTTAATTGTAATAAGGTGGCAACAATCTAACAGTCAAACATTACCGGAATATGACATTTGCATGTCACCCGACCCGCTCAGAAGCGCGACCAATGATCGGCAACGATTTGACCGTTCTCGATCACGAAGCGATAGTTGTAATCGTCGATTCTATAGAACCATACTTCGCGTTTGATATAGGCAATTCCGCCAAAAGCCCGGGTTTGAATCATCCCTAGATCGGTTTTTTGATGCGGCTCGCCCATATTGACGATCAGCTTGTCGGCCAAATCGCCTTTGGAAATAATATTGCCGTTTGGCGCGCGGAAACCGCATAACAGTAAAACCGCGATAACGATAATAACAAGCTTTTTCATGATGAACCCCTTGTTGATTGACGATGTTGTTGAACAGCCGTTGCGTCATGGCTGCAAACAACATAGTCCGGGCCCAATTAATACACGCTGAACCAACAAGGAAGCCCGTTATTCACAGAGGATTGTGTTCGTATCTCCGGGAGAAGCATCGAACATTCCTCTTTACTGGTTAACTTCGATCAGAAACGGCAGGCCGTAATCGCCATAAAACCGCCAATAAACTGCCGATCAGCGAATGCATCACCGCCGATACCGCGCCCGCCACCGGCGCCAAGGGCAACATCGGAAATGCTTGCTTAGCCAGCACGATCGATAAACCGGAATTTTGCATACCGACTTCAACTGCAATCGTGCGAGCGCTGCGTACCGGGCAGCCTAAAAATTTTGCGAAATGGTAGCCGATTAAAAAGCCGCCGCCATGCAGCATCAGCGTTGCCAGCAGCAAGTCGGCGCCATGAACCAAAATAGACTCAGCGTTGGCGGCAAATACAATAGCGCAGATAACGCACACGCCAAAGACCGACAGCAGCGGCGCGACCGGCAGCACGCATTGCACCAGCCCCGGCAGCCAGCGGTTCAACAACAACCCCAGCGCGATCGGCACGATCACGACTTGGATGGTTTGCTTGAACAGCATCCAGGTATCGACCGGCACCAATGCACCCGCGAACAATTGCGTCAGCAGCGGCGTCAATACTACCGCAGCCAGTGTGGAACAGACCGTCATCACCACCGACAGCGCAACATCCGCTTTGGCGATGTACGACACCAAATTCGAAGCCGTCCCGCCGGGACAACAACCCACCAGAATCAAACCAACCGCAAAATAATCCGGCAGTTCCAGTAAATAAGCGATTCCCCAAGCGAGCAGCGGCATGATGGAAAACTGCGCGGCAAAACCGATTGCCACCGCTCTCGGCATGCGGACAACACCGCGGAAGTCGTTGATAGTAAGCGTCAATCCCATGCACAGCATGACAAAACCCAGAATCAGCACCACGATGACGCCTTGATTCGTAAACGTCCACCATGCCGGCCAAATCAACGCTGTCGCACAGATCAGAATCATCCAAAGCGGGAACAACAATGTCAGTTTTTGCAGCATATCAAACAGGCTCCCGCAGAAAACCGGCAGTGATCCAGCGTTCACCGCCAAGCAGACAAGCGCGGCTAAAAAAGTTTTTTGAAAAAACAAACGTTAACGGTTCGTTAAGATACACCATAAAAAGCTCGACTGATTCGTTGGATTGTTGTCCGATCGGTGAAGATGTTACCAATAATCGCGGATTGTGCAGGTTATTCGCTATCCTGAAAAGTGGGCAGGCGCGATTAACGCCGAAAATAAACGCCGATGCACATCGCTGATGCTGTTACTGCATGGACAATTCACACCGCACTCGTTTGTTTCTCATTACTACCTGCTAGCAGCGCCGCAATCAACTTCGATGTAAGAAAATTACTATAAGAGATCGCTGATTTTCATTTATTCAATATTTTGTTAATTTGTTAAGTATTCGCTGTTGGCTACCCGGCCAATAGGAATTCCCACTAAAGAAAGGGCGGCAACCATGAGTGGAAACATCAAGATCCTGATTGTGGAAGATGAAAAAATTGTTGCGCTGGACTTGAAGAGACGGCTGACCAAACTAGGCTATCAAGTTACCGGCATGGCCGCCAGCGGTGAAAAAGCATTGGCGCTGGTCGATCAGGAACTTCCCAATATTGTGCTGATGGATATTCATATCCAAGGAGACATGGACGGCATTGAGGTCGCCAGCCAATTACAAAAAATTCATAGCATTCCAATCATTTATTTGACGGCTTATTCCGAGGAAAAAACCGTAACCCGCGCAAAAACAACCAAACCTTACGGCTATTTACTCAAACCTTTTTCCGACCGGGAATTACACATCATCATCCAGGTCAGCATCGAGCGCTTTGAAAACGATTTTCAATTGAAAAAGAGTGAAGAGCATTTCCGTCTTGCATTGGAAGCCGCGCGATTAGGAACTTGGGAAGTCAAAAATTCGCACGAAATTTTTATGAGCAAGAGACCTAATGGAAATATCGAGCCGATATCAAACTGGCAAGATTTCTTTTTCACGATTGATGACAGCGATAAACAAAGGGTAGTCGATTTCATCGACAAGCTACGCAACAAAAAAGGCTCAGCAGGCGAAATTGAGTTTCGCGTTCATGCGGATAGCAATAAAACCCTCTGGTATAAGCTGTACGGCAAGGCATTTGCAACCAGCGATGCGGCAGTAAGCCAGATTGTCGGCGTCTTGCAAGAAACGACTGAAAGCCGGCTTACCAAAGACCGGCTGGCGCAGGCGGCAACCGTGTTCAGGTACGCTGCGGAAGGTATCGTGATACTGAACAAGAGTCGTCAATTCAGTTGCGCCAACGACGCCTTTTACAGCATTACTCAATTTAAGCCGCATCACCTCAAAAACAAAGAATTACCGTTCTTGACCAATCATGCCTTGGGTGATAGTCAGTATGAGGAGATTTGGCAACATGTCGATCGGCATGACCACTGGTGCGGTGAGATCTCGACTTTCAAACGAAGTAAGGAAACGATGTATGCCTGGTTAACCATCGGACTCATCCCGGCAAAAGTCAACGAAGAGCAACAGTATGTGGTCATGATTTCGGACATCACGGTTATTCGCGAAGCCCAGGAACAACTATCGTCTTTGGCTTACTACGATAGCCTGACCAAGCTTCCAAACCGGATGTTGATCATGGACCGGTTGCAGCTGGCGCTCACAAAGGCAACACGCGATGCTTCGATGCTCGGTGTGTTGTTCATCGATCTCGATAATTTCAAGCGAGTCAATGACACCCTGGGTCATGCCCACGGTGATTCGGTGCTTTGCTCCGCCGCCCATCGCATGGCCGCGGTCTTGCGGCAGAGCGATACCCTGGGCAGATTGGGAGGTGATGAGTTTATCGTGATCGCGCCGAGTGTCGAGTCGAACGAAGCGCTGATAAAAGTCGCTGAAAAGCTCCTCGACTGCTTATCGCAACCGGTTGTTATCAACAACATGGAAATCGTGCTGTCGTGCAGCATCGGCATCAGCGTTTATCCGGATCATTCGAAACATCACGACGATCTGGTGCAAATGTCCGATACTGCAATGTATGAGGCCAAAAATAAAGGCCGCAACAATTATGCTTTTTATCACCCGTCGCTGACGCAGAAAGCAGTTCATTATTTAACCCGGGAAAGAGAATTGCATCATGCGTTGATTAAAAATGAGTTTGTGCTGCACTATCAGCCGCAGTTCTCTTTTTCGCAGCGGCGCATCACCGGCGTCGAAGCTTTGATCCGCTGGCAGCACCCCGTCAAAGGCTTGTTGTCTCCTGCTGAAATCATTCCAGTCGCCGAAACCAGCCGGTTGATTGTCGAAATCGGTAATTGGATTCTGGTGGAAGCTTGCAAACAACTCCGGCAATGGCACGCCAAAGGTCTCAACGATCTTCGCATTGCCGTGAATATTTCGATCCGCCAATTGGCAGATAAGCATTTGCAACAGTTGATCGCGGATTTATTAGAACAGCACGAAATACCGGCGCACTTGTTGGAACTGGAAGTTACGGAATCCTGCTTGCAGAACGAAATAATTTATATCTCGAATCTGGAGCAACTGGAAAACCTGGGCATACCGATATCCATCGACGACTTCGGCACCGGCTATTCCTGTTTGAGTTCGCTGAAGAATCTGCCAATACGGCGATTAAAAATCGATCAAAGTTTTGTCAAAGGCATTCCGCACGATAGCAACGATTGCGCGATTGCCGCTGCGATTCTGGCGATGGCTCAGAAACTCAATCTGCAAGTGACTGCGGAAGGAATCGAAACATACGATCAAGCCTTTTTTCTCGGCAATCTTGGGTGCCATGAGTTGCAAGGTTACTTGCTCAGTAAACCGGTTCCCGCAGAACAGATTCCCTATTTGATCCGCAAACTTCCAGATCGGATCGATGCTTTTAATTTCTAACATTAACCCTTCAGAAACAGTGAGCTAAAATGCCATCAACCCGATTCGGAAACTTCAGCAATACCGGGGAAATCATGCTTCTCGCCGTGGAAGCATCACCCAACGGTATGATTATGACCGATTCCGGCGGCAAGATTGTCATGGTGAATTCCGCAACGGAAAAGCTGTTTGGTTATACACGGCAGGAGTTGATCGGTCATTCAGTGGAGAAGCTGATTCCCGAACGTCTCCGTCACAATCATCCGGATTACCGGCAAGCGTATCTCAACGAATCGCAGACGCGTGCGATGGGTCACGGCAGAGATCTCTACGGCTTGCATAAAAATGGCCAAGAGTTTCCGATCGAAGTCGGATTGAATCCGGTTAAAACCGAGCGGGACGGTACGTTTGTGCTGGCGGCGATCGTCGACATTACCGATCGCAAGCATGCTGAAGAAATGATATTGCTGGCGGTCGAGGCTTCTCCGAACGGCATGGTCATGACCGATCAACAGGGAAAAATCATCTTGGTTAATTCCACCACGGAAGAACTTTTCGGCTATAAGCGGCAGGAATTACTCGGGCAATCGATCGAAATCTTGATTCCTGTCGCACACCGCGCACATCACCCTGAATTACGAAGTGAATACCTGAAAAACCCCAGCGCACGGGCCATGGGTCACGGCCGTGATTTGTACGGTTTAGATAAAAACGGCAAGGAATTTCCGGTTGAGGTCGGTCTCAATCCGATTCAAACACCCAGAGGAAGGATGGTGCTCGCATCGGTCATCGATATCACTGAACGCAAGCAACAGGAAGCACTGCTCAAGTCAGCGCTCAAGGAAAAAGAAATATTGCTGTCGGAAATTCATCACCGGGTCAAAAACAACCTGCAAATTATCGACAGCTTGCTCGGCATGCAGTCTGAAAAGTTACCGGACGAAACAACCGTATCCGTTCTGAAAGAAAGTCAAAACCGGGTAAAATCAATGGCCTTGATCCACCAGATTCTATACGAGTCGCTCGACTTCTCTCGCATCGATTTTTCCAGTTTCATCCAATTACTGACAGACAATTTGTCGATTTCGTATGCATTGGATGCTGAAAAAACCGCCATAGCGATCGATGCCGATCAGGTTCATTTACCGATTGATATCAGTATTCCGCTTGCGTTGATTTTGAACGAACTTTGCACCAATGCGATGAAATATGCGTTTCCCTGCGACCGCAAAGGAAAAATCAAAATTTACCTGAAGCAGCAAACGCCCGGACAATTGCTGGTAAGCGTGAGCGACAACGGGGTTGGCATTCCCGGCGATTTGGATATTGAAAACACGACCTCGCTGGGTCTGCAACTGGTTCAACTGCTCAGCGAGCAGATTTCGGCGGAACTGACAATTCACCGCAAAAAACCGACCTGTTTCACACTCAAGGTCCCCTTGCAGCAGTAACCGTTATTCAAAATAAGGAAAAGATCGTTCCCGCTTTTTCCTGATCAATACGCAAAACGCACGCTCAAGTTAAAGAACCGTCCGCGGCGGAATTGGCGGCTGATTTCGTCACCTTGCATGATGAGCACGTCATCGTCCAACAGATTCTGCATCGTCAATTGACCGGATAGCCGTTTGTACAAATGCTGGCTGATCACGAAATCGAGCTGATGAAACGGTTGCTCGTATTTATCCGGTGTTCCCAGCAGACCGGCAGAGACGATGCGCTTGCTGGCGACGTTGTAGAGCAACGTGGCTTGCGTTTTGGTTGCCGGATTGTCATAACCGAATTGGAAATTGACGATATGCGACGAATGACCTTGCAACGGCCGCTCGGGGGTCGATAGCGAAGCCAGATTTTCCTGGCTTAATTTGACATTCGATTTCGACCAGGTGTAATTGCCGCCGACGTAAAAATTCTGCAGCAACGGATGCACATCGTCGAGTTTTTTCAGCAACTCAAGTTCAAAACCATAGAGATTGGCTTTGTCGGTATTCTGATAAGTATTGAGCACGCCGGAACCAACCTGCGTCACCAGTTCGATCGGGTTGGTCAAATCTTTCCAGAAGAAACCGGCAAAGATATTTTCGCTCGGCGACAAATAATATTCCCAGCGCGCATCCCAATTGGTAATGCTGGTCTGCTTCAAGTTCGGATTGCCGATGACTTCCTGATTGATATTCATATCGGTGAACGGCGCCACGGATAGCTCGCGGAAATCCGGCCGCGACAAGGATTGGCTGAACCCGGCGCGCAATTGCTGCTTATCCGAAATAAACAGGGTTGTGGTCACCGAAGGCAGCATGTCGATACGATTGAGTCCCGCCACCGTCGGGGTCAACGCGTTACCCGAACCGGTGAAAGTATTGACCTTTTGATTGTTATCCTCCCAGCGCAAACCGCCTGAAATATTCAGACGGTCGTAGAACGTCCAATCCAGTTTACCGTAATACGACAGCAAGCTTTGCGAAGCATTGTAGCTGTCGCTGGCGCGCGTGCCTTCACGCAATTGGAATCCGTTCGGACCGATATAGTTTCGATTGAGAATATTCTCCAGCGACGATTGCCCGAGTATCGCATTATTTCTCCCATCGGGTCCGGCCGGATAGAAATTGAAACTGCGGATTTCCGAATCCCGGGTTTTTTGTTGCGTGATCATCCCGCCGATCAACGCGATTTTATGGTTGAAATTCGGCTCCAGCGGCAGCTTGCCATCAACGCGCCAGCTTTGATCGCGGTCGACCAGGTTCGAATACATGGTGCGGTTGCTGTCGATTTGCCGCGAAAACGAGAACCGTCCGCCACCGCCGGTATCGTCGAAACGGTAATCGCGCGTTTTGGGTTCGACCCGGTTCGCGGTGGCATCGGTGAACAACCAATTCAGCGTGAAGTCTTTCAGCCAATCGGCGCGATGCTCGCCGCCAACCTGCGTCATCAGTAATTCGTTTGAGAAAAACTTCAACTTGCTGCGGCGGATATCGAACGTTTCGGCATCGGTAAAACCTTGATCGGTCCGGGCTTCATCGAACATTTGCCGCAAAAACATGGTTCTTGCGAACAACCGATGGGTATCGCGGAACTGCAATTCGGTGCCGCCGTAAGCCGTTACATGCACCTCGCGGAGCGATCGTTTCACATCGAAATCGGTTTTCTTGACCAGTTCGCCGTCAGTAATGGCAAATTCCCGGTTAATCTCATTTTGATTGCGGAATTCCTGCTTCCAGCCCAACGCGCCGATATAGCCGACGGTAAAATCACCAAACGTAAACCGGTCGCCCATCGAAGCTTGCATCCCGGTATCCGGTCCGCGCGTGCGCTTATTGATATTCCACACATCGGACAAATCCTCGCCGAACCGCTCGATCTGCGCCGGCGTAGCGCCACGCGGATTAAACGGTGTCTGTTGCTGCAGCGGACGCCCGTCCGCCGTCGCATCCGCAATCGAATCGGGCAATGCGCGCGAACCGTCGTCGTAACTGGTGAAATCGAGACCGCCACCTTTATAGGTCAAGCCATCCTGGAAAGTGGTGTTGTCATTGACGCCCGCTTGCAAATTGAGGTTAAAAAAGAATGCATCCGGAATCCCCCGGGTGCGCATCTCCAAAGTACCGCCGGCAAATTCCGCGGGCCGGTCGGGCGAATAGGATTTTTGCACCATTACGCTTTCGAGAATATTGGTCGGAAATAAATCCAGCGGCACCACGCGCCGGGTCGGATCGGGACTGGGTATCGCCGCGCCGTTGACCAAGGTGGTTGAAAAACGCTCACCCAAACCGCGAATGAAAATATACTGCCCGCCGACCAGCGTCAACCCGGATGCGCGCCGCAGCGCACTGGCGACATCGCCATCGCCGCTGCGACTGAACTGTTCCGCGCCCAGCACCGTCGCCACCGATGTCGCAGTGCGTTGTTCTTCCATGATCGAAGCGATAGTACCGGCCAGATGCGGCTCCAGCACCACGTATTCGGCTAACTCCACGCCAGCCGGCGTTAATTTAAAGCTCAATTCGGTGGTTTGACTATCAGCGATTTGAACACCGTCTTGTGTTTGGCTGCTGTAGGCGCTATGCAGCAACGACACGCTATAGCTTCCGGCCGGAACGGTCGCGGTCACGCGCCCCTGATCGTCGGTTCTAAGTTTTTCTTTCAATCCGCTCAGAAATACTTGCACATCCTTGAGCGGCTTCTGCGTTTCCACCGACAGTACTTGCACCGAAATCAAACCTTCACCCTGTTCACGAGCACCAGCAACCACTGCATCGGTACCGGCCAGCGTACCGGCTGCCGAGCTCTCGATATTGAGCAGCGGCTTTTTTTTGCCGGCATAAAAGGTAACCAGAATCTGCGCATTTTCAGCGGCGCTTAACGGCATATCAAATGTGAATTGCTGGCCATCGGTTGTCTGGATCGTAAACTGATATTGCCCCGGCGGTAATTTTCCCGCCAGACTGCCGCTGTCATTGGTTTTGAGCGGCGCATCGCCAGGGGGTTTCCAGGCATAGGAAGAAGGCGTTGACTCGAATATCAAAATGGCGCTTGATTTCTCGAAAGATTCGCTGGTAATCAACAATTCCGCATCGGCAACCGGCAGACCGTTTTGAAACAAATGCAGCGAGAATTCCGCTTTTTCTTCATTTCCCCAGGCTGAACCATTGAGTAAAACAGCCAGGAGCAAACAACATATCCGGAAAATTTTTATTAATTTTGTATTCATTCGGCGTAATCAGCACTCTCTCCAACTTCACTGCATCGCGGATGGAGATAAAATTTTATTTTTTAAATGTTGCAAACGTATTGCAGTTGGTTACGGCGGGATGAGGACCTATTGCTTCAGGTGCACTGCCAAGGCTCGGTTTTGCAGACTTCCATCAACCGGCGCAATTCGGTCGCTTTGCGAAACAATTCGGCATCCTTGAGATGATCGAGATGTTTGTTGACTTCGGCAAAACGCCGCGTCGAAAACAACGCGTATGCCAACGCATAGCGGACGCTTTGATCTTCCAATAGGCCGGTGCGGTACAAGCTACTTTCCATATTGGCGGCACGCTCGAATTGCTTCAGCGCCAGCAAGATCGATAACCGCTGTTTAAGCTTCACCTTCTGATCCAGAATACTTTCATTCAACGTTAGCGCTTTATGAAGCCGTCCGGCCCGCCGGTAAATTTCCGCCGCTTCCGATTGCAAGGCTGGATTGAGCAACGCCGCTTGTTCCAGAATAAACGCTGCGGAATTCAATTGCCCCTGATCCAAATAAGTGTGCGCCAGCAGTTTTGCGACCAGTTCGTCATCCGGGTATTGCAGCCGGGCAATTTCAAGAATATTGATCGCTTCCTGAAATTCGCCGCTCAAGCGCAAGGCATTGCCGAAAGCCACGTAATCAGCCGCACTGGCTTTGGAGCGCCGCAAGAAGTCCCGGCCCAGTTGGACGGCTTCCTGATAGAGTCCCAGCTCGACCAGATAAAACACCTTGCGTTTCAGAAAGCGAAAATCGGATGGAAATGCCCGCTGACCATCATTCAAAGCTCTGATCGCCGCATCCGGCTGCTGCAAATGCCAGTGCGATTCCGCTTTCAAACTGATCAGCATCGCGTCTTTATTGACTAAATCACCCGCCTTGCCAATCGCATTCACGGTGTTGCGGTAATCTTTCAGTCCAAAATGCGCTTGCGCCAGATAGATGAAAATCGAGCGATCCTGCTGCCCGTTCTTGATCGCTTGCTGCAAGCTGTCTCTGGCTGCTTCGAGGTCGTTCAACCCCAGATACGCCAATCCTTGCAAGGTATAAAACCGCGCCAGATCGGTTTTCTTGTTAGCGAGATCGACGCTTTGCAAAGCCAGCAACGCTCGGTCGTGATGGCCATCCCTCAGCATCACTGCGGCCAGTTCGATGAAATCGGACGATGCCGCTTTGTTATCCGCTGCCTGCACCGCGTGCGTATAACAACTCAATGCAATCGCAATATAAATCAGGCAATGCAAGTGCCAGAACGGCCGGTTTTTCATAGGGATTTATCAGGACAAATCAAAGCGGATTTTTTGTTTGGCCCATACGCGAACGTTATCGCCTTTGTATTTGGCCGGTTCGAAATGCCAGGCGCGGATGCCTTGCAGCGCCGCGGCGTCAAAAATGCCGGATGGACTGGATTCCAGAACCTGCACCTGATTGATGGAGCCATCCGCTTCAACCAATACCGACAGCAACACATAACCCTTGACACCGTTCTTCTTGGCCGCTGGCGGATATTTAAACGATCCTCGCGCAATCGGCTTCGGTGGAACATCCACCAAATCGGCGGTCATCACGACATTGCCGGTTTTGCCAAGCAAGCCATCGTCAACATCCCGCGAACCGCCGTCCAAACCCAGCGACCCCAAGTCAATACCCGACAACGCGGTATCCAATCCCTTGAACGGTGCAGGCGCTTGCGGACGGGAAACCTGTTTCTTGGGTTCCACTTTCTTGATTTCTTTTTTCGGTTCTTGCTTGATTTCCCGGGTCATGGCGATTTCCGTCACTTCCTGCGGCGGCGTGCGTTCGATTTTTCCCATATAGTGATTGAGAATCACGATCAACGCGAACACCATCGTCACCCCGAAAAACATTGATACCACCCCTGCTGCATGCTTTTTCATTGTCATCGTACTCATATCATTACCCCGCTTCTTTTCTCGTTGCTACACCCACGCTCTCGGCACCCGCCAAGCGCGCTTGATCCACGACTTCCACCAGCCGTCCCGCCGGCACCCCTTCATCGGTGACAACCAGCACGATCTTGTTGGAAGAAGTACTCAATAAATCCCGCAATTTGCTTTGTATTAACCACAACCGCACCGCCTCGCCGTCGACATAGGTATCGCCGTTGCGATCAATGAACAACCGGATCGCTTTACTCGACGCCGCCACTGCGCTATTCGCTTTGGGCCGCTCCAGATCCAGTTTCATGTCTTTGACGAAAGTCGTTGTCACCATAAAGAAGATCAACAAGATAAAAACGATGTCGATCAACGGCGCCATATCGATGGTTGTCTCGGCTTCGGCCGGTTCGTTATTACGCATCATGAATGACTCCCGCTAGAAGGTTGAAGATGACTTTGATGGCACAGCAAATCCTTGACTTGCGACAGATCCAATTCGATTTGCTGCTGTTTGCGCCTGAGAATGCTATGTGCCAGCAAACCCGGAATCGCCACCGTCAATCCCATTTGCGTGGTGAACAGCGCTTGTGAAATGCCGCCGGCGATACCGCCGGATTGCGAATGCAGGGTCATGGTCGCCAGCGAGTCGAAGGTTTCGATCATGCCGATCACCGTACCCAGCAATCCCAGCAATGGCGCAATGAGAATCACGACGCGCACCAGCACGGCAAACTTTCCGATTTCCCGTTCATATTCGTAAAAAGCCGCATCCAAGTGACGGCGCAAATTCTTGACGCCTTTTTTTTGCAACCGCACGCCTTGCTTGATCGCGCGCGCAACGATATTGACCGCGGGCCGGTCATAATCTTGCTGATAGTATTGCAGCAGATCGCGCACGCCCATGCGTTTCGGTTCTTTCATCACCCAGAACCGGTAGCCGAGGCCGTACCACAGCAATAGCGTGCACAGCACCAGCGGCGGCATCACGATACCGCCCGCTGCGAACATTTCCTTGACGATCAATAAATGTTCAGCCGCGTCCATATCAGGCATTGCCTAGCGCAAGTGAAGTTCCACCGGTGCTGATTTCATCGGATTCCTCAACATCGACACCGCCACCCAGGAAAATGTTAATAATCCGCAGCGCCGAATGTTCCATATCGCGTTTGATATTCTTGGCCCACGCGGTTAACAAGGAACCCAGCAACAGCGTCGGAATGGCGACGGTCAAACCGAGCTGGGTGGTAACCAGCGCAATCGAGATGCCGTCCGACAACAACTTCGGATCGCCGGTGCCGAATTCGGTAATCATGTCGAAAGTCTCGATCATGCCGGTGACCGTGCCGAGCAAACCCAACAGCGGCGCCACCGATGCGATCACCAGAATCGCCGGGCCAAACCGGTCGAGCGGCCCTGATTCCTGCAGAATCGCTTCATAGACAATGCCTTCCATGTGATCGCGATCGTCTTTCAGATGACGCAAGGTATAGTGCAGCACCCGGCCGATTGCAGAGGTATTGCTTTCGCAGTGCTTCTTGGCCGTTTCGAGATCTCCGGCAGTCAATTGCTGAATGATCTGATCGGTCAATTGCGCGTTATCGGCGCTATTGGTCCGCAACAATTGGGCGCGGATCATTACCAATATCCCTACAAATCCGCCCAGTATCACGATTACCCAACCAATCGGACCGCCCGAATCGATGATACTCAGCAGCGTTTTCTCCGGCGCTTCGTCAATCGAGGTTGAACGCGATTCGAATAAATACAACTGCAGCACCGCCGGTTGTTCATTTTTGCTCAACGCAGCAGCGCTCTCCGCGCCTGCGTTTTTCCATACCTTGAAATCACCGCCGCCTGCCGGTACCAAGCTGCCGCCGCCTTCCGCGCTGATACCGAAAGCTGCGATATTGCCGAGGTGAATCAACGATCCTTCGGCTTGCTTACCGTTCGTAAGGAAAAAATGACCCGGTTTGGTTTGAATGCTGCCAAGCTTCTGCAGCAACGTTAATGCTTGCTTGAAAATAAAGTCGACTTTTTCCGGATCATCGCCCTTAGCATCCTTCATCGCCTGGGGCATTTCAATGCCATGATTCTTGAGTGTCAGCTCCGCCTGCAAATAAGTTGTTTCGAGTGCGTCATGACGCTCCGATACCGCAGCTTCGCTGCGTTCGGATTCGGCTAACTGCGCATTAAGCTGATCTATTCTTGACGAGCGCTCAACGGATGTCCGTTCCAGCGCAATGATTTTAGCGTTCAGCGCTTGTTCTTCCCGTTGCGTGCTGGCCTGGTAATTTCTTAAACGCTCGTTGAGTTCGCGCTTCTGCGCTTCCAGAAAGGCATATTCCCGTTTGTAAGCGGTCTCCAAGCTAACCGCTTGCTGCTTCGCTTCCGGTTGCTTTTTGGCGGGCGCTGTTGCGGATTTTCCTTCCGGAGCCGATACCGTGACGTTCTCGCCGGCGGCCGCATCCTTGGGTTGCTGGGCAAAGCTGGAACTGGCCCAGATCACCATCAACAACAGAAGATTAATTAAAATTTTTTTCATTTACTTAATGGATTAGGTAATTCGAAATAACCCTGGCGGATTTGTTTTTTGAGTGAATCGAACAGATTGCGGATGCGTTCGCGATCGGCGCTATCGCTCACGGTTTCAAAAATCCAGCCACCGTCCTGGGATCGTTTCGCCATCCCGCTCTGGTTATCCTTGGTTTGGAAAAACATAAACACCGTGCCGATCTTGGCAATGTCAACCAGCACCTTCTCGCCGTTCAGCAAAATCGTTTGCTGGTAAATCCCATTTTCCTTGCTCAGCCTGATTTCATCTTCGATTAGCGACCAGGTTTGATTAACCGCTTTACTTGGATCAATTTGCTGATTCGCCAGGTTATTTTCCAGATCATGGATGGCTTTAATGCGATCGTCGACCTTGAACGGAAAGCTGCCTTGAATATGGCGTTTGTACTCTGCCAACGCGGTCAGTAAGACCGGTTTCAAATGTTCGCCGGATTGCTCGGCTTGTTGAGTGGTTACACCGAGTTTGTCGATCGACTGTTGCAGTTTCTCGATACTCAATTTCTGGCGGCGTTCTTCGACGCTCAAGTCCGCCAACTGCGAATTGAGCGTGGACATTTTGCTGCTGTATTTTTCTTTTTCTATATCGAGTTGCGACTGCAACGCTTCCACTTCACCACGGATTTTAGCCAGTGATTTTGCAAGATTTTCAATATTGCTTGCCAAAACTGGCGATGCAAAACCAAGCAGCATCCAACTGCCTAACACCACGATTTTTTTTGATAACTGAATCTGCATACAACCCCTCTTATGTTGGCGTGAATACTACAAGCCGAATATTTCACTTTCATGACATTTCGATGTCATTTAACAAAGAAGGGATGGATTCATAAACCGCCTGCATACCGAGACCTTTGCACGGTGTCATGAGCGGTACGAGAATAAGGCAAAAATTTGCGAACAAGCGGAGTTTACAACGGGGTAAATGAGCATTTTTCGCGAATTTTTAACGCAATTATCGTGCCGCGTAGTAACCGTGCAAAGGTCTCATACCGTTGGAATTGCAATTCTAAAAATAGTATTGACAGCAATACGTAATTCATTGAATTTCAAATGAGAAACTAAAATTAATGAACGTTAATTGAGATTGCAACATTGCTAGCTGTTGCCGAATGTTGTGTTTAACCGGCGGCGGCCGGCGGTTATTATGAGCGATGCTGCTGGTGGGTTTAGGCTTGCTTGGATTCCGCGCGGCTAAGTTTCAATCCCTCGAATCGGTTGGCGTCAGAGGTTTCTCTGATAGTTTCTGGCTCCACTCTCATTCTATTCAGCCAGCTACGAAAAGACGATTCATAAAAATTTATGCAGCAGAATGATAGTTACATCAGGTAGCCGTTCAGGATAGCGGTAAGCGTGAGCAGTTTGGATGTTATTATTGCGTGGGTTAATGTATCCAATTCGCATGGGAAGTAATAACGATGAATACGAAAAAAATGATTGATGAGATTACAGCGCTTCCGGTGGAAGAGCGCGTGATGATTGTCGATTCACTATTGCGTAGCCTCAATCAGCCCGAATCCGAGATTGACAAGAAATGGATCACAACTGCTCACCAGCGCTTGATGGAAATGCGTTCCGGAGCTGCCGGTGCAGCAATTCCAGGTAACGAAGGGTGGATTCAAAATTGAAGTGCAACTTTTGTAAGGAAGTTTAGGAAGCAAGCTGCGGTAGTATCGGAGCTTCTTAAACGACCAAGTAGAAGGAGCACAGATGAAGCACTACAAGCAGCTCACC
>WBZO01003084.1_pt1 | contig 20199 bp, 17 predicted proteins | sample 5204261 | NCBI WGS metagenome assembly WBZO01 (sample SAMN12412400, study PRJNA552823) | activated sludge metagenome | isolation source: activated sludge from anammox sidestream of wastewater treatment plant... | place: USA: North Carolina | collected 2017-09
GGTCGTGGGTGGTCTCGAACAGCAACTGATGGTGCAGGTTCTGCAGCATGGTGTACTGGGCGCGATCCATCGCCGGTTCGTCCGCGCTGTCGAGGATGACCGCCGTGCCTTGATGGAGCTGGCGCGTCAGCCGGTCGATCTCCACGGTCTTCTCCAGCAGCCCGCGCAGGTTGACGAATACGTAGCGATCGTGGTTCTTCGACACCCAGGCGAGCCGGAGGCGTTGCGGATCGGAGGCCTCCGCGACGAACAGGACCCAGCTCCCCACCCGCAGCCGGAGTACGCGCTTGCGCCATTCCCGCAGCGACTCCTCCTCCGGGCCGTCGCCCGCCTCCTGCCCGGGCGGCGTCTCCGGCGGGGAGATCCGTTCCGGCCCGTTTTCACAGGCCTCGATCACGTCGTTCACGTTCTCCGCGTAGGCGGCGTCCTGTATCTGGATCAGCGTGTTGAGTTTCTTGAGGACCTTGGAAAAGACCCCGGGATCGACGTCGATCTCGTCGGCGATGCGATTCAGCAGCGTATTCACCTGATTCTGTATGGCGTTGCCGCCGCTCTCCCCGTCGCCGTACAGTTCGAGCCGGGAGATCCTGTTCACGACCTGGCGCGCGACATGGGACTTGTCCACGAAGATCGAGTCGTCCAGGATGGCCTGCTTCAGGAGCGGGATCTCCAGGCGCTGCAGCCAGGCGCGCACGCTGTTCTCCAGCAGCATGTCCTTGAACATCGATTCGAACACATTGCCCGCGACGTACATGATGCCGCCTTCGCGACCGCCGATGCGCTTGTCCGCGTCGCCGAACGCATGGCGGTCATTGATCAGGGACAAGATCCTCGAGTGGTAGCCGGGCTCGTCTTCGCGCGGCGCCTCCCGGCCGCGTTCCGTCTGCAACTGCGAGAGCACGGAGAGGATTTCCTCCGGGGAATAGACCTTGTATGCGGGCGCGCCGGGCCCGGCCGCCGGCATGTCCGCGCCGTTCGGTCCCAGATCGAAGCCGTCCATTCCCCCGTGGTGATGACCGAACTGGCGGCGCAGCGAGAAGATATCGCGTACGATGCCGTAGAGGTCGCGGCCGTCGTCGCCGACGCGTGGCGGGCCCTCGGCCGGGGTCTCCCGCCGAACCTCCCGGACCTCTTCCGGTTTTTCGTTACGATCCCGCGCGCGTTTCCCGGCCGGCGCGTCCGCGCGCTTCTTGATGATCCCGATTTTGAGGTCGGGCAGAATGCCGTTCTCGGCCAGGTGGGCGTTCATGCGGGCGTACAGCGTGCCCAGATGTTCGAGCAGCAGGGTCTTGAAGGACGTATAGCAGACCTGAGTGGCGAAGCGGTTCAGCTCCAGCGTCTTGATGGCCCGCTGGAAGGCCTGCGCGAAGGCATAGGGGCCGAACGGGTTGTTTTCCCGGTCGATGGCGATGTCGTAGAGCAGGCTCAGGCGCTGTTCGAGCTCGCCCATCTCGCGCTGCTGGCGGGATTCGATGTGATTGGCGATGTCCGAGACCGCGAGCCAGTCGTCGAGCACGTCCTCCTCGACCAGGGAGAGTTCGGCCGGCCGGGCGGGGCCCGCGCCGGATGCCTTGGGCTCGCCTTCGAGCCGCTCCAGGCAGGCCTTGCCGAATTGCTCCTGTAGGAGATCGTGGGAACGGTTCAGGGTCCCGAGCGCATCGAAATACGAGTTCTGCTCGATGCCGTTTCTGGCATGGTCCGCCGAATCGAACAACTGACCGCCGGCGTGGGAGATGAAGCCTTCCATCAGCGGGCGGAGGGTCTCGCGCGCCAGCGCGCGGCAGGCCTCCAGCAGGCGGCGGCGGGTCGCCGCATCCAGCGGTTCGGCGCCGTGCACCATCCCGCCGGGTTCCCCCCGCCGCGCGCGCTCCTGCTGCCGGCTGTCGGCGAAACCGATCAGGAGCTGCAGGGCGTTGAGATCGGGCTCGATCAGCACCACGCCGGCGCTTTCCCCGTCGGTACGCACGACGCGGGCGCGGAAGCGCAGGATGTTCGGCTGTTGCGCGCCGCCGGGTATGGCGCAGCGGATATCGACCTGTTCGCCGACCTCGGGCAGGAGGTGTCGGGCGGCGTCCTGTCCATAATCGAGCAGCATGCCGCCGAGGCACAGATCGCGGATCTCGCAGCGATGCTGCGGGGCGCCCCGGAGCGTGGCGCAAACGGCGTCGAGATGCACCGGATGGCGCCGGAAATGACGTTTCTCGGCGCCCTCCTGCTCGGACGGGGCCTGTTGTGTGCGCACTGATATCATATGAATGGTTGTCCGGTCTTCTCTCCTCGGTACAGACTATCGGCGTGCCCCTGATATTTTTGAATCAGTTCGCATTAATGCGGGCCCCGCGGGGCGGGGCGCCGGCGGCGTGCCCGCCCTTCGATGACCCGCCCGGGCATAAACTTATGAAATATTTTGGTATTCGTATTGGCCTCCGGGAGAGGCCCGGGTCCGGTGGACAGCGCACGAGACGCTTCCTACAATCACGCCGACCGGGGGCATGGATTTTTCGGCCTCCGACCGACGCCCATGATCTTCGAGGTCTCATGACGAGGAGGCGAACATGAAAGTAACGGTGGGAATATCGGCGGTATCGCTGGCGCTGGTGCTGGGATTGGCCGGGTGCGGCGATGGGGACAGGGATGAGTCGCAGGACACGATGGAAAACGCCACCGGCGCCGTGACGAACCACGCGGACGACGCCGGACAGGGGTCCGATACGATGATGAGCCCGGAGCCTTCGCCCGCGGAGCCGGCGCCGGCCGGGGATCCATAGGCCCCGGCGTCCGGCGTCGCGCCTTTGGCCCGGGACGCGGCGGGCTATGAGGCCGGCGTTCCGGCGCGTCGCGCGTGGATCAGCCGCGGCGCGGCCGCGAGCAGGCCGGTGATCGCCCCGTAGAGATGGGACTCCACCAGCACGGTGCCGCCGGCGAGCTCCGCCGACCCCGGCAGCGCGCCGTACATCTGTTCCCAGACCAGTTTGGCGATGAATAGGCCGAGCAGGGCCAGTTCCGCGCGATATCCCGCGGCGAGGCTCGCCAGCGCGCCGGCCATGAACAGGCCATGCAGCACGCCGGACAGCCCGACGTACCAGTGCACCCCGGGTTGCAGCGCCAGCAGGCCGAGGCTGATCCCGAGCATGCAGAACAGCGTCACTCCGAGCCACTGCCGGGCGGTGTAGAAGCGGCCGAACAGCATCCAGATCAGGGCCAGCCCGCCCAGGTTCATCGCCAGGTGCCCCCATCCCAGATGCGCGATATGGGCGGACAGCAACCGCCAGATCTCGCCGTCGAGTATGGCCGTCCGGTCATAGCGCAGCCACGCGCGCAGCTCCGGGCCGCCGATCGCCGCCGCCGTCGACAGCAGCGCCAGGGAGAGCGGCACCGCGTATCCGGCGAGGAGGCCTGGCGGGGCGCGCGTACCGGCGTCAGTCTTCATCGAGATGCCGGATGAGGGCGGCGCGCAGCGCGTCGAGACGCGCCGCGTCGCTCAAGGGATTGTTGTCCTGGCCGGTGATGAAGAACACGTCCTCCACGCGTTCGCCGAAGGTGGCGATCTTCGCGTTCTGCAACCGGACCCCGCATTCCACGAAGGCCTGCGCCACGCGGGCGAGCAGGCCGGGCCGGTCGACGGTGGTGAGTCCCGCGATGGTGTAGCGGTGATGCGGGTCCTCGCTGAACGTCACCTGCGTGGGGATGGTGAAGTGGCGCAACTGGCGCGCGGCGCGGCGCGAGGTGCGCGCGGTGCGAATGTCGCGCCGCGCGATGCGCGTGCGGATCGCGTCGGCGATCTCGCGGACGCCGCGCGGGTCGTGGATGGCATTGCCGTTTTCGTCGAGCACGATGTAGGTATCGAGCGTGTAGCCGTCGCGCGTGGTAATGATGCGGGCGTCGAGGATATTGAGCCCGAGCTGGTCGAGCGCGCTGGTGGTCATGGCGAACAGGTGGTCCGGGGCGCGGGCATAGATGAAGATCTCGGTGCCGCCGCGGTCGGTCTCCTCGCGGACGCGGATCAGGGGCAGATCCTCCGGCCGGCTGTCCAGGATCAGGCGCATCTGCCAGGCGATCTCGTCGGGCGAATGGCGCAGGAAATATTCCTCGTCGAGCTCGTTCCATACCGCCCTGACGCGCTCCGCGTTCGTTTCCCCCAGCAGGGCGAGCGCGGCGGTGCGGGTCTCCGCGATCCGTTCTTCCTTGTTGACCGGGGCGTCCAGGCCGCGCCCCAGGATATGGCGGGTCGAGCCGTACAGATCGATCAGCAGCGCGTCCTTCCAACTGTTCCACAGCGTGGGGTTCGTACCGCGGATGTCCGCCACGGTGAGCAGGTAGAGATAGTCGAGGCGGACCGGATCGCCCACCTTGCGCGCGAACCCGGCCACCACGTCGGGGTCGCTGATGTCCTTATGCTGGGCGGTGCTGGACATGATCAGGTGATGACGCACCAGCCACGCGACCAGGTGGGAATCGTGATCGCTCAGGCCGTGGTGATGGCAGAAGGCGAAGGCGTCGGTGGCGCCGAGCTCGGAATGGTCGCCGCCGCGCCCCTTGGCGATGTCGTGGAACAGGGCGCCGAGATAGAGCAGCTCCGGCTTCGGGATACGCTTCATGATACGGCTGCAGAGGGGAAACTCCTGCTCGTAGGCCGGAACCGTGAAGCGGCGCAGATTGCGCAGCACATGCAGGGTGTGATCGTCCACCGTGTAGACGTGGAACAGGTCGTACTGCATCTGCCCGACGATGGCGCCGAAGGCCGGGAAATAGGCCGCCAGGATGCCGTACCGGTTCATCCGCCGCAGCTCGTGGGTGACGCCGTTCGGCTGGCGCAGGATCTCCATGAACAGGCTGCGGCAGCGCAGATCGTTGCGGAAGCGGTCGTCGATCAGATGGCGGTGATCGCGGATCAGGCGAATGGTGGCGGCGCGCACGCCCTTGAGCTCCCGGTGCTGTTCCAGCAGGAGGAAGATCTCCAGCAGCGCGAACGGGTAATGCCTGAACACGCCGGCGTCGGTGACCTCGATGAAACCGTTGCAGGAGCGGAATCGCCGGTTGATCCCGACGATCTCCATCGGGGCGTCGGCGTGCAGGATGACTTCCTGGAACAACTGCAGCAGCATCTCGTTGAGCCGGCTCAGCTCGGTGACGGTGCGGTAGTAGTCCTTCATGAAGTGTTCGACCGCCAGGCGCTGGTCGTCCCGGTAGCCGAACTGCGCGGCCAGCGTGCGCTGATAGTCGAACAGCAGGCGGTTCTCGTTGCGGCCGGTGAGCAGGTGCAGGGCGAAGCGCACCTTCCAGAGAAACTCCTGGCCGCGGATGAGCGCGTCGTATTCGCGCCGGGTGAGGAAGTCGCGGCCGACGAGCCCCTCCAGCGTATCGGTCCGGAAGTGGCGCTTGGCCACCCAGGCGATGGTCTGGATGTCGCGCAGTCCGCCCGGGCCTTCCTTCACGTTCGGTTCGAGGTTGTAGGCGGTGTCGTGGTATTTGCGGTGGCGTGCGAGCTGTTCCTGCCACTTGGCCTCGAAGAAGGCGCGCGTCGGCCACATGTGCTCGGGCCCGGTCTGCGCGCGCATCGCCTGAAGGAGGCCGTCGTCGCCGGCGAGCAGGCGCGCCTCCATCAGATTGGTGGCGACACTGATGTCCCGTCCGGCCTCCTCGACGCACTCCGCGACGGTGCGCACGCTGTGGCCCACCTCGAGGCCGATGTCCCACAGGAAGGCGAGAAATTTCTCCAGGCTTTCCCGGCGCGCGGAGTGTGCGCCGGGGTCCAGCAGGATGAGCAGGTCGATGTCGGAATCGGGGTGCAGTTCGTGGCGGCCGTAGCCGCCGACCGCCACCAGCGCGATGCCGCCGTCCCGCGGCGGGATGAAGCGATGCCAGGCCCGCACCAGCAGTTCATCCATGAACCATACCCGCTGGCGCACCAGTTCGGTGACCGGGACGCCCTTGGCGAAACGTTCCGCCAGCGCCTCGTCGACCGATTGCAGCGTGTGGCGGAACAACTGCAGCGGCGTCGAACTGCTCGACAGGGCGCGGTCGAAGGACCCGGTGAAGAAAAGCTGCATGTCGGTCAGGGTCACGGCGGCGTCACCGGGGGGCGCCGGGCGGCGCTGGTTCAAAGCGGGTCATCCGGCAGGCGGGTCAGGGCCTCGTGGCCGTCCGCGGTGACGAGGATGGTGTGCTCCCACTGGGCCGAAAGACTGCGATCCTTGGTGATCACCGTCCATTGATCGGGCATCAGTTTCACGTGACGCTTGCCGGCGTTCACCATCGGCTCGATGGTGAAGATCATGCCGGGCTCGAGCGCGAGCCCGGTGCCGGGCGTGCCGTAATGCAGCACCTGGGGCTCCTCGTGGAAGTTGCGCCCGATGCCGTGGCCGCAGTATTCGCGCACCACCGACATGCCGTTCGATTCGGCGTGGTGCTGGATGGCGAAGCCGATGTCGCCCAGGCGGACGCCCGGCCGGACCATCTCGATGCCGAGGCACAGGCATTCATAGCTGATCTGGGTGACGCGCCGCGCGATGATCGACGGTTCGCCGACGAAGAACATCTTGCTGGTGTCCCCGTGATAGCCGTCCTTCAACACGGTGATGTCGATGTTCACGATGTCACCGTTCTTGAGCACCTTGTCGCCGGGGATGCCGTGACAGACCTGGTGATTGACCGAGGTGCAGATGGATTTGGGGAATCCGTGGTAATTCAACGGCGCCGGGATCGCGTCCTGCACGCGGGTGATGTAGTCGTGGCAGATGTCGTCCAGTGCGCCCGTGGTGACGCCGGGCACCACGTGGGGGGCGATCATGCGCAGCACCTCGGCCGCGAGACGGCCGGCGGTGCGCATCTTTTCGATCTCGTCCGCGCTCTTGATATGGACGCTCATGGGCATGCGCTCGCGACCGGGGCGGGGGCCCGGCGCCGGGGGGCGCCCGTGCCCGGGCGGAAAACGGGGGGATACATGACTGTTATACCTGGATATTCTTTCATGGAAGGGGATGGTACCGTGGATCGGCGCAAATTTACAGCGCCGCCCGTCCCGCCGGGCGCATACGCCGGATTTGTACTGTCTCCCGGGATGTGGTATAAAACGCGCGCAACATACTATATATAAAGTACATTTCAGTACGTATAATACGTGACCTTCGCCTCCCCGTTACGCGCGGGGCGAAGGACTCAGATTGTCAGGCTGAAATTCACACACATGCCGTGCACATGTATCTGGGTGCCCGCTCTGCGGGTGGATACGTGGGGTATGTGGAGGATCAACCCATTAAAAGGAGTGTAGTCACCATGGCAAACGTTACCATGCGCCAGATGCTGGAAGCTGGCGTGCATTTCGGCCATCAGAGCCGTTTCTGGAACCCCAAGATGGCGCCGTACATCTACGGCGAGCGCAGCAAGATCCACATCATCAATCTGGAGCACACCCTCCCGCTGTTCAACGACGCGATGAATTTTCTCGGTCGCCTCGCGGCCAACCGCGGCAAGATCCTGTTCGTCGGGACCAAGCACGCGGCGCGCGACATCATCCAGGAAGAGGCGGCGCGCTGCGGCATGCCCTACGTCAGCCAGCGTTGGATGGGCGGCATGCTGACCAATTTCAAGACGGTCAGGCAGTCGATCAAGCGGCTGAAGGATCTCGAGGCGCTGTTCGAAGAGGGCGGCGGGCACGAGCGCATCAACAAGAAGGAAGGACTGACCCGCCGGCGCGAACTGGAGAAGCTCGAGCGCAGCCTGGGCGGCATCAAGGATATGGCCGGACTGCCCGACGCCCTGCTCGTGATCGACGTCGGCCATGAGAAGATCGCCGTCAGCGAGGCCGCGAAGCTCGGCATCCCGGTGGTGGCGGTCGTCGATACGAATTGCAATCCGGTCGGCGTCGACTACCCGATCCCGGGCAACGACGACGCCATCCGCGCGATCAAGCTGTATCTGGGAGCGGCGTCCGCCGCGATCATGGAAGGCCGCGCCGCCGCCCTGCACACGCAGGGAGAGGCCGACGAATTCGTCGAGGTGGACGAGAACGGCGCGCCGTCCCAGACCAGGGCGCCCGGCAAGAAGACCGCCGCCAAGAAGGTCGCCGTCAAGCGCAAGGGCGCGGCCCGCGATGCAGGCGGCGACGGCGGCGCGGAGGAAACCGTGACGGCGCCCAAGGCCCGTGCCCGCAAGAAGCCGGCCGATGGCACCGGGGCCGAGGGCCAGCCGGTCGCCGAGGCCTGAGCGGACGCCGCAGGATCAACAGACATACGAGGTCGGAAGATGGAAATTACAGCAGCACAGGTCAAGGAGTTGCGCGAGCGCACCGGCTCCGGGCTGATGGAATGCAAGAAGGCCCTGGTCGAGACCCAGGGGGATGTGGACGCCGCCATCGACCTGATGCGCAAGCAGGGTCTGGTGAAGGCCGGCAAGAAGGCCGGCCGCACCGCGGCGGACGGCTGCATCGTCATGCAGGTCGCCGCCGACGGCGGCCAGGGCACGATGATCGAGGTCAACAGTGAGACCGATTTCGTGGCCAAGGGCGATGACTTCAATGCCTTCGCCGCCCAGGCGCTGAAGCGCGCCGTGGAGGCGCGGGTGGAAGACGTCGAGCAACTGCTCGCGCTGCCCGCCGCGGCCGGCGCGGAGGCCACGATCGATACGGCGCGCAAGGAGCTGATCGCGAAGATCGGCGAGAACGTCAATCTGCGTCGCATGGTCCGCTACCAGGCGCAGGGCGGCATCGTCGGCGGCTACATGCACGGCATCCGCATCGGCGTGCTGGTGGAGCTGCAGGGCGGGGACACCGTGCTGGCGAAGGACATCGCGATGCATATCGCCGCCAGCCGCCCGGTCGCGGTCTCCGAGCAGGACGTGCCGGCGGACGTGATCGCGAAGGAACGCGAGATCTTCAGCGCGCAGGCCGCCGAGAGCGGCAAGCCGGCGGAGATCGTCGCGAAGATGGTGGAGGGGCGCATCAAGAAGTTCCTCGCCGAGGTCACCCTGCTGGGGCAGCCGTTCGTGAAGGATCCCGAGACCACCGTCGGCAAGCTGCTCGAAAAGGCGAAGGCGCGGGTGGTGCGCTTCCAGCGTTTCGAGGTCGGCGAGGGCATCGAGAAGGCCGCGACCGATTTCGCCGCGGAAGTGATGGCGCAGGTTCGCGGGGGCTGAACGGATGCCGTCGCGGTCGGGTTCCTCGCAGCCTCTGTACAGCCGCATCCTGCTCAAGCTGAGCGGCGAAGCCCTGATGGGCGACGATGATTACGGCATCAACACCGCCGTGATCAACCGTATCGCCCTCGAGGTGAAGGATCTGATCGATCACGGCATCCAGGTCGCCCTGGTGATCGGCGGCGGCAATATCTTCCGCGGTATCCAGCTCGCCCAGGGCGGGCTGGATCGCGTCACCGGCGACCACATGGGCATGCTGGCGACTGTGATCAACGCGCTCGCGATCCAGGACGCGCTGGAGAAGCACGGCATGTACGCCCGCGTGATGTCGGCGATCCAGATCCATCAGATCTGCGAGGACTATATCCGGCGCCGCGCCATCCGCCACCTGGAAAAGGGGCGTGTGGTGGTGTTCGCCGCCGGCACCGGCAATCCCTTTTTCACCACCGACTCCGCTGCCAGCCTGCGCGGCATCGAGGTCGGCGCCAACGCCGTGCTGAAGGCGACCAAGGTCGACGGCGTCTACTCGGCCGATCCGCACAAGTACGCCGACGCGGAGTTCTATCCCCGCCTGACCTACGACGACGTGCTGCATCGCAAGCTCGACGTGATGGACGCCACCGCCATCGTCCTGTGCCGCGACAACCGCATGCCGCTGCGCGTATTCAACATCAACAAGCCCGGCGCGCTGCGCCGCGTGGTCATGGAAGGGAACGAAGGAACGGTCGTCGAATAAGGAGCGAAGGATGATTACCGATATCAGGAAAGACGCGGAATCCCGCATGCGCAAGTCCATCGATTCGCTCAAGCAGGAATTCTCCAAGGTGCGCACCGGACGCGCGCATACCAGTCTCCTGGACCATATCCGGGTGTCGTACTACGGTAACGAGGTGCCGCTGAGCCAGGTGGCCACCGTCGTCGCCGCCGATGCGCGCATGCTCACCGTCACGCCGTGGGAGAAGGCCATGGTGCAGGCGGTGGAGAAGGCCATCACGACCTCCAATCTCGGGCTCAACCCCTCCACGTCCGGCAGCGTCATCCGCGTGGTGCTACCGCCGCTGACGGAGGAGCGCCGGCGCGATTTCGTCAAGGTGGTGCGGGGCGAGGCGGAGGCCGCGCGGGTCGCCATCCGCAACGTGCGCCGTGACGCCAACACCGATCTCAAGGATCTGCTCAAGGAGAAGGAGATCACCGAGGACGAGGAGCGCCGCGGCCAGGAGGAGATCCAGGCCCTGACCGACAAGTACGTCGCGGAGGCGGAGAAGCTGCTGCAGGAAAAGGAAGCCGAACTGATGGAGGTGTGACGCCTCCACGGCCGCCGTCCAAAGTCACGGGACCTTCCCGATCATCAGCCAGGTTCGCATCTCCATGGCGTTTTTCTCCAAGAGCACGACCCCCGCCCCGGCCCCGCCGGAGGAGCCATCCGCGGACCTGCCCGCGCATGTCGCCATCATCATGGACGGCAATGGCCGCTGGGCCAGGCAGCGCCACCTGCCGCGCATCGCCGGGCATCGCGCGGGGGTGGAGGCGGTGCGCGCGATCGTCGAGGCCTGCGCCGCCAGGGGCGTCCGGGTATTGACCCTGTTCGCCTTCAGCAGCGAAAACTGGCGGCGGCCGGAATCCGAGGTCAATCTGCTGATGGACCTGTTGCTGACCTCGCTGCAGCGTGAGGTGGACAGGCTGCATCGGAACGGTATCCGCCTGCTGTTCATCGGCGAGCGCGCCGTGTTCAACGCCAAGCTGATCGAGATGATGGACACGGCCGAGCGCCTGACCGCGGCCAATGCGGGTCTGACCCTGGTCATCGCGCTCAACTACGGCGGCCGCTGGGACGTCACCCAGGCGGCGCAGCAACTGGCGCGCCGCGTCGAGGCCGGAGAGATCCGGGCCGACGAGATCGACGCCGCCATGATCGAGGGCCACTTGTGTCTGCGCGGACTGCCCGAGCCGGATCTCTTCATCCGTACCGGGGGCGAGCAGCGCATCAGCAACTTCCTGTTGTGGCATCTGTCCTATACGGAACTGTATTTCACCGCGATCCTGTGGCCCGATTTCGACGCGCGGGCCTTCGACGACGCGCTGACCTCGTTCGCGGCGCGCCAGCGCCGTTTCGGGCGCACCGGTGATCAGGTGGAGCAGGCCAAGGGTGCTTAGGCAGCGCCTCCTCACGATCGCGGTACTGCTCCCTCTCTTCGTGTGGTGCGTGCTGGCGCTCCCCACGCCGTACTTCGCGCTGATCATCGCGCTGATGGTCCTGCTCGGGGCGTGGGAATGGGCGGGGCTGGTCGGCCTGAGCGGGAACGGGGAGCGCGTCGCCTATCTCGTGATCATGGGCGCCGCCCTCGGCGGCGCGGCATGGCTCGCCAGCGTTCCGCTGCTGCGTCATGCCATACTGGCGGGCGCCGTGGTGTGGTGGGGCGTCGCCATGGTGTGGATCCGGCGCTACAGCCGGGACCCGCACGGTTTCCTGCACTCCCTGCGGGCGGACCGCCCGCGGAGTTTTCCTCCCCGCTGGCTTTTCGGTATGCTCGGTGTCGTCGTATTGCTGCCGGCCTGGCTCGGTCTGGTCGTCCTCCACGGCAATGCCTTCGCGGGCGGCTATCTCGTGCTGCTGCTGATGCTCCTGGTGTGGGGGGCGGACAGCGGCGCCTACGTCGCGGGGCGCCTGTGGGGCCGCACCAAGCTCGCGCCGGAGGTCAGCCCGGGCAAGAGCTGGGAAGGGGTGTACGGCGGGCTCGCCGTGGCCTTGCTCCTGGCGCTCGGCGGCGGCCTGTGGTTCGGTCTCGACTGGCGCACGCTGGTGACGCTGGCGCTGCTGAGTTTCGTGACGGTACTGTTTTCCATCATCGGTGATCTGTTCGAGAGCATGGTCAAACGTCTGGCGGGGGTGAAGGACAGCGGACGTCTGTTGCCGGGCCATGGCGGTATGCTCGACCGCATCGACAGCGTGACCGCGGCCGCGCCGGTGTTCGCGCTGGGCCTGATCTGGCAGGGGGTGGTGGCGTGATCGGCGTGACCATCCTCGGCGCCACGGGCTCGATCGGGGTCAATACCCTGGACGTCCTCGCGCGCCGGCCCGACCGCTACCGGGTGGTCGCGTTGACCGCCAGCACCGACGTCGATCGTCTGTTCGAGCAATGCCTGTGTCACCGCCCCGGGCTCGCCGTGATGGCGGACCCGGCCGCGGCGGAACGTCTGGAGCGAAAACTGGTCGAAGCAGGATCCGTCACGCGCGTGGCGGCCGGCATGGAGGGTCTGTGCCTCGCCGCGGGCCTGCCCGAGGCGGACTGCGTCATGGCGGCGATCGTCGGCGCCGCGGGCCTGCTGCCCACGCTCACTGCGGTGCGCGCCGGCAAGCGCGTCCTGCTGGCGAACAAGGAGGCCCTGGTGATGGCGGGCCCCCTGTTCATGGACGAGGTGCGCGCCCACGGCGCCGTGCTGCTGCCGATCGACAGCGAGCACAACGCCGTGTTCCAGTGCATGCCGGCGGAGTATTCCCGCGGGCTGGAGCGGGTGGGGGTGCGGCGTATCCTGCTGACCTCCTCGGGCGGGCCGTTCCGCCAGCAGCCGCGCTCGCTGCGCGAGGTGCGGCCGGAGCAGGCCTGCGCGCACCCGAACTGGGTGATGGGGCGCAAGATATCGGTCGATTCCGCGACCATGATGAACAAGGGGCTGGAAGTCATCGAAGCGAAGTGGCTGTTCGACGCGGACCCGTCCAGGATCGAGGTCGTGGTGCATCCGCAGAGCGTGATCCATTCCCTGGTCGAATACGTCGACGGCTCCATGCTGGCGCAACTCGCGAGCCCCGATATGCGCATCCCGATCGCGCACGCGCTGGCCTGGCCGGAACGCATGGAATCCGGGGCCGGGTGTCTCGATCTGTGCGGGGTCGCCCGGCTCGATTTCGAAGCGCCGGACTGCGAACGTTTCCCCTGCCTGCGCATCGCCTTCGAGGCAGCGCGCGCGGGTGGCACCGCGCCCGCCGTCATGAACGCCGCCAACGAGGTCGCGGTGCACGCCTTCCTCGAGCGCCGGCTGCGTTTCACCGATATCCCGGCCGTGGTCGAGGCCGCGCTGGCCGCCGTGCCGGCGCGCGAGGCGGCGAGCCTGGACGGCATCCTCGAGGCCGATCGCGCCGCGCGCGCCTGTGCCGACGCGTGGATACACGACGCCGCGCTGGAGGTGATGCCGTGAACGGCGTGCTGTCCTCCGTCTTTTTCTTCATCGTCGCCATCGGGGTCCTGGTGACGGTGCATGAGTTCGGGCATTTCATCGTCGCGCGCCGGCTCGGGGTCAAGGTGCTGCGCTTCTCGGTCGGTTTCGGCATGCCCCTGTGGAGCTGGCGCCGCCGCAACGACGAGACCGAGTACGTCATCGCGGCGCTGCCGCTGGGCGGTTACGTGCAGATGCTCGACGAACGCGAGGCGCCGGTGAAGGAGGAGGAGCTGCCGCGCGCCTTCAATCGCAAACCGCTGGGGAGCCGCTTCGCTATCGTCGCGGCCGGTCCGGTCTTCAATTTCCTGTTCGCCATCCTGGCCTACTGGCTGGTCTTCGTGCTCGGCGTCGACGGGATCAAGCCGTTGGTCGGCGAGGTGAACCAGGATTCGCTGGCGGGGGAGGCCGGATTCCGGACCGGCGACCTGATCACCCGCGTCGACGGGCGGGACACGGCGACCTGGAACATGGTGTTCCTCGAATTGCTCAACCGCAGCCTGGGCGGCGAACGCGTCGCGGTGACCGTGGTGGACTCCGACCAGGTGGAACGCCGGCGCGAGCTGGATTTCGATCGCCTGCCCGCCGGCGTCGATCGCTCCAACCTGCTGCAGGTGATCGGCCTCGGGATGTACCGGCCCCGCCTGGAGGCGGTGATCGGCACGCTGGAGCCCGGCGGTGCGGCGGAGCAGGCCGGACTGCGCGTGGGTGACCGTATCCTCGCGGTGGACGGCCGACCGATCGCGCAGTGGGAGGAGTGGGTCGAGTACGTGCGCGCGCGCCCGGAGCAGGACCTCGACGCCCGGGTCGAGCGCGGCGGCGAGACGATCGACATCGGATTGCGGCCGCAGCGCGTGACGACGGAGCAGGGCGACATCGGCCGCATCGGCGCCGCGGTGAAGATCGAGGCCGGCCAGGCCGACGAGCTGCGCGCCAAGGAACGCTACTCGGCGCCGACGGCGCTGCTGGTCGCGGCCGAGCGCACCTGGGACATGACCTGGCTGACGGCCAAGATGCTGGTCAGCATGGTGGACGGCGAGGTCTCGGCCTCCAATCTCGGCGGCCCGATCCGCATCGCCCAGTACGCCGGCGCCTCCGCCGACGCCGGCATGGTCCAGTTCATCGGTTTCCTGGCCCTGATCAGCATCAGTCTCGGGCTGCTCAATCTTTTGCCCATCCCGGTGCTGGACGGCGGTCATCTGCTGTACTATCTCATCGAGCTGGTCAAGGGCAGTCCCCTGTCGGAGGAGGCGCAGGGCTTCGGTCAGCGCATCGGCATCGCCCTCCTGATCGGAGTCATGATCCTGGCGTTCTACAACGATATCGTTCAGCTCTTCGGTTGAGGCGGCCCCCCTGAATCATCGGATGATTTCCCGCGTGCGTTACAGACTGATCGTTTTGATACTCGGCCTGACGGCGTCGTGCTGCGCCTGGTCGTTCGACGCCTTCGTCGTCCGGGACATCCGGGTGGAGGGCCTGCAGCGCATCTCGCTCGGCACGGTACTGAACTACCTGCCCGTGAACGTGGGCGAGACCTTCGACGCCGGGCGCACCGCCGGCACCATCCGCGCCCTGTTCAAGACCGGTTTCTTCAACGACATCCGCCTGGGCGAGGACGGGGACGTACTGGTCGTGCGGGTGGAGGAGCGGCCGGCCATCGCCACCGTCAAGATCGAGGGCAACAAGGACATCACCACGGACCAGTTGAAGGACGCGCTGAAGTCGATCGGCCTGTCCGAGGGCAGCATCTTCGACCGCTCCTCGCTGGAGAAGATGAAGCTCGAGCTGGAACGGCAGTATTTCAGCCAGGGCAAGTACGGCGTCAAGGTGCAGAGCACCGTCACCGAGCTCACCGACAATCGCGTCGACCTCGTCATCGACATCGACGAGGGCAGCGTGGCGCGCCTGCGCCGCATCAATATCATCGGCAACCGGGCGTTCAGCGACAAGGAGCTGCTGGATTCCTTCGAGCTCAGCCCGCGCGCCATGTTCTCGTTCTTCTCCGACAGCGACCAGTACTCCAGCCGCAAGCTGTCCGGCGACCTGGAATCGCTGCGTTCGCACTACCTCGACAACGGCTACATCAATTTCTCCATCGACTCCACCGAGGTGTCGGTCACGCCGGACAAGAGCGACGTCTACGTCACGATCAACGTCACCGAGGGGGAGAAGTACACCATTTCCGGTGTCCAACTCGCGGGCGACCTGATCGTCCCGGAGGAGGAGATGCGCAAGCTCGTCAGCATCCGGGCGGGAGACGTGTTCTCGCGCAAGGCCGCGACGCAGAGCGCCGCCGCCATCAGCGAGCGCCTGGGCAAGGAGGGCTACGCCTTCTCCAACGTCAATCCCTCGCCCAAGGTGGACAAGGAAAAGCGCGAGGTCGAGCTGGTGTTCTTCGTCGATCCCGGCCGGCGTATCTATGTGCGCCGGGTCAACGTCGCGGGCAACCTCAAGACCCAGGACGAGGTCATCCGGCGCGAGGTGCGCCAGATGGAGGGCGGCTGGATCTCCACCGACAAGGTCAATCTGTCGCGTACCCGGCTGGACCGGCTCGGCTACTTCGAGGAGGCGACGGTGGAGACGCCGGCCGTGCCCGGCGTGGCCGACCAGGTCGACGTCAACCTCTCCGTCAAGGAACGCCCCTCCGGCTCGCTGACCGCGGGTATCGGCTACTCGCAGTCGCAGGGCTTCCTGGTCAACGCGAGCATCAGCCAGAACAACGTGCTCGGCACCGGCAAGCGCGTCAGCGCCACGGTGAACAACAGCACGATCAACCGGACCTACAGCTTTTCCTACACCAATCCCTATTACACCCTGGAGGGCATCAGCCGCGGTTTCAGCATCTTCAGCCGGGAGACCGACGCGGGCGAGACCTCGATCGTGGTGGATTACACCACCGACGTGCGCGGCGTCAGCGTCGATTACGGTTTCCCGCTGAGCGAGTTCAACACCGCCAACCTGTCGCTCGGCTACGAGAACACCAGCGTCGATACCACCAGCAACACGCCGCAATCGATCTTCGATTTCATCGCGGACAACTCCGACCACTTCGATATCTTCAAGCTGACCGGCGGCTTCACCCACGACACCCGCAACCGCGCCATCCTGGCCAGCCGCGGCCGGCTGCACAGCATCAGCACCGAGGTCGCCCTGCCGGGCAGCGGGCTGGAATACTACAAACTGCGTTACCGCGCCCTCCAGTACCTGCCGCTGTACGGGGATTACACCCTGCTGTTGAAGGGCGATGTCGGCTATGGCGACAGCTACGGGGATACCTCCGGGCTGCCGTTCTTCGAAAACTTCTACGCCGGCGGCCCCGAATCCGTGCGTGGCTACAGCTCCAATTCGCTCGGGCCGCAGGAGGACGGCGATGCCCGCGGCGGCGCCTTCAAGACCGTGGGCAACCTGGAATTCATCTTCCCGGCCCCGTTCGCGGCGGACAACAAATCGTTGCGCGTGAGCACATTCTTTGATATTGGTAATGTCTTTGCGGACGTGGGCGACTTCGACGCCGGGGAACTGCGTCGGTCGGTAGGCGTCTCCGTCCTGTGGTTCACTCCGATCGCCCCGATGACCTTCAGCCTGGCCTGGCCCATGAACGACCGGCCGGGGGACGATACGGAAAGATTCCAGTTTACGCTCGGGTCGTTTTTCTTCTGATACCTTAATTTCTGGAGCAGGGCATTGAAGAACATTGCATCGATAGTGGTCACCCTGGTTTTCACCCTGACGCTCGGCGTGCTGCCCGCGGCGGCCGACCTGAGGCTCGGCTACGTGGACGCCGCGCGCCTGCTGGACGAGGCGCCGCAGGCGAAGGACGCCACCAACCGTCTGAAGGACGAGTTCGCCTCGCGCGAAGAGGAGATCTCCGTCGCGCAGGACAAGATCAAGCGGCTGGAGGAGGCCCTGCAGCGCGACGGCGCGGTGATGAGCGAGGAGGAGCGCAAGAAGCAGACCCTCGACATCCTCTCGCGCAAGCGCGAACTGCGCCGCATGCAGGACGAGTTCCGCGAGGACGTCAACATCCGGCGTAACGACGCGATCGGCAGCCTGCAGGGACTCATCAAGCAGACCATCGAGGAGATCGGGAGCGCGCAGAAGTTCGACCTGATCTTTTTCGACGGCATCGCCTACGCCAATTCCGCGCTGGACATTACCGGTCAGGTGCTGGACGGTCTGAAGAAGCGCTACCAGGGCGCCGCCGTCTCGAAAGGCAAGTAACGGGAAGACGACGGGACAGACGGCGGGTGGAACTCAGCCTGGGAGAACTGGCGGAACGGTTCGGCGGCGAGATACACGGGGATGACGGCTGCATGGTGCACGCGGTGGCCACCCTCGAACAGGCCGGCCCCGGCGAGATCTCGTTCCTGGCGAATCCCCATTACCGCGGGCAGCTCGCCGGCACGCAGGCCTCGGCCGTCATCCTCGCGCCGCGTTACGTCGGCGATTGCCCCACCCATGCGCTGGTTACGGAGAATCCCTACGCGGTCTACGCCCGGGTGGCGCAACTGCTGTATCCGCCCCGGCGGCCGGCGCCCGGCGTGCACCTCAGCGCCTGCGTGGAGGCCTCGAGCGTGCTCAAGGAAGGGGTCAGCGTCGGTGCGCAGGCCGTGATCGGCGCGCAGGTCCGCCTGGGGCGCGACGTGCGCATCGGGCCGGGCTGCGTGGTGGAGGACGGGGTCGAGATCGGCGCGGGCAGCGTCCTGGCCGCCAACGTCACGGTGTGCCAGGGCAGCCGCATCGGCGAGCGGGCGTTGATCCATCCCGGGGTGGTGATCGGCGCGGACGGTTTCGGGTTCGCGCGCGACCGCGAGGGCTGGATCAAGATCCCCCAGCTCGGTTGCGTGATCATCGGCGACGACGTCGAGATCGGCGCCAATACCACCGTCGACCGCGGGGCGCTGGGGGATACGGTGATCGAGGACGGTGTGAAGCTGGATAATCAGATCCAGGTCGCCCACAATGTGCACATCGGTGCGCACACCGCCATCGCGGGCTGCACCGGCATCGCCGGCAGCGCGCGCATCGGCCGGCGCTGCGCCATCGGCGGCGGGGTGGGGATACTGGGGCATCTCGAGATCGCCGACGACGTGCAGATCACCGCGCGGACGCTGGTGACCCAGTCGATCACCGCGAGCGGGAGCTATTCCTCCGGTACGCCGCTGGAGACGACCGCGGCCTGGCGCAAGAATCACGCGCGCATGAAACAACTGGACGAGATGGCCAAACGCCTGGGCGAGCTGGAACGGCTCGTGCGGGCCAAGATCGACGAAGACGAACAATGGCGGACGCCAGATGAATGACAAAGACAAAGCCGGGGGCGCGATCGAGGGCATGGATATCCATGGCATCCTCAAGCATCTGCCTCATCGCTACCCGTTCCTGCTCATCGATCGCGTGATCGATTACCGGCCCGGCGAGTTCCTCAGCGCGATCAAGAATGTGTCCTACAACGAACCGTATTTCACCGGCCACTTCCCGGTGCAGCCGGTCATGCCGGGCGTGCTGCTGCTGGAGGCGATGGCGCAGGCGACCGGCGTCCTCGCCTTCCGCACCACCAACACCCAGCCCGAGGACGGTTCGCTCTATCTGCTGGTCGGCATCGACAAGGCCCGTTTCAAGCGGCCGGTCGAGCCGGGCGACCAGGTCAGGATCGACGTGAAGTACGTGCGCAATATGCGCAATATCTGGTTCTTCAGCGCTGAGGCGCGGGTGGACGGCGAACTCGCCGCCAGCGCCGACATCATGTGCGCCTCCAAGGAAGTCACCGCTTGATCGACCCGCGCGCCATCGTCGATCCCGCCGCGCGGCTCGCGCCCGACGTCAGCGTCGGGCCGTTCGCCATCATCGGGGCGGAGGTCGAGATCGGCGCCGGCACCCAGGTCGGTCCGCACGTCGTCATCAAGGGCCCGACCCGCATCGGCCGCGACAACCGCATCCACCAGTTCGCCTCCATCGGCGAGGATCCCCAGGACAAGAAATACGCCGGCGAGCCGACCCGGCTCGAGATCGGCGACGGCAACCTGTTCCGCGAATACGTCACGGTGCACCGCGGCACGGTGCAGGGCGGCGGCGTCACCCGCATCGGCGACGACAACTGGATCATGATCGGTTGCCACATCGCCCATGACTGTATCGTCGGCAGCCATACCATCTTCTCCAACAACGCCGCGCTCGCCGGCCACGTCACGGTGGAGGATCACGCCATCCTCGGCGGCTACACGCTGGTGCACCAGTTCTGCGCCATCGGCGCGCACTGCTTCACCGCGATGGGCAGTGTGATCTCCAAGGACGTGCCGCCTTATGTGCTGGTCTCCGGCCACATGGCCAAGCCGTACGGCCTCAACGTGGAAGGGCTCAAGCGGCGCGGTTTCAGCGCGGAGACCATCGCCGAGCTGCGGCGCGCCTACAAGCTGCTGTACAAGTCCGGGCTCACGCTGGAACAGGCGGTGAGCGAGATCCGGGCGCTCGCACAGACCACCCCGGAGGCCGGCGCGCTGGTCGCCTTCATCGAGGCCTCGACGCGCGGCGTGATCCGCTGACGGTGATGCCGGGCCTCGCGTCGCCCAGCCCGGCCCGCGGCCGTTACCCTTCGGAGATCTTGTCTCCCCTCCGCCCGTGTGTGGAGGGAGCTTGTAGGTTGGGCTGAATGCAATGAAGCCCAACGTCTTCAACGTAACCTTATGAACGCGAAGCTGCGCATCGGCATCGTCGCGGGGGAGGCCTCGGGCGACCTGCTCGGCGAAGGTCTGATCGACGCCCTCCGGCGCCGCGTCCCCGGGGCCGTATTCGAAGGCATCGCCGGGCCGCGCATGACGGCGCGCGGTTGCGAGGCACTCTACCCGATGGAACGCC
>WBZO01003085.1_pt1 | contig 20197 bp, 19 predicted proteins | sample 5204261 | NCBI WGS metagenome assembly WBZO01 (sample SAMN12412400, study PRJNA552823) | activated sludge metagenome | isolation source: activated sludge from anammox sidestream of wastewater treatment plant... | place: USA: North Carolina | collected 2017-09
GGAATTCATCGAACGCGACGCCGGCCGGTCCTACAGCCGGATCAGCGCCGCGCCGTTGCTCGTCGTGCTTTGCCTGACGATGGCGGACATGGACGATTACCCCGATGAACGCCGCTCGCGTAACGAGGCCATCATGGCCGCGCAGAGCGTCGCCATGGCCGGGCAAAACCTGATGCTGGCCGCCCATGCTCTGGGGTTGGGTTCGTGCTGGTTGTGCGGGCCGCTGTTTTGCCCCGCCACTGTTCGCCGGGCATTAGGCCTGCCCGACGATTGGCAGCCGCAAGGGTTGGTGACTCTCGGCTATCCGGCCCAGAAAAAAGAAAAGACGCGCCATCCGTTGGGGACGCGCGTCCTGTATCGCTAATTTGAGAGCGCCGGTAAAACCTTATAGAATGATCGCCTCGATGACCGGCCGCTTGCGCGTCTCGTCGTAGAGATACTTGTTGAGGGCCGACTCGATCTGGCCGTCGGTGATCTCGCGTCCCGCGTTATAGGCTTCGCGCACAGCATGGGCGATAACCTCTTCCGCGCCCTTCAACAGCTCCTCGGCCTCTTTCTCATTGACGAAGCCGCGCGTTGTCAGGCGCGGCCGCCCAATCAAATCGCCGCGGCCGTTGGTATGAGCAACGGCGAAAAAATAACCCGCCTGGGCCAGCCGGTCGCGGTCGCGAACTTCAGCCCAGCCGATATCGCCCACTCCGGCGCCGTCGACGAAGACATAGCCGCCCGGCAGGCGATCGCGCACGGTCATGCTATAGGGCGTCAGCTCGATGGGCGTGCCATTCTCCACAACAGCGATGCGCTCTTCGGGAATACCCAGTTCCTTGCCCATCGCCGCGTGTAGTTCTAAATGGCGCAACTCGCCATGGACAGGAATCAGGAACAGCGGCCGCACCAGATTGATCATCAGTTTCATCTCTTCGCGGCTGGCGTGGCCCGAAACATGAACCCGGGCGATGCGGTCATAGAGCACCGTCGCCCCGCGGCGATAGAGCTGGTTGATCGTGCGATAGATCAGTTCCTCGTTGCCGGGAATCGGATGGGCGGAGAAGACGACCGTGTCGCCTCGTTCGATGCTGAGCTGGTTGTGCCGGCCGCGCGCTAACCGGCCAAGCACGGCCGATGGCTCGCCCTGGGAGCCGGTCACCATGATGACGACCTGGCTGGGCGGCATTTTCACCGCCTGTCCCAGATCGACGATGAGGTCGTCGGGCAGATCCAGGTAGCCTAGCTTGCGGGCGATCTTCACAGCATCGCGCATCGAACGTCCGGCAATCGCTATCTTGCGGTTAAATTTAAGAGCGGCCACGGCCGCGATCTGCACGCGCGAGATAAGCGAGGCGAAGGTTGCCACGATGATCCGCCCCGAAGCGTTGCGGAATACTTCCTCGAAGCCACCCAACAGTTCCATCTCCGAACCAGTCCATCCCGGTCGGTCGGCGTTGGTGCTGTCAGCCAGCAGAGCCAATACGCCGCGCTGCGAGAATTCGGCCAGCTTGGCAAAGTCGGGTGGCCAGCTGTCGATAGGCGTGTGATCAAATTTGTAGTCGCCGGTGTGGACGATGAGGCCGGCCGGCGTCGTGATGCCAAAGCCCACACAATCGGGGATGCTGTGGGCCACATGAAACGGTTCGATAGTGAACGGCCCGATTTCGATGACCTCCCCCGCCCGGAAAGAAACGAGGTCTACCTCGTGCAGATTCTTGGATTCGCGGAGTTTGTTTTCAATCAGGCCGAGCGTCAGCGGCGTGCCATAAATAGGCGCTCGAATATCGTCCACCAGGTGCGGCAAGGCGCCGATATGGTCTTCATGACCGTGGGTAATCAGGATAGCCCGGACTCTGGAACGCCGGTCGCCCTCCATTAAATAGTGATAGTCGGGGATAATGAGATCGACGCCGAGCATGTCGTTCTCGGGGAACATGACGCCCGCATCGACGATGAGGATATCATCCCCATACTCGATGACGGTCATGTTTTTGCCGATCTCGCCCAAGCCCCCAAGGGGCAGTATACGTAAAACGTTTGTCATATTATGAGAAATTGTAGAAGTTATCGACATCGGCGTCAAAGCGCCGGGGATTTGCTCATTATCGGCGCTAAAGAGCGGTCGTTTGCTGGATGAAGTACCACAACAGAACAATGAGGATGATCATCACAAGCGTGAGGACCAGCATCACCGGCCACATCCGCGGCCCGCGTTCGGGCGGCGCCACTCGCGTCACAGTCTGGGGCGCTGCCACGGGAACCGGTTCGGTGATGACGACCGGCCGGGGGCGCGCCCGGTAGATCGTGGTCGTCGCCTCTTCATCGCCGGCCGGCGGAACATCCGGGCGAGGGCCATACTGCACGACAGCCACGGTGATGTTATCTTCGCCTCCGCGCTCGCGAGCCAGCCGCACAAGAGACTCAACGATCACCTCCAACGGTTGTTCAAGCAATAGGCCGGCGATCTCGCCGTCACTCACATGGCGAGTCAACCCATCAGAGCACAGCAATAATTGATCGCCCAATTCCAGATCAACCTGGAACAGGTCGATAGGCGGCCTTTTCTCGGAGCCGATGCTATAGAGGATGATGTTTTTATAGGGATAGTTGACGGCTTCTTCCGGGGTCAGGGCGCCTTCTTCGACCAGGCGGGCGACGAGGCTTTGATCACGTGTGACCTGTGTCAGAACGCCTCCGCGCAACAGATAGGCTCGGCTGTCGCCCACATTACCGATATAGGCGTGGCCCTCATGGATAGCGGCGGCCACCATCGTCGTGGCCATTCGCCGGCTGTCTTCAAGCCCGGCGGCCAATTGTCGCAAATCCGTATTGGCCGCCTGCATGGCTTCGATCAGACGCCGGCCTCGCTCCTCATCCGCGCTCGGCCGTAGATAATGATAAAGCGTGCGCTCGCTGGCATACTGGCTGGCGACCTCGCCTGCATCCGCCCCCCCAACCCCATCGGCAACGATATACAAACTGCCATGCGCTGAAAGGTCATCAGGCGTTTCAGGTTCGTAAACAGCGACGAAGTCCTCGTTGTGACCTCGCACCAAGCCGGGATCGGTACGCCAGGCGGCCGATAATTCGACGGTCGCTTCCATTAGGGCACTATAGCGGGATTGCCGGCGGCAAGCAAGGATTCTAACCCGACGATTGCATGACGAAAGAGTGAAAAACAAAGAATGCCGCGGTCGGTTATCGATCGCGGCATCTTTCAGGAGGAAGAAAATGAGATTCGGACTTGCTGCCTAATCTATTAGTTAGACAGCACAACCGCCTCCATTCTTACCTCTGGATAGCGGGCATGAAGACCGCCCACGGCCGTAACCACGCCGAAGCGCTTCAGATCGGACACAATAATTACCCGGGGGTTGAGAAGAGACACTTTTTTCAGAACATAGCTCCCGTTTGTCTGTTGGACAGCCGGTAAAACAATCGTACAATTCAGACATAGGGTCGCGGCGGCCGGCGATCTATTTATCCGGCAATCGGTCGTAATGCGCACCCATGGAAATAATCGAGCCGCCGGCCATCATCGCCCCGGCGGAACCATAGCTCTTCGAGGAGGTTGAGGATAATGGAACGCTTGAAACGAGATTTCAGCACGATCAGTCTGGTCATGATCCCCGTGGCCATCGCGATCAACATCGTGATCGGCACAATTGTCTACGCATTGAAGTTGCCGTTGTATCTTGACTCAATCGGCACCGTGTTCGCCGGCGCTGTCGCCGGGCCGTGGGTCGGCGCGCTGACCGGCGCTCTGACCAACATCATTTGGGGCTTGAGCGGTATCAATCCGGGTTACACCCCCTACTGGCCGGTTGCAGCGATTATCGGTCTGTTGGCCGGCATCTTTTCGGGTATTGGCTGGTTCAAGTCCTGGTGGAAAGCGATCATCGCCGGTCTCATTACCGGCCTCGTCGCTGCTTTTGTCTCCGGACCGATCACCACTTACATCGCCGGTGGCGTCACTGGCTCCGGCACCGACGTTGTCGTAGCGGTCTTCCGCAACGCAGGTTGGGGCTTGCTACCCTCGACCTGGGCGCAAGGCGCCATTTCCGATCCGTTCGATAAAGCCGCTTCCTTCCTGATCGTCTGGGTGGTCATCCGCGCGCTGCCCTTGCGGTTCCTGGATCGATTCTCGCGAGCCGAAGACGTTCGCTAGTCCGCCGGCCGCCGGGCGACCATGAGCCAATCATTCAGCCTGTACATCCCGACCAACAGCGGGATGCACCGCCTTCATCCGCTGACGAAGTTGGCTCTGGTCTTCCTTTGTCTGGTGCTTGGCCTCTTTTTGCCGGGGGTATGGTTGTCCTATGCGACTTTCGCCCTGATCATCATACCCTCGGCATTATGGGGCGGCGTTTTACCCCGCCTTCTCAGCGCTCTTTTCAAGACCGCCCTGCCGATCGCTCTGTCGCTCTTCCTCATCCAGGGATTATTTTGGCCAGGCGGCACACCCATCCTGCACCTCGGCCCGCTCTCGTTCAAGGAAGAAGGGCTTTATTTCAGTATCCAGAGAACAGGCCGCTTCATCATGATCATCGGCAGCTTCCTGTTGCTGACCTTCACGACGCGGCCAGATGAGTTAATGCTGGCCCTCAACCGGCACGGCATCCCCAACAGCATCACTTATATTATCCTGTCGACGATGCAGATCATTCCGCGCTTCCAGGCCAAGGCTAACACAATCCTCGACGCCCAGCGCTCGCGCGGGCTGGAGACCGAGGGCAATGTACTCGTTCGCATACGCGCCCTTCTGCCGCTTATCCAGCCATTACTATTGGGCAGTATCGTCGATATCGACGAACGAGCCATCGCCCTGGAGGTACGCGCTTTCGGCCGCAAAGGACCGCGAACCAGCCTCCTGACGTTGCACGACACACCCGCGCAGCGCATCGCGCGCTGGCTGATGCTATTGGCTGCGGTGGCGGTGATTGCTTGGGGAATATATCTCTGGCTGGCGCCGAGGTTCATCGCGTGATCCGGCTCGCCGACGTCACCTATCGCTATCCTCGGGCGACCGTCCCCGCGCTGGACGGCCTCTCGTTCGAAGTTTCTACAGGTCAGTTCTGCGCGGTGATCGGCGCCAACGGCGCAGGCAAGACGACGCTCTGCTCGGCGCTGGCCGGCTTTGTGCCTCAATTTTACCGTGGGACAATTACGGGCAGCATCGAAGTGGCCGGCCTCAACGTGGTCGAATCGCCATTGGCCGATATCGCGGGAACGGTTGGCCTTGTGTTCTCCAATCCGTTTAATCAAATCACTGGCGCGCGTTTCACTGTTCGGGACGAGATCGCCTTTGGGCTGGAGAATATGGCCGTGCCCGTAGCCGAAATGGAGCCACGCATCGAGGAGATCATGCGCTTCGCCGGACTGGAGGGGCTAGCGGATCGCTCTCCCTTCGCACTTTCCGGGGGTCAGCAGCAACGGCTGGCCATCGCGTCGGTGCTGGTGATGCGGCCGAAGGTCGTCGTTCTTGATGAACCGACCTCTCAACTCGACCCCGTCGGGGCCAAGGAGGTCTTCTCCGTCTTGCGCAGCCTGGCGACAACGGCCGAGACAACCGTCTTCATGGCCGAACAGAAGCTGGAATGGGTCGCCGCCTTCGCCGACCGGGTTCTCGTGCTCCATCAAGGCAAGCTGGTGGCCGATGGGCCGCCGGGTGAAGTTCTGGCCTCGCCCGATCTCGGGCGTTACGGTCTGCAACCGACGCGTTATACCCAGGTAGCCCGCGCTGCCCAGCTAGCCGGCCTGCGCTCCGCGGATACGCCATTGCCGGTCACGCTTGAACAAGCTGTGGAGTTCTTCAATTGAATCTGGTCATTGACGATGTAGGCTTCACCTATCCCGGCGGCGCTGAAGCCCTGCGCGGGGTTTCACTGCGCATCCAAGGGGGCGAATCCATCGCCTTCATCGGTGAGAACGGCGCGGGCAAGACGACGCTGATGAAGCACCTCAACGGTCTGCTCAAGCCCAGCCGCGGCCGTGTCACCGTGGACGATTGGGACACCAGGGAACATACTGTAGCCAAACTGGCCGCCCGCGTCGGGTTTGTCTTCCAGAATCCGGACGATCAGATCGTCGAGCGCACCGTGATCGATGAGGTAGCCTTTGGGCCGCGCCGCCTGGGCCAATCGGAGACCGACGCGCTGGCCAACAGCGTGGCGGCGTTGGAAATGGTCGGACTGAGCGACGAGAGTCGCACCCACCCCTACGACCTGAGCGCCTCGCAACGCAAGCTGATGACGCTGGCTTCGGTGCTGGCCATGCGCACGCCAGTCGTCATTTTCGACGAACCGACCATGGGGCAGGACGCACGCGGCCTGAAGCTTATCGGCGACATCGTGGAGGAACTCAAACGCGAGAAGCGCATCGTACTCATCATCACCCACGATATCGACTTCTGCTCCGCTCATTTCGAGCGGGTTGTGGCGATGGCCGACGGCCGCGTCCTCATCGACGGCCCGACGGCCGAGGTGATGGCTCGTGCCGATCTGCTGGCCACGACTAACGTCGAGCCGCCGCAACTCGTACGACTGGCCCAGGCGTTGGGATTGCCCGTTGCCCCCTTGACTATCGATGGACTAATCGCCGCTTTACCAAGATAATAGTAACCTCAGTCAACCATCCCGGCAGATGCTATCGATTCGAACCATTATTCACAGGAGCCCCAATGGTCATTGTCCTTGGAGACATATTGGCGGACTACGCCATCCGCGTCGAACAATTACAAATCCAGCCCAAAGACCTGCAGCGCGTCTCCTATCTGGCGCTGGGGCCTGGCGGCGCGTGTAATGTGGCGATCATGGCCTCCCACCTGGGGCTATCGGTCAGCGCCCTGGGCGAGGTCGGCCGGGACCTATTCGGCGAGATCGTCCTGGAAGGATTAGCGATCGAAGGGGTCGACGTCTCGCGCGTGATCGTGACGCCGGAAGCGCGCACGCCGGTGGCCAATGTGCTGGTCGACGAGCAAGGCGAACCGGCCTATCTGGGCTTCCCCGGCAGCCTCCAGGTCATGGCTCTGCCCGACGAATGGCGGCCGTTCATCGGCGAAGCGCAAGCCCTCTATACCGATGGGTGGGTCGACCAAGCCGGCGAGGTGAACATCATCATGGAGGCGCTACGCGTGGCCCGCGATGCCGGTGTGCCGTCCTTCTTCGATCCCGGCCCCGGTAACCCCAAGATCGACAATCGCTGGCATGTCGAGGCCGCCGGCCTGTCAACGGTCCTGCTGGCCACAGAAGAAGAGGCCCGCCGGCTATCCGGCGAGGCCGATCCCATCGACTCCGCGCGCAAGCTATTAGCCAGCGGCAGCCATCTCGTCGTTATCAAGCGCGGCATGGCCGGTTGCTTCCTGCTGACGGCCGACAAGCTCCACATCGCGCCCGGCTTGCCGGTCAACGCCCTGGACGCCACCGGCGCGGGCGACAGCCTGGCCGCGGCCGTCATGTATGGCTTTCTGAACCGTTTTGACCTGGAAAAGATGGGCGACCTGGGCAACGCCACCGGCGCGGCTAAGGTGCTGAAGCTGGGTACAGGGCACAACATGCCCACCGTGGCCGAGGTGAACGCCATGCTGGCGCGTTTCGGTTCGCGGGTCAAGCTCGACGGGTAAGAGAGAAGGGATTGAATCGCGTCTTCGCCCGACTCAGCGCGCGTAACAGGTGAAGTGCTGCCCCAAACCGCCGAGCGCGTGCGGATCAAAATAGAGCGAATTAAGCCGCAAATCGGCGGGCGGTTCAAGCAAATCACCCTCGACCAGGCTGCTAAACGGCTGCCCTCCCAACAAACGATGAACCGTAGTCGTATATAGGCGGTCGAGTACGCCGTCGGCCAGCAACAAGTGATGGACGTGCGGCCCGGTAGCCATATAGATCGTACGATAGCCAAGCGCGCCCAACGCGTCGATGGCCTGGCGCCCCGACACGGCGGATTCGCCGGCTGTGATGACATGGCCGGCCTCGCCCTCCAGTATGCGCCGGCGGGCATGATCGGCCGCGGCGTGGGTGATAACGATAACCTTCCGGCCCGATTGTGTCAGGAACGACGGTATAGGAAAGTCCAGGCCACCACTGATCACCGCCAGATCGGGGTAGGGCGGCAAACCGCGCCCAGCTCGCCAACGGCCAAGGTCCTCGAAGCGCGGATCGTCGTAGATACGCAAGATCTCCTGCGTCTTGCCCTCGGCATAATCACGTAAGTAACGGCCGCTGCTGATGATAATGTCCGCCTGGGCCGCCAGCTCCTGGAACAATCGCCAATCACGATCGTTGGCAATATCCTTGGGCACCACCATCCCGGGGCCGTCCGATCGTGGCACGGCGATACGGCCGTCGATGCTGGTGACGTAGTTGGTGTAGACGAAGGGCCGGCCGAGACGTTCGCCATATTGCCTCAGATCATGCCGCAGGTAAAGGCCCTTGAGGCCCACCTCCTGTGCGGGCATGGGATAAAGTTGCCAAATCGTATCAATACTCATTACGCCTCTCATAGAAACGAAGCACGGCAAAGAAAGTGACAAACGAATCTACGGCGTGCTTCCGACAGTAGAGCCCGTGGCTGAGATATGGACAACGAATACGGACTGGCCCAGTTGCAGATGGGACCCATTCTTTAACATATGCACGGCCGCCACCTGGACATCATCAACCCATGTCCGGCGACTGCCAAGATCGTAAACCAGGTAGCGGTCGCTCTCGCGCCGAATTTCGGCGTGATACAGCGCCAACCCGGGCAAGACGATATCGTTATCGGGCGAACTGCCGACACGGGTCACGTCGTCGCGCAAGGCCCAGCGATCATGCGTATTGCTCGCCAGAGCCAACCAGGCGACTGATGACGAGCGAACGGGGCCACCCCTTCCACGACGCGGCCTTGGAGCCTCAGCCGGCGCCACCGCGGCCGCCGGAATACCGGCCGGCCGAGGAGAGTACGTCATCTCCACAGGGGGCGCTTGCCGGGAAGCGGGTTGATCCAGCGCATCCACCGTCACCTCAACGCCACCGAATAATCGAGCAAAGAGATTGTAGAGGAGAGCGCCCAGGAACGACGACAGGCCCGTCAAGAGCATGCCGGCAGCGATCATGCCCAAAGCGATAGCGAAAAAGAGCATTGTCCCCTGCCCCGACAAGGATTCCAGGCGCTCATGTATATCTCCCAGGGGCAGGAGGGCCATCAAGTCAAGATCGACGCTCACCCCGCGGGATACCGGGATAGTTAAGGTTAAGTCAGCGAGCCAATCCTTTAGGTCGAAGATGAGAGAGCGAACCAGCCAGCCAAGCGCGACGCCCGGCGGGAGCCAGATAGCTACCCCTAATATAAGACCGTAGAACAAAGCGCCAAAAGGACTTACGCGACGGATTGTGTAACGCATATCTCTACCGTACCTGGTTTACGGCCATCGCCGAATCAAGAGTCCCACTTCCTTATCCCACCGTTCCCCCAACAGGGTTAGGGCAAACGGGGGGCTAGCGACAAGCCGGTCACATCGAGTGTCGCCTCGCAATTCCCTGGCCTGCATGTATCGGAATTGGCAACGGCCAGAGTTACGGTGAGCTGGAACACGTCCAGCGGGCTTAGCCCGGCCAACTCATCGGCGAATTCGCGGCCAAGATCGATCGTCAGATCCTGCCACCCTTCGTCAAGCGAATGTCGGACAAACGGCATAGTGAGCGACGGCGATAGCACATTATCCCATAACTCGGTTGAATCGGACGAACCATCCAGCCAGATCGACGCGCCAACAGGTTCACCATCGGCCCCCTCATATTGTAGAATCAGCATCCCGCGACCTTCGGCGTCTCCGTTCGATGTGCCCGCAGCGCGAACACGCGCCCGAAATACAAGCCCTTCGATAGGATAGGTCAGTACCACACGCTGGGCAACCTTTAAGTAGCCCGCCCCGTCTTGCTCCAGGTGAATCGCGTTCATATTCGGCTCATCATCGACCGGGCGAACTTCAACCAAACTCGACCTACCGTTCGTGATACTCACCCAGCCGTCAGCCCAACCACGGGCGAAATCCCCGTTTTGCAACAGGTTCGCCTCGGAATCGAAGGAGAAGGTAGGCGTAATAACGACGCCGACGATGGTGCTCAATGGGGTGATGGTGAAAACGGTTGTCGGCGACGGCTCTTCAACAGTCGGAGGCGATGCAGACAATGTTTCTACAGTTGCGGTTGGCAACGGCAAGTCAGTGGCGGGGGGTTCGGAGGTTTCCAGCGCCACGCCGGCTACGGTCGAATTTCGTGCGGGGGTCGGCGACGCCGTCTGCGTGCGGCTGGGCAAATAGAAAAACGCCCAAATGACCAACGCCAGCGCCCCCAACAAGCCCGCCAGAAGTAACAGCCACACCCAAAGCCGGTTGCGATTCCTTCTGGGGGTGACCAGTTCCGTCTCCGGCTCAGGGGCGGCGCTCGACGGCTCAGCCGGCAACAGTATCGATGAGTTGCGCAGTGGCGGAGGTGCGACCGGAGGCGGTTGGATAAGCGACCGGCAGACAGCACAGATCCGGGTTCCAGGTCTGTTTGCGTGTCCATTCGGGCAATAGACAAAGTCCATCGATGTCTCCTTACGGCCTCGTTGCATGAAACGGTCGCTCGCTGAAATGGCCGCTTATCAACCGAGTTCGAATCGCATCAACACCCGGCCAAGACGTATCTCATCTCCATTCTGGAGCGGGTGCTTGATTCCCACAGCGATCTTCCTCTTGTTCACAAAAGTGTAATTTACGGAGTCCAGATCCTCAATGAAGTAAGCCGCACCGTCCCAAGTGATCTGGGCGTGGCGGCGAGACACTCCACCCTCCTCGCCACCGAACGGGACGAGGTCGACGTCGGGATGGCTGCCGCTGCCGGGATCTTCACGGCCGATCACATAAGCCCTCTGTCCCGGGACCAACGCCAGCTCAAAGCCGTCCGGTTGAATAACCAGGCGCGGCATGAAGCCCTCATCGGCCACTTCGTCAACCGGCTCCGTCGTCAATGCAAGTAATTCTACGGGTTCTGATGAGAAGTCATCAGAACCCGAACGAAAGGGGTGGCCGCAGTTGCCGCAAACAGCCGCATCGGCCGGCGTCTGCGCCTCACACACCGGGCAGGTGATCATTTCCATAACACACTTCCCTCAACCGTCCTCCCTGCATGTCGCACTCAACAGCACAATTGCCGATGCCTGCGCATCTTTTTCCATTATACCGTAGCTGGATAGAGACGGTGTATATTCGAGCGTTATTTTCGAATCTTTCAGGTGAACTTTATGTGAAAGTCTGTCATCAGTCTAGCCTGTTGGACAGACGGGGGAAGCGGGCGCAGGTCCTGAAGGCCCGCTTTTAGGCCGGCGCGTCAAGCCAACACGGCTGATTCACGCCGCTACCGGCCGGATCGGCCATGAACATAGCCAAGATTATGTCCGGAACGCCTCTCGTCGAACACGGCGACAATGCCGGTTAAGGCTCCGAAAACCGGCGTCTATGCAATGATCGTCTCTTGACGTCGGGCGCCCGGTTCTTAAACCACTCTGGGGTGACCGTACAGCCACCAGTATGTATCTCGCGGATAGGCAGAAGCCCAAACCGGCGACCAGATGAACGGGCCCGATGTCCAGCGGAATTTCAGGCGATAGTCCAATGCGGCGACGTCAGTGGGGATGTGTTCGGCCAACCGAAATGGGGATTCACTTAGCTTATCCACCAATTCGCCAATCACCACTCGCGTGTCGGCCAGGTAGTTATATCGCTCAGTGTCGGCCGCCAGTCGCTTGGACACAGCCAGGTCGCGCAAGTAGACCGTCCATTCCCGCATCCGCGAACCGAGTTCGGACGAGGCGCGGTCCTCGAGGCGGACGATCTGCGAGCTTACGATCTGGTCATAAGTGGCATTAGCCGCAGCCAAAGCCTCGCGCTCGGCGCTGCCCAGCAACTCCTCGAGCGCGCCCAGACGCCGGCGACGCATCAGATAGCCGCCGACGGTCAAGAGCGGCATATCGATCTGGCCCATGTCCCACCAGGTGACATCACTCGCCAAGTAGCCCGGCATACCACGAACCATCGCCGCGAGAATAGCCAGGTCGTTTTTCAAGATTTGGTATTCCTCTGCCTTAATCGGCGCCGCCTTGGATTTGACCATTAGAACCTCCCTGTGATTCTTCATCTCATGACCTGCCTGTGCTCAGGTCCAGAAGCCCTGTTTATATTCTACACATTTAAGTCAGACCGATCAGTGGCAGATGTCACTTTTTTTCGGGATGAAGATCACACTCATCCTACAAAACAGTTAGATTGACCGGGCAAGCGATTCTGCTATAGTGCCTCAACATGTGGCATTTACGAATTACCCGCTTCTTCATCACGATCATTCAGATTATTCTGGCCCGGCTCATCATCATCGGTCGCGAAAATATCCCTGCCGAAGGCCCCTATATCCTCACCGTTAACCATCTGAGTACGGCCGATACCGGCATCGTCCTGGTGGGCTTTCCCATACAAAAGTGGCGTTTCTTCGCCGGCGAGAAGTGGGCCAAGCATCCCCTATGGGGGCCGCTGATGTCCTGGAACGGAGTCATCTTCATCAATCGCGGCGAGGTGGATCGGGGAGCGTTGCGCGAAGCGCTGGCGGCGTTAGAGGATGGGGCAACCTTTGCTCTGGCTCCGGAAGGTACGCGCAGCAAGGTCGGGGCCATCCAGCCGGGCAAAGATGGCGCGGCCTACCTGGCGACTCAGGCCCAGGTGCCGATTCTGCCGGTCGGGATCAGCAACACCGACGTCCTTTTCGCCAACGTTCGCCGTTTGCGCCGGACGACGATCACGATGCGTATCGGCAAGCCTTATCGCTTGCCCGACCTCGGCCGTCGGGTGCGCAGTCGCGATCTGGCCGATTACACCTGCTTGATCATGACTCACATCGCCGCGCTTGTTGAGCCTCGCCATCGCGGGGTCTACAATGGCACGCCCGCATTAACGGCGCTTCTGGCCGGCGAAGATCCGTGGCCGTATTGCGTGGGCGCCTCTGCAAGCGTTGCCGAAGAAGCTGTCGATAACACCACCGCTTAGAGCATTTCACGCCCAGATTTCTCCCCTCGCTGAACGTAGATAATCTGTTCGGAAATTTTAAGGCGCGGCTATTGCGCATCGATTTTCGCCATGTTATAATGCCTCTCCTTTGGCCATATAAGCCGTCGTACTGGTAGATAACCCCCATATATGGGGGTATATTGGGCAAATCTCTATTCAGAGCCACAGAAAGCCCTATTACTGTTTGTGAGGAGGTATCGAGTATTATGAGTGCAAATGTCACCCCAATCGTCGAGCAGTCGTCTCTGACGCTTCCGGAGAATAGCCTGGCCGTGCTGCGTCGCCGCTACCTGCGGCGCGGGCCGGGCGGCGAGCCGGTTGAGACCGTCGAAGAGATGTTCCATCGCGTAGCCCATCACATTGCTCTGGTAGAGGCAGATCATGGTGGGGACGTCGCCGCGACCGAAGATACCTTCTATAAGTTGATGACGGAGTTACGATTCTTCCCCAACAGCCCCACCTTCACCGGCGCGGGCACTCCGTTGGGCCAACTGGCGGCATGCTTCGTGCTTCCCATCTCCGACGACATGGGTCGCGAGCAGTCCGGCATCTTCCAGACGCTACGGGACGCGGCGCTCATTCAGCAGACGGGCGGCGGCAACGGCTTCGCTTTCTCGCGCCTGCGGCCAAAGAACGACCACGTCAAGACTTCGGCCGGGCGGGCGACGGGGCCGGTGGGCTTCCTGCGAGTTTACGATCAAGCCTTCGGAGAGATCGCCCAGGGCGGCACACGGCGTGGCGCGAATATGGCTGTCTTGCGCGTGGATCATCCCGATATCTTTGAGTTCATCTCTTGCAAGGCCAGCGAATATGCCATCACCAATTTCAATATCTCCGTCGGCGTCACCGACAAATTCGTCCAGGCGGTGAAGGACGATGCTGATTTCGATCTGATTAACCCGCGCGACGGCGCCGTCTGGCGCACCGTGCGGGCACGCGACATCTTCGATGAGATCGTCAAGTATGCCCACCGCAACGGCGAGCCGGGAGTGTTATTCCTCGACGCCGCCAATCGCTCCAACCCAGTGCCCCACCTGTACGAACTGGAGGCCACCAACCCTTGTGGCGAACAGTGGCTTGGCCCTTATGAGAACTGCTGCCTGGGATCGATCAATCTCGGCCATCACATAACGGCCGACGGTCAAATCGACTGGGATCTGCTGCGGCAGACGACAGAGGAGGCGACTCACTTCCTGGACAACGTCGTGACGGCCAACGCTTACGTGCCCGCCGTGCCCGCGTTGCGCGAAGCCGCGCTGAAAGCGCGCCGTATCGGGCTGGGGATCATGGGATTGGGCGACCTGTTCTATCGTATCGGCGTGCGCTACGGCAGCGACGAAGGCCAGGCCGTAGCGGGGGCCGTCGTCGAATTCATTCGCTACCATTGCATGCGAACCAGCGTGGAACTGGCCCGCGAGCGCGGCGCATTTCCGGCCATCGAAGGCAGCATTTATGACCCGAAGCGATTCGTCTGGTCTCCACCCAAGGCGACAGTGAAGAACAAGAAGGATCTCGGCCGCCCGGCAATAGACTGGAAAAGCCTCACCGCCGACATCAAGCAATACGGCATCCGCAACGCCGCCCAGACAACCGTCGCCCCGACAGGTACCATCGCCACCGTGGCTGGAATCGAGGGCTATGGTTGCGAGCCGGTTTTCGCCCTGGCCTATATCCGCCACGTCAACGACAACGGCAAGGATCTGCCGCTGCAATACACCAGCCCGCTATTCGCGCAAGCGCTGCTCGACGCCGGCCTGGACGAAGCAACCCGCAACGAGATCATCGAAGAAGTAAACCGCGTCGGCAGTTGCCAACACGTCGACAAGCTGCCCGCGCACATTCGCGATACGTTTGTCGTGTCGTCCGATATCACGCCCGAAGAGCACGTGCGCATGCAGGCCGCCATCCAGGCATTCATCGACAACAGCATCTCCAAAACATGCAATTTCCCCGCCGGGGCCAATAGCGAAGATGTGGCCAAAGCGTACATGCTGGCCTGGGAACTGGGTTGCAAGGGACTGACCGTCTACGTTACCGGCTCGCGCGAGAAGGTGACGCTGGAGACGCACGCGACCAAGGAGGCCAAGACCGAGGAACCCAAAGTTGAAGAACCGGCGCAGCAGATGACGATCTGGCGCGAGAGCAAGAAGCCACGCAGCACTGTGTTGCAGGGCGAGACCAGCCGCATCAATACCCCGCTTGGCGTGACCTATATCACCATCAACCATAATGGCGACGGACAACCGTTCGAAGTCTTCATCCAGACAGCCAAGGCCGGCAGCGACACGGCCGCCGTCTCCGAGGCCATCGGCCGTCTAATCAGCTACAACCTGCGGCTATCCTCATCTGTATCGCCGCGCGATCGGATGAAGGAAGTCATCAACCAGTTGAGCGGCATTGGCGGCGGGCGGCCGCTCGGCTTCGGCCCCAAGCGTGTTCTGTCCTTGCCCGACGGAGTAGCTCAGGTGCTGGACGACTATCTCAGCCGCTCGGCCGAGGAGATCCCCGCCGTCCTGGCCAACGGTTCCAACAGCAGCGGGCCCCATACGATGAGTAGCACTCAACCGGCCCTGCCCACACCGCCGGCTATCGTCGGCGATCTCTGCCCCGATTGCGGCAATTCGTCGCTAGTCAACGAGGAAGGCTGCCGCAAATGTATGAGTTGTGGTTATAGTGAGTGTTAATCGGGTGGTTTTGTGTAGTTTGAACCCTTGACAATCAAATGAGCCTTGTTATCATTTGCACCATGTACGTTTGCATAGTTCAGGCTTTCCCTCGCCGCCCTCGCCGTCCCCGGACCACTGGTCTGGTGTTTGAGGTTGCCTGAGTCGTAAACGAATCGACACAACTAGAACCAACCGCCAGACCTGAAAAGTCTGGCGGTTTTATTTTGGGATGAGGCCGGGCCTCAGACCGGGTCTCATCAAGGGAAGAGATATGATCAAAGTAGGCATCTATGGCGCGACAGGCTACACGGGTTACGAGCTGGTGAAACTGCTTCAGCGCCATCCCGCGGCCGAGATCGTCTTTGCCACGTCGCAATCCTATGCCGGCAAGACGCTGGCTGACGTGTTCCCCGCCGCGCCCGCCTTGCCCCTCATCGCCGGAGAGGACGCGCTCCTCGACGGAGTCGATTGCGTCTTCCTGTGCCTGCCCCATGCCGCCGCTGCAGCGACGGCCGTCACGGCGCTGGAGGCGGGAGTACGCGTCATCGATCTCAGCGCCGATTTTCGTTTGCGGGATGCCTCGACCTACACCGAATGGTACGCCCACACCCACCCCGCGCCGGAGCTGCTGGCCGAGGCCGTCTATGGGCTAACCGAGGTCTTCCGCGACGACTTGCCGGGAGCGCGACTGGTGGCCAATCCCGGCTGCTATCCGACGAGCGTCTTGCTGGCTCTGCGCCCTCTGCTGCTCAGCGATATCGCCATCAGCGGGCCGATCATTGCCGACTCCAAATCGGGCGTCTCCGGCGCAGGCCGCACGCCAACGGCCACGACCCACTTCGTCGAGGTAGCCGATAATTTCTCGCCCTACAAGATCGGCCGTTCTCATCGCCACCTACCGGAGATGGAACAGGCCATCCACTGGTGGCGAAATGACGCGCCCTCGCTAATCTTCTCGCCCCATCTGCTGCCCACGCCGCGCGGCATCCTCTCAACACTCTACGTGACACTGGGCGAGGATGTGGCCGAAGGCGATTTGCGCGATTTATACACCGACGCCTACATGGAAGAACCGTTCGTACGTGTCTTGCCGGCCGGCCAACAGGCATCCTTGGCCCACGTTAATCATACCAATCAGTGCGCCATCGGCCTGACTTTAGTCGGCCGGACATTGATCCTGACCTCGGCCATCGATAACCTGGTCAAGGGCGCCGCCGGGCAGGCTATCCAGAATATGAACGTCGTCTTCGGATGCCCGGAAACATACGGCTTAATGTAAATCATCGTTCGCCAGGAACGCGAAGCAAGGAACTACATCATGACTCGAATCATCAAAATCGGCGGCAATGAAATGAACACCCCCGGCTTTCTGGAAGCGTTAGCGCGCCAGATCGCCCGGCTCTCGGCCGAAACGGCCGAACCGCTCATCATCGTCCACGGCGGCGGCCAGGAGATCGCCGCTCTCCAGTCGCGGCTGGGCATTGAACCGATTAAAGTCGACGGCCTGCGAGTCACCAACGCCGAGTCTCTGGCTGTGGCGCAGATGGTTCTATCGGGACACACTAACAAGGCCATCGTCAAGGCATTCCTGACGGCCGGGCTGGACGCCGCCGGCTTCAGTGGTATCGATGGCGGGCTGTTGCGCTGCCGCAAGAAGCAGCATCCAACGGTCGACCTGGGGCTGGTCGGCGAGATTACCTCGGTCAGGGCCAGTTTCCTGACCGCTCTCACTACGCAAGGTATCATCCCGGTTATCTCCCCCATTTCGCTGGGCGAGGACAACCAGACCTACAACGTAAATGCCGACGAGGCCGCCGGAGCCATCGCTCAGGCGCTATCGGCCCGCGTGCTCGATTTTGTATCCAACGTGCCGGGCGTGTTACAGGGGGATCACCTGCTGCCTCGATTAACGCAAACGCGAGCCGAGGCGCTCATCGCCGGAGATGTGATCACCGGGGGGATGATCCCTAAGGTGCGGACTGCGCTCGATGCCCTCGGCCGTGGCGTAGGTCAGGTACGCATCGTCAATCTGGACGGCCTGGGAACAGGCGGCGGAACCGTGTTCGTCAGCGACGAGCACGAAGCATCCTGGCCAACCAGGCCATTCTCCGGCCATTACGCGCCGGTCGATCTGTTCAGCGTAGCGAACGGCTGAGCGACTACCATTCCATATCAGTGTCATAACAGGGGCAAGATGAACACCAATCAAATTATCCAGGAAGAAAGCCAATATATTATGCAGACCTATCGCCGGGCCGACATTGTGCTGGCGCGCGGCGAGGGCGTCTACCTTTATGACACCGAAGGTCGTCGCTATCTGGATTTCATGTCGGGCATCGCCGTAACCGCACTGGGACACAGTGACCCACAAGTGGCCGCGACCATAGCCGAGGCAGCCACTACGCTGACCCATGTCAGCAACCTCTATTACACGATCCCACAGGTAGAACTGGCCAAGCGGCTGGTCACTCATTCATTCGCCGATCACGTCTTCTTTGCCAACTCGGGAACCGAATCGGTAGAGGGCGCGCTCAAGTTCGCCCGCAAGCGAGCGCTCGTCCAGCATGGCGAAGGCAAGTCCGGGATTGTCGCTTTCAAGAGCGGCTTCCACGGCCGGACGATGGGGGCGCTGTCGACGACCTATAAAGCCATCTACCGCGAGCCGTTCGGGCCGCTGCTCGACGGGGTATCTTTCGCGCCCTTTAATGATCTGGAAGCTGCTCGCGCGCTCATCGGGCCGGACACCGGCGCTGTCATCGTCGAGCCGGTACAGGGTGAAGGCGGCATCAACGCCGCAACCCCCGAGTTTCTGCGCGGCCTGCGCGAGCTATGCGACGAACATGGCGCGACGCTGATCTTCGACGAGATCCAGTGCGGGTTGGGTCGCACCGGCCGTTTGTGGGCGCACGAAGCATTCGGAGTGACGCCAGACATCATGACCCTGGCCAAGCCGTTGGCCAATGGCCTGCCCATCGGCGCCATCCTGCTGACCGAAGAGGTCGCCTCGACCGTCGGTTACGGCGAGCATGGCACCACATTCGGCGGTGGACCGCTCGTTTGCAGCGTAGCCAACGTCGTCTTCGACCGCGTTGCCCAGCCGGAATTCCTGGCGGCCGTCACTGCCAACGGAGAGTATCTTCGCCAGCAGTTGCGCGAACTGGACAGCCCGCACGTCCTCGAAGTGCGCGGCGCGGGGTTGATGGTCGGCGTCGATCTCGACATTCCCGCCGCCCAGGTCATGGCCGCGGCGCGATCAGCCGGCCTGCTCGTCATCAACGCCGGCGAAACGACGCTGCGTATCGCTCCGCCGCTCATCATAACAAAAGAGCAGATCGATGAAGGGGTCGCAGTACTGGCCAACTGCCTGTAAGCCGGCAGCCGGGCATAAGTTGAGCGAGGCTCCAGCATGATCGAGTATTCAACCGCCAGCATTTTCCGTACGAATCGCAGGCTTGCCATCGGGACAACTGCGCTCACTGTCAATGCCCTCATGCCTGCGGACTGGCCGGCCGTCCGCGCCATCTACCAGGAAGGCATCGCTACCGGACAAGCCACCTTCGAGACAGTCGCCCCCGATTGGCAAGCCTGGGACAACTCCCACCGCGCCGATTGCCGTCTTGTCGCCCGTCGTGATGGTCGGGTCGTCGGCTGGACAGCTCTCAGTCCGGTGTCATGGCGCAGCGTCTTTGGCGGTGTGGCCGAGGTCAGCATCTATGTGGCTGCCGCCGCGCGCCGCCAGGGCATCGGCCGGGCGTTGTTGACTGCGCTCGTCGCCGATTCCGAGGCCGCCGGTCTCTGGACCCTGCAGTCGGGCATCTTCCCCGAGAACGAGGCCAGCGTCGCGCTCCACCTGTCCTGCGGCTTTCACATCATCGGCCGTCGCGAGCGGCTGGGGTTCCATCAGGGCGTTTGGCGCGATGCGCTCCTGCTCGAGCGTCGCAGCAGCCAGGTTGGCGTAGCGGGACAGTAGGTCGGTCGCATTGCGTCCCGCGCCCGGCTGGGCCATACTACGCAGTAGTGACAATCGATCATGATGCCGAACGGCCGCGCGGCCGATTACATACCGCCTATTGGTTACTGCTCACCGCCCTACTGGGTCTGCCGCTCATCACCCCGCTGCTGCGCTGGTCGGCCGTCGCCTGCACCCATGACGGCCACCTGCACTACCACCGCGTAGCGGCCATGGCCCACGCCTGGGCCAACGGTATTTACCTGACTCGCTGGCTGCCCGATCTGGCCTTCGGCTACGGCTACCCGTTCTTCGTTTATCGCGAAGCCGCCCCACTCTATGCCGTTCTGTTGCCGTTCCTGGCCGGGCTGCCCCTGCCGGCGGCCTCGAATCTGTTCTATGCGGTAACCATCCTGACGTGCGGCATTTTCATGTTCTTGTGGGTGCGCGACTTGCTCGGGCCGCGAGCCGCGCTGGTGTCGGCCGTGGCTTATATGGCCGCGCCTTACGTGCTGGTCG
>WBZO01003086.1_pt1 | contig 20192 bp, 19 predicted proteins | sample 5204261 | NCBI WGS metagenome assembly WBZO01 (sample SAMN12412400, study PRJNA552823) | activated sludge metagenome | isolation source: activated sludge from anammox sidestream of wastewater treatment plant... | place: USA: North Carolina | collected 2017-09
TATCACGAATGGGCGGCGGTCCGTGCCGCCGCCCGAGAGGATAACAATGTAGTTGCCCTCTCAGACTGAAAATCAATCGTCATTCACCGGATCGGAGCAGATTTACAGCAAATTTCGGACTTGACCAATAATTTTTATTCTTATTATCATTATCAATTGTGGTTGTATGATATATTTTTATTCTTTTACAGCATATAAAAATCAGACAATATTCGATGATTGCTTGTTTTCCCAGACTATTAACAGCCGCCACCTTATCCACTCTGTTTTTCTCTAATCTTGCCGACGCAGGAAAACTTATTCTTTACATGGATACTGTTACCAAGCAGGTTTACGCGGAACCAGGAAAAAACAGAATTAAGCTAGGTGTGTTTCAACAAGTAGAGGAAACAGCCATCAACCAGGCAGCTGAAAAAGAGTCCCTAACAGTACAAAATAACGAGCAACCTGCAGAAGCACAAACAACACTTCCTTCCAAACAAGTCAAACCTACCCCTGCAACCTCAGTAACTTCTACCGAAAAACCACTGGCTGAAAAAAAATGGTATGAAAAAATTGGTATGAAGGGATACACGCAGTTCCGCTACAGCAAGAGTTTGTGGGGAGATAAAGATGATATTTCTTACTGGCAGGATCGTTCAGCTGATCCTGATAATTCTTTTCTCATCAAGAAGGCCCGCTTGGAACTTTTCGGTGACGTCACTGATTATCTACATGTAAAGTTACAAACTGATCTAGTCAGCACACCTTCTGGTTCTAGCACAACTCACTTTCTTCAGTTAAAAGATGCGTATGCTGATATTGCTCCCAACAAGAAAAAAGAATTCTGGATTAGAGTTGGGCAAACCAAAGTTCCTTATAGCTTTGAAAAACTACAATCCAGCCAGCAACGACTTGCTTTAGATGAGAGTGATGTATTAGCCAGTTGCTGTGGACGTGATATTGGTGCATTTTTTTACTGGACGCCCACTTATATCCATAATCGCTTTAATGAAATTAAGGCACGAAATCTAAAAGGAACGAGCGACTACGGTATGGTGGCGTTAGGTATCTATAACGGTCAGGGAGCTAACCATTTGGAAATGAACAACTCCGTACACTTAGTTGGTCGCTTTACCTATCCCTATCAATTTGAAAATGGGCAATTTTTTGAGGCAGGAGTACAGGCTATTCACGGGCGATATGTACCATCAGTTGGTCCGAACGCTTTCGGATTTACTCCTGCGCTGGACGCTCCTCAGAAAGGATTCAAAGATCAGCATGTTGGATTACATGCCATACTCTACCCACAGCCATTCGGATTACAAGCTGAATGGAACTGGGGGCGAGGTCCTCGTTTGAATGAAAATCAGACAATTCTTACTGATACGTCCTTTAATGGTGGTTACGTTCAGGCAATGTATAAAGTAGATGAATTTTTCTGGGGAACACTATTCCCTTTTGTCAGATGGCAATACTTCGATGGGGCATTGATGCTGGAACGAAATGCGCCGAAAGATCGAGTAAAGGATTTAGAATTTGGATTAGAGTGGCAAATCTTGCCAGAGATTGAAATTACAGCCGCCTATCACATGATGAACCGCACTAATACTAAAAAAGCTCCTTACGAGCGATTTAAAGCCGATGTACTCAGATTCCAATTACAATGGAATTATTTTTAAGAAGAAGTCTTTACGAAATTGCACGCATGTATTTTTTTGCGTTAAAAGTGATCTCGCCATGTTCATTCAGCCTAAATCCCACAACAAGTGACATTTACCAATCCCGCTTATCGCAATGCTAGGCATGATAGGATTAATCGCAGCAGTAAAGATCGGTCTTTGTGCTGAAAAGTCATGGTAATGAATAGTATATTTTAATCACGGAAATTGCGAAATTGTAATGGCTGCTCCGTGATGCTATTTTTTACCAATTGAATTGTTTCTTGTAATACATCACGCTTTGCACCAGATACCCGCACTACCTCACCCTGGATACTTGCCTGAACTTTAAGCTTACTATCCTTGATTAACTTAACAATTTTCTTGGCGAGCGTACTTTCTACCCCAGTTTTGACGGTAATTTTTTGTTTTACTTTGTTACCACTGATCTTTTCGATCTGCCCCTTATCCAAACAACGCACATCAATCTCTCGCTTGGTGAATTTAGCTATCAAAATATCCATCACCTGGCTAAGCTTGAATTCATCATCCGCAAATAAATAAAGCTCATAGTCAGTCTGCTCTGCACGCGCATCCGAGCCTTTAAAATCAAAGCGCGCAGAAACTTCCTTATTCAGCTGATCAACCGCATTGCGAATTTCCTGCTTATCGACTTCAGAAACAATATCAAATGAAGGCATAATTTCTCCCGTCAGACTACGAAGTAAAAATTAAGGAATTTCTGCAAAACTATCTACGTTGTTATTTCTGTGTTAAAAATCAACGCAAAACGCTTATTTATTATGGATAAACTCTACTTTTTTACTGATTTTTGCATTGAACCGACTACCTCGCCAACATTTTGCAACGTTTCCTAAATTCACTATCTTCCTGGAAACTACAGTTGTGTTCGCTGTTACCTGCTATCACTTATAGCTAATTACCAATGCAGATAGAACATGGCTTTTGCCAAAATAACAATCGCTAATACGTGGCAGAACACACTTAGATGTAAACGTCGCGAGCGCCGACTATTCAACAATCCACGCTTTCGCAATATCATGGCTGTCACAAAATGACCAAACACACTGATTGCCAAGGCGATCTTAATACTTAACAGCAATCCAAAGCTACTCGTTAGCGGTTGCGCTAAGGCCGCCTGATGCTGCCAGGCCATCCCTATGCCAGCAGAGTACAATACCAAAAGCACCCAAGGCATAATTTTAACTGCTCGATTTCCTATGGCACGCTCAACTTCACGCATCATTTCGTGTGGTAAATGCTTACGGATCCCTTCCAACATCACCACTTCAAAAAATACAGTTCCCGCAAAAGCAATTGCAGCCAGTAGATGTAGTGTTATTAACAAACCATAGCTCATCAGATGTTATCCATGTTATTTATAATTATCCACGTGATTGCGCTGGAATGTTACCTGACTTCATCATAGGAGGAAGCTGGTCCGCGCGAGGACGAATCAGCATTGGCAAGAAACGCCAGAGATAAAGCGTAAAGGCTAATATCCAGATTGCAGCAGAGCCATGTAATAGGCCTGATACATAAACGGTCGGCAATAGAGCTGCTAGACGCAGTATGGCGGCAGCGATAACCAGTACATACGAAATAACCATGCTGCGATCAGTGCGCAACGGTCTTCCTAAATGACCTAACGCAGTACGGGTAACCATGCCTATTATCAATACTGCAAAACCAGCTACACCGATTGTATGTACTGGCCAGGCCGCACGAGCAATCCAATCTGCTGAATAAGCAGCAGCAACTAGCAAACCGATGCCCAAACCAGCATACCCTGTATAAAGAATCCATAGCAGCGGTACCTGCTGAACAGCCCAGGGTTTCCAGGAAAACAGCTGCCATAATGCTAGCACTCCTGCTATTGCCAGCATAGCAGCAGCTACCAAAGACCATCCGAACAACAAAAATACGATTGCAAGCACACTTGCCGCAAGCTGCCATTGACCACTACCAGTCAACATTGGAATTGTTAAACCTTGCACTGCCCGCATAGCAAAAAATGGGATTACTCTGCGTGCGATCAACAACGCAATTATTGCCATACACAATAAGCCAGCATAAAAACTTTCCATCAGCAAAGTATAATTGCCCACCTGCACAAACCACAAAAATAGACTATCTGCAATGCCTAATCCGAGCACAAGCAGTGGTATGCCATAGTTACGCTGACTACGTTTCTGGTAAATAACCCGTCCCACAGCGACAGCAGCCATACTAAAAAACAGTAACTCACAAAGCGCTGCGATACTCAAGGCGGTTGCTCCTGGCACAAAAAAACTCACACGTGCCATGATCCACAATAAGGTCAACCCTCCTAATGCGCGACCATGCAATGGATTCATACCCGTCCAGTTAGCGCTTGCAGTCAGCAAGAACCCAACCGCAATGGTAGCAACGAACCCCCACAGCATCTCGTGTGCATGCCAAAGCACGCCAGAGAGCGCTCCCGTCAACCACTGAGGCGCATATATCCATAACGCTATCGAAATAATCGCCCAAGAACAACCTGCAATATAGAGTGGGCGAAAACCCAGACTGAGGAAAGCTGCCCATTGTGGCGCTACTTGCTGTGTCTGCAATGAATCAACCATGAGATAACCCCACCGGCATTACCCCGGGATGATGATTAATCTGATAACCCATCCATAAACTACGCGCGATACGATCCGCCATCGCACAGGCTTGCTCAGCCATGGCCTGATTAGATTGCTCGGCAGCAGTTTTGTGGAATAGGTTAAGCCACTGCTGAAACAACTTTGCATTCAAATCAGGTAAAGCTATGTGCTTAGGCATAGGAGTACCGCTAAAACGATCAGTCCCACGCAAAATAGATGACCAAAAATCTACCATTCTGGCTAGATGTAGGTTCCAGTCACTAATATGTTCATCGAAAATGGGTCCTAGCATTTTATCTTTTCGTACTCGGGCATAAAAAGCATGGATGAGACGGGTAATATCTTCCTCAGTACACAATGTGGGATCAGGCATGAATACTTCTCCTGAATAGAATATTAAAAATATTGATTTTGAGTGTATCTTATATCTGAATATAGTAATAAGCCAGTACGTAGCATATTCATCCTAAAGAAATACACTAGTTTTCAGAGATTCTTCCGCTATTGCTTGTCGATCTACAGTGATACGATTAAGCATCAAAAAAGCTGATAGCATAAAAACCATATAAACAAAGGTTCATTAAATCACTAGACTGACAATCCTGCCTACTGTTTTACGAAAAAATCATGCAAAAGAAAATTTATCTCATCGCCGGCGCACGACCCAATTTCATGAAAATTGCACCCATTGTACGTGCGCTACAGCAACAGGATAAGTTGACCTATAAGATCGTACATACCGGCCAACATTACGATCGAGAAATGAATGATGTATTTTTCGAAGAACTGGGTATCCCACAACCGGATATCTTCATGGCAGCAGGAGGTGGCAGCCATTCCCAACAGACTGCAAAAATAATGGTTACTTTTGAAGAATTTTGTCAGGCTGAGCGACCGGATGCCGTATTGGTTGTAGGCGATGTTAACTCAACGCTGGCATGTTCGATTGCAGCCAAGAAACTGCATATTCCCGTTGCGCATGTCGAGGCCGGGCTGCGCAGTGGCGATATGCGTATGCCGGAAGAAATCAACCGATTAGTAACGGACAGCATCACAGACTGGTTTTTTGTCACGGAACCAAGTGGACAACAGCACCTCCTCAAAGAAGGTAAATTAGCATCTACCATTCATTATGTCGGCCATGTCATGGTAGACAATTTACTTTACCAGGTTAAACAGCTAGCTCAAACTAATACTGATCATTTTGAAACCAGTTCAATCAAATTATCACTGAAGGATCGTCCGTACGGAGTTGTTACACTACATCGACCCAGTAACGTGGACCATCCAGAAACACTGCAACGCATCAGCCAGTCACTCAAACAAATTGCCAAGCAGCTTCCACTCGTTTTTCCAGCACATCCACGCACGCAAAATAATTTAAAAAAATTTAATATTGATTTGGGATCTGACATCACTTTGCTTGGCCCACAGGCTTACATGCCTTTTCTGCATTTGTGGAAAGATGCCACGGTTGTTTTAACTGATAGTGGCGGCCTACAGGAAGAAACTACCGCCCTGGGCGTTCCTTGCATCACCATTCGGGAAAATACTGAACGCCCCATTACCGTAGATGAAGGCACTAATACATTGGTGGGAACTGACCCGGCATTAATACAATCTGCTGTAAACAATATTTTACAAGGGCATGGTAAGCAGGGGCGTCGACCAAATTTATGGGATGGTAATGCTGCACAGCGAATTGTAGAAATATTAACCAGAGAATTGGAGCGCTCCCAGCATTAAGCTACTAAAACACAATTAATTAATAAGAATACATATCATATTCTCCGCAGCATAGCCAAACAAACATGAAACCTTCTCTTACTCCCGTCATTCTTTCCGGTGGCTCAGGTACAAGATTATGGCCATTATCGCGCCAGCAATATCCCAAACAATTATTACCTTTGGTTAATCAGCATTCCTTGTTACAGGAAACAGTTAATCGCTTGGATGGGTTAAATGATGTTGCTATCCAACCGCCTATCATTGTGAGTAACGAGGAATACCGTTTCGTCATCGCTGAACAATTAAGACTTATTGGTAAAGCTGGCAAAATTATTCTCGAACCATACGGAAGAAATACTGCGCCCGCGCTGACAATCGCAGCATTGGCTGCCACGCAGGAAGGTAGCGATCCAATCTTACTGGTCATGCCGTCTGATCACGTGCTAACGGATATTGCCACTTTTCAAACAGCAGTTTACAAGGGTACGCTACTTGCTGAAAAAGGTATGCTAGTTACTTTTGGTATTACCCCAGACACCCCGGAAACTGGTTATGGTTACATTCAGCATGGAGCCCCTTTGCATGAATCAGGTGCTTTTCAAATCACTCGTTTTGTTGAAAAGCCAGACCTAGCTACCGCACAAAATTACCTACAAGAAGGTTCCTATCTATGGAATAGCGGCATGTTTATGATGCGCGCATCTATTTGGCTTGCAGCAATTAATGCCTGTCGTCCTGATATTTTGGAGGCTTGTCATGCTGCATGGCAACCGGAATTGGTAGATGGCGATTTTCATCGAATCGATAAATCTGCTTTTGCTAGCTGCCCGAGTGATTCCATCGATTACGCCGTGATGGAACCGCTTTCCACTCATCCAGATACCTTACCGCCTGGTGCAATTATTCCACTTGCAGCCGGCTGGTCAGACATTGGCGCATGGGATGCGTTGTGGCGTACTCTACCAAAGGATGAATCGGGCAATATCACGCGAGGCGATGTGTTGTTGCACGCATGTCACAACACCCTAGCTTTCTCCGAGCACCGATTAGTCGCATGTATCGGTGTTGAAAACGTAGTCGTTGTCGAAACTTCTGATGCAATTCTAGTTGCCCATCAGGATAAAACCCAGGAAGTTAAGCATATTGTCGATCTACTAAAACAACGTAACCGCTCGGAAATTCGTTCACATCGCAAGATCTATCGGCCATGGGGTTGGTACGATTCCATTGATACTGGCGAGCGCTTTCAAGTCAAGCGAATCGTTGTTAATCCTGGCGCAGCATTATCTCTACAAATGCACCATCATCGTGCAGAACATTGGATCGTGGTACGTGGAACTGCACAGGTTACTCGTGCAGATAAGGTTTTTTTAGTTAGTGAAAATGAATCTACCTTCATTCCACTGGGAACCCCTCATCGACTGGAAAATCCAGGACGCGTCCCGTTGGAAATGATTGAAGTACAGTCAGGTTCTTATCTGGGTGAAGATGATATTGTGCGATTTGAAGATAAATACGGCAGGAAAGAAAATTCTTAATTACTCAATTGATGCGATCTGTAAGCCAGGGAATTAGAAAACTGTGCTAACAGTTAAAGTATAATATTAGTTTAATAAATGGTTTTATTTAAAGGAGAAAAAGATGCCGATCTATGAGTATGCCTGCCATGCATGTGGATTGGAAAAAGAACATTTGCAAAAAATGAGCGATCCTCCGATTGCACAATGCCCAGCCTGTGGTAGTACTGATTACGTCAAGAAAGTATCCGCAGCGGGATTTCAGTTAAAAGGAACCGGGTGGTATGTGACAGATTTTAGAAATAAATCTGTTCATTCTAGCTCTGAATCAAAGAAAGAATCTGGTAAAGAAAGTGGCAATACAAGCCAGGCTGCTACAAATACAACTAGTGATAGTTCAGCTACAACAGTAAAAGCAGACACATCAACACCAGCGACTACTTCAGCTGATTAGCTAAATATCCTGAGCAAATTTAATACGGTAAGACAACTAACCCATTTTTATACTCAACTAATATTAACTTATGCGTACTGACTATTGCGGCGCCATCAACACACGTCATCTAGGTAGAACCATTACTTTGTGCGGCTGGGTACATCGCCGGCGTGATCACGGTGGTGTTATTTTTATCGATCTGCGTGATCGAGAAGGACTTGTTCAGATCGTCTGTGACCCTGAAAATGCTGCCGCTTTCTCGATTGCAGAAAAAATTCGCAATGAGTTTGTCTTAGAAGTGACCGGCACAGTACGCCATCGCCCGGAAGGAACCGTTAATCGCGGTATCCTCAGTGGTGAAATCGAAGTGTTAGTCAACACCATCGAAATTTTGAATCCTTCACTCACCCCACCGTTTCAGATAGATGACGATAATCTGAGTGAAGTAATACGCTTAGAATATCGTTATCTGGACCTACGTCGTCCGGTAATGCAGCATAATATTCGACTGCGACATAAAGTTACTATGTCAGTACGCTCGTTTCTTGATCAGCACGGTTTCATTGACATGGAAACACCCATGTTAACCAAATCTACTCCAGAAGGTGCACGTGATTATCTAGTGCCGTCACGCGTCAATGCAGGTTGCTTTTTCGCACTGCCACAATCTCCTCAGTTATTCAAGCAACTGTTGATGGTATCTGGATTCGATCGTTATTATCAGATAACGCGCTGTTTTCGCGATGAAGATCTGCGGGCAGATCGTCAACCTGAATTTACTCAGATTGATATTGAAACATCCTTTTTGCAAGAAGATGACATCATGAATCTGATGGAAGACATGATTCGCCGTCTGTTCGCAGAAGTGATACATGTCAACCTGCCCGATCCCTTTCCTCGGATCAGCTATGCTGATGCTATGTTTCGCTATGGATCGGACAAACCCGATTTACGCATACCATTAGAATTCACCGAGTTGACTGATTTAATGCAAGACGTACCTTTTCAGGTATTTCGGGATGTGGCTCAAAAATCGGGTGGACGAGTCGCAGCATTGCGAATCCCGGCGGGTGGAGAGCTATCTCGTAAAGAAATTGATGAATACACCCAATTTGTCAGTATTTACGGTGCAAAAGGTCTAGCCTATATCAAGATCAACGATCTAACTAAAGGAATGGAGGGATTGCAATCACCTATTTTGAAATTCCTGCCAGAACCAGTTGTGCAATCGATACTTGAACGTACTCAAGCACAAAATGGTGATCTAATATTTTTTGGTGCTGATAAAGCTAAAATTGTTAATGATGCATTAGGTGCATTACGTGTCAAAATCGGGCATGAACGTGGTCTAGCAACAAATTCATGGCAACCTTTATGGGTTGTGGATTTCCCGATGTTTGAATGGGATGAGGAAGAAAAACGCTGGCAAGCGCTACATCACCCGTTTACTGCGCCTAACCAAAGTCACGAGGATTCCCTCACAACCGATCCAGGCAAAGTACTTTCCAGAGCGTATGACATGGTACTCAATGGCATGGAAATTGGCGGTGGTTCTATTCGTATCCATCGGAAGGATGTACAAAGCAAGGTATTTCAGGCACTGAATATTTCAGATGAAGAAGCAAAACTGAAATTCGGTTTCCTGCTGGAAGCACTACAGTATGGTGCTCCCCCTCATGGTGGAATGGCCTTTGGTCTCGATCGCATCGTTGCCATGATGACTGGTGCAGATTCCATTCGCGATGTCATCGCCTTCCCCAAAACACAACGTGCACAATGTTTGTTGACGCAGGCGCCTAGTACTGTTGAGGAGAAACAACTACGGGAGCTGCATATCCGTCTCAGCAAAACTAATATCGCAACCGATTAATTGGATTTGTCTATTGCAAGCCTACAAAATACCCATATCTGTTCTCGTCATTATCCACACCATTGATCTCCAAATATTACTACTGGAACGCGCAGATCACCCTGGTTACTGGCAATCTGTTACTGGTAGCCAGGATCCAGGTGAGACCTTGGAGCAAACTGCTGCACGGGAAGTCAAAGAAGAAACAGGTTTAAATACAACTGATTACACGCTCAGCAACTGGAAAATACAAAATCACTATAAACTTTTTGAAGAATGGCGTTGGCGCTACCCACCTGGAATTACTCATAATACAGAGCATGTCTTTGGATTGGAACTTCCACAGACCGTACCTGTTACCATCTCGCCACGCGAACATCTGAGCTATATCTGGCTCCCATGGCAAGAAGCCGCTGATAAAGTCTTTTCTCCCAGTAATGCACAAGCAATTCACCTACTTGCGAATAAAAATAATATGAGAGGACCTGTTAGCTAGTAGAACACCAGATGGGGTTAAAAAACACCAAATAAAGACCGTACCAGAATTCGATTGTCTTCTGGTAGGCGCGATTGGACTCGAACCAACGACCCCCACCATGTCAAGGTGGTGCTCTAACCAGCTGAGCTACGCGCCTGAAGAAAGCTGGATTCTAACTGAAACAATGATCCGCTTCAAATTTATTCACACGCTTATTGCCAGAATTCTACAAATTTTCCTATATTTACCTGTTAAAATACGTTGAACTTTAATACAATGAAATATGATGAGTTGTCTGTTTGTAATCAGCGCGCCTTCTGGGGCAGGTAAAACCAGTGTGATCCGTACTTTACTGCAAACGGATATCAATGTAACGCTTTCAATTTCCTACACTACGCGCCCTTCTAGACGTGATGAAAAAAATGGTCAAGATTACTTTTTTGTAGACCGTGCAACTTTCAAAGCAATGCAAGAACACGGCGAATTTCTAGAAAGCGCTGAGGTTTATGGAAATTTTTATGGTACCTCACGTAAATGGATAGAAGAAACCCTATCCTCAGAACAAGACGTTTTACTGGAAATAGATTACCAAGGAGCACAACAGGTACGCACACTCTACCCACAAGCTGTATCCATATTTATTCTTCCTCCATCTATGGAAACATTAAAAAATCGGCTGGAACAACGTGGAATGGATGAAAGCAAGATTATTGAACGACGATTATCAGCCGCATGCAGCGAGATCAGTCATCTAAACAGTTTTGATTATGTGGTTGTTAATCATGAACTAGAAACGGCCGCGCGAGAAATCTCCTGCATTATTCAGGCAGAACGACTAAAAACAATGCGACAACTTGTTAAACAACGTGCTCTGATCGCTGAATTTTCCTAATTAATTTTTATCTTTTAAATTTTTTTACTGGAGTTAGACCTCTATGGCACGCATTACCGTGGAAGATTGTCTGGAAGTAATCCCTAATCGTTTCAATATGACACTAGCCGCAACTGCACGAGCTAGACAAATATCAGTTGGTTCCACTCCTATGATTGATGCCGGACGTGACAAACCGATCGTCATTGCCTTACGTGAACTAGCACAAAAGAAATACACTGAAGATATACTTAACACTTTACGCTAATCTGTAACATCTCGATACGAGTATTTGCCCGTATATCTATCACAAGAGATTCCAGCAAAAGTACTTTTAAAAAAATAGATACTCACTGGTATTAGCGAACCTCTGTAAAATCGCCTAACAGGCATTCTAGCTTTAAAAATCAAACCAGAATGCTTGGTTATTACAGATAAACAGACTTTCCCGTCAATTTTTATCCTGAATTGATAGTCATCCCGATGCTTTACAGAGGTCTTCTATTTAATTGGGGCATCGACATTACCAGAGTTCAATATTCTATTAATTAACAGCTGTACAATTATCTTAGTCTGTCTACCACCTGAATCTCACCACAAAACGACGTTATAATGATGGCTTTTGTTACCAATATAAAAATATGACCACGATAGTATCAGTCCGGCGTGGCCGGCAGGTAGCGCTAGGTGGAGATGGCCAAGTTACACTTGGTGCAATCGTCGCTAAAGCCAGTGCTCGCAAAGTACGCAGACTTTATCATGACAAAGTTCTTGCTGGATTCGCAGGGGGGACAGCTGATGCTTTCACGTTGTTCGAGCGTTTTGAAGCCAAGTTGGAAAAACATCAAGGGCATCTTATGCGTTCAGCAGTTGAACTGGCTAAAGATTGGCGTACTGACCGTATCCTACGGCGTCTGGAAGCAATGTTAGTGGTCGCCGATAACGAAGCCACCTTGATCATTACCGGTGCTGGCGATGTCATTGAACCTGAACAAGGTCTTGCTGCCATTGGCAGTGGTGGCGCCTATGCACAGGCAGCAGCTCGCGCATTACTGGAAAACACTGACCTTAACCCTACCGAGATTGTCGCTAAGGCACTGACTATCGCCGGTGATATTTGTATTTATACCAATCAAGTACATGTGATTGAACAACTCGATTAACATTAAGCATCCATCCCAGCTAGGAAAACTCACCATGTCTCATATGACTCCTCAGGAAATTGTTCATGAACTGGATAAGCACATCATCGGACAGGAAGCCGCTAAACGAGCGGTTGCCATTGCACTGAGAAATCGTTGGCGCAGGCAGCAAATAGAAGAACCATTACGTCACGAAATTACCCCAAAGAATATATTAATGATTGGTCCGACTGGTGTGGGTAAAACTGAAATTGCTAGACGCTTGGCCAAATTAGCAAATGCACCTTTTATCAAGATCGAAGCAACCAAATTTACTGAAGTAGGTTATGTTGGACGGGATGTCGATTCCATTATCCGCGATTTGGTGGAATCTGCCATCAAACAAGTACGTGAACATGAAATCAAAAAAAACCAGTCATTAGCTGAAGATCGAGCGGAAGAGCGTATCTTAGATGCTCTTCTGCCTCCCGCACGTGATACTGGTTTTGAATCTGATACTCACGAAGAAAGCAACACGACTCGTCAGAAATTCCGTAAAAAATTACGTGAAGGCGATCTGGACGATAAGGAAATTGAAATTGATATTGCTGTCCCACAAGCTAGCATGGAAATTTTTGCGCCTCCTGGCATGGAAGAATTAACTTCTCAAATCCAAGGCATGTTTCAGAGCATGGGATCTAGCCGCAAAAAAACACGCAAGCTACGTATTCGGGAAGCCAAGAAGCTACTCACGGAAGAAGAAGCAGCCCGTCTGATTAACGATGAAGAATTAAAACTGAATGCTGTAAAGAATGTTGAGCAAAATGGTATCGTATTTTTGGATGAAATTGACAAAATTACCAGTCGTTCGGAAATCTCAGGTACCGATGTTTCACGCCAAGGAGTACAGCGCGATTTGTTACCACTAGTCGAAGGAACTACTATTTCGACCAAATATGGCATGATTCGCACTGATCATATCCTGTTTATCGCTAGTGGCGCCTTTCATCTAGCTAAACCATCCGATCTTATCCCTGAACTGCAGGGTCGTTTTCCAATTAGAGTGGAACTAGCCAGCCTTAGCGCAGATGATTTTCAGCAGATTCTTACCAATACGGATGCCTGTCTGATTCGACAGTATCAAGCATTGCTAAAAACAGAAGGGATAGAGCTGAATTTTTCAGACGATGCCATTAAGCGCTTGGCTGAAATTGCTTTCTCAGTCAATGAAAGAACCGAGAATATTGGTGCCAGACGGCTGCACACCGTTATGGAAAAATTGCTGGAAGATATCTCATTTAACGCTACCCGTTACAGTCAAACCACGCATGTTATTGATGCTGCATACGTTAATGAACGCCTCGAGAAGCTTTCTCAAAGTGAAGATCTAGCTCGTTATGTACTGTAAACAATACACATCTCATGCGCAATGTTGTCGTTTTAAGTGGTGTCAGAACTGCTATCGGTGATTATGGCGGTGCTTTAAAAGAGCAACCACCAACCCATCTAGCAACTACAGTAGTACAAGCTGCACTCGCACGCACAGATATTGATCCGAACCAAATCGGACATCTGGTCGCTGGTCACGTTATTCCCACAGAAGCGCAGGATATGTATTTAGCGCGCGTAGCCGCGTTAGCTGCTGGATTACCACAAAAAATAGCGTCACTTACCTTAAACCGCATTTGTGGTAGCGGACTACAAGCAATTATTTCTGCTGCACAGGCAATTCTATTAGGAGATACAGAGGCTGCTATCGCTGCCGGTGCGGAATCAATGAGTCGCGGTGGCTATCTTCTGCCAGCATTACGTTGGGGACAACGTATGCAGGATAGCAAAGTGATTGACCTGATGGTAGGCGCGCTAACTGATCCCTTTGATCAAATTCACATGGGAATCACTGCCGAAAATATCGCTAAAAAATGGAATATTACCCGCGAACAGCAAGATCAGTTTGCGCTAGAAAGCCATCAACGCGCTATACATGCTATCCATAGTGGATACTTTCAAGAACAAATTGTGCCAATAAAAATCACTACACGCGAGGGCATGGTTTTATTTGACACTGATCAGCATCCGCGCAACCAAGTGAGCATGGAAGCCTTAGCGAAATTACGACCCGTATTTCAAGAGAATGGTACCGTCACAGCAGGTAATGCTTCTGGTATTAACGATGGTGCAGCAGCATTAGTATTAATGGAAGAGCGTGCTGCGCAACAAAATAACCACCAACCGTTGGCACGCCTGGTTGCCTATGGTCATGCTGGAGTGGATCCACGTTATATGGGAATCGGTCCAGTCCCTGCAGTTAAACAAGCGCTACACCGTGCCGGATTAAAATTAGCTGAAATGGATGTCATTGAATCCAATGAGGCATTTGCTGCACAGGCATGTGCTGTTGCCCGAGAACTAGATTTTGATCCACAAAAAACCAACCCCAATGGTGGTGCCGTCGCTCTGGGACATCCAGTTGGCGCAACCGGTTGTATACTGGCAATCAAGGCTATCTACGAATTACATCGTATTCGTGGGCGCTATGCACTTGTCACACTATGTATTGGTGGAGGACAGGGCATTGCTGCAATCTTTGAACGACTCTAAGTTATATTTTTATTTAGATCCAAAGAAAAGGAGAGCATGCTTTTATAGATTAATAATTTGACTAATCTTTACAATTAATCTACAGCAACAAAACAATATATATACACAGCCATGTCTTTAGCTTCTTCCCGTAAAAATCTGCGAATCTTGTTTGTGACCCCCGAAGTATTTCCGCTGTGTAAAACTGGGGGGTTAGGTGACGTCAGCGCTGCACTACCTGCCGCATTACGTGTACTAAAAGCGGATATTCGCTTGCTTTTACCTGGCTATCCAATAGTACTAGCAGGGCTTAAATCTAAACGTAAAGTGGCAAAATTTGATCTACAACCTTACTTTCCGCCCGCCACCCTACTCTCTTCTCGACTGCAGATTAATGAATCCGTTAGCGTTCCTTTATATGTAATCCACTGTCCAGAACTTTATCAACGTGAAGGTGGCATCTATCTAGATAATAATGGATATGATTGGCAGGATAACGCGCAACGCTTTGGTCTATTATCAAAAATTGGTGCACTACTTGCTAGCGATGCCAGCCCGCTTGCTTGGCTCCCAGATGTTGTTCATTGTAACGATTGGCAAAGTGGACTCACACCTGCTTATCTCCATTTTCACCCAGGAAAAAAAGCAGCCAGTTTGATGACACTGCACAATCTGGCTTTCCAGGGTAATTTCGCTCCTGATACAGTAACAAAACTAGATCTACCAGTTGAAAGTTTTAACATGTATGGGGTTGAATATTATGGAAATCTGTCATTTCTTAAAGCAGGTATCTATTATGCTGATCACATTTCCACTGTAAGCCCCAACTACGCACAGGAAATCCAGCACGGACCATTGGGATTTGGTTTGCAAGGGCTGCTAGCCGAACGCGGTAACGATATTAGCGGAATAGTCAACGGTATCGACACCTCTCTGTGGAATCCAGCAACTGATCCACACTTGGTAAAAAAATACACTAGCAGAAATCTATCTGCAAAGGCTGCTAATAAACTTGCTTTGCAACAAACCATGGGATTGGAACGCAATCCGGCTATTCCGTTATTCGGAGTTGTCAGTCGCCTTACACACCAGAAAGGTAGCGATATCCTGCCACAAGTGGCGCCTATGCTGGTTAATCTACCCGCCCAACTAGTATTATTGGGAAGTGGCGATACATTATTAGAACAACAATTGGCTACGCTGGCACAAAGCTTTCCCACACACATTGCTGTTCGTATTGGTTACGATGAAGCTCTATCACACCTCATCACCGCTGGTGCAGATTGTTTTCTCATGCCCTCTCGATTTGAACCCTGTGGATTGAATCAAATGTACAGCCAACACTATGGCACCCCTCCAATCGTACATGCTACCGGTGGCCTAGTAGATACCGTGGTAAATCTAACACCGGAAACCCTAGTCAGCAAAAACGCAACCGGCTTTCATTTTCATGAAATGACAGTTGACTCATTCATGCATGCAATTAAGCGTGCAGTTGATGCTTATCACGACACCAAACTTTGGAGGAACCTCCAGCGTAACGGTATGCAAAAAGATTTCAGCTGGCAAGCCAGCGCCCAGACCTATCAATCCATCTATTCACTACTGACGCAACAAAATAAATCAGCTAGTCAATAATCCGTGAAAGATCGGGATTACCTGAAATTAAGGTAGTGTCAGTGCTATAATTTCGCTGATTTAGCGAATAAGACAGTCAAATTACCTAAAAAGTATCACTCACGTGCTTCTGATTTTACGCTTGCGGAAAATAGTTTATTTCAGGTTTAGATACCCTATATCTGCTCTTCCCGCAGGTAAAACCATCATGCTCTGCACAATTACCCGTATTTCCATGTTTACCCATAACATCGTATTTAATCTATTGGAGGAAGAATGAGTCATACCCTGTATGAGAGCAAAACGCCGCGTGTACAACGCTGTGAATTGGCTGTACCTGGCTCTCGCCCTGAAATGTTTGAAAAAGCATTAAAAAGTGGCGTGGACTTCATATTTTTAGATCTGGAAGATGCTGTTGCGCCAGATGACAAGCTTCAGGCAAGAAAAAATATTATTCAGGCTATTAATGACCTAGATTGGAAAAGTCACGGCATAACACTTTCTGTACGGATCAATGGCTTAGACACCCAATACATGGTGCGTGATGTAGTTGATTTGGTAGAACAAGCTGGACATAAGATTGATACGCTACTGATCCCCAAAGTTGGGGTTTATGAAGATGTCTACATGGTAGAAGCTATGCTTAGCCAGCTTGAAATGCAGCAGGGGCTCAAAAATCGTATCGGCATTGAAGCATTGATTGAAACTGCATTGGGAATGGCTAACGTTGAAGATATTGCACGCAAAGGCACAGCTGGTCGTCTGGAAGCACTACATTTCGGCGTAGCTGATTACGCCGCCAGCAACCGCGCGCGTACTACCAATATTGGTGGACTTAATCCTGACTACCCAGGCGATCAATGGCATGCCGCCATTAGCAGGATGACAGTTGCTTGCCGCGCATTTGGTTTACGACCAATCGACGGCCCTTTTGGTGATATCCAAGATCCTGAAGGTTTCAAGCTTGCAGCCAAACGCGCAGCTGCCTTGGGTTGTGAAGGCAAATGGGCAATTCATCCTTCACAAATAGCGCTTGCTAATGAAGTCTTTACCCCACCAGCAGCTGAAATTGATAAAGCCAAGCGCATACTAGCTGCCATGAAAGAAGCGGCAGCACAAGGAAAAGGTGCCGCCGCACTGGATGGTAAGCTAATTGATGCTGCATCAGAGAGAATGGCCAACAATATCGTCAAAATGGCAGAAGCAATCGCAGCCAAAAGCAAATAAGGAATATCTCTGAGCATTCAAGAAAACTCTGAAAAGTAACTGCATTGAGCGCAAGTCAAGAATAAAAACAGCTCTATATCAATTGGATTCTTGAGCTTATTTCACCTCTTTAAACTACTGCTAGCATTCTTTTTAGAGTTTCTCCTCAACCCAATTATTTCATCACATTCAAGGGAGAAGATATTGGACATTCATGAATATCAAGCCAAGGAAATCCTAGCTGAATACGGTATCAAACTGGCCGAAGGAGGGTTAGCGTATTCAGTAGAAGAAGCAGTACAACGCAGCCGGGAGATTGGTGGCAACATCTGGGTAGTTAAAGCACAAATTCATTCCGGAGCACGCGGTAAAGCCGGAGCCATCAAGGTATGCCGATCACATGAAGAAATTGAAGCTGCGGCTGAATCCTTATTGGGAAAGAAACTAGTTACGCACCAAACCGGACCAAACGGCAAACTCTGCTCAAAATTATACATTGAAGCTGGCACCGATATTGCCCGTGAAATCTATCTTGCTTTTATGATTGATCGCAGCCGTGAACGTATTGTCATGGTTGGTTCTGCACAGGGGGGGATGGACATTGAAACACTGGCAGCTACCAATCCAGATGCTATCAAAAAAATTCATGTTGAACCTGCCGTTGGTTTACAGGATTTTCAAGCAAGGACAATGGCATTCGCTTTGGGATTAGACGGTGATCTCCTCAATCACGCTATCAAAACGATTAGAGGCTGCTACCGAGCTTTGCGTGACTTGGATGCCAATATTTTGGAAATCAACCCGCTAGTCGTGACTCGCAATAATGAATTAGTTGCGCTAGATGCAAAGATGGGTTTTGATGAAAATGCACTGTTCCGCCGTCACCGTATTTCTGAATTACGCGACAATTCACAAATCGATCCTCGTGAAATTGCTGCAGCAGAAGCTGGTCTCAGCTATGTTGGATTAGATGGTGATATTGGTTGCATGATTAATGGTGCAGGACTTGCTATGGCTACCATGGATATGATCAAACTAGCCGGAGGCGAGCCAGCTAACTTCCTGGATGTAGGCGGCGGCGCCTCTGCCGAACGTACCGAAAAAGCTTTCCGTCTAGTGCTTGCGGATAAAAATGTTAAAGCTATGCTGGTAAATATTTTTGCCGGTATTAACCGCTGCGACTGGATTGCAGAAGGTGTAGTCCAGGCAGTACGCAATATCGGCATGACTGTTCCTCTAGTAGTGCGTCTATCTGGTACCAACGTAGAAGAAGGTCGTCGCATTATCGCTGACAGTGGCTTGCCAATCATTACCGCAGAAACTTTGGCAGAAGCTGCCGAGAAAGCGGTACAAGCACGTAACCAAGCTACAGCTTAAATCATACCAATACAAAAAGGGGAACAGAAAAGTGGCTATTCTTATTAATGAACGGACGCGGATCATCGTTCAAGGTTTTACCGGTCGGATTGGTACTTTCCACGCTCAGGAAATGATCGATTACGGATCTAATGTTGTCGGGGGCGTTACTCCCGGAAAAGGCGGACAAAAGCATCTCGGTCTACCAGTATTCAACACCGTTAGAGAAGCAGTTGAGCAAGCTGGCGCCGAAGCCAGTATCGTATTCGTCCCGCCCGCTTTCGCTGCAGATTCCATCATGGAAGCAGCCGATGCCGGAATCAAATACTGCGTATCCATCACGGACGGTATTCCCACTCAAGACATGATGACAGTTAAAAACTTTCTACGTCTTTTTCCAAAAGAAAACCGGATGGTACTAACTGGTCCGAACTGCTCAGGTACCATCAGTCCTGGTCGTTCCATGCTTGGCATTATGCCAGGGCATATTTACAGTCAAGGAATAGTGGGCGTAGTTGGTCGTTCTGGCACACTGGGCTATGAAGCTGCTGATCAAATGCGGCGGCTCAACATTGGTATTTCAACTTCAGTAGGAATTGGCGGCGATCCGATTATCGGTAGCTCACACCGCGATATTTTAGAAAAGCTAGAAGAAGACCCGGAAACCAAGATCGCATTAATGATTGGTGAAATCGGTGGCCCTATGGAAGTGGAAGCTGGCTTGTTTGCTAAAGAAAATATGAGTAAGCCGCTGGTTGCTTATATCGCAGGGTTAACAGCACCCCCTGGAAGACGAATGGGGCATGCGGGTGCAATTATCTCCTCCGCTGGAGAAAGTGCAGCAGAAAAAGTGGAACGATTGAAAGAACTAGGTGTGACTATTTGTCCAACCCCATCACTCATGGGTGAAACTGTAGCCAAGGTTCTGGCCAAACTTTAATCTAGCTCGCGCTCATTCCATACATACGGCGATTATCAGAAATCATATAAAAATGGAATGTAGATTATTTCATACCTAAGACCCCTGCATAACTTCCCCGGTTATTTTAATAAACTCTTAAAATGAACAGGTGTAAGAAAGGTCAAGGAGGAGGAGAAGATGCAGATGAGTTTTGGCTCAGCTGAACTGGAGCAACGACTGA
>WBZO01003087.1_pt1 | contig 20186 bp, 20 predicted proteins | sample 5204261 | NCBI WGS metagenome assembly WBZO01 (sample SAMN12412400, study PRJNA552823) | activated sludge metagenome | isolation source: activated sludge from anammox sidestream of wastewater treatment plant... | place: USA: North Carolina | collected 2017-09
TGTTTCCCGGCGCGGGCGGCACGCAGCGTTTGATTCGCCAGATCCCGCTGTGCCGCGCCAAGGAGCTGATGTTCACCGGCGACCAGATCAGCGCCGCCGAGGCGGTGGCGCTGGGGCTGTGCAACCGCACCGTGCCGCGTGCCAAGCTGCTGGACGAGACGCTGGCGTTGGCGACGCGCATCGCGGAGAAGTCGCCGCTGGTGCTCAAGCTGCTCAAGCGCACCTTGCGCCAGGGCCTGGAGATGCCGTTGCCCGCGGCGCTCGCGCACGAGCAGGCGATGATCGGCCTGGTGCTCGACAGCAACGATGCGCACGAGGGCTGCCGCGCGTTTCTCGAGAAGCGCAAGGCCGAATTCAAAGGGACCTGAGGGCGTGCGCAGAGACTGGCTCATGCCCAAGCTGGGCCTGACGATGACCGAGGGCGCACTGGTGGAATGGACGCTCGCGCCCGGCGCGCGCTTCAAGGCCGGCGATTGTGTGTTCGTGGTCGAGAACGACAAGGCGGCGACCGAGATCGCGGCCGAACGCGACGGCGTGATGGGCGCGCCGCTAGTCGCGGTGGGCCAGACCGTGCCGGTCGGTGCGGTCGTCGGGCATTGGGACGACGGCGTGCCGTCGAACACATCAGCTGCCGCGTCCGCCGTGGCCGACGTGGCCGCCACGACCGCACGCCGGCCGGCCACACCCTTCGCTCGCCGTCTGGCGCGCGACCATCAGGTGGCGCTCGCCGACGTGACGGGCTCGGGGCCGCGCGGTCGCGTGCGGGCGCGTGATGTCGAGGCGGTGATGAAGGCGTGGACAGCCGCTCCTGCACCGACCCCTGTGCCCGTGTCGGCGCCTACGCCTGCGCCTGCCCCGATTTCGGTGACGGTGACGAACCGTGCACCGGCCGCAGCCCCCTTGCGGCCGCCTGCGTCAGTGGCCCCCGGCACGGCTACCGGCCGCCTGCAAGCGTTCACCGCGGTGCAGCAGGCCACGGCCGCGCGGCTGACCACCGCCAAGCAGGACATCCCGCACTTCTACCTGGCGCGCGAGGCCGAGGTGTCGGGCTTGCTCGACCTCTACGCCAAGTTGAAAGACCCCGAAACCGAGCCGCGGCTGACGCTCAACCACTTCTTCGTCGCGGCCGTGGGCCGGGCGCTGCGTGCGCTGCCCGAGTTGAATCGCGTCTGGACGCCGCAGGGTGCGCTGGTGCTCGATGGCAGCGACGTCGGCGTGGCCGTGCACACCGAACACGGCCTGCGCGCGCCCATCGTGCGCGATGCCGGGCTTCTGAGTCTGGTGAACCTGGCGCGCCAGGCCAACACCCTGGCCGAGCGTGCACGCGCGGGCCGGCTCGGTGCCGACGACATGGCCGGGGGCGCCATCACGGTGTCGAATGCCGGCATGCACGGTCTGACCTCGATGACCTCGATCATCGTGCCCGGCCAGTCGATGATCCTCGGCGTCGGCAGCGTGCGCGAGCTGCTCCGCCCCGATGCGCGCGGCCAGCCGGCGCTGCGGCGCGAAATCGCGCTGGTGTTGTCGCTCGACCACCGGGTGCTCGACGGGGTCGCTGGCGCCGCGCTGCTGAATGCGGTCGTCGATGGGCTGGCCCATCCGACTCGCTTGTTGTTCGACTAGCTTTGGCACTGGAGCCCACGATGGACTTTCGACTCTCGGATGAACAGCGGCAGATGATCGAGGCGGCGCGCAAGGTCGGCGACCACTTCGGCCTCGAGTACTGGCGCAAGCAGGACGCCGCCAAGGCGTTCCCCAAGGAGTTCTGGCGCGCCGTCTGCGACGCCGGCCTGTGTGGCGCCGCGCTGCCCACCGAGGTCGGCGGGACTGGCCTGGGCATGTTCGAGCTGGCGCTGGTGGTGGAGACGCTGGCGTCCTGCGGCGGCGGCGCGACCGTCGGGCAGCTCTTCATGATCAATCCGATCTTTGGCGGCGTCGCGTTGTCGCGCTTCGGCACGCCCGCGATGAAGGCCGAGCTGCTGCCGAAGATCGTCTCGGGCGAGATCAACTGCTGCATGGCGCTGACCGAGCCTGACGCCGGCACCAACACGCTGGAGCTGCGAACCTATGCCGAGGCCGACGGCGACGGCTGGCGCCTGAACGGCCGAAAGATCTGGATCACCGGCGTGCCCGACGCGGCGAAGATGCTGGTGGTGGCGCGCACCAAGAATCTCGCCGAGTGCAAATCGCGCAGCGACGGCCTGTCGATGTTCATGGTCGACGTCGAGCGCAAGGGCCTGACGCACACCGCGATCGACAAGGTCGGCACGCGCACGCTGGCGTCGAGCAGCGTCTTCTTCGACGACGTGCGCATCGCGCCGGGCGAGCTCGTCGGCACCTTGCATCGCGGCTGGCACGAACTGCTCGATGTGCTTAACACCGAGCGCATCGTCACCACCGCAGCGCTGGCCGGCACCGGCGAACTGGCGATCAAGCTGGCGGTGAAGTACGGCAACGAGCGCAAGGTCTTCGGCGACAAGCCGGTCTCGAGCTACCAGGGGCTGCAGTTCCCGCTGGCGCAATGCCATGTCGAAGTCGAGGCGGCGCGCCTGCTCAACCACAAGGCGGCGGTCAACTGCGACATGGGACTGCCCTACGGCAGCGAGGCCAACGGCGCCAAGTTGCTGGCCGCGCAAGCCGTGGCCCGCGCCACCGAACGTGCCATGCAGACCATGGGCGGCATGGGCTACGCCACCGAATTTCACGTCGAGCGGCTGTGGCGCGATGCGCGGCTGTTCCGCTTCGCACCGGTGTCCGAAGAGATGATCCTCAACTACGTCGCCAACCACGACCTGGGCATGCCGCGCTCGTACTGAGCGCGCCAGTCCCCGAGGAGATCTGCATGGTCAACTTGAGTGCCGCCATCCTGCGCTGGGCGCGCGCCGAGCCCGCGCGACCGGCGCTGCTGTACCGCGACCAGCGTCAGGGCTACGGCGAGCTTGCGGCACGTCTTGCCGCCACGGCAGGCAGCCTGCGTACGCGCGGCATCGGCGAAGGCGACATCGTCGCGCTGCTGATGAAGAACAGCGCCGCCTTCATCGAGCTGGCGCTGGCTGTGAGCCACCTGGGCGCGGTGCTGCTGCCCATCAACTACCGGTTGGGCGCCGACGAGGTGGACTACATCGTCGGCCACGCGGGGGTGAAGCTGCTGCTGGTGGACGAGGAACTGCGCCCGCTGGCGGGCGGCTTCGGCAACGTGGTGGTGGTCGACGAAGCGGCGCAATCCGACAGCCGCCGCCTCGGGCCCGTGGCCGAGCCGGTGTGGGCGCCGCAGGTGCGGCGGCCCGAGGATCTGTTCCGGCTGATGTACACCTCGGGCACCACCGACCGCCCCAAGGGCGTGATCCATTCCTACGCCAACTACCACTGGAAGTGCCTGGACCACATCGCCGTGCTCGGCCTGCATGGCGGCGAAAGGCTGCTCGTGGTCGGGCCGCTGTACCACGTCGGCGCGTTCGATCTGCCGGGCCTGGCGGTTCTGCAGATGGGCGGCATGCTCGCGGTGCAGCGCGAGTTCGAACCCGAGGAGACCTTGGCGCTGATCGCACGCGAGCGCCTGACTGCCGGCTGGATGGCGCCGGTGATGCTGAACCGACTGCTGGCGCTGCCGGATCGCCAGCGCTTCGACGTGAGCAGCTTCCGTTGGCAGATCGGCGGCGGCGAGCGCACGCCCGAGGAACGCATCCGCGAGTTCGGCTCGCTGTTCGGGGCCGGGCGCTACATCGACGGCTACGGTCTGACCGAGAGCTGCTCCGGCGACACGCTGATGGAGGCTGGGCGTGAGATCGAGAAGATCGGCTCGACCGGGCGCGCGCTGCCGCACGTCGAAATCCGCATCTGCGACGACGATGGCGGCGCGCTGCCGTGCGGCGAGGCCGGTGAAATCTGCCTGCGCGGCCCCAAGGTCACCGGCGGCTACTGGCGCGATTCGGAGAAGACCGCGGCCAGCTTCCACCCGGGCCACTGGTTTCGCACCGGCGACATCGGTTACCTCGATGCCGAGGGCTTTCTGTTCCTCACCGACCGCAAGAAGGACATGATCATCAGCGGCGGCGAGAACATCGCCAGCAGCGAGGTCGAACGCGTGCTGTACCAGCTGCCGCAGGTGCTGGAAGCCGCGGCGGTGGGCCTGCCCGACGAACGCTGGGGCGAGCGCGTGGTCGCGGTGGTGGTCCTGCGGCCCGGCACTAGCCTCACGCTCGACGAGCTCCAGACCTTTTGCCGCGGCAAGCTCGGCGGCTTCAAGCTGCCGAAGGAACTGGTGCTGCGTGACTCGCTGCCGCGTCTACCATCGGGAAAGGTGCTTAAGCGCATGCTGCGTGCAGAACTCACATCGACAGGGAGTGCGACATGGAGTTGGATTTCTCAGATCAGGTTGCCGTAGTGACGGGCGGCGCCAGCGGCATCGGCGAGGCCTGCGCAGCTTTGCTCGCAGGCACCGGTGCGCGGGTAATCGTGGCCGATCGCAACGAAGCTGCGGCGCAGGCAGTGGCCGAGGCAATCGGCGGCATCGCGCTGGTGCTCGACGTCGGCGAAGAACAATCGGTCGAGGCGCTGGTCGCTGCCGTGCAGGCGCGCTGCGGCGTGCCGAACGTGCTGGTCAACAGTGCCGGCGTACTGCAACGCACGCTGCCGCCCGAGGAACTTAGCTTGCGCGAATGGGACTTCGTCGCCCGCATCGACCTGCGCGGCACCTACCTGTGCTGCGCGCGCTTCGGCGCCGCGATGGCGCAGCGCGGCAGCGGCGCGATCGTCAACATCGCGTCGGTGGCCGGCATGGGGTCGGGGCCCCTGCACTCGTACGGCCCGGCCAAGGCCGGCGTCATCAACCTGACCGAATGCCTGGCGGCGGAGTGGGGCCCCAAGGGCGTACGCGTCAACGCCGTGTCGCCCGGCTTCACGCACACGCCGGCGCTCGAGAAGGGCATCACGACGCGCACGCTGGAGACCGGCGCGATGACCACGCACGCGGCGCTCGGCCGTTTGATTGAGCCGCGCGAGATCGCGAACGCGGTGGCCTTCTTGGCATCGGACCGGGCGTCGGCGATCACCGGCATCAACCTGCCCGTCGACGCCGGGTACCTCGTGGCGACGCCGTGGGCGAGCTACGGCGGCCTGCGCCGCTGATTGTCGTTCGACACAGCATGTCGCTCATTGACGAACTGTCTAACGTTCGTTAGCCTTCGCGAGCCGAAAAGGCGAATTCTTAAAGCCCTCACAGGAGCAGTCCATGCGCATCGGCAGTGTCGAATTCGAGCAGCAAGGCCGTGTCGCGATCGTCACCTTGGACGAGCCGACCAAGCTCAACGCCATTTCCATGGGCATCCGCGAAGGCGTAATCGAAAGCCTGGCAAGAATCCAGGCCGACGACGAGATCCGCGTGGGCATCCTCACCGGGCGAGGCGACAAGGCCTTCTGTGCCGGCGCGGACATCAGCACCTTCCCGGCCACGCCCGAGCAGGCGCGCAGCTTCATTGCCGACGTGCTGCCGGTGCTGGAGGCACCCGAACGCTGCCGCAAGCCGCTGATCGCGGCTGTCAACGGAGTGGCGTTCGGCGGCGGCTTCGAGCTCGCGATTGCCTGCGACTTCATCCTCGCCTCGGAGCGGGCCCGCTTCGGCGTGCCCGAGATTCAGCTCGGCTTGCTGCCGGGCTTTGCGCTGCTGAGGCTGCACGACATCGTCGGCCGCCCCAAGGCCAAGGAACTGAGCATGCTGGGCGACCCGATCGACGCCGCCGAGGCCGTGCGCTTGGGCATCGCCTTGCGCACCGTCGCACACGACAAGCTGCTCGACGAGGCGATGGCCTTTGCCCACAAGCTCGCCGGCAAACCGCACATGGCGGTGCAGATGGCGAAGTCCTTCTTCAACCGCGGGCTGGGCGGCGACGACATGCGCTACGCGGTCGATGCCTTCCCCTTCCTGTTCCAGACCGACGACGTGAAGGAGGGCGTGGCGGCCTTCCGCGCCAAGCGCAAGCCCGAGTTCAAGTGATGGCCCGTCCGATCCTGCACAACGCCTTCTGCGATTCGCTGGGCATCGAGTACCCGATCTTCCTCGCCGGCATGGGTGTAGGCGGGCGCGCCACGCCGCCGAAGCTGGTGGCGGCTGTGTCGCAGGCGGGCGGCTGTGGTGTGCTGGGTTGCTCGGGGCTGTCGCCGGAGGAAACACGGCGTCGCATCCGCGAGGTGCGTTCGCTCACTGACCGTCCCTTCGGCGTCGACCTGCTGCTGCCGGCGCGCATCGCCGACGCACCCGACACCCGATCGGGCGTGCGAGACGAGATCCGGCGCCGCTACCCGGAGCATGCCGCCTTCGTGCAGACGCTGCTCCAGCGCTACCAGCTGCCTGCGGTGCAGCCCGCCGACGAAACGGTGGTCAACATCGAGTACGCAAAGTCGGTACTCGACGTCGTGTTCGACGAACGCGTGCCGATCTTCGCCGCAGGGTTGGGCGATCCCGATTTCCTGCTGCCGCGCGCGCGGGCCCAGGGCATGAAGCTGATCGGCCTGTCGGGCTCGGTGCGCAACGCGGTGCGCCAGCGCAAGTCGGGCGTCGACGCGATCGTCGCGCAAGGCACCGAGGCCGGCGGCCATACCGGAACCGTGGCTTCGCTGCCCTTGATTCCGCAGGTCGTCGATGCCGTGAACCCGACGCCGGTGATCGCTGCCGGCGGAATAGGCGACGGCCGCGGCATCGTCGCCGCACTGGTGCTGGGCGCGCAGGCCGCCTGGCTGGGCACCGCCTTCCTGGTGGCCGACGAGTGCGAGCTATTTGACAGTTGCAAGGACCAGATCGTGGCCGCAGATTCCGAGGCCTTCCGCGTCAGCAAGGTCTGGACCGGCAAGACGGTGCGTGCCTTCCACGGTGAAATCTCTCAGGCCTGGGCAGAGTCCGGACTGCCGACTTTGGAGACGCCGTACCAGCGCATCCTGATGGAGGACTTCCTGGCCGCGGCGCTGGCTGCCGGCCGTCACGACCTTTTCTACAACATCGCCGGACAGGCGGGTGGCCTGCTCAAGGCGCGGCGCCCGGCGCGCGACATCATGACCGACCTGGTCGACGGTGCCATCCAGGAGATCCGGCGGCTGCAGCGCGACGTGAGCATCAGTCTGGCCTAGCACGAGACCAAGCATGGGAACCAAAGCCATCATCAGCGGCGTGCACGACACGCAGGTCGGCGCGCTGCCCGACAGCACCTGCATGTCGCTGCACGCCGAAGCCGCACTGGGCGCGCTGGCCGACGCAGGGCTTGCGGTGTCGGACATCGACGGCCTGCTTACCGCGTACTCGTTCGCGTCGCCGCAACTGATGCTGGGCGGGGTGCTGGGCGAGTACATCGGGCTGCGCCCCAAGGTCAACGCCTCGATCGCCATGGGCGGCATGACCGGTGGTCTGCTGGTGCGTCATGCCGAGTCGCTGGTGCGTTCGGGGCGCTGCCGCCATGTGCTGTGCGTCACCGGCGACAACCGCCTGACCGGCATGGGCGACAAGGTACAGGCCGCGCTGGCCGACGTCGGCCACCCGCAGTACGAGCAGCCCTACGGGATGAGCGTGCCAGCCGCCTTCGCGATGGCCGCCCAGGTCTACTTCCACGAAGGCTGGCTCAACGGCGACCACCTCGCGGCCGTGGCGGTGAACCAGCGCGCCAACGCCGCGCTGCACCCGCAGTCGCACATGAAGAAGCCGATCACGATGGACGACGTGCGCAAGTCCAAGGTGATCGCCTCGCCCTTGCGCATGCTCGATTGCTGCCTCGTGTCCGACGGCGGCGCCGCGGTGGTGGTGAGCGCCGGCGAGACCGCACGCGACGGCCGCCGGCGGGCGGTGGAGTTGCTGGGCATCGGCGAAGGCCACACGCACGAGCACATCTTCGCGGCGCCGTCGCTGGTCGACTTCGGCTGCAAGGAGTCGGCCGCCGACGCGCTGGCCCAGGCCGGGCTCGAGCACCGGGACGTCGACTGCGCACACATCTACGACTGCTTCACCAGCACCTTGCTCATCACGCTGGAGTCGATGGGCTTCTACGGCCGCGGCGAGGCCGGCCCGGCGGCGCTGGCCGGCGAGTTCGCGATCGGTGGACGCTTTCCCGTCAACACCAACGGCGGCCTGCTGTCGTACGGCTCGTCGGGTGCGGCCGGCGGCATGTTCCATGTCGTCGAGGCGGTGCGCCAGTTGCGCGGGGAATGCGGGCCGCGCCAGGTCGAGGACGCCGAAGTGGCGCTGGCCCACACGCTGGGCGGCATCTTTTCCGGCCATTGCTCGATCATCATGGGGAGGGCCTGACCATGGCCGAAGTGCAAACCAAGCCGATGCCGGTGCCGGACAGCATCAGCCGGCCCTATTGGGAGGGTGCGAACCAGGGCGAGTTCCGCTTCCAGCGCTGCCGCGCTTGCGGCAAGCCGCAGTTCTACTCGCGGTTCGCCTGCGTGCATTGCCACAGCACCGACCTGCAATGGCAGGTGGCCGAAGGCCTCGGGCGCGTGGCCAGCTTCTCGGTGATCCACCGCGCGCCGATCGCGGCGTTCATGGCCGACACGCCCTATGTGCTGGCGCTGGTGGACCTGGACGAGGGCTTGCGCTTCATGTGCAACGTGCTGAACTGCGACCCGGCAACGGTGAAGGTCGGCATGCGCGTGCGTGTGTGCTACGAGACCCGCCCCGGCAGCGAACAGAAGGTTCCGCAAGTGGAGCCCGCAACATCATGAGTGACCTTGTCATCTTCAACTACGACCACTACGAGCCGGGCAAGAACTACGGCACGCGCGATTTCAGCGTCGACGAGGCGACCATCGCCAAGTGGCGCAGCGTGTACCCGAACGACGACGACCCCGGCGTGATGCCTGGCGGCATGCTGGCGATGATCGTCATCGACGCCGTGCTGACGCTGAACTCGCCGCGTCCGCCCGGCGGCGTGCATGGCGGGCAGACTTTCGACATCCTGCGCATGCCGCGCATCGGCGAGACCTTGCGCACCGAAGTGTGGTGCCTGGACAAGCAAGTCAAGAAAGACCGCAAGTGGGTGCGCGTGCGCACCGAGACGCGCGCCGTGGGCTCGGGCGAGTTGCTGTTCAGCGGCATCATGACCACGCTGGTCGCGCAGTAAGGGGCCACCATGGACAAGCAGCTGAAGGCATCGACCAAGCACGTCGACTTCGACACCATCATGGCCTACGCGGCGGTGACGAACGACTACAACCCGATTCACGTCGACAAGGAGTTCGCCGCCAGGAGCCCGATGGGCGGGATCATCGCGCACGGCACGATGTCGGTGGCGCTGATCTGGCAGGCGCTGAAGAACACGCTGGGCGTCGACGCGCTGAACCGCGTGCACCTGGAGATCCGCTTCGTGCAGCCGGTGCGCATCGACGACGACGTGACCGGCGGCGGCGAACTGCGCGAGGGCAGCCAGCCGCCGGTTTACGACGTCTGGGTGCGCAACGGCAAGGGCCTGGACGTCATCAAGGGCGCGGCCACCATCAAGCCTGCCAAGGCAAACCCATGAGCCTGAAGGGAAAGGCCTACATCGCGGGGGCCTACGAGCACCCGATCCGTCGCGCCGACGACAAGTCGGTGGCGCAACTGCATGCCGAGGTCGCGCGCGGTGCACTCGCCGACGCCGGCCTGACGATGCGTGATGTCGACGGCTACTTCTGCGCCGGCGACGCGCCCGGCCTGGGTGCGTTGAGCATGGTCGACTACATGGGCATGACGCTCCGGCACGTCGACACCACCGAGACCGGTGGCTCCTCGTACGTGGTGCACGTCGCGCATGCCGCGGCGGCCATCGCCGCCGGCCGCTGCAACGTGGCACTGATCACGCTGGCCGGGCGGCCCAAGGCCGAGGGCATGGCCACCGGTACCGCGCCGCGCAACTACGGCCCTGCGCCCGACGTGTCGTTCGAGCTGCCCTACGCGCCGACCACCGTCAACATGTATGCCATGGCCGCCATGCGCCACATGCACGAGCACGGCACCACCAGCGAACAGCTGGCCTGGATCCGCGTGGCCGCGTCGCACCACGCCCAGCACAACCCGCACGCGATGGTGCGCGACGTGGTGACGGTGCAGGACGTGGTCGGCTCGCCGATGATCGCCGACCCGCTGCACCGGCTCGACTGCTGCGTCATCAGCGACGGCGGCGGCGCGCTCGTCGTGGTCCGGCCGGAGATCGCACGTCAGCTCGAGCGTCCGCTGGTCAAGGTCATTGGCACGGGCGAGTTCATGCGCGCGCAGATCGGCGGCAAGGTGGACCTGCTGACGACCGGCGCGGCCTGGACCGGCGCGGCGGCATTCGCCGAGGCCGGCGTGAAGCCCGCCGACATCCAGTACGCGTCGATCTACGACAGCTTCACGATCACCGTGCTGCTGACGCTGGAGGACCTGGGCTTCTGCAAGAAGGGCGAGGGCGGCCGGTTCGTGTCCGACGGCAACCTGATCTCCGGCGCCGGCAAGCTGCCCTTCAACACCGACGGCGGCGGCCTGTGCAACAACCACCCGGGAAATCGCGGCGGCATGACCAAGGTCATTGAAGCGGTGCGCCAGTTGCGCGGCGAGGCGCATCCGTTGGTGCAGGTGCCCGGCTGCCGGCTCGCGCTGGCGCACGGCACCGGAGGCTCGCTCGGCACGCGCCACGGCAGCGGCACACTGATCATGGAGCGGGAGTGAACATGCTGGTCAAGGAACGCAAGCTGGTCGCTCCCACGGTCTACCCGGAGACGAGGACGTTCTGGGACGCCGCCCGCGAAGGCCGCCTGCTGGTCAAGCAGTGCGACGACTGCGGCGAGCACCACCACTATCCGCGCGCGGCCTGCCCGTTTTGCGGCAGCGAGCGCACGCAGTGGCGGCAGGCGAGCGGGCAGGGCACGATCTACAGCTTTAGCGTCATGCGGCGCGCCGAGGTGCCGTACATCATCGCCTACGTGACACTCGCCGAAGGCCCGACGATGATGAGCAACATCGTCGACGCCGATGCCGACGCGGTGCGCATCGGGCAGCCGGTGACGCTGAAGTTCAGCCCGAGCGAGGATGGGCCACCTTTGCCGGTATTCACACCGGCCTGAGCCGGCGCAGCCGCGTTCAGGACGGATCAGCCGCGGCGCGCTGCCGCAGTGCCCCGTGCATGAATTGCGCGATGCGTTCGATGGCCTGCTGGCCTTCGTCGAGCATGCGTGCATACCAGTGCCAGACGTGAACCATGCGCGGCCAGACTTCCAGCGTGGTGTGCACGCCGGCCTCGCTGGCAGCGATGGCCAGTTGCCGCGCGTCGTCGACCAGGGCCTCGCCGCCGGCCACCTGCACCAGCAGTGGCGGCAGGCCGCGCAGATCGGCGAACAGTGGTGACAGACGCGGGTCGCGCAGGCTGCGCCTGCCCCGGTACGCTTTGGCCATGGCTCGCAATACGGCGTGGTCGATCAGCGGGTCGTGGCTGGGCCGCTGCGGATCGCACGAGGGCAGGCTGCAGCTGAGGTCGGTCCAGGGCGAGATGCACACGCCGGCGGCCGGCAGCGGCAGGCCGGCGTCGCGCAGGGCCACCAGCGTGGTCAGCACGAGCCCGCCGCCGGCCGAGTCGCCGGCCAGCACGATGCGGCCGGGCTGCGCGCCCTGCGACTCGACAAGCCAGCGGTAGGCAGCGACTGCGTCATCCAGCGCTGCAGGGAAGGGGTGTTCGGGTGCCAGTCGGTAGTCGAGCGTGAACGCCCGGGTACCAGCGGCCACAGCAATGTCGGCCGCCAGGTGGCGGTGCGAACGCGGCGAGCCGATGACGTAGCCGCCGCCATGCATATACAGCACCACGGCGTCTCCGGTGCCTGCAGGCAACAGCCATTCACCGCGCACAGGGCCGGCGTCGACCACTTGCAGCGTGACCTCGTCCATCAAAGGGAAGGCGATCTGGGCGCGCTCATACTGCGCGCGCAACTCGGCGAGGGTGAGCGAGGTCTGCGGCGGCAGCCGCCGCAGCCGCTCGAGCAGCTTCTCGATCGTGCGTTCGGACACGGCAACTGCCGACGGCAGGATCAGGCCAGCCAGCGCTTGCGGCGCCGGTAGTGCTTGATCTCCTTGAAATCGCGCCCCTCGGCGCCGCCGAGGTAGGCTTCGCGGATGTCCGGGTTGTTCTTCATGACCTCGGCCTTCTCGTGCATGACGACGCGGCCGTTCTCGATCAGGTAGCCATGCGACACCACGTCCAGCGCGGCGATGGCGTTCTGCTCGACCAGCAGGATCGACATGCCTTCATCGCGGTTGATGCGCCGGATGATCTCGAAGATCTCTGCCACGATCACCGGCGCCAGGCCCAGGCTCGGCTCGTCGAGCATGAGCAGCTTGGGCTGCGTCATCAGCGCGCGTGCAATGGCCAGCATTTGCTGTTCGCCGCCGGACAGGTAGCCCGACTTGGCGGTGCGGCGCTGGTGCAGGCGGGGGAAGTAGGAGTACACCCGGTCGCGGTTGCGCTCCATGTCGGCCTTGCCGCCATGCACGGCAGAAGCCGCAATGAGGTTCTCGTCGGGTGTCAGGTGCTCGAAGACACGACGGCCTTCGAGCACCTGGGCGATGCCCAGCTTGACCCGGTCCTGCGGCGCCAGCTTGGCGATGTCCTCGCCCATGAACTTCACGTCGCCCCGCGTGATCTCGCCACGCTCGGACTTGAGCAGCCCGCTCACCGCCTTCAGCGTGGTGCTCTTGCCGGCGCCGTTGGCGCCCAACAGGGCGACCATGCCGCCCTGTGGCACCTCGATGGAAACGCCCTTGATGGCCAGGAAGACGTGGTCGTAGATGACCTCGATGTTGTTCAGGGTGAGAGCGTTCACGGTCAATTTTTTCCAGCTTTGGCGAACTCGGCAGAGTGTTGCTTCACCGTGCTCCAGACCAGATCCGTGTAGTCGGCGAACCAGTCGGTTTGAGGAACCCACTTGCTGCCGTCCCACATGTCGATGCGGGTCTTGCCGCCGCCTCCGTGGTCCTTCGCGGTGATCGTCAGCGGGGGAAACAGGCCATTGGCGTCGTAATTGCGCAGGCTTTCCAGACCCTTGCGCACCTTGTCGGCGGTCAACGGGCCGGGGTCGTTTTTCAGGCCGAGTTCCACGCCCTGGAACACGGTGGACCAGATCGCCAGGGACAGGTTGTAGTAGGTGTCGTTCAAGAACTTGCGGTCACCGTTGCCCTTGCCCTTGTCGTACAACTCCTTCGTGATCTCTCGCAGCAGCGGAGTGTCGGTGCCGCCGCCTACCACTACTGAGGAGCGCTTCGCGCCCTTGGCCGCCTCGGCGCCGATATTGGTGATGTCGGCTTCGTTGAGCCAGTTGACGGTGATGAACTTCTCGTTCGGGATGCCGCTGCGCTTCATCTCCTTCAGGGCGACGACATTCATGGGCCCGATGCCCCAGTGCACGATCCAGTCCGGCTGGTAGCGTCGAATCTGGCTCATCGCGGAACTGACATCGTTGCCCGGCAACGGGTAGGGGAACATCTGCAGTTCGAAGCCCTCGCGCTTCTGCAACTCCTGCAGGATCGGGATCGGCTCGTGTCCGAACGGGTAGTCGGCGTAGAGGAACGCGACCTTCGTGCTCTTGATGTTCGCGCCGGCCTGCCGCTTGATGTAGCTGATCATGTTCGCGGCCTGGCCCCAGTAGGTCGGACCGAGCGGGAACACCGACTTGAAGACCTCACCGTCGACAGCGTCGGCACGACCATGTATCGCCTGGAGCTGGATATTGCCGTCCTGCATCACGCGGGGCAGCAACGCGCGCGCGACCGGAGTCGAGAAGAAGTCGAACACCACTACGCCGTCTCGCTTCAGGCGCTCGTAGCATTCCACGCCGCGCTGCGGCTCGTTGCCGTGATCGTTGAGCAGCAGTTCGATCGGCCGGCCACCGATGCCGCCTTTCGCGTTGATCAGCGAGGCCAAGTCGCGCGAGGCCTGCGCGATCTGAGGCGAGATGAAGCCGTAGGCCTTGGTCAGGTCGTAACACTGCCCGAACTTGATCGGGTCGGCCGCCCAGGCGGCTTGCCCCGCGGTCAAGAACGTCAGGGCGGCAAGCGCCGCTCTCCACGATTTGTACATGTCTTGTCTCCTCGCGCCGAACGGGCGGCTTACTTGTTGGCTTTGGCGAAGTCTGCAGAATTGGCCTTGACGAGCGTGTTGACCAGGCCCGTGTAGTCGGCGAACCAGTCGGTCTGCGCCACCCACTTGCTGCCGTCCCACATGTCTATGCGGGTCTTGCCGCCACCGCCGTGGTCCTTGGGCGTGATGGTGATCGGGGCCATGAAGCCCTTGGCATCGAAGTTCTTGATGCCATACATGCCCTGCCGGATCTTCTCCGGCGTCAACGGCCAGCCCTGTGTCTTGATGGCGATGCGCACGCCTTCGAAGACAGACGAGTACACAGCCAGACCCGTGTTGTAGTAGGAGTCGGCGACGAGTTTGCGATCGCCATTGCCCTTGCCCTTGTCATAGAGCTCGCGCAGGATGTCTTTCACCAACGGATGCTCGGCGCCGCCGACGACGACCGTCGAGCGTTTGAGTCCCTTTGCGGCGGCGGCACCAAAGTTGTTGATGTCGACCTCGTTGATCCAGTTCACCGTCACCATTTTCTCGATCGGGATGCCGTTGCGCTGCATCTCGCGGAAGGTGATGGGATTCAGCGGTGAGAAGGACCACAGGACCACCCAGTCGGGCTGGAAGCGCCGCATCTGCGTGAACGCCGCACTCTGGTCATTGCCCGGCACAGGGATTGGAAAAGGCTGGTACTCGAAGCTCTCGAGCCGCTTCAGAGCCTCAAACACCGGCGTTGGCTCGCGGCCGAAGGGCGTGTCGAGGTACATGAAGGCTACCTTCTTGCCCTTGAGGCTGCCCCCACTCTGCTTCTTGAAATAGCTGATGATGTTTGCCGCCTGCCCCCAATAGGTGGGAGCCAAGGGAAACACCTGCTTGAAGACTTCACCGTCGACGGCGTCACCCCGGCCCACCAGGGGCTGCACCAGGATGTTGCCGTCCTGCATGATGCGCGGGAGTACGGCGCGGGAAACCGGCGACGAGAAGGTGTCGAAAATCATTGTGCCTTCACGCTTCAGACGCTCGTAGCAGTCGATGCCCCGTTGCGGTTCGTTGCCATGGTCCTGAACCGCGACTTCGATCGGGTGACCTTCGAGGCCACCGCGAGTGTTGAGCAGGTCGGCGTAGTCCTTGACGGCTTGCGCCACTTGTGGCACAGCAGCGACATAAATCTTCGTCAGGTCGTAGCACAAACCGAACTTGACCGGTTCTGCGGCCAGCGTAGCCTGGGTTGAGATCAGCAAGGCGGTTGCCGTCAGTACTCTCTTCAGACTGGATCGCATGTGGGTTTCTCCTGTTCGGTTTGTGCTCCCCACCGGCCGCTGCCCAGTGGGGAGGAGAGGGCGGTCACTGCCCCGTGGATTTGGCGAATTCCGCCGAGTGCTGCTTCACCGTGTTCCAGACCAGATCGTTGTAGTCGGCGATCCAGTCCCCCTGCGGGATCCACTTCGAGCCGTCCCACAATTCGATCCGTGTCTTACCGCCGCCGCCATGGTCCTTGGCGGTGACCGTGAGAGCCGGCAACAGGCCGCTGGCGTCAAAGCCGCGCACGCTTTCCAGCCCCTTGCGCATCTTCTCCGCAGTCATCGGGCCCTTGTCTGCTTTCAGCGCCAAGCGGGCGGCCTCGAAGATGGGCGCGTAGATGGACAGCCCCGTCGCGTAGTAGATGTCGTCGAGGAACTTGCGGTCGCCGTTGCCCTTGCCCTTGTCGTACAGCTCGCGAATGATGTCCTTCATGATGGGGTTGTCGACACCGCTGGCGACCGTGGTCGACCGGCGAATGCCCTTGGCGACGTCGTGATCGATGTTGTTCAGGTCTGTCTCGTTGAACCAGTTCACGGTGACCATCTTGTCCAACGATATGCCGTTGCGCTTGGCCTCCTTTGACGCGACCACGTGCATGGCCGAGAACGCCCAGTGCACGATCAGGTCGGGCTGGAAACGGCGCAGCTGCGACCAGGCAGACGACTGGTCGCTGCCCGGCAGCGGATACGGGAACAACTGGAGTTCGAAGCCTTCACGTTTCTGCAGTTCCTGCAGCACCGGAATCGGCTCTTGCCCGAACGGGTAGTCGATGTACAGGAACGCGATCTTCTTGCCCTTCAGGTTGCCGCCGGACTGCTTCTTGAAGTGGCTGACGATGTTAGCGGCCTGGCCCCAATAGGTCGGGCCGAGCGGGAAGATCCACTTGAACACTTCGCCATCCGCCGCGTCGCCACGGCCCACGAGTGCCTGGATCATGATCTTGCCGTCTTTCATCGCGCGTGGCAGCACGGCTCGCGAGACCGGTGTGGACAGCAGATCGACGGTCAGCGCCTGGTCCTTCACCTTCTCGTAGCACTCGATGCCGCGCTGCGGCTCGTTGCCATGGTCCTGGATGATGAGCTCGATCGGGTTGCCCTCGATGCCACCCTTCAGGTTGAGCAACGCGGCATAGTCACGCGCTGCCTGCGCGACTTGCGGCGAGATGAAGGTGTAGGCCTTGGTCAGGTCATAGCACAGCGCGAAGCGAAGGGTTTCGGCGTGCGCGGGTGTGGTCCCGAGAAGCACGGCGGCCGCGCCGAGCATCAGCTTGAGTTTTCGATACATGGTGGCACTCCTTCGAAGGATCGTAGATTCGGAAACGGCGGGCAGTGCGGCCCGTTTCAATTGTCCGCATTGCCGAAGCGTCGGAAGATGGATTGTTTGCACGGGCGTTTCGCAGACTTGGCTAGGGGCTCAATGCGTGGGACATGCTTGCCGAGCCTGGACTCCCTGCTGCCGTGGCGGCCGGGAGTCGACCGCGTCACTTCCCCGCTTTTGCAAATTCGCTGGAGAACTTCTTGGCGGTGGCCCAAACCAGATCGTCGTAGTCGGCGATCCAGTCGGACTGCGGCACCCACTTCACGCCGTCCCACATCTCGATGCGGGTTTTGCCGCCGCCGCCATGGTCCTTCGCCGTCACCGTCAACGGCGGAATCAATCCATTGGCGTCGTAGTTCGTGAGACTCCTCAAGCCCTTGCGCATCTTCTCGGCGGTCAATGGCGCCTTATCGTTCCTGATCGCCAGGCGGGCGGCTTCGAACACCGGGGCGTACATCGACAACCCGGTGTTGTAGTAGATGTCGGAGAGGAACTTGCGGTCGCCGTTGCCCTTGCCTTTGTCGTACAAGTTGCTGATGATGTCCTTGATCAACGGGTGGTCGGTGCCGCTCTTCACGACCGCTGATCGACGGATTCCCTTGGCTGCATCAGGCCCGATGTTGTTGATATCGACCTCGTTGAGCCAGTTGAACGAGATGATCCTGTCGACAGGGATGCCGTTGCGCTTGGCTTCCTTGGCGGCCACCACGTGCATGCCGCCGAAGGCCCAGTGCATGATCATGTCGGGCTGGAAGCGGCGCATCTGTGACCATGCCCCCGATTGGTCGTTGCCTGGCAGCGGGTACGGGAACAACTGAAGCTCGAAGCCCTCCTGCTTCTGCAACTCCTGCATCACCGGGACCGGTTCCTGCCCTGATGGGAAGTCGAGGTACAGGTACGCGATTTTCTTGCCCTTCAGGTTGCCGCCGGACTGCTTCTTGAAGTAGCTGACCATGTTGGCGGCCTGGCCCCAGTAGGTGGGCCCAAGCGGAAAAATCCAGTCGTAGACCTCGCCGTCGATGGCGTCGCTGCGGCCTGCGAGGCCCTGGATCATGACTCTGCCATCCTTCATCGCGCGCGGCAGTACGCCGCGCGCCACCGGCGTGGAGATGAAGTCGACGGTGATGGCCTTGTCCTTCACGCGCTCATAACACTCGATACCGCGTTGGGGCTCGTTGCCGGTGTCCTGGACGATGATCTCGATCGGGTGGCCTTCGATGCCGCCCTTCAGGTTCAACAAGTCGGCGTAGTCGCGTGTGGCCTGGGAGAACTGCGGCGTGGCCAGGGAATAGGCTTTCGTCAGGTCGTAGCACAGCGCGAAACGGATTGGGTCGGCGGCGAACGCCGACGGCATGCTCAGCGCCAGCGCTGCGGCGCCCAGCAGCGTTTCAAGCTTGCGGTACATGAAAACTCTCCTCGAATTGGGTCGAAGTGAAAGGGGCAGGGCAGGCTCGGCGGGCTACTTCCTCGCATAGCCGAACGGCCAGAAAATGAGGTAGTTGCGCAGGTTCGTGTAGATCTTGGCCAGACCCAGAGGCTCGAACAGCAGAAACCCGATGATCAGAATCCCGTACAGGAAGCTCGGGATGTGGGCCAGCAACTCGATGCCGATCTTCAAGTCCATCGCCTGGGCGCCTGCGAAGATCAGGTTGGCCACGATGCCGGGCAGCAGCAAGATGAACGCGACGCCGAAGTAACAGCCGATCACGCTGCCCAGGCCGCCCACGATCACCATGGCCAGCACCTGGATCGACACGTTCACGGCGAACTGTTCCGGCGTGACAGCGTGGTAGAAGGTGAAGATGAGAATGGCGCCGCTGATGCCACCGATGAAGGACGACATCGCAAACGCCACCAGCTTGTAATAGAAGCTGTTGACGCCGATGACCGCGGCAGCGAAGTCCTTCTCGCGCACGGCCACCAAGGCCCTTCCAAGACCGGTGCGGCGCAGGTTGAGCATGAAGATGGTGACGAGCACGCACCAGACCAGCACGACGTAGTACAGCCCGGCGTCGGACGTGACCTCCATGCCCAACAGGCGCAGCGGCGGTGCCTGGATCGTGGCCTGCGTGCCGCCGCTGACGGCTGGCACCTTGTTGATCACCCAGTCCATCACGAACTGCAGGGCCAGGGTGCTGAGCGCCAGGTACAGGCCGCGAACGCGCAGCGCCGTGATCGCGAAGGCGCAGCCGATGAGCGTGGCGACCGAGCCCGCGAGCACGATGGCGATCTCGAACGGAATGCCGTTGCGCGTGGCATGGACTGCGGTGTACGCGCCGATGCCCATGATGGCGGCGTAGCCGAAATGGAACTGCCCGGCCCAGCCGAGGATGAGATTGAGTCCCAGCGCCGCAGCCGTCCAGATGAGCCACGGCAATACGTAGCTCTTCATGTACAGCGAACTCAGCAGCATCGGCGCCGCCAGGGCCAGTGCCAGCAGGACGGCGAGTTGCCAGCGATCGAAGGGGATGGGGAACAGCTGCCGGTCACCACGATAGGTGGTGTGGTGGATGCCTGCCTGACGGTAGAACATGGCTTCAGATCCTCTGAATGTCTTCGCGGCCGAACAGGCCATGCGGGCGGATCAGGATGGTCAGCACCAGCGTCGCGGCGACCACGAGTTCGCGGCTGCCGCCGCCGACCAGACGGTCGAGGTAGCCTGAGGCCACGCCCTGGAACATGCCCAGCAGCAGGCCGGCGACGATGGCGCCGCCGATGCTGTCCAGGCCACCGAGCACGGCCACGGCGATGCCCATCAGCAGCAGTTGCGAAAGCGACTGGTCCACCCCCTGGATGGATCCCCACAACGCACCGGCCAGGGTTGCCACAGCCGCCGACATCGCCCAGGACAGCGCGACGCCGCGTTCGACCGAGATGCCGACCGACCATGACGCCGTGTAGTCGTCGGAAATCGCCCGCAGCACGATGCCCATGCGGGTGCGGAAGAACAACACGAAGAAGCCGAACAGCAGCAGCGCTACGACGCCGCCGGCCACGTAGCTGCGGTTGATCAGCACGTCGCCCAGGAAGAGCGGGTCCGAGGAGATCGGCAAGGGCAGCACCCGGTTGGTACCGCCCCAGACGACGAGCGCTGCTGCCCGCACGAAAATATCGAGCGCCAGCGTCATCATCAGGATCATCACCAGCGGCCGGCCTGCAAGCCGGCGCAGCGCCACGCGCTCGATGCCCATGCCGATCAGGAACATCAGCACCATCGCGACCGGCAAGGCCACCCACATCGGCGCCTTCAACGCCTCGAAGACGGCCAGCGCGACGAAGGCGCCAAGCATGGCCAGCGCCCCCTGGGCCAGGTTGGGCACCGAAGACGACTTGTAGATGAGCACGATGCCCAGTGCGACCAGCGAGTACATCAGGCCCGACAGGGCACCGTTGATGGCCAGTTCGAGGAACAGCGACAAGTCCATGGTCAGATATTCCTCAGCACCAGGTTGCGTTCGATCACGCCGGTGTCACCGGTGTCGTAGGTGATCTGCGCCTTCATGACGATCGATT
>WBZO01003088.1_pt1 | contig 20184 bp, 13 predicted proteins | sample 5204261 | NCBI WGS metagenome assembly WBZO01 (sample SAMN12412400, study PRJNA552823) | activated sludge metagenome | isolation source: activated sludge from anammox sidestream of wastewater treatment plant... | place: USA: North Carolina | collected 2017-09
GATATTCACGGACTGTGTATCCCGATGGCACTATCCGCGATCCATCCGTCATTGCTGCGCTGTTTGGTTTTTTCCGCAACCGCACAGAAAGCCGTATTCTGGTCAACGCCAACAAGGAGGGGCACGCTTACCGCGCCGTCAAAGCGGTAGAAGACGCGCTGCGCGTGGAGCAGACCACGCTGTTCATGCAGAAGGCAAAGACCACCGACGACATCCTTGAGGCGGCGGAATACTGCGTGAATATCCTCGAATGCGCTGAAATGGTGCCCATGTGGGACGCGCCCAGCGCGCGGATTGCTATCTGGCGCGCACAACCCGAACAGGAGCGCGACGCCCACGCCATCCGCCGCTTTGCTTACGATATGGCCAGACTCGTGCGCGAAAACTGCCTGTTCTGAAAGATCGCCCCCTGCCTCCCGGGGCAGGGCCACGACCTGGCCGGGCTATCATAGCCTCCTGTCAATGAGAGCTTCGGGGTGGATACCCCGACCGGCGCGGAAGCCGCGTCGATTGACGACAGAGGCTAATAAGTAATAGAATGAGTACACGAGCACTCCATATGTTGGAGGCTGCTTCAATCCAGTTTCTCTCTGTCTTGCGGAAGATGGTATCGCAGCAGGGGCGGGTAGCCGGCTGCGATATGCCGCAAAAAGGGGTAACCGGGCCTTCTCATCCCTGCCTCGCATCACCGGACGGCCGCGGATATCTGGCTCTGGCGCGTCCGTACGATTCCACGCCAGCATTCTGAACCATCTACCGAAAGGAGAGGAAAATACAAAATCCGCTGGTTGTTTGCCCCATACAGTCCAGCTTCATCTTTTAAGTATGTATTGAGGAGGAATATGATGCGCAAACCATTCGCCCTGCTCCTGGTGCTCATTCTGGTCGTCGTGGCTCTGCCAGCAGGCGCGCAGGAGGCCGTTGACTGTGGCACGACCGACCCGGTAACCATCAACTTCATTTCAGGGACAGTTGGCGGTGAGTATGAGGCCACAGTAGCCGTCGCTTCAGGATATGCGGATGTCTGCCCGAATGTAACTGTAAATATTCTGCAACGCCCGACCAGCACCACCGACACGCTGGCCATGTACCAGCAGTTCTTCGAAGCGCGCAGCTCCGCGGTGGATGTCTACATGCTCGACGTTTTCTACCCGGCCATGATGGCCGAGCACCTGGTTGACCTCACGCCGTATATGGACCAGGCGTTCCTTGACCAGTTCTACCCGGCGCTCATTAACGCCAGCACGGTGGACGGCCGCCTGCTCGCCCTGCAGTGGTTCGCCGGCGCGGGTATGCTGTACTACCGCACCGACCTGCTGGAGAAATATGGCTACGACGCACCGCCGGCCACCTGGGCCGAATTAGCTGAGATGGCGCAGACTATTCAGGACGGCGAACGCACGGCGGGTAACCCGGATTTCTGGGGCTTTGTGTGGCAGGGCAACGCCTACGAGGGCCTGACGTGTGATGCGCTGGAATGGCAGGCATCGAGTGGCGGCGGCGTCATCATCACCCCTGAGGGCGTGGTCCAGGTCAACAATCCAGAGACCATCGCAGCCTTCTCAGAGGCGGCAAGCTGGGTGGGCAGTGTCTCACCGGAGGCCGTGCTGACCTTCCAGGAGGAGGATGCCCGTGCGGTATGGCAGGCCGGCAACGCGGCCTTCATGCGCAACTGGGGCTACGCCTACACCCTGGGCCAGGCGGACGACAGCCCGATCAAGGACCTGTTCTCCGTCGTGCCGCTCCCCGGCGCCGAACCGGGCATGAGCGCGGCCACCCTGGGCGGCTGGCAGCTTGGCGTCAGCAAGTATTCCCGGAACATTGACGCCGCGGTTGCGTTCGTCAGGTGGATGACAAGCTACGACCAGTTGAAAGCCTACCATCTGCTCCGCGGTGAACAGCCGGTCATGCCGGCCCTCTACAGCGATCCAGAACTCCTGGCCGCGCTGCCGTATCTGGCCGACATGGGCGATATCCTGTCCTTCGCCACCCCGCGTCCCGCTGTTGCTGGCGAGCGGTACGGTGACGTGTCACAACTGTATTTCACAGCGGTGCACGCCATCCTCTCCGGCGAAGCAGATGCGGCCACCGCTCTGGCAGATCTGGAGCTGGCATTGGCCGATCTGGGCTTCGATCTGCCGTAAACTGAGAACGGCGCAGGGGCGCTCTGGGCGCCCCTGCATCCTTTGCAGCCCAGCCCCGCGACCCACTCACCCGGCGCGCAGCATCCCGACCTTCGGCGAATAAAGGTGTCGCATATGAACTCAGATTCCCCTGCCCCGATCCGGCGCGAACCCACCAATCAGGAAGCGCTCGCTTTGAAGCTCGTCAGCGGGCTGCTGATACTCATCGGAATTCTCGCGTTCGTCTACCTCGGCTATGCCATAGCGACGAACGACGATCTCAGGCAGGCTGTCCACGGCCCGGATATTCCGGGTATCGGCGTCGAAATCGTCAAAGTTGAGCCAGAAGCGGGCGCAGAACCATCCTATTTTGAGATGCAGCCCATCCCCGGGGGAGAAGCTATCGCCGCCGGCGTCCTCCAGGGAGACCGGCTGACCAGGGTTGACGATACTGATATCACGCCCGATATGAGTATTGAACAGGTGCGCGTGCTCATTGCTGAAGAAGATGTCCCCCGCGAGCGCGACGATTTCGTTATTGCGATTGAATTTCTGCGTCCTCAGGAAGATGGCGGATTCCAGTCTATTTCTCGCTCGGTTCCCAAGAACGTGGCGCCCATCTTCATCATCGCTTATCTGCAGAATTTCGGGATCGTGCTGCCGCTGCTCGTCATCGTCCTGGGCGTTTTGATTCTCCGCCTCGGCATACGGCTGTGGCGCGGCGACAGCCCGGCAGCGCGCTGGGCGACGGTCGCGCTGCTCTGGATGATTGTCGGCCTTGTCGTGATCGCCATTCGCAACTTCTGGGTGGACGGCAAAGGAGGACTGGTAACCGACCAGCCCTTCAACTTCCTCAACGGGTTAACCGGCGCCCTTCCGGTGCTGATAGCCATTATCCCGCTGGCGCTGGCGCTCCGCTGGCTGTCGGGCGCCCTCAACTGGCTCTTCCTCAGTGAGGAAACGCTTTCCTCCCGCAACACGCGCTTCGCCTGGAGCCTGCTCATTCCGACCCTGGCCGCGCTAATTCTTGTGGCGGGCCAGCCGCTGGAGCAAACCTTCATCACCAGCCTGACCGACGACACATTCAGCGCCAGCCGCCCCGTGCGCTTTGTGGGGCTGGCTAATTACACCAACCTGCTGAGCATCCAATTGACGACGGTCGATTGCCGGAAAGACAACAGCGGGCAGTGTGAGCGCACGCCCAATGGCTCCATTGTATGGGAGCGCTCCAGCATAGAAACCGAAGAAGCTGAGAGAGTGCGCCAGTTATCCAGGCAGGAGCGCCAGCAGTTTGTGCGCTTTCAGGAGGTGAGCACCATACCGATCAGCGCGGATAGAGGCGTGCGTATTCTGGGCAAGGACGCCATCTTTCTGACCGCCTTCGGTAACACGGTCTGGTTCGCCGTTATTTCCGTCACGCTGGAGCTGATCCTGGGGCTTATCATCGCCCTGGTCATCAATTCTGCCTTTCGCGGGCGCGGCCTGATGCGAACAGCTATGCTGGTCCCCTGGGCTATCCCGACAGTCGTGGCGGCGGTTCTGTGGCAGACCATCCTGCGCCCGGACCAGACTGGCATCTTCAACAAGCTGCTCATGGACCTGGGCCTGCTTGACAAGCCACAGCAGTGGCTGGCCAACACCGGCCCCTGGATGGCGTCGATCATCGCCGTCGATGTATGGAAGACGGTGCCGTTCATGGCGCTGCTGCTGCTGGCGGGGCTGCAGACCATCCCGGGCGATATTTACGAAGCCGCGGCGGTAGATGGCGCGAACAGGGTGCACCAGTTCTTCAGCGTCACCCTGCCGCTGCTGCGCCCGACCATCGCCATCGCCCTGATCTTCCGCACGCTTGATGCGCTCCGCGTGTTCGACGTTTTTCAGGTCCTGTTGGATACCACGCGCCCCTCAATGGCGACATATAACTTTGACCGCCTGGTGGCCGGGCGGCTCGCCGGTTACGCCTCCGCCGTTGGCGTATTGATCTTCATCATGATCTTCATCTTCACCGTCATTTACGTAAGGATCGTGAGGATAGAGCACACATGAACGACCGGCTGCTTTCCAGACTGCAACACGGAATCACCCGCGGGCTATTCTGGGCTTTGGTGCTCGCTATCGCCGTTTACACGATGTTCCCGTTCGCCTACGCGATCAGCATCTCCTTCCGGACCAACGCGCAGGTGCTCATCGGGGCCCGCTATCTGCCGGAGGCGCCCACCCTGGTGAACTATGAGGGGCTTCTGCGCAGCGAAGCCTTCATGCGCACCATGCTGAACTCCTCCATCGTCGCGTCGGTGACGGTCATTCTGGCGCTGGTCGTGGGATCGTTCGCGGCGTACGCGCTGGGGCGGGTGCAGTTCCGGGGACGGCTGGCGATTCTCTATCTGGTGCTGGCGATGACGATGTTCCCGCAGATCTCGATCCTCTCCGGCCTGTTCCGTATCGTGACCGATCTGGGCATCTACGGCTCGACGCTGTCGCTGATGTTCACGTATCTGATCTTCACACTACCGTTCACCGTCTGGGTGCTCACGAGCTTCTTCAAGGGGCTGCCGGCGGAGATTGAACAGGCCGCCCTGGTTGACGGCGCCACGCCGTTCCAGACCTTCCGGCTCATCCTGGTGCCGCTCACCGCCCCGGCGCTGGTCACCACCGGTTTGCTGGCCTTCATCGCCGCCTGGAATGAATACCTGTTCGCCCTCACCTTCACCCTGATCAACCCCGAGGCGCGCACGGTCCCCGTCGCCATCGCCAACTTCGCCGGACTGGGGTACGAAATACCTGTCGCGGAGCGCATGACGGCTACCGTCATCGTGACCATCCCGGTGCTTGTCCTGGTTCTGATCTTCCAGCGCCGCATTATTGAGGGCCTGACCGCCGGCGCGGTCAAAGGTTAGGATTCACAGCGCAGCCGCTTCGCGCCAGTCCGCGGAGAGGCGCAGCATAGAGGTGGCGGGGTCACCCCGCCTTTTCGTCATATACGTAGACGCGGGTGTTCAGGATAACCCAGTTATCCCACAGCCATTTGGCGTCGCTGACGCTGAGATTGACGCAGCCGTGCGACCAGTAGTAGCCGAAGTTGTCATGCCAGTACACGCCATGCAGCGCCTCGCGCCAGTTGAAATACATATGGTACGGGACCTGATCAAGCGCGTAGAAGTCGTCGCTGCCGGCGGCGCCTTCCATCGGGCCGACCTCCCAGAATAGCTCAACCTTCCACAGGCCGGGATCGGTGCGCCATCTCTCCTCATCCATATCGCCGGTGGAAACCAGCGTAGCCATCACGGGACGCGCGCCTTCATAGGCGACGAGATTCTGTTCGTAGGTGCTCACGCCGATCCAGCGCCAGCTATAAACAACGGGCGGCGTGGGGTAGACGATGCTGAGGTTGGTCTGCACAGTCCACTGGTTCGGCCCGACGAGATGCCAGTCCCACTCGCCGACCGTGACCGTAGCGTAGATGTTCATCAGATCGTAGCGGCGGAACGAGCCTGATTGCCGGCAGTCGCGCCGGCCGCCCGGCGTGAGCGACGTGCAGTGCGTGTTGATGGCCCAGGCGAAGGGCATCTCCATATGGTTGATGAGCACACCGGTGAATCGCGAAGGCTCGGCATAATGCGCGCCTTCCAGAGAAGCCCAGCGACCGGGGCGGACCTCAACCCAGTCGCCGCTTGTCTGGAGCACGTTGACATAACTGCTGCGTCCGGCAGGGAGAGTGCCCACTTCTTTGCCATCGGGCGCGTCGTAGAGGGGGACGATATCAGCCTCAAAATAAACGAAGTCCTGTCCCTCAATCACGCCGAGATCGTACGGCACCGGCGTCACGTCCGGATAGGGCTGCGCCGCCATGACCGCATCGCACTCCGGCGTCTGCAGGGTCGCGTAAGTGATGCCGGCGCAGGCGGGGTGTCCCTGGGCGGCGGACAGGGGCGGAGCAGGGTCCGCCGGAGCGGCCCGGGCCGCTTCCGGACTGATCAGGGTGATGAACAGGATGAGCACGGCAAAAGCGCGACGACTCAGCATGCACTCTCCCTCACATTGCGGGCGTCAGGATGCCATAATACCGTAGATTCGCCCGCCGGGGGCAAAAAGCCTTTCCAGCGCACTTCTGGCCGCAGGCCGGGGCGGCTCCAGATCGCCACATCCGAAGCGCAAACGACGACTCTGCGGATGACTGTTTCCAATTACAGATTTTTCCGGTATGCTATCCTTTAAGTCCTGCGCGGAAATTCAAAAAAATCAGGAGGAGTAATATGCCACGACCCTTGTTGTCTCGTTGGATCGCTATCACCATAGTTCTCGCCGTTTTTCTTGTCCTGCCTGCGGCTGATACCCTGGCGCAGGGGAGAAGCAATTTCATTTATGTACGTCCACAAGAGATTGTCAGCCTGGACCCGGCCCGCATAACCGAGTCGCAGTCGGGCTTCATCGTCCGCAACGTCTACAGCCGTCTGGTAGACACCAGCTACGACGGTGCGACGGTCGAGCCGGACCTGGCCGAAAGCTGGGATGCCTCCGACGATGGGCTGGTCTACACCTTCCATCTGCGGCCGGGGGTGCTGTTCCACGACGGGTCAGAGCTTAAAGCGTCTGATGTGGTTTACAGCATGAAGCGCTTCCTGAGCATGGGCGAAGGGGATGCTTCCACCTATGCCCCTTTCCTGACGCCGGACTCAGCCGTGGCGCTGGATGATCTGACTGTCCAGTTCACGCTGACCGAGCCTTTCTCCGCTTTCCTGCAGGTGATGGGGTATTCGCGCGGGCCTTCCATCCTGTCTCAGGCATGGGTCGAGTCCCTGGCGACCGACGATGATCCCTGGGCTATCCAGGCGGTGGCAACTCAGGCTATGGGCACCGGCCCCTACCAGTTCGTCGAATGGATTCCCAACGAATACGCGCGGATGGTGCGATTTGATGGGTACTACGGCGGGCCGGCGCCTATCGAGGAAGTCATTTCTCTGATCAACGAAGATGACACCTCCACCCGCCTGATGCTGGAGCGCGGCGAAGTGGATGCGGTCCAGCGCCTGCCGGAAGATATGATCCGCAGCCTGGCCAACAATCCCGACGTGATTATTCACCGCCGTCCCAGCGAAATATCCGTGTTCTGGGTCTTCCAGACACAACTGGCGCCGTTCGATGATGTGCGCGTCCGCCAGGCGTTCGTCTCGGCCATCGACTACGACGGCATGATGAATGATCTGGTGCAGGACGGCGGCCTGCGTATGAACTCCCCCGTGTACGCAACCATGGAGTATTACGACGCGGCGATTCCGCTGCCGGAGCGCGATCTTGACCGCGCCCGCTCTCTGTTGGCCGAAGCCGGCTATGCCAATGGGCTGGATATCGAGCTTGTCTATGTGGATTTCGGCCTGCTCAGGCAGCTTGCCGTGATACTGCAGGCGAATCTGGCTGAAGCTGGCATTAACGCGACCCTGGTGGAACAGCCTTTCGGCCCGTTCCTGGAAGGGGCCGGCGCCGGGACAATCCCGTTTTACTCCTGGGTCTCAGAACCCAACTACCCCCAGGCTATTGCTATTCTGGAACGCTTCCACAGCAATATGATCGGGGGCGGGCTGAGCGCCAACATCTCCTCCTATGACAACCCCGACTACGATGCCATCATCGATCAGATCCGGGTCACCACAGATGAGGCGGAGCTGGTGAACCTCTACAATGAGGCCCAGCAGATGTTGATTGACGATGCCGTCTGGCTGCTGCTGTATCAGGAGCAGCAGACTCAGGTGGCCGGCGCCTGGGTCAATGGCTTCGATCTCGGCGTCTACAATTATCTTGACATGCGCGACGTTACCGTTAACCGGTAAGCATATCCAGGTCACAGGGAGGTGCAACGCATCGCGCCTCCCTGTGACCAGACGGGAAACGCCACGATGTCACTTTCCCAGTTTGTTGTACGGCGTCTGTTCCTGCTCCTGTTCATGCTGCTGGCGGTTACCGCGCTGACCTTCTTCCTGTCTCGCGTGATCCCGGGCGATCCGGCGCAGACAATGGCCGGGATGCGCGCTTCGCGAGAGCAGGTGGAGAATATGCGCGTGCGGCTGGGGCTGGACAAACCGCTGCCAGAGCAGTTCGCGCTCTATCTGGGCGATTTGTTGCGGGGCGATCTGGGGACATCGATCACCAACAACCGCCCGGTGCTGGAAAATCTCCAGAAGTTCTTCCCGGCCACGATTGAGCTGGCGCTCTTTGCATTTCTTATAGCGACGCTGCTGGGCATCCCCCTGGGTGTGCTGGCCGCTGTGCACCGCAATGGCTGGATAGACCATCTGTCCCGCATCGGCGCCCTGGCCGGGATCGCTTTTCCCTCTTTCTGGTTGGGCATTGTATTTATTCTGGTCTTTTTCTACCATCTGGGCTGGCTCCCGGCAGGGCGCCGGGTTGATGTCTCCATGATGGTCTCCTATACGCCGATCACCGGCCTGATTCTGGTTGACAGCCTCCTCACCAGAAACTGGGCGCTGTTTCAGAACGGATTGAGCCATATCATCCTGCCGGCGCTGACCCTGGCCGTGGCGCCAATGGCACGCTTCACGCGCTTCACCCGCGCCGTGATGCTGGAGGAGCTACGCAAGCCCTACGTCCTGACCGCGCACGGCAAAGGGCTGTCCCCTTCGGTGGTCACCCGCCGGCACGTGCTCCGCAACGCGCTGATCCCCACTGTGACGATCATGGGGCTGGCCATCGGCTATATGCTGAGCGGCTCGGTGCTCGTGGAGACTATTTTCAGTTGGCCGGGCGTCGGGCAGTATGCTTATGACGCGGTCTTCAACCTGGACTACCCTTCCATCGTCGGCGTGACGATGCTGACGACGATCTGCTTCCTGCTTACCAACCTGATTGTTGACATCCTGTATGCCTATCTCGACCCGCGTATCCGGTACTGATGAGCACTAATCGCCGCTTCGCTGCCCTGCGCAAGATAACTTCCAACTGGCTGGCATTGGCCGGATGCGGCATTATCCTGCTGGCACTGCTGCTGGCGCTTGTTCCGGGCCTGTTCGCCACCCACGATCCGTACGTACTGGACCTGCCCAACCGCCTGCAGCCCCCTGGCAGCGAGCACCTCCTGGGCACAGATGACTTCGGGCGCGATGTATACAGCCGCATAGTCTACGGGGCGCAGTATTCAATCCTGACGGCTCTGCTGGTGGTCGGCGCGGGGATGGGGCTTGGCTGCCTCGTGGGCCTTATAGCCGGATATGTGGGCGGCTGGCCCGACGAAATCCTGATGCGCGCGACAGATGTCGTCCTGGCCTTCCCCGCTGTGCTGCTGGCTATGGTCGTTGTCGCCGCTATAGGGCGGGGCCTGACCAACACCGTCATCACCCTGATCCTGATCAGTTGGCCGGAATACGCGCGCGTGATGCGCGCGCAGACCCTGGTGGCCGTGCAGCAGGAATACGTGCTGGCGGCGCGCGCGATAGGCGTGCCGGCCTGGCAGATTATGTGGCGGCATATCGTCCCCAATACGCTTTCGGCGCTGATCGTGCAGGCGACGCTCAACCTGGGGGTTGCCATTCTGTCGCTGGCGGCGCTGGGCTTCCTGGGGCTGGGCGCGCAGTCCCCCCAGCCAGAATGGGGGCTGATGGTGAGCAGCGGGCGCAACTATTTCCTCGACGCCTGGTGGTATCCCGTATTCCCCGGGCTGGCTATCGCCATAGTGACGCTGGCCTTCAATATCCTGGGCGACACCCTGCGCGACATCCTCGATCCTCTGAACACCTGACAGGAGGCTTCATGATCCAGTTGAGCTTTGGCATCTCCGGCAGCAGACCGATTCACGAGTATATTGAGCTGGCCCAGATCGTGGAAGCCGGCGGCTTTGACGGCCTGAGCATCTTCGACGATTTGATGTTCAAGCCCGCCTGGCCGATTCTCTTCGTGGTCGCCCAGCACACCCGGCATATCCGGCTCGGGCCTTCCGTCTGCAACCCCTATCTCATCCACCCGGCTATCCTGGCCGGGAACGCCGCGCTCCTTGATGAGCTGTCCGGGGGGCGCGCCTATCTGGGGATCGGGCGCGGCGCGTTCCTGGAATTTATAAACGTCACGCCCTCGCGGCCTATCGTGACCGTCCGCGAGGCGATTGAGAATATTCGCCGCCTGTGGCAGGGAGACACGACACCTTACCAGGGCCAGGTGTTTCAGGCGACAGAAGCGGCCCAGTTGCAGTGGAAGCCGCCGCGCCATGATATCCCGATTATGGTAGGCACGTGGGGGCCGAAGATGTCCCACATGGCCGGGGGTCTGGCTGACGAAGTCAAGGCGGGCAGCATGTGGAGCAGCAGCTATGGCCGCATGATGTGGGAGCATATCGAGGCCGGGGCGAAAGAAGCCGGGCGCGACCCGAAAGCGGTGGGGCTGGTCTTCGGCCCGCTCCTGTCCATCTCCGAAGATGGGGCGGCAGCCAGGGCGCATGCCCGCCGCACGCTGGCTTTCTACCTGCCGTATCTTGCGCCGATGCCGGAATTCGTGGGGATGGAGCCGGAGGCGGTGACCCGCGTCCAGACAGCCACCGCGCAGGGAGATATGGAGACGGCGCTGGCCCAGATCTCCGATGATGTTCTGGGGAATTTCGCCCTGTACGGCACGCCGCCGGAGGTAATCGCGCAAATCGAACGCATGGTGAGCGAGACAGCCGTCACCCGCATTGAATTCGGGATGCCGCACGGCCCGGAGGGCAGTATGGAGGCCCTCCAGCTTCTGTGCAAACATGTCCTGCCCCATTTTGCGAAGGGTCGCTGACGTTCGAAAGGAGAACGTGATGAGCTTTATTGAGTTTGAGACCTGGCGCATCAAGCCGGAATACCAGCAGCAGCATGACGACATGATCCGCCAGTGGTTCCATTTCGTACAGACACACCAGCAGGAGCTTTTCCCGGAATGGAAGTCCATCCGCTATTTCCAGGAAGTAGATCGGGATGGCCACCCGACGGGGACTTATATCATGCTGTTCGAATTTCACTCTCTGGAGGGGCATCACGCTTATAAAGAACGGCGCAAGGACTGGTCCGGCCCTTACGCCGAATACAAGAAAGTTGATCCCTATCAGTTCTTCGACCTCGATACAGTGACCACGGACTACTGGCAGCCGCGCGAGCAGGCGCTCTGGACCGAATTCCCACCGCCGCCCGCCGCGGGCGATTAGCACCGCCCCCTGCCCTGGATAGCGGGATGGTCGCCCGTCCCGCTATCCAAGCACCTCCCCAAACACGCGCAGCAGGTTCCCCCCCAGCACCTTCAGGATCGTCTCATCAGAGTACCCCCGGCGGACCATTTCTTCCGTCACGGCCGGCAGTCTGGAAATATCCTCCAGGCCCTTCGGCGCATGAGCCAGACTCACGAAATCGCTGCCCAGCCCGACATGGTCATCCCCCGCATGCTGGATGACCGTCTCGATATCGTCCACGATAGCGCGGACATCCGGCTGCTCCACGAAGATCACGCAGGCGACGCCGCCGTTTTCAGCCAGCGCGTGCAGCTTGGACCGCCCCCGCCGGGGATCAGGCTCAGCCAGGCCAGTTTTGTACCCGGGCGCGCCGCTCACCGTCGTGTGGGAGAAGATGACGGGGGCCTGTGAAAGCTCCAGCACCTCCCACACACCAGCGTCGCTCAGGTGCGCCAGATCAATCACCATGCCCAGCTCATTCATGCGCCGGATCAGGTCCCGCCCCAGGTAAGTCAGGCCGCCGGTCTGGATGCCGAGCTGCGTGCCGTCGGCCAGAGCGTTGCGCCGGCTGTGCGTCAGGGAGATCATCCGCAGCCCCAGCCGGTAAAAGATATCGAGCAGGTTCAGATCCCAGCCGAGCGGCTCGCCCCCCTCGAAGCTCAGCAGTAGCGCTGTCTTGCCCTCCGCTTTGGCCCGCCGGATATCGGCCGCCGTGGTAGCCAGGAGCAGCGTCTCCGGGTTGCTCTCAATCTCCCGGTGGAAGGCCGCCACCATATCCAGCGCGCGCTCAAGCGGCCGGTGACGATTGGCCTCATCGACGAAGATCGCCATCACCTCGGCGGTGACGCCGCCCTCCTGAAACCGGGGGATATCATACTGCCCGATGCACTCGAACCATACCGAATAGGGCGAGGGAGAATACGGCGTCCCGTGGGCGGGAACCCGGACATATGCCGCCCCCTGCCAGGTCTCCGGTGGCTCCACAGTGACCCGCTCCTTCAGGCGCACACGCCCGTCAGCCACGGCGCTCAGGATATCCGAATGCCCGTCAATAACGATCGCCCGGCGGTGCAGCTCCAGAGCTGCCCGCGGTGAATGCTCAGCCATAGCTCTCCCTTTTCATGTGGCGTACAGCGCCCCGGATCAGTTCACCAATGATACTGCCCCCGCCGCGTTCTTCAAATATCGCGGGGGAGGCTGGCCGGGTCAGCGCGCCCGAATTCCCGAATTGCTGCTATGCTTAGGACGAAGTTGGAATCCCGGCCCGGGCATGGCGCGGCCGGCGACAATCATGGAGGGCAGAGTATGGCATTCCAACAGGCTGTATCATGGTGGTGTTTCGAAAACAGCGGCATCCCGCCCGCTGAGCTGATGCGCGTTATCAGGGAAATCGGGTATGCCGGCCTGGAACTGCTGCCGCCGGAATTCTTCCCAATGGCGGCGGACCACGGCCTGCGCATCGTGACGGTGGGCGGCCACGGCCCGCTGACCGTCGGCCTGAACAGGCGGGAGAATCTGGCAGCAATCGAGGCGCAGCTTGGCGAACAACTGGCGCTGGCCCAGAAGTGGAATATCCCCAACCTGATCGTGTTCAGCGGCAATCGCGACGGGCAAAGTGACGCAGAAGGGCAGGCTATCACAATAGAAAATCTGCGCCAGATCGCGCCGCTGGCCGAAAATGCGGGGATCACCCTGCTGCTGGAGCTCCTCAACAGCAAGGTCGATCATCCCGACTATATGTGCGATCGGTCGCCGTGGGGAGTTGAAGTGATCAGGCAGGTGAACTCCCCCAGAGTCAGGCTGCTGTACGATATCTACCACATGCAGATTATGGAAGGGGATATCATCAGCACCATCCGCGCCAGCTCCGCTTATATCGGCCACTACCACACAGCCGGCGTCCCGGGTCGCAACGAGATCGATGCCACGCAGGAGCTTCAGTACACCCCGATTATGCAGGCGATCAAGGCGACTGGCTACACCGGCTATATCGGGCAGGAATTTGTGCCCCGGGGGGACCCCATCGCGGCGCTGCGGGAAGCGTACCGGCTTTGTAACGTCTGACGCGCCGCCGGCAGGTCCGCCCGGATTAAGCCTGATCTGAGCCGGAATATGCTGCATGCCGCCGGACGACTGAAAAACTCTAACTGACCGGGGAGGAGCCTCCATGAAAAGTTATCGCGTATTGCTCCTGCTGCTGGGAGTATTGATCATGCTGCTGCCTTCGTCGCCAATCCATGGGATTGACTGCGTCTTCAGAAATCCCCTGATCGCCCAGGGGCAGGACCCGTCGGTCGTTTTCCAGGATGGCTTTTACTACCTGGTCCAATCCAATGCTGGCAGGCTGACCATTGCCCGGTCGGAGACGCTCACCGGGCTGCGGGATGCCGGGCCTGTGCCGGTCTTCACCCCGCCAGCTGGCCAGCCGTACAGTTACGACATGTGGGCGCCGGAATTGTTCTACCACGATGGCGAGTGGTACATCTACGTCGCCGCGACCAGCGCGCCGGGCGCCAACGCAACGCACCGCATGTTCGTCTTGCAGGCCGATACCGCCGATCCTCAGGGGACATGGACGATGAGAGGCAAAGTCTACGACCCCAGTGATGACAGATGGGCGATTGATGGAGCCGTATTTGAGTACAACGATCAGCTTTATATGGTGTGGTCCGGCTGGCCAGGCGAACGGGGCGACTTCCCCCAGAATCTGTATATCGCCGCCATGAGCGATCCGCTCACCCTCAGCAGCAAACGGGTGTTACTCTCTGAGCCGACCGAAAGCTGGGAACGATCCGTAGCCGCGATTCAGGAAGGGCCGGAAGCCTTCATCCATGACGGCCAGCTTTCGATCGTCTACTCCGCAGACGCAAGCTGGACGACGGCTTACAAGCTCGGGCTGCTGAGGCTGGTGGGCGACGACCCGCTGGATCCCGGTTCATGGGAGAAGATCGGCCCGGTGTTCAGCGGCTACACCGGCGAAGGCGGCAGCGTGTACGGCGTGGGCCACAATTCGACGCCTGTGCCTTCGCCCGATGGCAGCGAAAGCTGGCTGATCTACCACACCAAGACGATCGCCAGCGACGGCTGGGGGGACCGGGCCATCGCGATGCAGCGGTTCATCTGGAACCCCGACGGCACGCCTGACTTCGGGCAGCCGCTCCCGCTTTCCACACCTCAGGCCCTCCCGGCGGGCGAAGCGTGCGGCCTTGTAGCTGCGATGGACAACCTCCTGATCGCCGACTCCGCCTCCCCTGTTCAGGGCACAATCCAACTGGACAGCGCCTTTGTGGACACCGGCGCGTCCTGGGTCAACACTCTGGGCAGCTATACCGTCGCCGCCGAAGTGAGCCTGGACAGCCTCAGCGCCCCTGCCGGGATTCTCAGCCAGGACGGCGGTATCTCCAGCAACTTCGCCCTCGAATACACTGGCGAGGCGTTCGCCTTCACCCTGTTTGATGCTTTCGGCCGGGCGCCGGTGCGCGCGGTGGCGGCATTCAGGCCAGAAGTCGGGCGGTGGTATCACCTGGCCGGCGTGCGCGACGCCAGCACGGGCGCGTTCGCGCTGTATGTGGACGGCCAGCTACAGGCCGGGGCCGCGTTTGATGAATACTGGAACGCAGCGGGACACACGATCATCGGCGCAGAACGCGCCGGATCGCGGCGGGTCAATCCGCTCTCCGGCATGGTCAGAAATATCCAGCTCTTCAACGGCGCGCTGACCGAAATAGAAGTCGCCCGGCTGTTTGAGGCAGGCAGCGCGCGGTAGAAGCTCGCTCAACGCCCCGTGAACGCCATGCTGACGCGCATCGCGGGACGTCTATTCGTACGCCCCCCGGTTGCACACCGCCCGGCCATCTCCGTCATTATCCGCCGGGCGGGGGTTCCCGGACAGATCATCCGGCGGACATACCGAATCATCGCCGGTGTCAATGGCCGGGCTGCCCGGAGTGAGGATCATGCCATAGCTGAGGCCGGTGAGCGGCCCGACGAGCTGCGGGTCCTGGCAAAGATCGTGGCCGCCAGACCGGACGTAGTCGCCAGCCTGGCCGCACACGACGTTCTTGGCGTTGTAGATAATGTTGTAATCGGAATCGAGCGCCAGGTTGCCGCAATCCTCCTGGTAGAATAGAAACGTGATATCAGAGGGGTCGAAATAATCGGTGTCGCCCAGGAAGATGCTGTTCCGGGCGCTGACGCCCTCGGAGCCATTACACGCAAACCCCTCGCGCGGCCCCGCCCCGACCAGGCCGTCGCCCTGCCCATAGAGGGTGGAGTTGACGATGGCGATCTGCTCCCCTCCGGTCAGGGCGACCAGCAGCGCGCTCCCCAACGCCCGGCAGTGATCGACCCAGTAGGTGAACGGCTGGCCCTCAAAGAAGGCGCAGTTGCCGACCAGAAGGCTGTTGACGACGGCAGCCTGGCCGGCCACCTTGATCTGGTTGCCTGCGTTGCCCTCGGCATGCACCCGATTGAGGGTGATACTGCCGCCCAGCGTATGGTAGAGCAGATCGAGGCCGTCGGAGGTGTTGTGCAGGAACGCCGAATCCTCAATGATCCAGTCGCCCCCCGTCTCGCCGGTCCCCACGCCGTCGCCATAACCGCCCGCTTCCTGCCCCCAGCACCCGATCGGCTCACCCTCCGGGTACGTCTCGCCGCATCCGTTCCACTCGACCACCCAGCGTCGGAAGAGCAGGGCTCCGGTGTTCGCGTCGCCGTCCTCATCCCACAGATCGCCGTCCCAGCCGACGGAGCCGTTCCCCGCGATACGGACATCCTCCACTGTCCAGTCGGTCAATCGTCCGGCATGGACGCCGCCCGCAGCCAGGCCATGGATGTTGAGATTCCGCAGATGCACATTGGCCGAATCTTCGGCATAGAGGCCATACGAAGCCCACTCGCCATAGGGCGGCGTATCGCGCTCGCATTTCAGATCGCCAGTGTGATCCTCCACGCAACTGGAATGGTCCGTGACCTCCAGACAGGCCAGCTCGACATTGCTGCTGTCGGTCAGGTTCAGCACAAACCACGGGCGGCCGGTCCCCCATAACTGGGGCGGCGCCGGGCAGCCCGCATCCCACCCCGCTCCCAGAATCCGGGTCGGGCGCTCCGGCGACAGTCCGCCGGGAATGGGAGACATGAGGCAATCGTACGAGCCGTCCTCCTTGCACCACTCCGAACCCGGCGCTCCATAGCCCATCGCATATTCCCCGGCAGAGATCAACAGAGTATCGCCGCCGCTTATCCGTGGCGGGCTGCCGGGGGGCAAAGCCTGAAAGGGATGATTCCAGGCGCACGGCTGCCCGGCGCCGCTCCCCGGGTACGGGGCATCAACGAGGCCGGTGCACTGCTCGGCGCTGCCGCCGTCCGGACGGATGTAGTAAACGGCGGATTCGGCTAACTGGGGTCTGTTTTCGAGGGGCAAGAGGGGGGCATTCGCAACATGTCCCGACCCGGCCAGCGCGAGCACCACAACAACAGCGGAGACAATCAGAAGGGGGAGTCTCATGCCGCCATCGCTCCTTACTGGAAGGGGCGGCGCCGGATCGGCCAGATAAGGCGTTGACGCGGGTCACCCCCTCATTGACCTGCTTCCCATTCTACATCCGAAATACTTATTTTCGGGCTTTCAGATATTAATGAGAACTGCTGGGCTGTGCGTAACCCCGAGAGAGCTTATCCGCTTATACGGGGAAAGCCGCCATCTTACGCGAGCGACTAGGGATGAAACAGGCTGAACCGCAATATTCGGCCTGACAGCATACCGGTTACCGCCCAATCGCAGCAACAGGGCGCAGCAACGCTCCGCCGCCGGGCACAACGGACGCGGCCGGATGTGTCAATGCTGAATCCACGAATAACAACAGAGCCGGGGCAGATCTGCCCCGGCTCCGACCTTGGCCGCTCTGGATATTTTACCTGTTCAGGTAGCGGCCCATGATCTCCTTCGAGATGGCAGCCGCATCCCGCCCGTAGGTCTGGCGGGAGTGCTCGCGTACCACAGCCGCCCGATTCGGATCGGGCCGGCGCGTGTCCGGATACGTCTCCATTGTGAACGGCCGCGCGGCTGTGCCATCCAGCAGCAGCTTGATGCACGCCGTGAACTTAGGCAGATTCACCAGATCATCCCCGCTGAAAACGGGGTACATCTCCGGCGTCAAAGCTACAGCATCCTGTACCCCCAGCCGGAAGCTCACCAGCGTCCCGACGTTCCCGAACACCGCCTCCCGAATGGAATGATCCAACTGGGTCAGGTACTGGTTCGCCATGATGATCGCAATCCCGTATTTGCGACCTTCGCTGAGCATGACCCCGAAAAGGTCCGTGGCGAAATTCTGGAACTCATCCACGTACAGGAAGAAATCCGGGCGCCGATCGAGGGGCGCATCCGAGCGGCTCAGCGCTGTCACCAGCAGACTCTGGACCATGAGCTGGCCGAGGAACAGGGCGCTCTCCGGGCCAATCTTGCCTTTGGACAGGTTAACCAGCAAAATCTGCTGGCGATCCATCACCTGGCGGAAGTCCACCGTCGTCTCGTGCTGGCCGATGATATTGCGCACCCGGCTGTCGCCCACGAATGGGCTGAATTTGCTGACAACATAATCCAGGATTTCGCTCTTATGGAAGTCTGAAGTGTGGGCGATCTGATCCCGCCAGTAGCTCTGCACAATCGGATCGGTCACATACGGCAGCACGCTGCGCGTATACTCCGAACTGGTCAGGATACGCACCACCTCAATCAGGGTGCTGCCCGGTATGGACATCGCGGTTAGCATAGCGTTCCGCACATTATGCTGGAAGCGCGGCCCAACTATGCCCGACTGCTGCGGGTCGAACATGCGTATCAGAAGCCCCAGGAATTCGTTGATGATGCGCTGCCGCTCCGGCTCGGAGCGGGCCTGGAGCATATTCAGGCCAATCGGCCGCTCTTCATCGGATGGATCGAACAGGATCACGTCCTGCACACGATAGGGCGGCACCCGCAACAGGATATCCTCGATCAGGTCGCCGTGCGGATCGATGACGGCGACCCCGTGCCCGGCCTCGATATCCTGCAGGATCAGATTCTTGAGCAGCGTGGTCTTGCCCGTACCGGTCTTGCCCACCACATACGTGTGGCGACGGCGATCGTCGATCCGCTGAATAACCGGCACTGGCAGCCCGTTGACGCGGGCCACACTCCGGCCAAGCATGGAGCCGCGCTGCGGCATCCCCGGCGGCGGAGCTACCGGTCGCGCTTCGACCAGCGGCAGCCCCGGCACGCCATCCCGATCCGGAATTGGCAGCCGGAAGGCGAGCGCGGCTTCGCTTTCGCTCACCATATAGCGCAAGCGCGGCGCGCCCGCCGGCGCCGCGCTGTAGACCCAGGCCTCTACATCCAGCGTCTCCAGGTTGCGCCGCGCCGCCTCCAGGTCCCCCCCGTTGACTGTCCGGATTATTTCGTACCCGCCATGCCATATGCTATTGGCAAGCCGGGCCGGCCCCAGGAGCGCCGAGGCGACTCGTTCAGGCAGGAGGTCATCCGTCTGGGTGCTGGTCGCCACATTGATTTGCATGACATAAGCCTGAGGGCTGAGGCTGTCCAGCAGATACCGGTTCGTGTAGGTCGCCCCGGCCTGACCAACCTCGTTCCACCGCTCCGCAACCGGGTCCATGCGGCTGATGTAATTCTCGTCGCGGCCGGTCTGGGCCATGCTCATGACGCGCTGGTCGCGCATCACTTCTTCTAAAGCGGTGCGCTCCCAGGGCAGCAGCTCCGTTGGCAGCAGGTGGATGCTGATCATCGCCGGCTCAGGCTGGCGCAGCAGCGCCCAGCATACGTTGTGCATATCCGTCGTCCCCGGGGTGAACGGGTAGACGACATACCTGCCCCCGGCCTCGTAGATCATGTCCTCGCGCCGGACAATCTGGGCAACCCGGCTGGCCGGGAACGGCGTCAGCAAACGCGCCAGCTCGGCTTCATCCACTACCGGGACGAAGTTAAATACATGCTCCTGCTCCAGCGGCAGGCTGTTGCGCAGCGTATGCCACAGCCCGGTCGCCTGATTCCGGGCCGAAGCGGCATCAGGCGCAGATACGCGCATCACCAGCGCAATCACCAGCTGCCCCCGCTCGGGGACGGCCGGATCGGGCTGGCTGATCAGCCGGAGGGCGGCGACGGGCGAGCCGATTGCGTTGCGCAGCCCGCCCAACACCTGTACAAACTCGAAGCCGGCTGTCAGCACCCTGGACTGCCACGCCTGGCTATCAACGCCCCACGGCCGCCCAATTGAGCGGAGCGCGACCGCGAAATAGGCGTGATAGCAGGGCGCTGAATCCGCCCGAATCAGGGTGTCCTGAATCAGGCTTCCGGATACCTGCTCCACCGTGATGACTGGCTCATGACTCTGCAGCCGGTGCAGACGGGTCCGAATCCGGTCTACATCTTCGCCGGCCAGGTCCTCCAGCACGTCCAGGGCTTCTGCAATATCATGGCGCTGCTCGAATGCGGCGGCGACGCCTAACTGCGCCCGCCGCTGGTCGTCCCCAGATGTCGATTGATTCCAGGCAGCGTAGTAATCGTCAAAGGCCAGCCCGGCCTGCTTTGTCGCCAGCGCCGCTTCACCCCGCGCCAGGCGCGCCTCGACATGGTGTGGATCAAGTTCCACCGCCTGATCGGCCAGATCCAGCGCATCATACCACCGCCGTTCGGCCGCCCGCGAACGCGCCCGGTCGAGCAGGTCCGTCACCCTGGCCGCCACCGCCGTCGCCAGTTGATTCTTCAGAGTCTGCACCGTCTTGCGCCGCGGGTTATCCGCAAAGATGACCCCCATAAGGCTGCACGCCAGTTTCAGATATCCCTCCGCCAGCAGCTTCTGGATCAGCGCCCGCCGC
>WBZO01001259.1_pt3 | contig 20180 bp, 20 predicted proteins | sample 5204261 | NCBI WGS metagenome assembly WBZO01 (sample SAMN12412400, study PRJNA552823) | activated sludge metagenome | isolation source: activated sludge from anammox sidestream of wastewater treatment plant... | place: USA: North Carolina | collected 2017-09
AAGCCGTATGATCAGACTTCCGCCGCGCCGCCGTCGCAGGGAATGACCGCTCCCGTCGTATAGGCCGAGGCGCGCGAGGAAAGGAAGATGGCGACGCCGGCGATGTCCTCGGGCGTGCCGACGCGCTTTCTCGGATTTGAGGCCTTGATCGCATCGCCGAAGGTTTCGAGCGTCGCCTTCATCATCTGGCTCGGGAAGGGCCCCGGCGCGATGGCATTGACGAGGATGTTCTCGCGCGCGAGGCGGCCCGCCAGGTGCCGCGTGAGCATGATGCAGCCGGCCTTGGAGGAGGAGTAGGCATAGGTTTCGAGTTCCGGCGGCTGGATGCCGTTGATCGAGGCGATGTTGATGACACGCGCCGGGTCTTCATAGGTCGCGGCCTTGCGCAGCAGCGGCAGCAGCTTCTGCGTGACGAAGAATGGGCCCTTGAGGTTGATCGACATCACCTTGTCCCAGCCGCTTTCGGAATACTGGTCGATGGGCTCGCCCCAGGCGGCGCCCGCATTGTTGACGAGGATGTCGAGCTTCTCCTCGCGCCTGGCGAGTTCGCTTGCGAGCCCTTCAATGCCCTGCATGGTGCCGAGATCGAAGGGAAGCGAGATGCAGGTGCCCTTTTTCGAGAGTTCTTCCGCAAGCTCGTTGCAGGCCTGCGCCTTTCGCGCCGAGATATAGACCTTGGCGCCGGCTTCGACGAAGCCCGTCGCGATCATCTCGCCGATGCCGCGCGAGCCGCCGGTGACGAGCGCGACCTTGCCTTCGATATTGAACAGATTTTTCATGGAGACTTCCCCGCCTGAGTGTCGATGGAGGGAAGCTATCGTGGCCCGGCCGTTGCGTCACCTCTCGAATGCCGCTCGGAAAATTCAGTTTCCGGCGACGCCGCCGACGCTGGAGGGGAGCGGCTCGGTGGGTTTGGTCGCGGCTTCCGCCTCCGGGTTGAGCGCGCGGCCCTGATGGCGCGGCTCGATGAGCGGTTCCGGCACGACTGGCTTCGTATGCATGAGATGGGCGCCCGCCATCATGCCCTCGGCGAGCTGGAGGGCGAGGCGCTCCTCGTCGCGGCGGCGCATTTCCGCCTCGACATTGCGCACGGCCTCGGGCGAAAAGCCGAGCGCCTTCAGCGCGTCGACGCCGAAGGCCACGGCGGATTCATAGGTTTCCCGGATCTGGTAATCGACATTGCGCTTGAGCAGGTCGAGCGCGTGGCGCCGGTCGCGCGAGCGGACATAGAGCTTGGCCAGCGGGAAATGCGCCTGAATGACATCGACAATGCGGAGCGCCACATCGGGCTTCACCACGCAGAGTGCGATGAGCGATGCGTCTGCCGCGCCTGCCGCGCGCAGCACGTCGAGCCGCGTGCCGTCGCCGTAATAGACGCGGAAGCCGAAGCGGGCGGCGGCGCGTATCTGCTCGACATTATGGTCGATCGCCGTCACCTCCACGCCCTGCGACATGAGAAACTGCGCCACCACCTGCCCGAAGCGGCCGAAGCCGATGATGATGACCTTGCCATGCGCGTCGGAGAAATCGGCATCGGGCTCGCGTTCGGCGGCGGGGCGGGCGGCGCGATTGGCGAGCGCATAGGCGAGCGGCGTCAGCGCCAGAGAGATCGTGACGATGGCGATGAGGAGGCTCGAATTCTTCTCCGTCATCACGCTCGCCGCGGCGGCTGCGCTGAAGAGCACGAAGGCGAATTCGCCGCCCTGCGACAGCACGCTGCCTATCCTCAGCGCGTCATTGTGAGGCGAGCCGGAGATGCGCGCGAGGCCATAGATGAGCGCGGTCTTGACGAGCATGAGGATCAGCACGCCGAGGGCGACGAAGGCGGCGTTGGCGACGACGAGTTCGAGGTCGATGCCCATGCCGACGGCGATGAAGAAGAGCCCGAGCAGCAAGCCGCGGAAGGGCTCGATATCGGCCTCGAGTTCATGGCGGAAGCTCGACTCGGCGAGCAGCACGCCGGCGAGGAACGCGCCCATGGCCATGGAGAGGCCCGCGGCCTTCATGATCATCGCCGCGCCGAGCACGACGAGAAGGGCGGCGGCCGTCATGATCTCGCGGGCCTGCGCATTGGCGAGGATGCGGAAGAGCGGATTGAGCAGGTAGCGCGCGCTGAGCACCACGGCGGCGACGGCGGCAAGCTCGATCAGCGTCTGGCCGATGCCGCCTGTCGGCGCCTTTTCGCCCGGCGCGATGAGCGCGACGAGGGCAAGCAGGGGGACGATGGCGAGGTCCTGCATGAGCAGGATGGCGAAGGCGCGCTGGCCATAAGGCGCGGTCAGTTCGCCGCGCTCCTCCATCAGCGGCGCGGCGAAGGCGGTAGATGAAAGGGCAAGGCCGAGCCCGGCGATGATCGCGCCGCGGGGCCCGAGGCCCGCCATATGGGCGATGAGGCCGAGCGCCGCGCCGCAGGCGAAAAGCTGCACGAGGCCGAGGCCGACAATGTCGCGGCGCATCGACCAGAGCCGCGAGAGCTTGAGCTCGAGGCCGATGATGAAGAGCAGCATGACGACGCCAAGCTCGGCAAAGGCGAGCACGGCCTCCGAGTCGCTGAAGAAGCCGAGCCCCTGCGGACCAATGGCGATGCCTGCGGCGAGATAGCCGACAACGCTCCCCAGCCGCAGCCGCCTGAAGATCGGCACGGCGATGACGGCAGCCGCCAGGAAGACGATCGGCGCGATGAGCGCCGCGCCATCCGCAGGCGGGGAGATCGGAACGATGGTCTGCACGGGCGATATTCTGACGTGAAGTCGGGGCCGTGAACAGTGCCCCAGCCGGTGCGCTGGACATAGAAGCAAAAGATGGCGGCGATGCGGCGGGCCGAAAGAAAAAGGGCGCTCCCCGATCTTGCGAGGGGAGCGCCCTTTCGGCGTTCCGGAATGTGACGGATCAGAAATTGACGACGTCGAGTTCCATGAGCCCGTCGGCGCCGGCCTTGGCGCGCTCGAGCCAGGCGGCCGTCATCGGCACTTCGCGCTCCATCCAGTAGCGGGCGAGCGTGAGCTTGCGCTTGTAGAAGTCGGGCCGATCGGTGCCGGCCTTGAGCTTCGCCTGCGCGACCTTCGCCATCTGCGCCCACATCCAGGCGAGCGTCACCGTGCCGAAGATGTTGAGGATGTCGTAGGAAGCGGCGCCCGCATTGTCGTAATTCCTGGGCGCGTTCTGCATGAGCCAGCCGGCCGCCTCGCCGAGGCGGGCATAGCCCGTCTTCAGCGGCGCGATGAAGGGCGCCATTTCGGCGTCGCCCTCGTTCTCCTTGATGAAGGCTTCGAGCTTGCCGAAGAAGGTCAGCGTGGCGCGGCCGCCCTTCATGGTCATCTTGCGGGCGACGAGGTCGAGGGCCTGGATGCCGTTCGCGCCTTCATAGACCTGGTTGATGCGCGCATCGCGCACGAACTGCTCCATGCCGTTGTCGCGGATGTAGCCATGGCCGCCGAAGACCTGCATCGAGGCATTGGCCGCCTCGAAGCCCTTGTCAGTGAAATAGGCCTTGATGACCGGCGTGAAGAGCTGGCTCAGATCCTCGGCCTCCTGGCGCTCCTTCTCGTCCGGGCTCGAGCGCGCGACCGAGAAGAGGAAGGAGACATACATGGCGAGCGCGCGGGCGCCCTCGACGAAGGAGCGCGAGGCGATGAGCAGGCGGCGCACATCGGGGAAGACGATGATCGGATCGGCCGGGCCGTCCGGGTTCTTCGCGCCGGTGAGCGCGCGGCCGGCGAGGCGCTCCGTCGCATAGGCGACGCCGTTCTGATAGGCGACTTCGCCCGCGGCGATGCCCTGAATGCCGACGCCCATGCGCGCGCCGTTCATCATGCCGAACATGCCGGCCATGCCGGCCGATTTCGACTTCACGACCTTGCCGTCCTCGGCCTTCTTCTCGGGCGCGCGGCCCTTGAGGTGGTAGGCGACGGCATTGTCGAAGTTGAGCACGCAGGTGGCGTTGCCCTTGATGCCCATCTTCTTCTCGACCGAGCCGCAGGTGACGCCGTTCGGGCCCTTGATCTCGCCGGTCTCGGGATCGACGAGGAGCTTCGGCACCATGAAGAAGTTCACCGTCGACAGATCGTCGACATATTTGCCTTCCTCGTTCGGCAGCTTCGCGATCACCATGTGGATGATGTTCTCGGTGATGTCCTGATCGCCGCCCGAGATGAAGATCTTCGTGCCGGTGATGCGGTAGGTGCCGTCATCCTGCTTGACGGCGCGCGTCTTCATGAGCTTGAGGTCGGTGCCGCAATGGGGCTCGGTGAGGCACATGGTGCCCGCCCAGTCGCCATCGGCCATGCGCTGGGCCACATGCTGGCGCATCCAGTCCTCGCCCGTCGCCCAGAGCGCGCCGAGCGCCGCGCCGGTGAGGCCCGGATACATCGCGAAGGCCTGATTGGACGACGAGCCCATTTCGGAGAAGGCGAAGGTGATGACGGAGGGCAGGTTCGCGCCGCCCAGCTCCTCGGCCACGCCGAGCTTGTTCCAGCCGCCATCGGCATAGGCCTTGAAGGCTTCCTTGAAGCCCTTGGGCGTGCGCACGACGCCGTTTTCGAGGTAGCAGCCTTCCTCGTCGCCAGACTGGTTGAGCGGCTGGAGGACTTCCTCGCAGAACTTCGCGCCGCCCTCGAGGATCGCGCTCGTCATGTCGGGCGTCAGCTCGGCGAAGCCGGGCAGGTCGGTCCGCTTCTCGATCTCGAGAAGTTCGTGGAAGAGAAACAGAAAATCTTCGACCGGCGCCTTGTAGCTCGGCATGGGCTCGCTCCGTAGCTTTCAATAATGTCAGTAAGGAGGCGAGATACTGCTATATGACGCTAGGGAAGGCAAGTGGGGTGGCGCCTCCCATGACATGCGAATTGATCTTGCGCGACCCTGGCCCTTATCTGGTCAGCATAGATGAGCAGCTTGGCCGCTACGTGGATGAGTGGTGTGGTGTACGAACCGGCGTGAATGGAGGCGGGAGACCGCGCTAACGACATGTTTACGTGTGTCGAAGGACGATTGCCCTATTAGGCTTTGATCGCATGACCCGCAAGGGAAAGAAGCTGGAGCTCAAGCTCCATCTGGACATGGATTTCGGGGAGGCGCTGGAGCGCTTTATCCAGACCAAGCCGGAAGAGGTTGAAGAGGGCATCAAACGCTCTAAAACTAAGAAGCCGCCGGGGGATGGGACCCCCCGACGGCCAGCACGCTCTAAAGAGTGTGGTAAGACGTCACCCTCAGGCCGCAAACGCCAGTCTTCGGGTGACTAGGCATGGTTGGGCCGCTTAGAGCGCGGGAAGCGGGCGATAATGCCCGCACACGTGCTCAAGGCGACCGAACCGGATGCGCGTGTAGGGATGAACCCACACCATGTCGCACCTCGTGCGGTTGCGCACCGCATTGGACAACCGGTCGTCCGTATGGTACGGACTAACCAGATCGCGAGACGGGATCGATGCTGTCCAGGCTCCCCGTCCAGTGACCCAAGGAGGCCCGCGTGGGAGTGCATTTCCCATCGCGGGCTTTCCGCATTTTTGGGCTACCCCGATTCCTATCCGCTTCGGCATCTGCCGTCAACGCCGAACAGCCCGAAGGCGGTATCTATCTTTTTTAGTTAGTCAGTGGTAATTTATTTCCAAGCGCAGCATTTTTATGCGTCGGAAGGAGAGCATCATGGCTACACGGATGAGAAGCCCAAAATACCCAAGCACTTCTTTGGAGCAAGCTATTGGTATTGTTAATAAAATTTATTCCACGGAGCGAACAAACCCCGTTGATCGAGAGGTGGCTGCTCAGGCGATGGGCTACAGTGGGATAACCGGCAGGTCTGCGAAGGTACTGTCCGATTTAATTCAGTACGGATTGCTGGCTAAGGCCGGTAAGAACGAAGTTCGAGTGTCGGCGCTCGCCGTTGATGTGCTGCATCCTGATACCGACGAATCAAAGGAAATAGCGCTTAGGTTGGCGGCTGAAAATCCTGAGCTTTTTAAGGACATTAGCGAGCGTTTCCCTGACGGGCAGCCATCAGAGGCGGCGCTCAAGAGCTTTTTGCTACGGTCTGGTTTCACCGATGCAGCAATTTCGCCAGCAAGACGCGCGTATATGGAGACGATGGAATATGTGCGGGAGCAGATTGGAACTGGTCGTATTGGACGCGAGCCCGAAGCGGAGCGAGAAACGATGCTGGATCAACCAGTTAGTGGAGATGAGCCGGTGAACATGCGGCATAAGCCTATTCGTGCCGGCCTAGATATGACTCTGGGCGAACTTCGGGCAACGCAGAACACTGTAGAGGTAGTGCCGCAGTTTCGGTGGACCACAGACGGCAAAATCTGGCTGGACGCTGGCGTGGTGGCTACTCAGGAAGAGGCAGATCGCGTTATTGCCTTCATCAATGCGGTTCGCCCAATGCTGAAAAGCGAGGTTAACGAGCCACGCTCCAATGAAGTACCAAGCGATCCGGGCGAGGATGAGGGTGAACTGAAACGCCTCCCGTCTCCGGACCTACCTGAAATGCCTGACAATCTGGATGACCTCTAAACGAATAGGTGGGGGCATAACCTCGCCTAATTTGCTTGGGCTCCAGACGTCGATAGGCTCCAGGAAAAAGACCGCGGGCGGCCAATGCGAGACCTGCCATGAGGCAGCTTGGGCGTTAGGAGCGATAAAACCAATCCCCGCCCGATCATCCGCGCCCATATTACCTCCATCGCCTTCGCGAAGGGACGTGCCGGACCGTCCGATGCGTGGGAGGCGAGCGGTATCCGGCACGGGCGGAGTAACGAACCGCCCGGCACCGGACGCACGCGGGCTGAAACGATGACCCGCGTTCATAAGCGATAGATACCGCGTGCGGGGCCGGGCGTTTTCGCCCCTGCACATGCCACATGTCACATGCAGGACATGTGCGAATGACGTTCCGCGCCCCGCTCCCCTTCTCCTCTTTGGTGAAGGGGTCGCAAGCGGTGTTCCGAACCCCCGGGGGCCCGTCCTCGCGGGGACGAATGTGTTGGCTACGCCTCAGCCCGGGCAGCCCTTGCGCGGGGCTTTCGCGGCGATCCCGGCGCGGTCGAGCGGAATGAGGTCCGTCTTCGCCGCGCCGCGGGCGATCATGGAGAGGTTCGTCGCCACGTCCTGCGCGTCGTCTTCGAGATCGCCCGCGCGCCAGAGGATGCAGCGCGCATAGGGCCGCGCGTCCCTGGCGACGAAGCCGCGCGGCCGGTCGGCGAGCGAGGCCGCCATCAACGTGCCGCGCAGCCAGGCGAGGCGTTCCTCGGCATGGGTGGCGAGAGGCCTTGCCGCATCGGCATCGAGTCCCGTTTCGATCTTGTCCGCGAGTGTCACGAGTTCCGCCTGCAGCGCGGCGATGTCCTTCAGCGCCGTCTCATAGCGCGTGCGGTCGTAGCTCTCGGCATGGGCGAGAGCAGGCAGGGCCAGAGCAGGCAGAGCGAGGGCGGACAGGGCAAGAGCCGCCATGCCGCACCGTCTGGCGAGGAGCGAGCGACGCGACCTCATGGCGCAAGCTGCCTTTGCATCGAGGCGCTGTCCCGCGCGCCCCAGCGCCGCGCGATCTTTCCGTCCCTCATCTCGAACCATTCCATCGCCACGAGTTCATATGACTTGCCCGTGGGTTCGCTCCCCCGGAAGGGCGCGCGGAAGGTGCCGCGCTCGGTGTAGCGCGCGGCGACCATGTTTCCTTCCGCCACCATGTCCTCGAGGGTGAGGTTGAGCCCATAGGCGGCATGGAGATCGCGCCAGACCGGCATCGCCACCTCGTCGATATTGCCCCAGCCGAGCACGCCCTGGATCACCGCATCGGCGGTGAAGAGCGCGCGCAGCCGGCCGAAGTCGCCGGCGTTGAAGGCCGCCACATAGCGGCGCACGATTTCCTTGTTCGCCTCGCCCGTGGCCGCGCCTTCATCGCCCATGCGTCTTCTCCGTTTTCAGCTATTGGTGAATTCGGGCTTGCGCTTCTGCAGGAAGGCGGCGATGCCCTCCTTCATGTCGTTCGTCTGGGCACAGAGGATCTGGTTGCGGTCCTCCATGGCGATGGCGGCCTCGAGGCTTCCGGCATCGACCGACATGTTGAGACATTCCTTGGTAAGGCGGAGCCCGATGGGCGAGGTCGCAAGCATCTCCTCGATATAGGGGCGGGCGGCTTCCTCAAGCTCGTCGTCCGGCACGACTTCCGAAACGAGACCCACGCGCTCGGCGCGCGCCGCATTGATGAAGCGGCCGGTCATCATGAGTTCGGACGCGACCGAAACGCCGACGAGGCGCGGCAGGAAATAGGAGACGCCGATATCGCAGGCGGAAAGGCCGATGCGGATGAAGGCCGCGTTCATGCGCGCGCTCTCGCCCGCGATGCGGATGTCGGAGGCGAGCGCGAAGGCGAAGCCGCCGCCGCAGGCCGGCCCATGCACGAGGCTGATGATCGCCTGCGGGCAGCGGCGCATGCGCATGACGATTTCCGAAATCGCGCGCTGGCCCCTGAGGCCCGCGACGACGCCGCCCGAATTGGCGCCGGGCTCGGTGCGCGATATGGCGCTCGCCTTGAGGTCGAGGCCGGCGCAATAGGCCCGGCCCGCGCCCTTCATCACGACGATGCGGACGGAATGGTCGGTATAGAGCCTGCCGAAATAATCCTGAAGCTCCTCGGTCATTTTCGGATTGATCGAGTTCAGCGCCTCGGGCCGGTTGAGCGTCAGCCAGTCGACGGGACCTTCCTTGCGGATGCTGAGCGTTTCGTAAGCCATGTCTTTCTCCCTGCGGTTTTTCGTTGGGAGAAGATTAGCGCGGGAGCACCGGCCAGCGCGAGAGCGGCGCGGCGCTATTCCTGCCGCGCGTCCATTTCGTCGAGGATGCGTTCAGGGAGATCGAGCCAGCGCAGCGCGAGGATGCCGCCGGGTTCGATCCGCATCACCTCGGCGGCGAAGGGGCGGCCGCGTTCGCGCTTGTGCCAGCGCAGCGTGCCGGCGAGGATTTCGCCGATTGCGGCCTCGCCCCTGAAGGTTTCGAGGCAGACGCCGCCCGCCGACCAGTCCCGGGCGCGATGCTCGGTGCCGCCGATCGCCACGAAGAGCCATGGATCGGACGAGCGCATGGCGGATCGCCGCTCAGGCATTTCAAGCCTGCCGCGCAGACGCTCGACAATGCGCGCGATCAGCGACATCGAGTTCCCCGGCTCTTCCCCATTATGGACAGTTTGCAGGGATTGAGCGCAGAAACCAAGAGATGAAACGCGATTATCGGTCCGTTATAAGAGCAACTGGTTTCAATCCGCGCGCTATTTCATCGAAACGAGACACTGTGAGCATGACCCGCAAGAGCGAAGCGAGGCCGATCCTCATCGAAGTTGGCCCCGGCGAACTGATCGACAAGATCACCATTCTGGAGATCAAATCCGAGCGCATGAGCGATGCGGAGAAGCTCAGGAATGTGCGTCACGAGCTTGGCATCCTCAATGCCGCGCGCGCCGCGCATATTCCGGCCACGGCGGAACTCGCCCGGCTCGAGGCTCGACTCAAGGAGGTCAACGAGGCGCTCTGGGTCATCGAGGATGACATCAGGCAGTGCGAGGCGGACAGGGATTTCGGCGAGGAATTCGTCGCGTTAGCGCGTTCCGTCTACAAGCAGAACGACAAGCGGGCCGCGCTGAAAAAGGAGATCAACCTTCTCACGGGCTCGGCCATCGTCGAGGAAAAGTCCTATACGGAATTCGATTAGGCCGGGCTGCGCTCGAGTTTCGCGCGCAGATGGATTTCGTCGAGCACGCGCTCGACGGGCAGGGCCGCGAGTTGCTGGACCTCGATCACGGCGAAATTTTCGCGCTCGATGCCGGTGAGGGCGGCGGGCGCATAGTCGCCGAAGAGCGCGAGCCCCTGCGTGCCGAGATGCGAGGCGAGGTGGCTCGGCCCCGTGTCGTTGCCGACGACGAAGGCCGCGCGCTTCAGGAGCCCCGCAAGCTCGAACCAGCTGAAGAATCCGCGCGATGCCCGGAGCTTGATGCCGGGGATCGTCAGTGCGAGATCGAGTTCGTCGGGTCCCGGCGCCATCACGACTTCGTGGCCTTCGGCGATCAGCCGGCCTGCGAGTTCGGCGTAATAGGGCCAGCGTTTTTCGGGGTGGCGCGCCGAGCAGCCGGGAATGAGCATGATGTAGGGCTGGCGTACGCCCGCGCCTTCGAGGATCGCGGTCACATCGTCGGCGAGCCATGACACATCGGGCTTGCGCGTGTGGCGGATCGTGAGTCCCGCATCCTTGAGCTGGCCCGCGAGCCGGTCGAGGGTGCGGATCTTTTTCGGGTTTCTCGCGCGGTGCGGGTGGCTGCATCCGGGCGCGGTGCCAGACCAGTTCGTGTGCTGGAAGAACCAGTGAAAATAGGAGGCGGTGCGCGCGGAGTTCTGCAGGTCATAGACCATGTCGAAGTTCCGGGCCTTCAGCTCCCTGCCGAGCTTCCACATGAGATCGAGGCGCCAGCGCGGCGCGCGCGGATCGATCATGACGTGATCGATCCAAGGGCAGCGCTCGAAGATGCGGCGATAGAGCGGCGTCGTGAGGACGGTGATGTCGTCGCCGGGATGATTTTCGCGAATGTCGCGCAGCGCGCCTTCGGACTGGATCACATCGCCAAAGGCGCCGTGCTTGATGATCAGGATGCGCCGCATGGCAATCGTCTGCTGCTTCCGGTTTTCCGCCGGCTCCCCCCGGCGTCGCAAGAATGTCACAGCGCCTGCGGCTGCGCGAGGCGAAATGCGCGCGGCCGGGCTACCGCCGACCCTGCTATATCATGTTTGCGGGCTGCGGCTCAGACAAGGCGCGGGCCATTGCGCGGCAACATAAGCCGTATATGAGAAGGCGGGCGCCACGGGGTATGGTCCCCGGAGGCGAAGGGCGGGCATCGGGCGGGTAGCGTAGGCAGGCGATGACGGAAACGAGGGACGAAGTGGCGGCGCGGCTCGGCTTGCGGCCGGGCGAGGCGCGGGGCCGGGGCTTTCTCGCCTGGGTGAAGGCGCATAAGCGGCTCGCCGGAGGGTTCGGCCTCGCGCTCCTCATCCTCACCGGTGGGCGGCTTCTCGCGGGCGGCGACGATGCGGCCCGGTATGTTAGCGAGCCGGTGACGCGTGGCGACCTCCGCGTCACGGTGACGGCGACGGGCACGGTCGAGCCAGTGATTTCGGTCACGGTCGGCAGCGAGGTTTCGGGCCGCATCGAGGAGGTGCTCGTCGATCACAACGATCATGTGAAGGCGGGAGAGGTCATCGCAAGGATCGACACCACCTCGCTTGCCATAGCCGTGGCGAAGTCCAAGGCCAATCTGGAGGACGCGCGGGCGGCCGTGCTTCAGGCGGAGGCGACGCGGATCGAGGCGGCGGCCAAGCTGAAGCGCTATCGCATGCTCGCCCGGCAGAACGCCATCTCGGAACTCGATCTCGATGCGGCGCTCGCCGATCTCAAGCGGGCGGAGGCCAATTTTGCAAGCGCCAAGGCGAGGGTGAAGTCGAACGAGGCGCAGCTTGCCGCCGATGAAACCTCGCTCTCCAAGGCGATCATCGTGTCTCCGATCGACGGCGTCGTCATCTCGCGCGATGTCGAGCCGGGGCAGACGGTCGCCGCGACCTTCGAGACGCCGAAGCTCTTCACGCTTGCAGGCGATCTCAGCGGCATGGAGCTTCAGGTCAAGGTCGACGAAGCCGATGTGGGCGAGGTGCGCGAGGGGCAGAGGGCGACCTTCAGCGTCGATGCCTATCCCAACAGGCGTTTCGAGGCGCGGATCAGGAGCGTGCGCTACGCAGCGAGCACCACGAACAATGTCGTCTCCTATGTCGCGATCCTGACCGTGGAGAATGAAGACCTCGCGCTCCGTCCCGGCATGACCGCGACGGCGGAGATCGTCACGGCGGAAAAGAAGGATGCGCTTCTCGTGCCGAACGGCGCGGTGCGCTTCACTCCGCCGGGCCTGAAGCCGCCTGCCACCCGCATGGATGGCAAGGGCGCGATCGAGAAATATGTCTGGACGCTCAAGGAGGGTGAGCCCGTCGCCGTTCCGCTTCACCTCGGGCTGACGGATGGACAGCACACTGAGGTTGTCGGGGGCGAGGTCGCGCCCGGCATGGACGTCCTCACCGATGTCAAGGCCCCGGCGGGGAAGGCATGAAGGGCGGAGCAGCGTCGCACCGCACGGAGCCGCCGCTCATCGAGTTTCGCGGCGTGTCGAAAATCTACGGTCGCGGTGAAACCGAGGTGCGCGCTCTCGACCGGGTCGATTTCACCGTCCGCGACGGGGAGTTCGTTGCCGTCATGGGGCCGAGCGGCTCCGGCAAATCGACATGCATGAACATCATGGGCTGTCTCGATACGCCAAGCGGCGGCGACTTTCTCTTTCGCGGGCTCGATGCGGGCAGGCTCGACCGCGACCGGCGCGCGCTTTTGCGGCGCAACTATCTCGGCTTCGTGTTTCAGGGCTTCAATCTTCTGAAGCGCACGACGGCGCTCGAGAATGTCGAATTACCGCTCATCTATCGCGGCGTGGCGCGAGCCGAGCGGCACAGGCGGGCGCGCGAGGCGCTGGCCGCAGTCGGTCTTGCCGATCGCGCCTCCCACACATCGGCGGAGCTTTCCGGCGGGCAGCAGCAGCGTGTCGCCATCGCGCGCGCCATTGCGAGCGAGCCTGCGCTCCTGCTCGCCGACGAGCCGACGGGCAATCTCGATTCCCAGCGTTCCCGCGAGATCATGGAGCTTCTGCTTCGTCTCAATCGCGAGCGGGGCATCACCATCGTCATGGTGACGCATGAGCCCGACATGGCGGCTTATTGCAGCCGTGCGGTGCGCTTCCTCGACGGGCGGATCGCGGCTGATCTGGCCGAGCCCGGCACGCCGCAAGCAGGAGGGTAGATCATGCTCCTCGAGACGCTTCTTCTTTCCCTCCGCGAAATCCGCCGCAATGCAATGCGCTCTGTCCTCACCATGCTCGGCATCGTGATCGGCGTCGCCGCCGTGATCGCCATGGTGACGCTCGGCGGCGGCGCGCAGCGCAAGGTCGCCAACGACATTTCGGGCCTCGGCAAGAACCTGCTCATGGTCATGCCCGGCGCCCGCCAGCACGGGCCGAGCGCGGGTGCCGCCGCCTTCAAGCTTGCCGATGTCGCGGCGATCGAGCGCGGTATCGACGGGCTCGAGGCCGTGGCGCCGATGTCGACCAGCACCGCGCTTGCGGTCTATGGCAATTCCAACTGGTCGACGACGGTTTCAGGTGCGACGGGCGCCTATTTCCGCGCCCGGCAGTGGAGCATCGAGGAGGGGCGTCTCTTCGACGAGGCGGAGGAGCGCGCGGGCCGCGCCGTCTGCGTGATTGGCTCGACCGTGCGGGCAAAGCTCTTCGGCCAGCAGAGCCCCCTCGGTGTGCGCCTCAGGATCGGCACGAATTCCTGCGAGATCGTGGGGCTGCTCCAGGGTAAGGGAAGTTCCGGCTTCGGCAACGATCAGGACGATGTGGTCATTCTGCCGATCCTCGCCTTTCAGCGCCGCATTTCCGGCAAGGACGATGTGTCGATGATCTTCCTCTCGGTACGGAGCGAGCAGGCGATTTCGCGTGTGCGCGAGGGCGTCGAGGCGCTGTTGAGGCAGCGCCGCAATATCGTGCAGGGCAAGAGCGACGATTTTCAGGTTCAGGACATGCGCGAGATTTCAAATCTCGTCGAGAGAACGACCATGCTGCTCACAGCCTTTCTGGGGGCGATTGCCGCCATCAGCCTCGTCGTCGGCGGTATCGGCATCATGAACATCATGCTCGTTTCGGTGACGGAGCGGACGCGCGAAATCGGCATCAGGCTCGCCATCGGCGCCTATGAGCGCGAGGTGCTATTGCAGTTTCTTGTCGAGGCGTCCGCGATCTCGCTCCTGGGCGGCGTTCTCGGCATCGCGATCGGGCTTACGATTTCGGCGGCGGCGGCCGCGCTTATCGGCATACCCTTCGTGCCCGATGCCGGCGTCATCGTGATCGCGTTCTTCTTCTCGGCGGCGGTGGGCGTCGCTTTCGGCTATTTCCCGGCTCGCCGCGCCGCGCGGCTCGATCCGATCGAGGCCCTGCGCTTCGAGTGAGGGGTGGGGCGGCCTATTCGAGGTCGATATGGGCCCAGATGCGCTCGTGCAGGTAATACCAGACGAGCTTCGTCAGGATCTCGCCGAGCGCTATGGCGCCGCCTGCGAGCGGCGCCCCGGTGACGAACCAGGCGATCAGAAACGTATCGATGCTCGCCGTGGTTCGCCAGCTCAGCGACTTGAGCAGGCTTCGCTTGTTCGACGAGCGCGCCCTGGTCTTCCAAACCTGCATCTGGACTCTCCGTTCGGTTGGGGAGCCAGACCGCGTCTCGACTGGTGGTGACCCCGGCACGATTCGAACGTGCGACCCCCAGATTAGGAATCTGGTGCTCTATCCTGCTGAGCTACGGGGCCCCGGCTCACGGGTGCGCACCCTACGTCAGCCTTTCCCATACTGCAACGATTCCAGAAATGAGCCTATGAGCCGGTTTCCGGCCTCTGATCGCCCGCGTCAGGGCAGGAGAACCGCCGCGAATCGACCGCAAATCCGGCCGAGCCCGCGCGGCATCCTTATTGCTTGAGGTCTAGAGAGCGCCTGCCTCTGGCCTGAGTGCATAGACATATGCATGTGGCCGGCTATCGAAAGTTTTCATCCATGAGTGGGAAAAACTGCCCGCCAGCTATTTACGTTCGGTCCATAATGGGCCTAAATCCAGTTCACCTGCATCCGGAAGTTGTCGTTGGTTGTGTGTCTGAAATTACACACGCAATGATTGCTTCGGTCGAATCCGGGATCCGCGCCGTCGCTCCGGCGGCGGGCCCAGCGAAGGGGCATCCTCCATGCGCGTTCTGATTCTCGGCGAACAACCCGTCTATTGCGCCGGCCTTGCCGCCATTGTCGGCCGGCTCGACAGCGCCGCGAGCGTCAATGTCAGCGTGGGCGCGCAGGTGCTTTTCGAAGCCCGGCCGGAGGAAGCGGATCTGATCCTCGTCGAACTGGCGGGCCCGGGCACGGCGGACCGGCGCGAGGCGCTGCGCCGCCTTGTGGCGACGCCCCTTTCGCGGGTGGTCGTCTTCAGCGACAAGGATTCGCCGAGCCTGGTGCGCGAGACGATGGAGCTTGGCGTCAGGGGCTTCATCCCGAAGGATCTTGGCGTCAATCTCGTGGAGAGTGCGCTGCGCCACATCGAGATGGGCGGGCGGTACGTGCCCGATTCGCTGCTGAGTTCGCGGCCCGAGGGGTTTGCCGAGGCGCCGGAGGCCTTCATCGCGGGCGGGCAGGAAAAGCTCACGCCGCGCCAGCGCGAGGTTCTGATCGAGCTGGGCAAGGGCCGCTCCAATCAGGAGATCGCGCAGGTTCTCGGCATATCGGTCGCGACGGTGAAGCTGCACGTCAATGCGATCCTCCATGCGCTCGGCGTACGCAATCGCACGGAGGCCGCGATCATCGCGCTCAGCGCGCCGGCGCCCGTATCCGACGACTGACAAGGTCAGCCCATGTCGTCCGCCGCGCGGATCGCGATCAGCGGCATCTTTCTTCTGCTGTCATTCGTTCCGGATGCCTTCGCCTGCAAGCTCGGGCGGGGTGAGCTGGTCGCCATTGCCGGGATCGAGATTGCGGGGGGCATGGGCGCGGCGGAGCTTCGCCTTGCCGATGGGCGCAAGATACTGCTCTCGGGTATCGAGGTGCCGCGTCCGGTGTCTGCCGGAGGCAAGGGCGCGAAGCATGCCGATGACGCGCGACGCTATCTCTCCGAACTCGTCGCCCGGGGGCCCGTCGCGCTCAATGCGGGCAAGCTCAATCGCGATCGCCATGGCCGCATCATCGCCTTTCTCATGCTTGCCGATGGCGGCACCGCGCAGGAACGGCTGGTCGAGGCGGGGTTTGCCCGGGTGAGGGGCGCGCCGGACAGGCGTGTCTGCGTCCGCCATCTTCTCGAACTCGAGGCGCGCGCCCGCGCCCTTTCGCGCGGCATCTGGGCCGATCCCTTTTATGAGCTTCGCGATGCAGAGGGTGTCGAGGCGCTGTCGCGGCTCGAAGGCAGCTTCCAGATCGTCGAGGGACGGGTCGCGCGCGTCTCGGTCATCGCCAGGCGCGTCTATCTCAATTTCGGCGAGGACTGGCGGCGGGACTTCACGGTGACAGTCGAACCCGCCGACGTTAAGCTTTTCGCAGCCGGTGTGGATTCGGTCGGAGATTTGTCGGCATTGGAAGGACGGAGGATCCGCGTCCGCGGCTTCATCGAGCGCTTCAACGGGCCGGCAATGACGATCACCCATCCCGAGCAGATCGAAATTCTGGACGCCGGGCGAGGTGCGCGGGATGCGGGCAAGACGGACGGAAAGACGCGCGGGAACTGAGATGTTGCGCCGTTCCGGCTTTTCACTGGCGCTCGGGGCGCTCCTGTTTCTTGCGGGCTGCACGACGAATCCCGCCACGGGGCGCACGCATATCGCGCCGCTCATGTCGCCCGAGCAGGAGGCACGGGCTGGCGCGGACGCCCATCCGAAAATCCTCGAGACCTATGGCGGCGTCTATGGCGACGAGCGCGTCGGCGCATATGTCGCAAAGGTTACCTCGCGCATCGCCAAGGGCTCGGACCGACCGGATATCGCCTATCGGGTCACGGTTCTCGACAGCCCCATCGTCAATGCCTTCGCGCTTCCGGGCGGCTATGTCTATGTGACGCGCGGCCTGCTCTCGCTCGTCGATGACGAGGCGGAACTTGCAGGCGTTCTCGGCCATGAGATCGGCCATGTCGTCGCGCGGCACAGCGCGCAGCGCCAGACGGCGGCGCTCGGCGCCTCGGTTGTCGGCGCGGTGCTCGGCGCGGTCGTCGGTTCCAGCGCGGTGAATCAGGCCGTCAGCATGGGCGGGCAGGGGCTTCTTGCCAGCTACTCGCGCGATCAGGAGTTCGAGGCGGATACGATCGGCGTGCGCTATCTGGCGCGGGCGGGCTACGACCCCTATGCCGAGGCCGATTTCCTGCAAACCATGGATGCGCAGGAACAGCTGAGCGCGCTTGTCAGTCGCCAGAAGCAGAGCGGCTCGGGCATGGACTGGCTTGCGAGCCATCCGGCAACGCCCGACCGCGTGGCGGCGGCACGCGCCCATGCCGATGAAACCGGCATGCAGCCGGGCACGGGCGACCGCCAGCGCGAAGGCTTCATGCGCGCCATTGACGGGCTCATCTATGGCGACAGCCCCGAAAGCGGCATCGTCCGTGGACAGACGTTCTTGCATCCGAAGCTTCGCATCGCCTTCTCGGTGCCGAAGGATTTCGTCATGACGAATACGGCCAAGGCTGTCATCGCGCAGGGGCCAGGAAAGACGGTGGTCAAGTTCGATTCGGGACAGAAGGCGCCGGGCACGGATATCGCCACCTATCTCACATCGGTCTGGGCCAAGGGCGTCGAACTCCAGGGGCTTCAGCGTTTCACGATCAACGGCATGAATGCGGCGGCGTCGGCGGCCGTCGTCGGGGAGTACAACGCGCAGCTCGTCGCCATCGAGGCGGAGCCGGGCACGGCCTATCGCTTCCTCATGGGAACGAAGCCCGAGGCCGGCACGCGCTACAATGCGGCGCTGAGAGACGTGGCCATGAGCTTCCGGCGTCTTTCGGAGGCCGAGGCTCGCGCGGTGAAACCGCTGCGCATCCGCATCGCGACCGTTCAGCCGGGAGACACGGTGGCGACGCTCGCCTCCCGCATGGCCTTTTTCGACTACAAGGTCGAGCGCTTCCGCGTCCTGAACGGGCTCGGGCAGGGCAGGCAGCTCAAGCCAGGCATGCTGGTGAAGATCGTCACGGATTAGACGGGCCGGACGAGGCCGCAAAGAAAAGGCCCGGCGCGAGGCCGGGCCCTTAAATCATGTCAGCGCCGCGAGCAGGCTCAGGCGGCTTCGGTCTCATCCTCGGATTCCGTCTCGGGCGCGGCCTTGCCGCCCTTCTCGCCGCGTCCGGAGCCGCCCTGAAGCGCTGCCTCCACGCGCAGGATCGCGGCATCCTCGCCGATCCGCTCCACGGCGGCCACTTCGCGCGCCATGCGGTCGAGCGCGGCCTCATAGAGCTGGCGCTCCGAATAGGACTGTTCCGGCTGGCGCTCGGAGCGGTAGAGATCGCGGACCACTTCGGCGATCGAGATGAGATCGCCGGAATTGATCTTCGCCTCATATTCCTGCGCCCGGCGGCTCCACATGGTGCGCTTGATGCGGGCGCGGCCGCGCAGCGTCTCGATGGCGGAATCGACCACATTCGAGTCCGAGAGCTTCCTCATGCCGACGGCTTGGGCCTTGTTGGTCGGAACGCGGAGCGTCATCTTCTCCTTGTCGAAGTTGATGACGAAAAGCTCGAGCCTGTAGCCGGCGACTTCCTGCTCCTCGATGTCGAGGATCTGGCCGACGCCATGGGCCGGATAGACCACGAATTCCTTGGCCTTGAAGGCGGGCTTCGCAGGCGCCTTCTTCTCCTCCTTGGCGGCTTCGGCCTTGGGGGCGGCAGCCTTCGGCGCGGCGGCCTTCGCCTCCGGCTTGTGGGCTTCCGGCTTATGGGCCTTCGGCGCCTCGGCCTTTGCCTTCACTGCGGGAGCGGGAGCCTTCGCCGCGGCCTTCGCTTCGGGCTTGACGGCCTTGGCGGGGGCGGGCTTCTTCTCCGCCGTCTTTGCCACGGCCGGCTTCGCCTTGGCGGCGGGCTTCGCGGCGGCCTTGGGCGCCTGCGAGGCAGGTTTCGAGGGCGTCGGTTTCGTGCTTCGGCTCGGTTTCACGGATGCGCTGGCAGCCTTGGCCTTGACCCTCGCGGGTTTGGCCGGCGCCTTGGCCGCACCGGATTTCGCCTTGCCGGCCGAGCCGGCGATGGACTTGGAAGCCTTCTGCGCTTTGGTCGTCATAGGATTTCCTAACCCATAGGACTAGGCCTGAAGATGTTCTTCCGGCCGGTCCTGTCCATGTCTGCGAAACGAAACTGCTCCGTCAAAAAGCCTGACCCTGCCCTGACGCCGTAAAACGCCACGGGATTCGGCCGTTCTTGACCTTGTGCTTTTCACGCAGGGCCGACCGGCAACTCGCTTGGCCGATCCGTCCTCTGCCGCTATCGGGAGACCGTTCCGGCTCCAGATCGCTGTACCAAAGACCTAAACTAAAAAGTTTAAGTCTTGATTGTCGGGCTTTCTTGTTCAGTTCGCGTTTGTCTCGCGAAATTTCAAACTTGAGACAACATACCACGAACGCCGCCTAAAGGGAAGGCGGGCCTCGCAAAACCCTTTTGCAGGCATGGACATAGGCCGGAGCGGGCCTGCCGCATTATGTGCGTTATGGGGACGAAGCGCGCCGGGGCGCCGCCCCCGCGTCAGTCGCCCTGGCCGGGCTCGGCCGAGAAATACTTGTCGAATTTTCCTTCCACGCCCTGCCAGTCATCGGCATCGGAGGGCGGCTCGCGCTTCACCGTGATGTTCGGCCATTTCGAAGCATACTCGGCATTGACCTCAAGCCACTGCTCGAGGCCCGGCTCGGTGTCGGGCTTGATGGCCTCGGCGGGGCATTCCGGCTCGCAAACGCCGCAATCGATGCACTCGTCGGGATGGATGACGAGCATGTTGTCGCCTTCGTAGAAGCAATCGACGGGGCACACCTCCACGCAATCCATGTATTTGCAGCGGATGCAGGCTTCGGTCACAACGTAAGTCATCTCACTCTCCATCGCGTCCGCCATCCCGCCGGCGGGCGCTTCTTCGTCCGTTCGGACCCGTCAGGACCGAGGTTCCATGCCGAGCCGGGCGAGCACTCGCTGGCGCGCCTGCCCTGAATCCCGGTCGGGAACGTATATCAGGCCGGCGACACGCCGCAACAGGTTGGCTTCATAGTCGTCGAGTTGGCCATCGGCGTAGACGACCTCCCACATTTTTTCAATGAGCGCGATGCGCTCCTCCTCGCCATAAGCGAGCTTGATCGTTTGCGCCCAGCGGAAGAGATCCATCGTCCCGGCTTCCTCGCCCTCGGCGGTGGCGATCAGCCGGTCGACCTCTTGCGGCGAAAGATGAAACGCGGCAGCGGCGATGCGGCGGATCGTTTCGCGCTCATCGCTCGTGAACTTCGCATCCGTCGTCGCAGCGCGAATGAGAAGCGCTACCACGGCGATCTGGAGATCGTCGAAGCCGCGCCCTTCCTCGGGCGCGCCGCC
>WBZO01003091.1_pt1 | contig 20177 bp, 13 predicted proteins | sample 5204261 | NCBI WGS metagenome assembly WBZO01 (sample SAMN12412400, study PRJNA552823) | activated sludge metagenome | isolation source: activated sludge from anammox sidestream of wastewater treatment plant... | place: USA: North Carolina | collected 2017-09
CGCATCTGGAACTGCGCCTCATCCTTGCAATGGGCGCGCAGCGCGGCCAGCAGGCCGGAGGCGTCGTTGAGCTTGCGCACCAGTTCGGCCGGCGGCAGGACATGCGCGGCCTTGCGCAGGTCCTTCAGCAGCCCGGAAAACCCCTGCAGCGCGCTGGCGGCCCGCGGCGGGAGCTGCTTGGCCAGCGTGATCGACTCGGCCGCCCGCGCCAGCGGCAGGTGCGCATGCGCGGCCAGTTCAGCGAGTTTCGCCAGCGTGGTCGCGCCGACGCCGCGATTGGGCGATTGCACAGCGCGCAGGAAGGCGGCGTCATCGTCCGGGTTGGCCAGCAGGCGCAGCCAAGCCAGCGCGTCTTTCACTTCGCCGCGATCGAGGAAAGCGGTGCCGCCGGAGAGGTGGTAGGGAATGCGCAACAGTTGCAGCGCCTTCTCCAGCGCGCGGCTTTGGTGGTTGCCGCGGAACAGGATGCAGAACTCGCTCCACGGCGCCTCGTGCTTGCGGGCGATGAACTGGATTTCGGCGGCGACCTTGTCGGCCTCGTGGGCGGCATCGCGGCATTCCCAGACGCGGATGCGCTCGCCGTCGCCGGCATGGCTCCACAGCGACTTCGGGTGTTCGTGCGGGTTGTGCGCGATCAAGGCATTGGCCGCCCGCAACACGCGGCTGGGGCAGCGGTAGTTCTGCTCCAGCTTGATGATTTTCAGGGTCGGGTAATCGCTGCCCAGCGCCAGCAGATTGTCGGGATTGGCGCCGCGCCAGGCGTAGATGCTCTGGTCGTCGTCGCCGACGCAGGTGAACTGGCCCGCTTCGCCCGCCAGCGCCTTGAGCAGGCGGTACTGGGCGTCGTTGCTGTCCTGGCACTCGTCCACCAGCAGATAGCCGATGCGTTCGCGCCACGCCGTCCGCGCCTCGGCGTCGGTTTCGAGCAATTGCAGCGGCAGCCGGATCAGATCGTCGAAATCCACCGCATTGAAAGCGGAAAGCCTTTGCTGATAACGCGCATACAGCGCCGCCGCTTCGCGTTCGCGGGTGCTGCGCGCCGCCGCCAACGCCTGTTCGGGCGACAGCCCGGCATTCTTGGCGCGGGAAATCAGCCGCTTCATCGCCTCGATGGCGTCCGGCTTGCTGCCCGTCGGCAGCAGGTCCTTGATCTGGGCGCTGGAATCGTCGGCATCGAAGATGGAAAAACCGCGCCGCAGGCCCAGCTTGGCGTGGTCGATCTGCGCGATCTTCAGGCCCAGCGCATGGAAGGTGCAGACGGTGAGCGCCTGCGCCGCCTCGCCCTTGACGCGCCGCGCCACGCGCTCGCGCATCTCGCGCGCGGACTTGTTGGTGAAGGTGATCGCGGCGATGCGTTTGGCCGGATAGCGCCCGGATCGCACCAGATGCGCGATCTTCTCGACGATGACGCGGGTCTTGCCGCTGCCGGCGCCGGCCAGCACCAGCAGCGGACCGTCGTCGTGCAGGGCCGCGGCACGCTGGGGCGGATTCAGGCCGTGGAGGGGGTCGAAGGACACGCCGTCATTGTCGAAGCATGGGCGCGCACTTGCCAGCCTTGCGCGCCGTTAGAATCCATGCATGGCCAAACTGTATTTCTATTTCTCGGCGATGAACGCCGGCAAGACCACGACCTTGCTGCAGAGCGCGTACAACTACCGCGAGCGCGGGATGCGGGTGGCGATCCTGACGCCCCGGCTCGACGACCGCGCCGGCAGCGGGACGGTGGCCTCGCGCATCGGCCTGCGATCTCCGGGCGTCGCGTTCGAAAGCGACGCGGATCTGCAACGGATCGTCGAGGCCGACATCGCCGCCGGCGGACCCCTGCACTGCGTGCTGGTGGACGAAGCGCAGTTCCTGACCAAGCCGCAGGTGTGGCAGCTGTCGGAAGTGGTCGATGCGCTGAAGATTCCGGTGCTGTGCTACGGCCTGCGCACCGACTTCCGCGGCGAGCTGTTCGAGGGCAGCCAGTACCTGCTGGCCTGGGCCGATGAACTCGTCGAAATCAAGACCATCTGCCACAGCGGCAAGAAGGCCACCATGAACATGCGGGTGGACGACAACGGTCGCGCGGTGCGCGACGGGCCGCAGGTGGAGATCGGCGGCAATGAGCGCTACATCTCGCTTTCGCGCGCCGAGTTCAAGAAAGTGATGCGCGGCGAAGGCACGATCGAACCGTTGCAGGCGCCGCTACCGCTTTGACTGTCCCGCTTTCGCAGTCAACGCCTGGGTTGCGCCGACGCAGGCCTCGCGAATGCGCCGGATTTCGCGCGGCACCGCGCCGCCTTCGGGCAGGGCCAGCTGCATCTGCGAGAGCACCGTATCCAGCTGGGCGCGGGCGACGTCGCCATCGCTGCGGCACTGGGCTTCGGCCGCATAGGCACCCGCCAGCCACGCCGCCTTGTGCTGTTCGATGTCGCCTTCGCTGCGCTGACTCTGGGCGGTGAGCTGCGCGATCGCGGCGCCGTCGCCATCCTGCGCCCGCAGCCGCGCCAACGCGATCTCGGCGCGGCGCGTGTGGGAATGGCCCTTGCGATAGCCCCGTTCCGTCACGCGCACGGCCTGCTCCAGCGCCGCGCGCGCCGCTTCGCGCTGGCCCAGCGCGGCGAGGATTTCCCCGCGCAGGCGTTCGCCGTCGCCCACCAGTCCGTTGTCGACGCCGAACTGGCGCGCCCGCAGCTGGATGGCTTCGAGCACCGCGTCCAGCGCCTCGCGTTCACGCCCGTCGGAGTGCAGGATCATCGCGAGGTTGTACTGACCGTTGGCGATCTGCCCCGGGTTGCCGGACTTGCGCCAGGCCGCAACCGCCTGCCGCTCGAAGCGCAGCGCGCGCTCGCCGTCGCCGCGCTCCCAGGCGACGATGGCGAGGTTGTTGTAGGCGCGGGCCATGTCGGGGTGGTTGGGATCGAAACGCGCGCGCATCCAGGCGGTGGTGTCGAGGAAGATGGTCTCGGCCTCGTTGAACCGCCCCAGGTCCACGTACAGCGCCGCCAGCTGGCGGTTGGCATCGATGGTGGTGCGATGGTTGCGTCCGTGCAGTTCCTGCGCCAGTGCCAGCGAGGCGCGGCAGTCGCGCAGCGCTGCGTCGAAGGCGTCGGTCGCGCGTTCCAGCACGCACAGCGAGCGGCGCATGTCGATCGCCATCGGATGGTGGTCGCCGGCGCGCTGGCGGAGCTGGTCGAGTGCGGCGGTGAGCGTGCGGATGGCGGCCTCGGGCTGTCCGGCATCGGACTGCAGTGTCGCCAGGTCCAGCTGGGTCTCGGCGACGCCGCCCACGTCGTTTTCCTTGCGCCGAAGTTCCAGCGCGCGGGCGTACAGGCGCTTGGCGGCATCCGCCTCGCCCAGGTCGCGGCGGCAGCGGCCGAGCTGGGAATAGAACGTGGCCACCACCAGCGCCAGCTGCAGTTCCTCGCGGCGGGCGGCGGTTTCCAGCGGCTGCATCTCGTTCGTGCACAGCACGGGCTCGCCCAGCTCTTGGTGCACGTTGCCGCGCAGGGTCGCCGCTTCCAGCCGCAGGCTCGCCGGCGCGTCCGGCAGCACGGCCAGCAGCTTCGCCTGCCGCTCCAGCAGATCGCCGGCCTCGCGGTAGTCGCCCAGCCCGAGGTGCAGCCGCGCCACAACGCCGTAGAGTTCGGCGCGCGCCTGCGGTTGCCGCGCCAGGCTGCGTTCGCCGCGCAGGATGCCCATGTCGAGCAGGCTGCGCACGTCGATCGGCGTGTTCGCCGAGCTGCCGGCGTCCTCGAACAGTTCGGTGACGAAGTGCTGCATCGCCTGGGCGCGGCCGGCTTCGCGCAGCGCCCGCTGCGCCTGCCAGGTCACCAGCCCGAGCGCCGCCACCAGGACGACGAGGATGGTGCTGGCGGTCGCCAGGCCCCAGCGGTGGCGGTAGAGGTATTTACGCAGGCGGTAGCCGACGCTCTCGCCGCGCGCCTGCACCGGCCGCCCCCGCAAATGGCAGCCGATGTCCTGCGCGAGCGCCTCGACCGAGGGATAGCGCTGCGCGGGCGCCTTGGACAACGCCTTGAGGACGATGTTGTCGAGGTCGCCGGACAGCAGCTTGGACAGGCGCGATGGCGAGTACGGACGCACCCGTTCTGCGCTCGCGCGGGAGGCGGCCAGCGACGGCCGCTGCGGCTCGCCTTCGATGATGGCCTCTTCCCACTCGGCGTCGGTCTCGCGCTTGAGCTGGTAGGGCTTGCAGCCGGTCAGCAATTCGTACAGCACCACCCCGAGCGAATACACGTCGGTCATGGTCGTCACCGGCTCGCCGCGAATCTGCTCGGGCGCGGCGTAGTGCAGGGTGAAGGTGCGCACACCGGTGCGGGTCTGCTCGACCGGCACCGGCTCGGCGTCGAGCAGCTTGGCGATGCCGAAATCCAGCAGGCGCACATGCCCGGCCGGGGTGACGAGGATGTTGGACGGCTTGAGGTCGCGATGGACGATCAGGTTGGCGTGCGCGTGGCTGACCGCCTCGCACACGTCGCGGAACAGCGCCAGCCGTGCGGGAATGTCGAGTTGGCGCGACTGGCAGTAGCTGACCAGCGGCTCGCCTTCGACGTATTCCAGCGCGAGGTAGGGCTGGCCGTCCGGACCGGTGCCGGCATCGAGCAGGCGCGCGATGTTGGGGTGCTCGAAGCGGGCGAGGATTTCGCGCTCGCGGATGAAGCGCTGGTGCAGGCGCGGATCGGCCAGACCCGGCCGCAGCAGCTTGAGCGCAACCTTGCGTTCGTACAGGCCATCGGCGCGTTCGGCCAGCCACACCTGCCCCATGCCGCCTTCGCCGAGCAGCCGCTCCATCCGGTAGGGCCCGATCCGCGCACCGGGGATCGGACCGTTCGGCAGCGACAGCGCCGGGGTGTCGAGAAACTCCGGCGCCTCGGCGTCGAGCTTCAGGAGGTGTTCGAGTTCGTCGGCCAGACTCGCGTCCTGCGCGCGCAGGGTCGCCAGATGCTCGGCGCGCGCATCGGATTCCAGCTCGAGCAGGGCATCGAGCAGCGGGGAAAGGCGCTGCCAGCGTTGGCTGTCCATGCCGCCCGGCTCGGCGGCGCTCAGGCCGCCGGCGCCTCCCGCAGCGAGGCAAGCAGGTACATGCGCGCCTTTTGCCAGTCGCGGCGGACGCTGCGCTCGGAGCGTTCCAGCAGGGCCGCGATTTCCAGCTCCGAGAGGCCGGCGAAATAACGCAGTTCCACCACCTTGGTCAGGCGCGGATCGACCGAAGTCAGCTGCTCCAGCGCCCGGTCGAGGCCGAGCATGTCCTCGTCGAGGCTGAAGCCGCCCTCGATGTCGTCGGGCAGATCCGTCACCCGATGCAGGTCGCCGCCACGCTTTTGCGCCAGCCGCTGGCGCGCGTAATCGACGATCACCGAGCGCATCGCCGACGCCGCATAGGCGAAGAAGTGCGAACGGTCGTCGAACTGGACCGAGCCAGGATCGCGGCCGATCAGCTTCAGGTAGGCCTCGTGCACCAGCGCCGTGGCGTCCAGCGTGTGCCCCTGCTGCTGGCCCGCCAGCTGGCGGCGCGCCATGCCGTGCAGCTCCTGATAGAGCGTGGCGAGCACGCGATCCATCGCCTCGCGGTCGCCGTCGCGCGCGGCATCGAGCAGAACGGTGATCTCGCCGGAAGCAGACATTCTGGATCGGAATGGCCTGTGGATTGGGCACTATAGCGAAAGCGGCACGGGGTCGCCCGCCGTCAGTGCTGGCAGCGCGGGCACCAGACCGTTGCGCGCTGGCCGATGCGGGCCGACTTGAGCGGACAGCCGCAGCGCGGGCAGGGCCGGCCGTCGCGCCCATAGACCGACAATTCCTGCGCGAAATATCCGGGCGCACCGTCCGGATGGATGAAATCGCGCAGGGTGGTGCCCCCGCGTTCGATGGCTTGGGCGAGGATTGCCTTCACCCTTTCGGCCAGCACCGCGAAGCGTTCGCGCGAGACCTTTCCGGCGGCGCGCAGCGGCGAGATCCCGGCGGCGAACAGCGCTTCGGCCGCGTAGATGTTGCCGACCCCGACCACCACCGCCTGGTCCATCAGGAAGCTCTTGATCGGGGCCGTGCGGCCGCGGCTGGCGCGGTACAGGGTGTCGCCGTCGAATCCGTCCGACAGCGGTTCCGGCCCGAGGCCCGCCAGCAGCGGGTGCAGCGTGCCCGGCGCCTGCCAGAGCAGGCTGCCGAACCGGCGCGGGTCGTTGAAGCGCAGCAGGCGGCCGTCGTCGAGTGCGATATCGACGTGGTCATGCGGGCGTACCGGCGTGCCCTCCGGCAGCACCCGCAGGCTGCCGCTCATGCCCAGGTGCATCAGCGCGCTGCCGGAGGCGGTATCCAGCAGCAGGTACTTGGCGCGCCGGCGCACGGCATCGATGCGCTGGCCGGGGAGCCGGGTCTCGATCTCGCGCGGAACCGGCCAGCGCAGATCCGACCGGCGCAGCACGACGCCCGTCACTTCGCGATCGAGCAGATGCGGCACCAGGCCGCGGCGGGTGGTTTCGACTTCGGGCAGCTCGGGCATGCGCGCATCATGCCGCACGCGCTGTCGCCGCAGGCCCTATGATCGGCACATGAAGCCTCTTCCGGGAATGCTGCTCTGTCTTTCGGTCCTGCTGCCGACGCTGGCCGCGGCGCAGGTGCAGCGCACCGGCGACTACCTTTCGCGGATGGACAAGGACGGCGACGGCAAGGTGTCGCAGGACGAATACATCGCCTGGATGAGCTATGCCTTCGAGCGCATGGATCGCAACGGCGACGGCGTGCTGGAAGCCGACGAACTGCCCGGCGGCAAAGGTCGGCCGGTCACCCGCGAAGCGCACCGCGCGCTGCTGGCCGAACGCTTCCGCAGGCAGGACGTGAACCACGACGGCAGCCTGAGCGTGAAGGAACTGGCCGCCCCACCGCAGTAGCCGTCTCCTGACCCGTCGCGGTTTTTTCGCAGCGGCAGGTGGCGGTCAAGCCCGGCCGTAGGTCAACCTGCGCCAGACCCATTCCATCGGGCCGAAGCGGAAATACCGCAGCCATGCGGCGCTGAGGATGACCTGCGCGCCGAACAGCGCGAAACAGAACACCGCCTGCTGGGCCCGCGGAATGCCCCAATGGCCCAGCCCATAGCCGTAGAAGACCAGGCTGCACACGACCGACTGCAGCAGGTAATTGGTCAGCGCCATGCGACCCACCGGCGCCAGCCAGGACAGGCAGGCTCTGCCGACCGCGGTCTGCCAGGCCAGCAGCAGCAGCGCCAGATACCCAAGCGCCAGCGGCAGCGCGCCCAGCTGGTGCAGATACAGCTGGAGCGTGAAAGCGTCGTCGTTGCCGCCGGAAACATGGGTCAAGGGCAGGACGGACGCGCTGCCCACCGTGACCAGCAGCCCCAGCGCCAGCCCGAGGCCGCACAGCCGTCGCAGCGCCGGCAAATGCCGTTCCGGCTCCATCGCGATGCCGGAGCGCACCAGCCACATGCCGATCAGGAACACGGCGAAGTAGGAGGTCGTCCAGCCTGCATGGGCGGCATCCTCGATCCAGCTCTCGGCACGCAGCGCCACCGCTTCCGCATAGCTCCCTGACGTCAGCACCCGGATCTGCCGAGCGCTGTTCTCCTGCACGTCCCGGTCTCGTTGCTCGGCTCGTTGCTGCTCCTGCGCGGTGGGTGGCGCGGAGGAATGCAGCTTCACCGCACCCGCCAGCGCGGCGGCGATCATGAAAATCGAAAACCAGGCGACGCCGAACTGCAGTGGCCTGCGCTCCGCGGGTTCACGCCGCTTCCATGCCATCCACGCCAGCAAGAGGAACTCGAACCCGAGCACGATGACGAAGACGAAATCGGAGATCTCGGAGGGACTCCCGGTGGCAAGCGCAACGATCGAAACCCCGATCGGGAGCAGCAAGCCCAGCGCAGCCAGCAGGCTCGGCGTCAGCAGCCATTCGCGGCCCAGGCGACGGAAGCGCAGATCGCCGCGGATATAGAGCCCGGACAGCCCGGCCATCAGCAACAGCGCCAGGTAGGAAAGCACTCCGGGATTCCGGAACAGCAGCGCCAGCAGCACCAGCGCGGCTGCGGCCAGCAGGCCATCGCGCAGCCTGCCCAGCAGCGCCAACAGCAGGAACAGCGCCGTGAAGGCGTAGCCGGTGAGGATATCGCCCTCCCAGATCAGGATTCCGTGGATCACGCCGAACAGCAACAGCAGCAAGGTGCGGCGCAGGTAGGTGCGGACAAAGCCGCGGCCTGCCACCGGCGCGCGCTCCAGCATCATCGCGAAGCCCATGCCGAACAGCAGCGAGAACAGGATCCAGAATTTGGTGCGCACGAGCAGGTAGATCAGCAGATCCGCGCCGCGGTCGATTCCGGTGCTTGCCGGATCGAGGCCCACGGACAGGGAGGCGTAAGCGCGATTGAACAGCTCCACGTTCATCAGCAGGATGCCCAGCAATGCGAAGCCGCGCAGGGCATCGATCCAGGGCAGCCGCTGGCGCGGCGGGGTGGGGCCGGCGGGTGCGGGCGCGGCGGGTGTGGACATGCTCGACCATCCTGCGTGTCGGGGCGTTGCGAATGCTCATGCTGGATGCGCGGCACCCGCTTGCCGAGCAAACGTCGGCCACCGCGAAATCCGGTCAGGTCGGGAACGTCCCGCGCGAGAACGAGGACGCCGGCCAGCGGCCGGCGTCCTGCTGCACCCGGAACGGCGATGCGTTACCAGATCTTCACCCGGTCCTCGGGCTTGAGATACAGCTTCTGGCCGTCCTGCACGTCGAACGCGGCATACCAGGCGTCGAGGTTGCGCACGGTCAGCGCGCGCCATTGGCCGGGAGCGTGTTCGTTGCCGACCACCTGCGCGCGCAGCGCGGCCTCGCGGGTCTTGGTGCGCCAGGCCTGGGCGAAGGCGATGAAGAAGCGCTCGTCCCCCGTCAGGCCGTCGATCACCGGCGCCGGCTTGCCGTCCAGCGACTTGTGGTAGGCGGCCAGCGCCGCCTGCAGGCCGGAGACATCGGCGATGTTCTCGCCCAAGGTCTGCTTGCCGTTGATGTGCAGGCCCGGCAGCGGCTCGTAGGCGTCGTACTGCGCGGCCAGCCGGTCGGCGGCCGCCTTGAAGTGGGCGGCGTCTTCCGGCGTCCACCAGTTGTGCAGGCGGCCCTGGGCGTCGAACTCGGCGCCGAGGTTGTCGAAGCCGTGGCTGATCTCGTGGCCGATGATCGCGCCGATCGCGCCGTAGTTGGCGGCCGCGTCGGCCTTGGGATCGAAGAACGGCGCTTCAAGGATGGCGGCCGGGAAATTCATCGCGTTCTGCAGCGGCAGATTGACCGCGTTGACCGTCTGCGGGGTCATCCACCACTCGCCGGCGTCGGGGGCCTTGCCGAGCTTGGCGCGCTGGTGGCGGAACTCGAATTCCTCGGCGCGCAGCGCGTTGCCCAGCGCGTCGTCCGGCTTGATTTCGAGCGTCGCATAGTCGCGCCACGCGTCCGGATAGCCCACGCCCACGCGCATGGTTTCCGCCTTTTCCCTGGCGGTTTTCCTGGTTTCCGGCGACATCCAGGTCAGGCCGTCGATGCCGTCGCGGAAGGCGGCGAGGATGTTCGAGACCATGGCCTCGACTTCCGCCTTGGAGCTGGCCGGGAAATACTGCTTGACGTAGATCTGGCCGATGGCATCGCCGAGGTCGCGGTTGGTGGCCGCCAGCGCGCGCTTCCAGCGGTCGCGCTGGGCGGTGGTGCCGGCCAGCTGGGTGCCGTAGAAACCGAAGTTCAGGTCGGCGTAGGGCTTGGGCAGCAGCGAGGCGTAGTGGTTGAGCGCGTGGAAGCGCAGGTAATCCTTCCACGCCGCCAGCGGCTGGCTGGCGACCAGCAGCGAGAGCTTGCGGATCGCCTCCGGCTGCCAGGCGATCAGGGTCTTCTGGTCCGCGAGTCCGGCCGCCGTGAAATAGGCGTTCCAGTCGATCCCGGGCGCGTGCTGCGCGAAGTCGGCGACCGGCCATGGATTGTTGGCCTTGTGGATGTCCTGGGTGTCGACGATCGGGGCCTGCGCCTGCGCGATGCGCATTTCCAGATCGAAGATGCTCTTGGCCTTGGCCTCCGCGTCGGGCGTGCCGGCCTGCTTGAGCAGCGCCAGGATGTAGGCCTTGTAGGCGTCGCGATTGGCGACCATCGCCGCATCGTTGGACAGGTAGTACTCGCGGTCGGGCATGCCCAGCCCGCCCTGCAGCAGATAGCCGAAGTTCTGCGAGTGGTCGTCGAGGCCGGCCGCCACGAACAGGCCCAGCAGGTTTTCGGTATAGAAATTGGTCGCGTTGATCGGATCGACGTCGGCGCGCAGCGTGGAGCCGAGATAGCGCGACAGGCCCGAGAGGTCGTTGATGCCGTCGATGGCGTCGAGGCTGGGCTTGAGCGGCGTCAACCCGTTCGCCTCGATGGCGGCCTCGTCCATGAAGGCGGCGTAGTAATCGACGATCTTGCGTTCGTTGCTGCCGGCGGCCGGGTTCTCGCGCTGCAGGCCCTGCACGAGGTCGGACAGGCGCTTTTCGGCGCGCTCGAACACGGTGTAGAACACGCCGGTGCTGGCGCGGTCGGCGGGGATCTGGGTGGCTTCCTGCCAGCGGCCGTTGGCGAACGCGTAGAAGTCGTCGCCGGGCTTGACGCCCTTGTCCATGCCGGACAGGTCGATGCCGGCGGTCGGCGCCGCGGGGGCGGTCTGCGCCGAGGCCGGCGCGTTGGCCGAAGGCTTGCAGGCGACGAGGGCGACGCTGGCGACGGCGCACAGCAGGGCCAGCGCGAGCGGGGCGGGCCGGCGGATGGGATTCTTCATGGGCGGTTCCATGTCCAAGGGCGGTGGGGGCAGGATGAATCGCGCGGGAAACGGCGCCAGTGCCGATGGTTGGGCGTCGGCGTGACGCGATCTTAACCCCATCGTTGCCCTGGCTGCGGCACACTGCGGCGCATCCAGCAGCGCAGCGGAGGGTTTCGATGGACAAGGACTTTTATCCCGTCACTCCGGAAGCGGCGGCCGCGGCCAACCTCGATCGCGCCGGCTACCAGCGCGAATATGCCGAATCGATGCAGGATCCGACCGCATTCTGGACCCGCCAGGCCAAACGCCTGGACTGGTACCGCTTCCCGACCCGGATCAAGGACGTCAGCTACGCGCCGGAGGACTTCCACATCCGCTGGTTCGCCGACGGCGAACTCAACGCCAGCGTCAACTGCCTCGACCGCCACCTGGCCGAGCGCGGTGACCGCGTCGCGCTGATCTTCGAGCACGACGACCCGGCGCTGCCGGCGGAGTCGATCACCTACCGCCAGCTGCACGCCCGCGTCTGCCGGCTCGCCAATGCGCTGCGCAATCTCGGCGTCGGCAAGGGCGATCGGGTGACGATCTACCTGCCGATGATCCCGGAAGCGGTGATCGCACTGCTGGCCTGCGCCCGCATCGGCGCGGTCCACATGGTGGTGTTCGCCGGCTTCGCGCCCAATTCCATTGCCGACCGCGTGGCCGACTGCAACAGCAAGCTCGTCATCACCGCCGACGAAGGACTGCGCGGCGGCAAGAGAATTCCGCTGAAAGCCAATGTCGATGCCGCGCTGAAGCTGCCCGGAACGAACGCGGTGGAAACCGTGCTGGTGGTGCGTCATACCGGCGCCGCGGTGGACATGCAGATGCCGCGCGACCGCTGGTACGACGCCGTGCTCGACGGCCAGCCGGAGACCTGCGAACCCGAGGCCATGAACGCAGAGGACCCGCTGTTCATCCTCTACACCTCCGGCAGCACCGGCAAGCCCAAGGGCGTGCTGCACACCACCGGCGGCTATCTGCTGTGGTGCGCCTACACCCACGCGCTGAGTTTCGACCTGAAGGATGACGATATCTACTGGTGCACCGCCGACATCGGCTGGGTGACCGGCCACAGCTACATCGTCTATGGCCCCTTGGCCAACGGCGCCACTTGCGTGCTGTTCGAAGGCGTCCCGAGCCATCCGGATGTTTCGCGCTTCTGGCAGGTGGTCGACAAGCACCGGGTCAGCATCTTCTATACGGCACCGACCGCGATCCGCGCGCTGATGCGCGAAGGCGACGGACCGGTCACCGCGACTTCGCGCAAGTCGCTGCGGGTGCTGGGCAGCGTCGGCGAGCCGATCAATCCGGAAGCCTGGCGCTGGTACTTCGACGTCGTCGGCGGCGGCCGCTGCCCGGTGGTCGACACCTGGTGGCAGACCGAGACCGGCGGAACGCTCATTTGCCCGATCCCGGGCGCGACCGATCTCAAGCCCGGCTCGGCCACGTTCCCGCTGCCGGGCGTGAAGCCGGCGCTGGTCGATGCCGAAGGTCGACTGCTGGAGGGTGCGGCCGAGGGCAACCTGGTGCTGCTCGACTCCTGGCCGGGACAGATGCGCACCGTTTATGGCGATCACCAGCGCTTCATCGACACCTATTTCAAGGCCTATCCCGGCATGTACTTCAGCGGCGACGGCTGCCGCCGCGATGCCGACGGCTTTTACTGGATCACCGGTCGGGTGGATGACGTCATCAACGTCTCCGGCCACCGGATCGGCACCGCCGAGGTGGAAAGCGCGCTGGTGCTCCACCCGAAGGTGGCGGAGGCCGCGGTGGTCGGCTTCCCGCACGACCTCAAGGGCCAGGGCATCTACGCCTACGTCACCCTCAAGGCCGGGGAAACGGAAAGCGACGATCTGCGCAAGGAGCTGATCGCCTGGGTGCGCAAGGAAATCGGCCCCATTGCCACGCCCGATTTCCTGCAGTGGGCGCCCGGTCTGCCCAAGACCCGCAGCGGCAAGATCATGCGCCGCATCCTGCGCAAGATCGCCGAGAACGAGCCGGACAAGCTGGGCGATGTCACCACGCTGGCGGACCCCTCGGTGGTCGATTCGCTGGTGAGGAACCGGAGGGACGCGTAGGGGTGGCGCACGCCTGGGTCCCTCGCGGCCCGCCCCGGCGGTATCCACGGCGCGCGCTTTCCCGCACAATTCCGGTCTGCGAACTTTCGAAGCGGCCCTTCCCCCGGATCGCGATGCTGGCCTACGTCTACAAAAGCCTGCGCAAGCCCGACACCTACGTGTACCTGGCCGAGCGCGACGGTTTCACCCGGTTGCCCGAGCCGCTGCGCAGCCAGATGGGTGCGCTGCGGTTCGTGCTGGAAGTCGATCTGGTGCCGAACCGCAAGCTGGCCAGCGAAGACCCCGAGGTGGTGCGCGCCAACCTGTCCGGACGCGGCTTCCACATCCAGTTCCCGCCGACCGTGGACGATCCGATGACGTCCGACTGGGGCACCGATGGCTGAGCGCTCGCCCGCCCTCGCGGTCGGACTGCTGCTGCTGGCGCTGGTTCTGGCCGGCGCCGGCTGGCTGGATCCGCGTGCGGCCGCGGTGCTGGTCTGGATGGCGCAGATTCCGGCTGCGCTGGGTGTCGCCCTGCTGCGCCGCAGCCGCAGCCACGCCAACCTGTGGGCCGATGCCGGTCGGCTGACGCTGCTGTGGGGCGGGGGTTTCCTGCTCGCGGGCGCGCTGCTGGCCTGGCCGCTGTGGCAGCTTGACGCCGCCCCCTCGCTGGGCGGTGCGCTGGCGCTGGGGGGAATGGCGGGCATCGTTCTGGTACTGCTATGGACCGGATGGCCGCGCTGGCTGCTGCTGGAACGTCGCGGCGGCAGCGCCGCCGATCGCCACCGCGAAGAACAGGTTCAAGAGCGCGCCGCCTGGAGCGGTCTGCTGCAGGTGGCACTGCCCGCCTTCATGGTTCTTGCCGGCGGCCTGCTGCTGGCCTGGCCAGAGCTGCTGACCGGCAGCGTGCGCGCCGGCGGCAGCGCCTTTTACGCCCTGCTGGTGCCGATGCTGCACTTCGCCCTGCAGTCGGCGCCGGCCGCCCAAGCGCCGCTGGGGCTGCCGTCGAGCGGCCTGCCGGTGGTCGATCTGGTATTGCCGGAGGCGCCAACCAAGGAAGAAGCGACTGCCGTCGACGCGTCGCCGTCGTTGGATGCGGCCAACGTTTCTGAAACCCCGCCGGCGGCAGCCACCCCTGCAGCCGGATCGGCGCCCGACGCCGCGGCCCTGACCGTCGAACTGTACGCCGCCGCGCGCCGCGGCCGGGTCGATCGCGCGCTCGAGCTGCTCGAAGCCGGCGCCGATCCCGCGCTTCCGGCCGAGTCCGACGCCCGCGACCGCCGCAGCCTCGCCGTGCTGGCCGCGGTCCTGCCCGACCTGCGCCTGCTGCGCGCCCTGATCGCACGCGGGGTGGACGTGAATGCGCTGGATGGCGGACTCAATCCGCTGCTGGCCGCCACCCGCGACAGTTGGCACGGGCGACCCGAGGCGGTCATGACCCTGCTCGCCAACGGTGCCGATGTCCACGCCGCCGACGCCGAAGGAAACACCCCGCTGCACCACGCCGCGCGCAGCTCGGATCCGGGCGTGGCCGCGCTGCTGCGCGACGCCGGCGCCGACATCGACGCGCTCAACGCCGACGGCATCTCGCCGCTGGGCAGCGCCTGCGCCAGCGGCAACTGGCGGCTGGCGAAATTCCTGCTGGAGCGCGGCGCCAGGCCGGAGCCGACCGGCGGCCAGCCGGCATTGCTGTCGGCGGCAGGCTGCGAGGACGACGATCCCGTCGGGGTGCAGCTGTTGCTGCGCAGCAAGGCTCGGATCAATGCGGTGGATGCGCGCGGCCGGACGGCGCTGCACGAAGCCGCTGCCGCCGGTCACGCGGCCATTTGCCGAACCTTGCTGGATACGGGCGCCGACCCGGCGCTGGCCGACGCCGACGGTCGCACGCCGCTGCTGGACGCCGCCCGCGCCGGCGCGCCGGGCGTGCTCGAAGCGCTGCTTTCCGCCGGCGCCGACCCGAATGCCGTGGATTCCCAGGGCGCAGGCGCGCTGCACCACGCCTGTCTGGCGGAAGTGACCGCCGCCGAACTCGTCCAGCGCCTGCTGGCGTTGGGGCTGGATCCCGCCCGCCCCGACAGCGAAGGGCGCAGCGCGCTGGCGCTCGCGCAGGAAGCCGGACGCTGGCGACTGGCGGCCCTGCTCGACCCGCGGAGCGCACCATCGGAAGCCAGTCCGGAGCTTGAAGCCGCATCGCCAGAACCCGAGCCCGAGCTGCCGCCGCTGCCGCTGTTGCGCGCGGCGCTGCTGGAAGAGGCGCCAACGACGGCGTTGGATCCGCTGCTGGCGCGACTGGCGCCCGGAGACCTGAGCCTGCTGCTGGCGGATCCCGAACTGATGGCGATGCCGCGCATCCTTGGCTGGCTGCTGCGGCACGGTGCCGATCCGGAGGCACGCGAGGCGCAGGCCCCCGTGTCGGCCGCTCTGGCCCGTGGCGAAGCCGGCATCCCCGCACTGGAACTGCTGTTTGCGCACCGCGGCTCGCCCGCCGGCGCCTCGAGCCTGGCCCGTTTCCTCGCCGCCAGCCGCGCCGGGAAAGCCGGCCCGGATGCGGAAGCCTTTGCCTGCGAACTGCTGGAACGCGGCGCCGATCCTTTCGGCACCAGCGCGAACAGCGAACCGACCCTGCTGCTGGCCGTGCAACTGGGCTGGCTGGCGCTGGCGCGCCGGCTGCTGGCGCTGGGCGTGGCGCCCGACGGCTGCGACGCTCGCGGGCACAGCCCCCTGCACGCGGCCGCCAATCGCGGCGATCTGGCCGCGGTCAAACTGCTCATCGCCGCCGGCGCCTCCCCCGACCGGCGTGCAGGCGACGGCCAGACGCCCCTGGGGCTGGCCCTGTCCAGCGGCCGCAGCGACCTCGCCTCGTGGCTGGACTGGCACGGCTGGCGACTGCCGCACCGCCCGCTGGTCGCCTCCGACCTGCCGGCGGCCGCGATCGCCGGCGACCAGGACGCGGTCGAACGCCTGCTCGAACTCGGCTTCCCGATCGACGCCACCGACGCGCAAGGCTGCACTGCCCTGCTGCGCGCCGCCGGCGACGGCCACGCGGCGCTGGTCGAATTCCTGCTCGCTCGTGGCGCCAGCCCGCGGATCGCGGCCCGAACCGGCGCCACCCCGCTGTCCGCGGCGGTCAGCCGGCGCCACATCGCCATCGTCGAACGCCTGCTGCAATCGGACTGCAACCTGGAACAGCGCCTGCCCGGCGACGTCACGGTCCTGATGCTGGCGGCGGCGCTGGGCCTGCCTGAGGTGGCAGCGCGGCTGCTGCACGCCGGCGCCGATCTGCGCGCCAGCGATGCGCAGGGCCTGACGGCGCTGCACTGCGCGGCCCTCTATGGCTTCACCGAACGCGACCGCAGCCGCTTGCTGGCATTGCTGGACGGCCTGCTGCTGGCCGGCGCCGATGCCGACCGCGCCGCGCTGGACGGCACCACGCCGCTGCTGCTGCTGCTGGGCGCGCGTGCCGAACCCGGCACGCCAAGCAGCGAAGACGTGCTGCTGGCCGGCATGGAGCGCCTGCTGGACGAGGATGTCCGCCTCGACGTGCGCGATCCGCGCGGCTACGGCCCGCTGCATCTGGCCGGTCTGCACGGCCTGGTGCGGGTCGCGCGCGCGCTGCTGCGCGCCGGCGCCGATCCCGACCAGCGCGACGCCCTCGACCGCACTCCGCGCGAGCTGGCGCTGCTGCGCGGCTATGTCGATGTGGCCGCCGAACTGGCGCCGAGCGGACACGCCAAGACCTCCGACGTGCCGCTGGCGCGCTTTCTGCGCGACTGAGCAGCAAGCGATCCCGTCGCAAGGCGACGACGCGGTTCGACTCAGCCGCTGCCCTTCGGATGCGCGGCGGCCGCGTCGTCCCCGAACAGGCCATCGAGTTCCTTGCGGGCGTCGCGAGTGGCCTGCAGCAGCGCGTCCTCGTCGTCCTGCAGCATTCGCTGCTGCTCCAGCAGCGCTTCGTCCCATTCCCGGAACCGCCGCATCCGGGTTTCCGCCTGCGTGCGTTCCATTCCCAGCGCGACCAGCACCTCGCGCCCCATCTCCAGGCTGCTGCCATAGGTCTCGCGCAGCGCCTCGGCGCCCATGTCCACCAGTTGCCAGGCATGCTGCCGGTTGCGGGCACGCGCGAACACCCGCGCCTTCGGATAATGCTTGCGCACCAGCCGCACCATCCGCAGGCTGGCCTCGACGCCGTTGATCGCCACCACGAAGACCTTGATCCGCTCCGCCCCGGCCGAGCGCAGCAGCGCCATCCGGGTGGGATCGCCGTAGTAGATCTGGTCGCTGCTCATGCTGCGCGACAGGTTGACCTGTTCGATGTCCGGATCGATGGCGATGAAGGGAATGCCCTGCGCCCGCAGCAGGCGCGCCACGATCTGGCCGAAGCGACCGAACCCCGCCACCAGCACCTGCGGATGGCGGTCGGCGGGGATCGCGTCGAACGGTTTTTCCTGCACGCGATCGACCGGAAGCAGCTTGCCGGCCAGCATCAGCAGCAGCGGCGTGAGCGCCATCGACAGGCCGACGATCGCGATCAGGCGGTCGTGGGTCGCCTGATCCAGCAGCTTCACCCGCGCCGCTTCATCGAACACCACGAAGGCGAATTCGCCACCCAGCGCGAGCACGCCGGCCATCAGGAAGGCGCTGCGCGGGCGCAGCCGCCCCGGCCGCAGGCCGAGGCCGAACAGCAGCACCGTCTTGACCAGCAGCAAAGCCCCCACGCCGCCGGCGATCAGCAGGGGTTCGGAAAGAATCCGATGAACGTCGATGCCCATGCCCACGGCCATGAAGAACAGCCCGAGCAGCAGGCCTTCGAACGGCTTGATTTGCGCTTCGAGCTCGTGCCGGTATTCCGACTCCGCCAGCAACACGCCGGCGAGGAACGCGCCCAGGCCCGCGCTCAGGCCCACCCGCTGCATCAACCAGGCGCTGCCGAGCACCACCAGCAGCGCCGCGCCGGTGAAGACCTCGGGCAGGTCGGTCCGGGCGATCACCCGGAACAGATGCCGCAGCAGGTAGCGCCCGCCGATCACCAGCGCAGCGATTACCGCCACCGCGCGCAGCACCTCATCCCAGCCCAGGCCCGTGGCCTTGGCTTTCCCCAGCAGCGGAATCGCGGCCAGCAGCGGGATTGCGGCCAGATCCTGGAACAGCAGGATCGCGAACGCCAGCCGCCCGTGCTCGCTCGCCAGTTGCTTGCGCTCGGCCAGCAGCTGCAGCCCGACCGCCGTGGACGACAGCGCCAGTCCCAGCCCCACCACCAGCGACGCACGCCAGCCCAGATCCGCCAACAGCGCCAGTCCACCCAAGGCTGCGCCGCACAGCAGCACCTGCAGGCCACCGACGACGAAGATCGGTTTGCGCATCAGGACCAGCCGCGGCAACGACAGCTCCAGCCCGATCACGAACAGCAGCATGACAACGCCGATTTCGCTGGCCGCAAGCACCCGGCTCGGGTCGCGCACCAACGCCAGCTCGTGCGGGCCCAGCAAAACGCCGGTGGCGAGGTAGGCAAGAATGGCCCCGAAGCCGAAGCGCTTGAACAGCGGCACCGCCAGCACGGCAGCCAGCAGGAAGACCAGCGCGAGTTCCAGGCCGCCGCTATCCATCTTTATCCGTATCCGGGATCCAGCGGGAAGCTTACGGCACTGGCGCAGGAGCCGGCGTTGCCGGCTTCTCCGGCGCATCCGGCGAACAGCGGCTGGCGCGGATTTTCCCCGCGAACTCCGCCCGTTCGGCTTCGCGCGCGCGCCGATCGGACGGGGTGGCATAGCGCAGCTTGAACTCCGCTTCATCGAGCCGGCGGTACCAGGCCGCGCACAGCTGGTCTTCGGGGATCGCGGTGCAGGTGTCCTGGCGCATCTCGCAGGCCTGGCCCATGCCCATGGCTGCGCTGCCGTCGATTCCCACCACCTGCAGCGGCGCGCAGCGCGGGTCGGGCGTGGCGGTCTCGCCGAAATAGGTGTTGCCGTCCCAGGTCGTGCACTGGAACAGCGCCGGCGGCAGCGGCAACTCGGCTGCTTCAGGCGCCGGATGACGCGCCATGTTGGGCCCGGCAACCAGCACGAACTCGCCATAGGCCGGCGGCGGTGGCGCCGGCTCGGGCTCCGGCGCGCGTCGCGCCGGCACCGGCACGGTCGGCAGCGCGCCCACCCGCCGGATTTCCTGCTTCATGCCGGCGCCGCAGGGCGTGCCGTTCTGCACCGTCACGTGGCCCTGGGCATCGGTGCATTTGTAGAAAACGGTTTCCTGCGCCGCCACCGGCGGCGACGCCGACAACAGGAAGCAGGCGGTCAGGAGCAGACCGGGGGCGATGGGATTCAAGCTGCGCACCGCCCTATCTTGCGTTGTCCGGCAGTCCGGGGAAACCCCGGGCGCGATCCGCGTTCAACGCGCGGTCAACGGGATTCAAGGCTACGCCGTGCGCGATGGATGGAATTCCTGCCCGATTTCAGCGCAGCACGGCTCCGCTGCGCGCATCGCGGATGGTGCTGGGCTGCGCGCGGCCCGATGTCTCGCCCGCACCGACCGCATCCACGCCGGCGAGGATGCGCGGATCGAGTTCCTCGCGCCGACGCGGCGCGGGTTCGCTGGCGATGTTGGCGCTGGTGGAAACCAGCGCGCCGCCGAAGCCGTCGCACAGCGCGACGACCTGCGGATGCGCCGTCACCCGTACGGCGATGCCATCGTGGTCGCCGGTGATCCAGCGCGGTGCGGCGGCCGACGCCGGAACGATCCAGGTGTTCGGCCCCGGCCAGCTGGCACGCACCTCGGCCAGCCGCGCGGCGGTCAGCGCTGCGGTGTCGATGAAGGGCGCAAGCTGCGCCTCGCTGGCTGCAATCAGGATCAGGCCCTTGCCGACATCGCGCTGCTTGAGCGCCAGCAGACGCAGCACCGCCGCCTCGTTGCGCGGATCGCAGCCGAGCCCCCAGACGCCTTCGGTGGGGTAAGCAATGACGCCGCCGCTGCGGAGCGCTGCAAGGACAGCAGAAATGCCATTCATGCGAATGATTCCCCCCATGGGCATTGCCCGTCGTGCAATTTCACGCCAGCGACTCTTGTAGCAATGCGCGTCCGAATCCAGCGCCGGAAAATCACGGTGCCGCAGTTTTTTTCACCACGCGCTTCCTGCCGGGCGTCACCTGTGCCGAAGTCAGCAGCGACTTGGCGGGCTCGACGCCGCCGGACAGCGGGTGCGGCGACTTGGCCTTGGGCGCTTTCTTCGCGGCAGGCCTTCTGCCCGTTGTCTTCTTCGCTGCCTTTTTCGCCGGTTTTTCGGCGGGCGCTTTCTTCGCCGCCGACTTCCGGGTCGCGGTTTTCTT
>WBZO01003092.1_pt1 | contig 20177 bp, 20 predicted proteins | sample 5204261 | NCBI WGS metagenome assembly WBZO01 (sample SAMN12412400, study PRJNA552823) | activated sludge metagenome | isolation source: activated sludge from anammox sidestream of wastewater treatment plant... | place: USA: North Carolina | collected 2017-09
GTGTAATGACAAATGTGGGTTTATCATCTTGATATGCTGTTCCAAAAAACCTCCTGAAAGTTGATTAGTTCTACACAATCATGAGGTTTTATAGGGACTAAGCAACTGCTTGGCGCAAGAAGAAAGAGTTGAGAAAAATGAAAGGTCTATGACAGAACAAACTCTCTCAAATTATGATCTTTTCAAGATTTTTCTGTAGAGTTTCCCTTGATACCCGTTAGGGCAGAACATCTTTTTTCACTTTAAAACTACAATCTTTTCTTTGGACAATTATTCCTGAAAACTCTCTAGTCTTTTCTGCCTTGACGGATGTTTGAGCTTCCTTAAGGCCTTTGCCTCAATCTGACGGATACGTTCGCGGGTAAGTCCAAAAACGTCACCCACCTCTTCGAGCGTATAATCTGTCTTCTCGCCTATACCAAGCCTCATCCGTATGACCTTTTCTTCTCGTGGGGTAAGAGTTGACAAAACCTTGTCAATTTCCTCTTTGAGAGATATATCCACAAACTCTGCAAACGGCGATGATGCCTTTGGATCCGCAATGAAATCAGCAAGTTTGGAATCGTCATCCCCAACAGGCGTCTCAATTGACACTGTTCCGCTTGTAACCTTCATGATCTTCCTGACCTTCTCAAGAGGAATACCCGATTTCAACGAAATCTCTTCGAGATTAGGCTCCCTACCTAATTCCTGGATAAGAGATATGCTAACCTTACTGATTTTATTTGTAGTTTCAAGAATATGCACGGGAACACGTATAGTGCGTGCATAATCTGCTATTGCCCTCGTTATCGCCTGCCTTATCCACCATGTTGAATATGTCGAGAATTTATAGCCTTTTTGGTAATCGTATTTCTCTGCGGCCTTCATCAGACCCATATTGCCTTCCTGAATCAGGTCAAGAAAAGAAAGTCCCCTGTTCATGTATTTTTTTGCAATATTTATAACAAGTCTGAGGTTCGCCTGAACAAGCCTGTTTTTGACAGTCTTCAGCTTTTTGTCTATTTCGCTCAGTTCAAAAAGTTTCTGTCTTACAGAATTTGCCTCTTCGTCATCCATAAATTTAATCTGACGTGCAACCTTATTAATAATGTCTACAATGATTTTTTTGTTCAATTTAAGATTGGAGAGTATATCTTCTGTTTTCGAATTAACCTGTTTTAAATCCTTTTCAAAATCCTTTTTTTCTGATGCACTTGCCTTTTTTAAACTGTTTTTGATTTCTTCTCTTTTTACCTGAAGACTTTTGATGTTTTTTATGGAAGATATTGTTTTCTTTTTAAATTTTTCCTCGTCCTTCTGAGTATAATTCATTTCATCAATGTTGTTTATTACATCGATGATATTTATTGCCTCTTCCTTCAGTTGCTGACCAATCACCAGCAGTTCGTTAACCGCACGTGGCAATTCAAATAAGATATTCTTTGCCGTCCTCTCGCTCTCTTCGATCTTTTTTGCAATCATGTGCTCTTCTTCTGACGTAAGTAGAGATACCTGGCCTATGTCTTTTAGATATGACCAGATTATGTTGTCGGTTTTTTCTGAAGGAAGTCTGTCAGTTTCTGCAAAATCCGCTACATCTTCCTCCCGCGATTCAATCTTTTCCTGTATGGTTTCGACAATGTCTATGTCTGCTTCCGAGAGATAATCAAACACATCTTCAATATCTTCAGGTGAAAAGATATTTCGCGGAAGAAGGTCATTGATTTCATCCGATGTAAGAAAACCTTTTTCAATACCGATATCAATCAGATGTTTTACTTCATTAGAATTTTTTATCGTCATACTCAACCCCAAAAAGTAAATATGCCCTTTTTAAATAAAAAGGGCATATCCATTAATTATTTTCAATCGCTGCCAATATTTATTATTTATACCATCAATTTTATCAATCGTCAAGATATTGATAACCTTTCAACAAACACGGAATAAACCTGAATACAGTTGTCTTTTTAATCTGATAATGATAGAAAAACACATCAATGAAAGATGTAATCGGTTATATTGCGGCATTTTTCACAACCTTTGCGCTTTTACCCCAGATCGCACGCATATGGAAGCTAAAAGAGGCAAGGGACATATCTATGTTTATGCCACTCATGATATCTATCGGTTCAACTTTATGGCTCATTTATGGCATCATGATAGGCGAAGCGCCAGTTGTAATAGCAAATGCCATATCCTTATTTGTTTCACTGCTTACAATAGCAGTCGCAGCAAAATACAGATAGTCTTGCCTCAAAAACACCTTAACGCATTCATCAAAGGTCATTTTTTGTCTAATATCCGGTTCCATCTGTCAAGTTGTTCCTTATAATTTTCTGAAAGTTTCGAATAATCACCTTCGATGGTAATTGAAATTATCTTATCGCCCCTTTTGATACTATCAACAACCTTCTGATCTTTTGAACCAACAACCTCTCCAAAGACAGTGTGTTTATTGTCAAGCCAAGATGTCGGTACATGAGTAATGAAGAATTGGCTTCCGTTTGTATTCGGCCCTGCATTTGCCATCGAAAGGATTCCGGGCTTATTATGCCTCAATTCCGTTGAGAATTCATCCTTAAACTGATACCCAGGACCACCTGTACCGGTTCCAAATGGACAACCTCCCTGTATCATAAAATTTGGAATTACCCTGTGAAATGTCAGGTTATTATAAAAACTTCTCGTCGACAAATTTACAAAATTCAACACAGTTAGGGGCGCCTTATCAGGAAAAAGTCTAAGATTTATATCGCCCTTATCAGTTTTTATGGTAGCAGTCAACGAAGGATAAGATTCTCCGAATACCATAGTCAAATTAAACATAAAAAATGATAGCATCAAAAAAAAGAACACTGTTTTTATCATTTTCCAACTTCCTCCTCTTTTAAAGTCTAAAATATCATTTTAATCTGATCACCTTTTCAGATATCCACACATCCCTATCGCCATTGAGATAGAACTTATACCACTTTCCACCATCAACACCAATTGTCTCATCTACAATTTTGACCATCTCGCCCTCAAAAACCATAGCAACCCTTGGGGATGATATATCAGGTTTTTCTCTTATATTTGCTGCATCTGCACTCACAACAGCAAATTTTTGCGGTTTTTCTTTAACCATCTGAGTTTGTTCTAAAGTCAACTTATTTTCAGCCGCATCGGTTTTCTGCTTTCCATCTTCGTTTACAACAACTTCCTTTTTTACAATTATCGTGTTATTATTTGGACCTTTTTGTGTATAAAGATATCCTGCGAGTGAACCTGCGATAACAGAAAAAATTATCGCCAACACAACAAAAAAGGGCCTGATTTGAGTTGTTACAGGCACATCTTTCGTATCTTTCTTGACTTTTTGTGCAACATACCCAACAGATTGCCTTGTCCTGTCATTACTTTCTTCTTCATTAGAAAATGTACTGAGCGGATTTTCTATGTTTTTCTTTTTGTCTTCAATAACATAGGGAAGGCTCTCGCCCTTTCCCGCCATCGCATTAATGGCCTTAGTCATTTCTTTAAAACTGATTTTAACTGAACGATCTGAAAAACCCATTAACAGAGAGAGGTCTGCAAGTGCAATAATCGTTCTTGGTGAGCCTTTTGAATATCTCTGAATAATTTCAAATGCATCGTTAGTAAAAACCTCTCTTCCATCTTCAATGCCAGCCCTAAAAAGTCTAAATTTTATCATCTCTTTTGTCTCTTCAAACCTAAGCGGTTCGAAATAATAACGAACGGGAAGTCTTTGCCAGAGTTCTGGCATATTTTTGATTTCATCCCATAGAGGTTTCTGTCCTGACAAGATAAAGGTATGCAGATACTCTTCCCTGTATGTAAGATTTATAAGCATCCTCATTTCCTGTAACACATCTATTGCGCCGCATAACATCTGACCTTCGTCAACAATTATGATATTTTTTCCACCTCTTTTCTTTATTTCTGTAAGAGAAGACTTCAGCATTGACAGATTTTCCATTTTGTCCAGCGATGGTTCGGAACCGCAAATACTCTTCGTTATTTGCGCAATCATCTGATCAGGACTAATCGTGGGATGGTCTATCAATGCAAAACGAAACAGTTCCTCGCCGTATCTTTCTTTCATTTCGTCGATAAGTTTTAACAAAATGGTTGTTTTACCGAGTCCCGCATCCTCCGATATAATCAGGACGCCGCCCTTGTTTGTATTAATTGCATATTTAAGTCTTTCAAGACATTCAAAATACTGGCCTGCCATATACATCATCTGACTGTCAGGAGCCAGCAAGAACGGGTGTTGTTTCAATCCCCAATAATCGATATATCTTTCGTTCACGGGTTGCACTGTCTGCATAGCGAATACCCAATCTTTATAGCGTCCATGCGATTCCTAAAAATAATCCTATTTTTTTCAGAAATCTTTTTTGAGACAGAACATGATGGCCGGTGAAGTGTATACGTTCTTTTATTGCCAATATAAAAAGACTCTGTATCCTTTTTTTTCTCCTGCCATAAACCTTTTTCCTCAGTCATCGCCTTCTTCTGATTTGCAATTAAAATGTCCTTATACTTTTCATTTGGCGGTTTTATATAGGCCTTGGCGTAACCGTACTTTACGAGTTCTGCATTTACAAAGAGATCTTTAACAAATACATATGCAAGCAGGCGTCCATAATTGTCTTTTTTTTCAACATCAAACTCAAGCCTTACCTTCTTCATGAAAACAAGTTTTTTATTATACCTGGCTGCCTCACGTGCATAAAATTCAGAACCACCTCCTTTTGCAATAATTTCCGGCGCATCTATGCCCAGATATCTGACAGTTTCACCGCTTTCAAGCTGTATGGTATCACCGTCTATCACTTTCTTTACAACATAATCCTTTGCCATGACTGGGCTTATAGACATCAGTAAGAGCAAAAAACATATGGCATTGAAAAGTCGCATCATATTTAAAAGATATTACAATATTTTTGATACATGTTAAACAGCAAAAAAACTACTGTTTATTAAATACAAAGACCGCTCCTGTTTTAGCAGAAGCGGCCTTTAACGGTTTAGCTATTTGTTTTGCAGTTAGCAGGTTACTTTAAAGATCATGGATGCGCCAGTGTCACCAGCCGCACAACCTGCCCATAGACAATATCCACCGCCGATGAGAACCATTTCTTCGAGCATCTCGGCAATAATCCTACCTGCTGTCGGTGCCTGAGGATGCCCATAGACCAATGATGAACCGTAGTTGTTCATTTTCATAACATCAATGTTAAACTTCTTTGCAAAATTGAGGTCGTTGGTTGTAAATGGGTTATGGCTTTTTATAGCCTTCATGTCCGTAATTTTCAGATCGGCGTTTGCGAGCGCCATCTGTGCCGCCGGTACTGGTGCGGAGGCCATAAAACCTGGGTTTACACGAGAATAACCATAGGAAATAATCTGAATCTCTACATCCTTGTTAGCACTCAATTCTTTGGCTCTTTCACGATTGGTAACGATAAAACCGACGTTTCCGTCTGCAGGGAATGTCTGTGCGCCAAAACTGTGGATTCCACCTTTTTCCGCCGGAGGAAGTTTTGCAAGACCTTCTGCAGTTGTAGGGGTAACACCCTCATCCAGTTCAACTAATATGGTTTTCTTTTTGGAAAGTTTCACTTCTGCAGGAAACATATATTTTTTCTGAAATTCTCGATCATTCGCAGTAGACATCAAGTACTGCTCATAACGGCGAAGCACTACTGCATCTGACTGTTCTTTGGTGAATCCTTCGAGTTTTGCAACGTTTTCTGCGGTACCGACCATCTTTGTGGGTGGGGTAACGTTCGGATCAGAGTTGAAGTTGTCCATCATCCAGTTCTCGTGAATCACCTCACCACCTGGTCCCATCGGGTTAGGCCAAATCGTATGCGGGCCATTGGAGCAGCGATCAGACATAAGACCGAAGCCTACATCATAAACACCCAATTCGATATCTTTAGCCAGCAGGTTCAATATGGTAGTAGAGGTTGTACAGGCCTGGTTAACCATAAGGCCAGGTACGTTCTTTTTGTTGTCCGTCAGCATACCCGCTGCCCAGTTATGGCTGTAAAACAGGTATTTATGGGCAATAGATACCCCATAATAGAGATAATCGATGACAGTCGGATCGATCTTTTTCTTTTCCAAAAACCATCTCCTTGCGGTCTTTGCTCCGAGTTCGATCGGATTCTCGTTCTGCATGCTTCCCTGCCAACGGGTAAAAGGGGTTGAATAATAGCCGTTGTAAGGGATATAGACTTTTGTGTAAGTTTTCATTCAGTTTCCTCCTTATAATTTTGTTTAAGCTATAGTTTTTTAATTGTTCTATTTACCTTTATAGTTAGGTTTCCTCTTTTCAACAAAGGCGTTAATACCCTCTCTTCCATCTTCAGAGGTAAAGGCAATAGAAAAACAATCCATCTCAAGCGTAAGACCGGATGCAATATCCATGTCAGCGCCACAATGAATACATCTTTTAATAAGACCAAGCGCCCTTTTTGGTTTAGATGCCAACTTTTTGGCCCATTTTTTTGCTTCATCCATCAACTGGTCTTTTGGAACTACCTTATTTACAAGTCCTACCCTGTATGCCTCCTGAGCATCAACATTATCACCCATCATGAGCATCTCTTTTGCCTTGGACATACCAACTAAGCGCGGAAGTCTCTGTGTTGCACCAGAACCAGGCATAATCCCAAGATTGATCTCAGGCAAACCGAGTGTAGAGTCATCTGCCGCTATCCTAAAATCACAGCATAGGGCAACCTCACAGCCGCCTCCGAGTGTAAGTCCAAAAACTGCCGCTATGGTAGGCTTCTCTATGCCTGTGAGTTTATCGAATGTTTTCCGAGGGGCAGTCCACAAAAAATCAAGCGTCTCTACAGCGGATTTCCCCATAACATCTTTAACATCAAGTCCGGCGCCAAAGGCCTTATCACCATGACCTGTAATGATGATTGCGCCAATCGAATCATCCTTATCAAGTTCATCTATTGCGTCATAAAGCTCGTGATAAGATTTTACACTCAAAGGGTTAACAGGAGGTCTGTTGAGCTTTATTATACCTATAGGCGCTTCTCTTTCGACTATGATCGTTTCATAGGCCATATAGACCCCTCCTTATTCGCTTATTTTGAATAGTCGTACCAACCCCTGCCGGATTTTCTGCCCAATGAGCCAGCTTTCACAAGGTTCTTGAGTGTAAGCGGCGGATCCCATTTCAATTCTTTTGGCAGGTTGTCATAAAAATACTGCTGAACGTGGAGGTTGATATCCAGTCCTGTAAGATCCATCAACTCAAAAGGACCCATAGGATAATTAAGACCAAGCTTTGCTGCCTTGTCGATGTCTTCTTTCGATGCAATACCCTGCTCATAGAGCTTAATGGCTTCGATGAAATGCGGAACCATCAATCTGTTTACAAGAAAACCTGGGATATCGACTTTTACTTCTACTGGTTCTTTTCCGAATTTTCTTGTAAGGTCGATCGTAGCCGCCACTGTCTCATCGCTTGTCCTCATACCTCTGATAACCTCAACAAGCTTCATAAGCGGTACTGGGTTGAAAAAGTGCATACCAACAATCTTGTCGGGTCTTTTTGTTGCTGTTGCTATTTCTGTCAAAGACATGGATGACGTGTTAGAGGAGAGTATCACTTCAGGTTTTGTGATTTCGTCGAGTTCTGCAAATACCTTTTTCTTTACATCCATTATCTCAACAACAACTTCAACAACAAAATCAGCGTCTTTCATAGCGCCCATATCGGTTGTACCTTTAATTCTACCCATGATCGCAGCCTTCTGGTCTGCTGTCATTTTCCCTTTTTCTACTGTTTTTGCAAGAAATTTGTCGATATTCTTTAAACCACCTTCTACAAACCTGTCCTCGATATCCCTCATTATAACATTATAGCCTGCCATTGCGGCTACCTGGGCAATGCCGTTACCCATTACGCCAGCACCTAAAACTCCTACTGTTTTGATATCCATAAAGACCTCCCTTGAAATATTTTGATAATTAAAAATTTCACATGTGGACTTATTTAACTATTATTATGCACAATATGTCAACAATTTTAATGAGGATTTGTAAAAATGAAAACTGTATTCCAATCGTTCATTAAATACGTGCAAGCCTTTCGGCGAGGTGGCTAACTCTCATTTTCAGATTTAAAAGGTATGCCTGCTCAGGCTGTTTAATCAGAGGGTTTGTATCGTATTCCTCTGATTTTATTTTTGAAACAACACGCTCTACCTCACCATTCTCTTCCCTTAAAAGATCTTCTACGTGTTCTTTGAATTCCATTGCCGCCCTGATTGAATTGTCAAAATGCTTTTTTACATCTTCGTCGGTAAAGACAAGATGATGTCCTTGACATAAGACATCAATATCGAGAGATGCGAGGCGTTTCAAAGACTTCATGTACTCATCATAGTCCACGAGAAATTCTGTGATAATGCGACCCGTATTGCCCATACAACCTGTCGATTCAGTTGCTATTAAAATCTTCTTTTGGGGTATATAATAACTCATCATGTCCCTTGTATGACCAGGCGTTGCAATTATATCTATATCTATGCCGCCTTCAAAATGCATGGTCTGACCATCATAAATAATTGTATCTGGCTCGAATATCTCAAATGCATCTCTTATCAATAACCCCTTATCCACAATCCCCATTTTATCAATCAGGTTAAGCACGTTTCCGCTTAGTTCTGCCATCAGTTTCTGTGCATTTGGACGCTTGATGATCTCTGACGCCCTTTCTGACAGGGCAATTTTCATTCCATTAAAAACCTTCTTTAAATATGAGGCTGCGCCACAATGGTCATAATGCACATGTGTAATAAAAAGTGTTTCCGGTTTTTTACCTGAAAGAAACGTTTTTATGTCTCTTTCATAGATTCTACCCATACAGTAAAAACCTGACTCAAAAATCACAGGTTGTTCACCTGCAAAAACATAAACCGGTGACCAAGGGAATCCGGCAACAAAAAGGTCTTTTTTGACTAATCCGGTCTTGTTGAAAATCAACGTCGCCTCCTGATTAAAAGCCTACCTGCTGGATGTTTAGGGATTTAGATATTTAAATGTCATTCTAATCCATAAACATACGGGCTATTTTTTATCCTATATTAAGAAGGTTATCAATTCTTATATTGTGCTGTCAATATGTTAAGGATGTGTAATATGTTGAATTTTTATAAAATAAACTTGACATGCAAAATGTGCTTTGCTAAGATAGTTTGTTAATAGTTTCACAATTCGAGAGGAAAGGAGAGTACAATTATGGATTTTAGGATTTCTGACGAATTAGAATCAATGCGGAAAATGGCCTATGATTTTGCAGTAAAGAATATCAAACCAACGATGGAAGAAGACGAAAAGGAACACAAATATCGCCCTGAGCTTTTGAAAAAGATGGGCGACCAGGGCATGTTTGCCTGTTTGGCTCCTGAAAAGTTCGGCGGTCTTGCACTTGAAGAAGGGAACATGGCTGCTACCCTTATGGCCATTGAGGTTGCAAGGACCAGCCCATCCTGGGGTCTTCCGTTCAATCTCCAGATGAATGGACCTCAGAATGTCTTATTGAAATTTGGAAGCGAAGAATTAAAAGAAAAATTTCTTCCTGGACTTATTGCAGGAACAAGCGGTGGTTGCTTCGCTATCACCGAACCAAATTCCGGCTCTGACGTTGCCAGCATGAAAACAACAGCTACCGAAGTTGATGATGGCTACATCTTAAACGGAACAAAAACATGGATATCTGGCGTACCTTACTGTGGTTGTGGCGTTGTATATGCCATGACAGACAAAGCAGCCAAGCACAAAGGCATGTCAGCCTTCTTTATCGATTTCAACACCCCTGGCATCGTTCAGAGAGCCATTACCACAAAACTCGGCCTGTTTTGTGCTCCAACAGGCGAAATCTTTTTCGAAGAAGCCAAAATCCCGAAAAGCTCACTACTTGGAAAACCAGGCCAGGGTTTTGCAATCTGTATGACCATGTTGAACTTCACAAGGCTGAGTTCAGCAGCAAGGGCTATCGGAGTTGCTCAGAGCTGTATTGAAGAAGCATGCAAATACTCAAATGAAAGAGAACAGTTCGGACAGCCGATTGGTCAGTTCCAGATGATTCAGGAACAGATAGGAAGAATGTCCGTGGAACACGAAGCCGCAAAACTCCTTGTACTAAAGGCAGCATGGCAGAAGGACCAAGGCATGAACAACACCCTTGAAACCTCTATGGCAAAATATTATGCAGCAGAATCTGCAAATTTCTGTGCTTCAGAGGCGGTAAAAATATTTGGTTCATACGGATTCTCCTCTGAATACCCGGTCGAAAGGTTCTTAAGAGATGCAAAATCCTATCAGATTGTAGAAGGCACTTCAAATATACAGAAGATGATTATCGCCCAGTTTGCACTGGGATATAGAAAGGCATAAAAATAGTATAAATTTAAAGGAGGTATACCTATGGCCACAGAAGTAACAGTCCCTATGGTAGGGAAAATTATAAACGTTCTTGTAAATGTCGGGGACAAGGTTGAAGAAGATGACCAGATCGCAACCCTCGAAGCAATGAAAATGGAAATGCCGATTGTTTCTCCATCCTCAGGCGTAATAAAGGAAATCAAGGTTGCCGCAGGCCAAGAAGTCGATGCTGACACTGTTCTTGCTATAATCGAATAAAGGAGTGAAACAAAATGATAGTTGCCGGAATTGATATAGGTTCTATTACAACTGAGGCTCTCCTTCTAGATAAAGATAAGGGGATAATCGGGTATACAATAATGCAAACCGGTGCCGATTCAAAAAAAACAGCAGAGATGGCCCTTGAAAAGGTACTTGCCTATCCCGGTAAAACAACTTCTGATGTTTCATTCACCATCGCCACCGGTTGTGGAAGAAAAAGGGCCCTTTTTGCACAGCAGGCAGTCACAGAAATCACCTGCATCGCAAAAGGTGTCAACTATCTGTTCCCCGGTGCAAGAACAATCATTGACATCGGTGGACAGGACACAAAGGCAATAAGGGTAGATGAAAAGGGTCGTGTTGTTGAGTTTGAGATGAACGATAAATGCGCCGCCGGAACCGGAAGATTCATCGAGGTTATGGCAAAGGCATTGAATGTTGAGCTTGACAAGATTGGCGAGATATCTCTAAAATACAAAAAAGATGTCACAATCAGTAGTATTTGTACAGTCTTTGCCGAATCAGAGGTTATTTCACTGGTAAGCGAAGGCGAAGAGTTAGAAGATATACTCTATGGCATACACAAAGCCATTTCAGACAGGACAATGGGACTTATAAGCAGATTAGGCGGTTCGCAGGATGAAGTTATTATGACAGGTGGAGTTGCAAAAAACATTGGGGTTGTAAAGGCACTTGAAAAGGCACTTGGAACCCAAATCAAAACCCACGTTGAACCGCAGATCGTGGGAGCACTTGGTGCTGCCATTCTGGCTATGGAAAAAACTGCTTAATATGATTGATTAAATTTGAAGAGCCGATGGGCAATTACCCAACGGCTCTTTTTTTTGTTCAATTTTCTGACTATCAAATCTATGCTATGCTACCACCTTAGCTTGTCCTGTACCCCCTTTTCTCAGCATTTGCATAATAATTACAAACAATAGACAGGCAAAACCAAGGACATCTCCTATGCGAGAAGGATACACGAACGCCAAAGCCCCAATTATTGTGATAACCCTTTCCAGGATATTAGATCTCTTTATCAACCAACCCGAACACCCTGATGCGAGCATTCCAATACCAACAAATGCCGCAAATATTGTCCAAATACCCGATGCCACGCCTATACCTTCCCAATGCAGCAATAATGCCCTCCCCGAAGGAAGAACTGTAAAAATAAAAGGCATTAGGAATGCTGTAATGGTGTATTTCCACGCCATCATTGTAGTTTTATAAGGGTTACCACCGGTTATTGCTGCTGCAGCGAAGGGTGACAGCGCAGTAGGTGGCGATACCTCTGAAAGCAAAGCATAATAGAAAATGAACATATGAGCAGCATACTCAGGTACACCGAGTTGTGTAAGGGCAGGCGCTGCAATAACGGCTGCAATGATGTATGTAGCGGTAATAGGAACAGCCAGACCTATCACCCATAAAAGAACGCCGGTGAAAACTGTGGTCATAATTAAATTCCCCCCAGCATAACTGATAATAATTGATGACAGTTTAAGGCCAAGTCCTGTCAGGCTGACCGTTCCAACAATTATACCGGCCGACGCACAGATTGCAGCAACGTTTAATACGGTTAATGAACCCTGCTTCAATGCCTCAATAGTCTTGGAAACTGTGAATCTCGTGTCCTTTCTTATGAATGACACAAAAAAACATGTCAATATTGCAGCAAAAACAGATACCTGAGGGGTAAACCCCTTTACCAAAAAGGCAACAATCGCTATAAGCGGCAGGAAATGAAAGCCATACATCTTCGTTAGTTGCATCAATGTATATTTTTTCTCTATTTTAACCGCTTTTAATCCAAATTTCTTTGCATCAAATTCTACCATAACGAGTAGACCCCAGTAAAAAAGGGCGGCAGGAATGATGGCAAGTAGTATAACGTCAACATAGCTGATTCTGAGAAATTCTGCAATTAGAAATGCCGCTGCACCCATGACTGGTGGCGTTGTTATTGCCCCCATACCACCGGCAGCAAGAAAACCACCTGCGCTATCCTTGTCGTAACCTGATTTTTCAAGCATCGGATATGCAACCGAGCCTATTGCAACAGTATTTGCAACCCCAGAGCCAGATGCCATCGCAAGCAGATAAGAGGTTGCAATAACCGACCGGCCTGCTGCCGTTGGTTTGCTACCCATTGCAGTGAATGCAAAATCAACATAAAATTTACCCGCCCCTGATACCGTTAAAAACGAACCAAAGATACAAAACATAATAATTATTGTTGAAGATACATCAATCGGTACACCAAAAATCCCTTCCAAGGTCATATACATATGTCCCACAATACGTTCAAGGTCATAGCCACGATGAGTCCAAGGTGCAGGTAAAAACGGTCCTATGTACGCGTAAACAAGAAATATGATACATGTCAGCGGCATTATCCAACCAGAACTTCTACGGGTTGCCTCCAGTATGAGAACAAGAAATGAGATTCCAAAAATCATATCCCACAACTCAGGAGTCACTGCCCTGTAAATAAAATCTTCAAAATCGATAAGCATGTATAAAATACAGACCAACCCCAAAATCGATAGCCCAACATCAATATAATTTATCTTTCCTTTATATTTTTTCGTTATCGGGTAGAACAAAAAAGAAATGGCAAGCAGTAAAGCAACATGCACACCCCTTACGATCTGAGTCGTTACAGGGAAAATTGATGTATATAATGCAAACAAAGACATCGCAACTGCAAGCACTGTAATAACAATATTCCAGAAACCGGTTACCTTCCTTGTAACCCCTTCTTCTTCTTCTATGATCTTTTCAAGCTTTTTCTTCTGTTCTTCGGTAAGGTTCTCTGAGATATTGTCTAATGGTTCTAAATCTTTATCTGTCATTATCGCCTCCATATTGAATTAATGAGATAAGATGCGAAAGATTGTTTGTTAAGACTTATCTGAATTTTTTGGTCTTTCGTTTTAATACTACCCAACAAAATATTTTTTCCACTTACTGAAAGCAAGTGATGCCCAACACTTACGGTTGGTATCGTAAACTCTTTTACAGAGGTTCTAACATTATTTATCCCCTTACCCTCTATGCCAAAATATTCAAGTGCTGCATCGCTTGTCTCCACATGAAATAGCTCAAGCATGCCGTTTTCAACTTTAAATCGCTCTATCACAGGAACTTTATACATAGAATGAGTATACGAAAGTGCTATTATATCACCGTTTTTAACCCTGAAACAATATCCAGCATCACCGATAGCCAATACCTGTATTTTTAATACAAAAATTGATGTTATACCAATGATGCAGGGTATTAAAAGGCACAGGAGGGTTGTTGCCCTCCTGTGCAAAGATGGTTTTTTCAAACCAAAACACTTATCCCTTTTTCCTTAAAGAACTTTGCAGCGCCAGCATGATATGGGACAGCCTTATTACTCCCTCCATCCTTGAGATTAATATTGAGCGCTTCTTTGTGTATTGCTGCCAGTTCTTTGAGATGTTCAAATATTGTCTTAGTAATATCATAGGCAAGCTTATCATCCATATCCTTGTGACACATCAACAAATTGCCCACTGCAGCAACATTTGTATCATATTTAATCCCCGAATATACATTTTTTGGTATTACAGATTTATAATAAACAGGTCCATATTTTCCAGTCATCGCTGGAATCAAGTCATCGTGGGAAATAAGCATCATATTAACACCGGGCGATGCGGCAAGGTCAAGAACAGATGATGTCGGTACACCGCCATCCCAGAAATATGCATCAATCTTGCCATCCTTGAGTGCGCCAGCAGACTCACCTGCACCAAGTCTGTCCTTTTTAATATCCTTTGTATGGTCAATACCACCAGCCTCAAGCACCCTTAAAGCCTTTACCTCTGTTCCGCTTCCAGGCGCGCCTGTCGAAACCCGTTTTCCTTTTAAATCTTGCACATTTTTAATGCCCTTTCCATCCAGCGTCACTACATGCATTAGATTTGGATAAAGCACGCTTAGTGTTTTTAATGGAAGGGGCTTTCCTTTGAAATTACCCAAACCTTTATATGCATCATAGCCTGTATCACCCATTATCAATCCTATATCTGATTTTTTTGCTGCAATGAGTTTGCAGTTATCTACAGATGCAGCAGTAACCTCTGCGGCTGCTTCAACTCCGGCATATTTTGTTAATATACTGGCTATACCTCCACCAATGACAAAATAAACACCTCCCATCCCACCGGTTGCGATCGAAATCCTTTTCTTAGCCTGTGCAAAAACACCAACAGGGCCGCTTAATGCCATTGCTGCACCAGCAATGCCTGTCAGTTTAAGAAAATCGCGCCTATTCAGTTTTTTGTCATCCTCAATAAAAGCATTTATACCCATTGAACTACCCCCTTGCATATATTTTTTAATGCTAATTACCTAAAACACGTGTTTTTACCAAGTATTTCAGATAATTTTATTGTTCACTAACAATAGTATGGCACTAGTCATATAATTGTCAATGTTTTTCTCGATTTCTATTGTTTTGCGATATCTTGAAACGCAAGCTTAAATCACAAAAATACTTGACAAGCAATATTATAATAGAGATATATAAACAGTTTCCTTTAAAAAAAACAATCCACAAGAGGAGCATTAATCATGAGTATGTATCCTGAAATAGATGACAAGCTTATGGATTTAGAAGAGGCTGTCAGTAGATTCATTAAAGATGGCTGTCAGCTTGCAATAGGCGGTTTTACTATCGTAAGAAACCCCATGGCAATTGCATATGAAATCATCCGTAAAGGGATCAGGGACATTCATCTCGTATGTCATTCGCATGGCCAAGCACTCGATGTATTATTAGGTGCCGGCTGTGTAAAACGCCTTGAAATTGCATACGGCGGAAACGGAAGATACGCCCCCACATGTATCAGATTCAAGAAGGCAATCCAACAGGGAGAACTTGAATTTGAGGATTATTCCAATTATCAGATGACTTTGCGTTTCCTCGCTGGAGCACTCGGTATGTCATTTATTTCTACAAAATCTGGACTTGGGTCAGATCTCCTTAATTTTGAAGGCTTTTCAAAAGAAACAAGAACACAGGAAAAGGTGGCAAATAAGAAATTTGCAATTATGCAAAATCCATTTAACGAAAAGGATGATAAGGTTGTGCTTCTGCCCGCACTCACACCGGATGTTTCTATTATACACGCACAATATGTAGGCGAAGACGGTACTGTCCGCATCAAAGGCCTTACATTCGCAGATATCGAACAGGCAAAATCTGCGGATGTTGTCATAGTCACCTGCGAAGAGATCGTCCCACGTTCATTTATAAGACTTGACCCTGACCAAAATACACTGCCGCCATTCTTCGTAGATGCTATAGTAAAAATACCTTATGGCGCCCATCCGACAGGATGTTTTTTGTATTATGATTATGACCCTAAACACTTAAACCTGTACAAAAAGATTGCCGGAGACGATGAACTATTCAAACAATACCTCGATGAATGGGTGTATGGTGTACCAAATCACGATGCATATCTCGATAAGGTCGGCAGAGAAACGTTGTTTAAGATTAAGGCAAATCCAATTGTAGGTTATGCGCAGGGACTTGATAGAAAATGATAAAAAAACAGTTTTAAGTTTTAAATTTGATGTTCTTGTATGCTTATTCGGGAGACAAAGACATATTGCTTGACTTTGCGCTCAAGAAGGTCTGTGGATAATAGCTCTTGGCAAGAAAACCAGTAGTTTTGCAAGGTTTGTATGTCATTTAACAACGGCTATGTGCTTAAGTAAAGAGGAGGTAAAGATAAATGGCAACCAAATATACAGACAATGAAATGATGTCAATCTGTGCAGGCAGATTCATTAAAGACGGAGATATTGTTTTTGCCGGTACAGGTGTATCGATGCTTGCTGCTACAGCAGCCAAGAGGATATATGCACCAAAGGCAGTGGTGTTTTTTGAGACAGGTGGCATTGACCCTGCCCTTGATGAAATACCTATGGCGGTTTCCGACTTAAGGGTAATGTACGGTACCAGCTTGAACTCAGGTCTCATCGAGGCATTCTCCATTGTCGGGCATAGAAAGCTCCATACGATTGCATTCCTTGGAGCCGCACAGATCGATAAGTACGGCAACCTTAATACAACAGTCATAGGCGATTATCATAAGCCAAGGACAAGATTCTCGGGCAGTGGTGGGGCATGTGATGTAGCGTCTTTTGCATCCGGTGTTATTACATTCATGCAGCATGAAAAAAGAAGATTCGTTGAAAATCTTGATTATCTTACAAGCGTTGGTTGGTATAAAGGTGGAAATTCAAGGAAAGACGTAGGGCTTCAAAGGGGAGGTGCGATTGCTGTTGTTACAAATCTATGTGTTATGAAATTCGATGAAAAAACAAAAGAGATGTACCTGTCTGAATACTACCCCGGAATAAGTGTGAAAAAGATTGTTGAAAACACAGGTTTTGAAATCGATGTTTCGAGGGCTGTTGAATCCATACCACCATCAGAAGAGGAATTGAGGGTTTTAAGGGAAGAAGTCGATCCACAAAGACTGATTTTATAACAACAAAACCTTTGAAAAAAATCTTCTACATCAAGGGAAAAGATATCGATTCAGGTATACAAGCCTACTTTTTTTGTTTTATTCCAATTGCATTCAATCTATTGGTGGCGTGTCTTCCGATATCGTTGTTAGGCGCAACCTTTAATTGCATAACGTATTCGTTATAAGCAGAATTTTGGTCATTTGTCTTTTCATAACACATACCAAGAACACCATGAACCGTTGGGTGCTTTTGATTTGAACTAGAAAAGCGCTTGAGGTGATTTATTGCCTGTTTAAACTCATTTGTTTTGTAATAACTCATGCCGAGAAAATATCGTGAAGGCATATCCTCAGGAAAAAGGGCGATACTTCTATTTAAATAACGTTTTGCTTCAGCAAAATTACCTTTCATGTAATTGATTGACCCCATTCCCCTTAAAGCAGGTTGATAATTATTATCAAGTCGCAGTGCATAGTTAAAATATTTTTCTGCATTTGTAGGGTCATTCTTTTTAAGCATGATAAAACCACTCAAACCGTAAAAAGGCGCCTGTGTCTGATCCATATTCATTGCCTTCGATATTTCTACAGCAGCTTCATCAATTTTTTTGTTATTAAGCGCCCTTACAGCTTTATCATAATGGGCTACATATATGTTGTTCACCCTTCTTAAATTACCAATAGCCCCCTGAAATATATCTCTGTTCGACCCGTCTCCTCTTATTACAGATGGAGACGTACGATTTATAATGCCCTGAATCTCATCAATCCTTATCGATGTCCTCGGATGGGTTGAAAGCAGTTCCTCGAAAAATCCAGCCTCTTTTGCACTTTTACCGAGGGATTTAAGATATTCGTTGGACACCTTCTCGAGATTTTTGTGTGCACTTATTGCATTTCTGGGATTATATCCAAGCCTCGACATATATTGAACACCAATGGCATCTGCTTCAAGTTCATCATTCCTGCTGTATTTAAGCAACAATAAACTACTACCCAATGCACCAAGCGTAAGCGCTGCATCAGAATAATCGCTTCCAGCAAGGGCAATACCTGCCCCTAAAAGCAAGGCCTGGTGAAGTATGCTAAGAGACATCTGGCTCGCAGAATGACGTGCAGACACATGCCCCATCTCATGTCCCATTACAAACGCAAATTCTGCTTCATTATCGAGTCCTGCAAGTAATCCCCTTGTTATAACAACATAACCGGGTATTGCCCACGCATTAGGAACTGAACTATTTTGAATTGCAAAATCCACCGGCAAGTTGGGTCTATGCGATACTTTATGTATGTTCAGCACAACGTTTTTAAGATACGTTTTAACTTTTTCGTCCTTGAATTCTCCACCACCACCCTCTGCGCCCCACATCGCATTTGGATATAATTCCTTGCCCATCTGAATTTCCTGTTCTTCAGAGACGAGCATGAACTGGCTTTGACCTGTTACAGGATTAGTAGCACAACCTGTAATAAAAAAGTGGATGAGAAAAACAAAAAACAGCAAAAATAAACTTCTATTTAAATACGGTCTGTTAAGTACCATTATTATTCCTCCTTATGTAGTTCATAGCTTAACACCCGTAAGTCGAATAAAATTTTCCGACAGTAAGAGTTTCTTATCTGCGTTTGATAACGACAATGATAATATCTTTGACAATTCGCTTTTCATGGTACCAAAAGGCACATCGGAACCAAAAAGTACCCTATGAGGCCCTAAGGTCTTGACAAAATCAAGTATTGTATCCTGCGAAGCAAGCGCAGAGTCAAAAAAGATATTGTCCTTACCTTTAAATGCATTCAAAAAATCGTATGGATTTCCACCCAGCAGGCCGAGATGCGGTATGATAATCTTCATATCTTTCGCTATGTCGACGAACATCTCTGTAAATCTCAATTCTTCTTCGAAAATTACAGGCTTACCTGTTATTCTTATCTTTTCTATTAGTCCAGGCAACAACCCATCATCAAGCACTTTATAATTAGATGCAGAATCCTGCCAACCCCTCATCCAATGCCACTTGCCACCACAATAAGCCTCAGGGATAGGGTCAAACCCGTCTTTATCATAGTCTTCCCTGATATAATGGTAAGGGATAAACCCGTCTGTTTTCTTTGATTCTTCAAGGATTTTTACATTGATGTCATTACTGTCAATAGCAGTTGAAGGGAAAGGTATTATGGCTACATAATCAATCCCTGCGTAATTCATCTGTCTGAGAAGTTCCTTTGTCGTAACATCGGTTCCAAGTGTTATAGAAGGGCCCCAATGAGAATGACTGTCAATTATTAACTCAAACTCCATATTGCAAAATTAATATCACAAATGATATTATGATGTAAAGCAGTTCAAGGTTACATTACCTTTTGCTGTAACCAAACTAAATATTACATGTGAACAATGAAAATAAAGACACCGTTACTCACTGTCGATATCATCATCCACTATAAAGGAGGAATCGTACTTGTAGAGAGAAAGAATCCCCCGTATGGATGGGCTTTACCAGGGGGTTTTGTGGATATCGGCGAGTCATTGGAAAAAGCAGCCATACGTGAAGCAAAGGAAGAGACATCGCTCGACATCATGTTAATTGAACAATTCTACGCATACTCAAAACCCGACAGAGACCCTCGATTCCACACGGTATCAGTTGTTTTCGCCGGTAAAGGCAAAGGAGAGCTTAAGGGTCAAGACGATGCAAAACGAGCAGATGTTTTTACTGAAAACGCCCTGCCCAAACTAATCGCATTCGATCACAAAGATATTGTCAATGATTATTTCCGTTATATGAATACGGGCAAAAAACCCTCATTGCCGCCTGTTCATCTAAACATCTAACCACCCAAACCTCTGCTCTAACTCACTTTCTCCCTACTAAAGACCTTTGCACGGTAAATTATCCTTAAATGTCTTGTAACTATATGATAAATATGGTATATTGGTGAATATTAAACCCTCAGGAGACCTCCCCATGACAG
>WBZO01001291.1_pt1 | contig 20145 bp, 9 predicted proteins | sample 5204261 | NCBI WGS metagenome assembly WBZO01 (sample SAMN12412400, study PRJNA552823) | activated sludge metagenome | isolation source: activated sludge from anammox sidestream of wastewater treatment plant... | place: USA: North Carolina | collected 2017-09
GTTGGCGGCTGGGATTGCTGTTGCCAGATGCTGGACAGGCGGTCCCAGTCTCCGGAGTAGTCCATCTGCAGCAGAAAAAGAAGATCTGTAAAAAAGAGCAGGTGGGAAAGCGGAGAAGCGGAAACCAGGCGAAGTTCATAACCATCCCTGACCGGCGCGATGGAAAACTCCAGCGGTGCGACCGCCTTTTCCCATCCCGGAGAAAATGGGGATTCCTCCCCGCCGGACTGTCTGGGACCAAGCAGCATGTCCCACACGACCGGCAGCGCAAGAATCCGGGGAGACAGCACACCGGCAGCCAATGCCTCTTTGCCGATTTCCAGAAAATGGTTCCGGAGTGGATCGGAATCAGGGAGAGTCGGCCCATCCAGGCGTGTCCCGAACTCAATGCGTTCATGATCCGCTTGTACAATCCAGCCCGGTGGGGGCTTCACAGACTGAACACCACTGGCTGACCGGAGATGTGCTCCAGCGGTTTCCGGGAGCACCACCGGATTCGCCACCGCTCCACGAACCCACCAGTCTTCCGGCGGTGTTTTTTCATTTTCCGGAATGGCAATGCCAATGGCGAATGGCTGATCGAGCGGAAGATTCGTGGAAGGGAATTTCTGGCCATCCGCCATGTTCAGCCTGCTGGCGACAAATGCCAGATCCGGCCGGGCTGGAATGGAATCCAGCAGGCTGGTCGCCCTCTGGAACAGGAGTCTGTTGGCATTGGCAGCCTGGGGGCCTTTGAGGGCCACACGAACCTCCAGTCCGGCTGGAAGTTTGATAAGGGCAAGTTCCATGCGATCCAGTCCCAGCTGCTGAAAAAAGTGCCTGGCAAGATAAGCCTTCCCCTGCTGGTCAGACACACCTGAAGAAGCCAGATTGAATCCGATCTGTGCATCCGGGAGAGCTGTTGGTGGATCCGGTGGCTGGGCCAGGCTGGCCAGGAAATCTTTGAGAAGCTGGAGGTTAGGTGAAACAAGAATATGATTTTTTCCACGCAGGATGTGGATCTGTGCTGTTGGAGAGCTGAGTGTTTTGACAGGAAATCCTTCAAGTTTCCTTTCGATCGGGAGCCTTTCCGAGGGGAAGCAGGAGAGCACGAGGTGGGTCTGGAATGGCTCTGTGAGCTCCGGCGATTCCATCCGGTAACCGATCATCCAGACCTGCTGTTCGACACCCATCATCCACTCTGAAGGCCATCGGGCAACGATGAAGTCTTGAACACCGGGATCGAAACAGCTTGTCAGCAGGTTGCCGCTCCGCTCCCGCAAACGGGAAAAAAGAGCCTCCAGCACCTGGGCCTGAGGAGAGATCTTCCGATCCTTTAAGAAAGCATCCCGCCAGGCAGTATTCCTGATGCGTAAAAAAACCTGGGTGTTCCTGTTAGGGATTCGCCCGAGATCAATTTCTCCTGAGGCTGATGGAGGAGAGGAGCCGAGCTGGACAGCTGCTTCCACTGTTGTGGAGGCCACGCAGAGGCACAGGACAAGGAGAACGGAAAAAAGTGATTTTTCCATGTTCGGCGGATGGTGCGGGGATGGGATAATCTGCCCTTGATCCCATCCCCGCGATTCACCCACATCTGCTGCCGGGCTTTCAGCGCCCTTGAGGAACAGCCTGGGGAATTACCTGAGGCGGCCTCGCCTGCTTCGGCACCTCAGCCCAGGGATCATTCTGGTGTTCATCCACAAAAACCTCCGGCCAGTCACCATTTTGGATATCAAGATTCCGGAGAGCCGGGGAACGTGATTTCTTTTTGGTCATTTCGGTGGCCATGATGACATCGGCACGGCTGTTAAGGATGTACGGGGTGATGAAAGTCAGCAGCTCGACCTTTTCAGTCGTGTGAGCCGTGTTGGTGAACACCTTGTTTCCAACGACCGGCAGCCGGTGCAGGAAAGGCACCTGGTGAACCTGGCTGGACTCTTTCTGTGAAATGACTCCCGCAAGGATCGCTGTGTGGTGATTTGTTACTTTGAGCTGAGTGACAAACTCACGATCGGTGAAGGTGTATGCGGTTCCCGCCAGCGGAGGAATGGTTGGATCGATCGCACCATCCTTGATGTTGACAGTGAGTGTCACCATTGTGGCGGAGTTGATATGCGGTGTGACCTCGAGAGTGAGTCCGAGCTCTTCATAAGCCACCTCGGTGCTGGTGGTATTGTTGGTCACTGTGATGTTCGAAATGGTCGGGGTGCGTGTTCCGACCCGGACAATCGCCTTTCGGTTGTTTTCAGTCAGGATGCCGGGCCGCGACTGAACATTCAGGTTCCGGTTGGATTGAAGGAAGTTGATCACCGCCTGGAACTGTGTCTGGTTAAGTGAAAAGAACTGAAGGTTCTCCGCTGCGGTATTGAACACACTATTGCCAAATTCATTCGGGTCAAAGAAATCCGATCGGTCATTGTCAAATGTGAGGACCTCACGGTTGCTGATGGCCACTTTTCCAACTTCTCCTGTGGTCGGATCGACTCCCCACTGGATGCCCTGGTCGCAATCATCTCCCAGGGTGACTTCGACAATCAGAGTCTCGAGCAGGACCTGGGAGGTCGGAGCATCCAGGGCGGAAATGAGATTTTCGACCGATGGACGGTACAGGTCGGGAGTGATCACGAGGAGGGAGTTTGTGCGGGTATCGGCTTCGATGCGAACCTTCCCGATCAGGTTGCTGAAGGAGCCACCCCCTGCCCCGCCGGACATGCCGCCGCCGAAGAAATCATCGAACAGGAACCGCCTGCGGCCCGCGCCTGCATTATCCTCGGGTTTGAAAAGGTCTGTGAGGAGCTTCTTGAGATCCTGGGCCAGGGCGTGTTTGACTGGAATGATATTGGTGCGCCCGGCCTGGACGGATGGACGGTCAAGCTCTTTGAGCATCTTTTCAACCACATCAAAGGCTCTGGGAGAGGATGCCAGAACGATAATGCTGTTGGTGGTCGGTTCGGCAATGACGCGGACTTTTCCGGAAAGGCCGCTGATCGAGGTGTCACGCTCGACGGGATAATAGTATCCACCCTGGTAGGAGGTGTCACTGAACAGGCTTTCAAGGGTCTGGGCAAGGGTTTCGGCCTCGCCATTTTCGATATGATAGACCACCGGGCCTTCGAGGTTGGGGGCCTGTATATCGAGTGCATCGATGAGATCGGCCACCTGGCTCATATCCTGTGGCTCAGCGGTCACAATCAAGGCATTCAGGCGTTGATCCGCAATGATGGTCACCTGGCCTTCAGTGAGGGTCTCACTTCGGCGCCCGCCAAAATAATCATCATAGTAGCTGGGGCGCCGGGATCTGCTGCCGGTTCCCGAACCGGGGACAAAAAGCCCCTGGAGGCGTTCGGACAGGACACTGGCATCGGCATTCTCGAGGACAAAGATCTCCACCACCCGCTTGCGCCCTTCACGGGTGTCGAGTTCTTTGATCAAGCGGCGAATCCAGTCCATATCGCGCGGATCGGCGATCACGAGCAGGGCATTGGCCCATTCATCCGCAACAACCCTCGAGGGCGCCCCCAGCCGTGAGGTTTCAACAAACAGCTGGCGGATTTCATTGGCCATATCCGAGGCACGCGCATACTCCAGGAAAAACACCTCAGGCTTTCTTTCTGAGAGCGATTCAGCATCCAGCTCACGAACAATCCGGGCCATGGGGGCCACATCATCGCTTGCTCCGACAATCACCACCGAGTTGGCATCCGGATCGGCGAAAGATTGAAGCGGGGGTTTGTTGCGGCGAATGCGCTGGGCATTGATTTGAGAGATAATCGTCTGGAGTGGCTGGCTGATGGCCCCGGCCTTGGAATTCTGAAGAGAAATAACCTCCGAAACGAGGTCTTCAGGACGGCTTTCCTTGTCGAGTTCTTTAATGATTTTGAATAGCTGATCCACATTCGACTGGGTGTCAGCGAAGATAATCGAATTGGATTCAGGATGGGCGGCGATTGCCGCGGTCTGGCTCATGGTGGTACGCAGGGACTGAACCAATTGTGTGGGGTCGGCGTGTTTGAGGCGGTAGAGATGAACACGCTGCAAACCACCTTCAGGGGTATCCAGAGTCTTCAGAACCCGCTCGATCACATCCCGGTCAGCAGGGTTCGCCAGGACCAGCAGAGCATTGTTATCCGGAATGGGAACAATTCGGGCGGCATTCGGCCCCATGCTGATCTGGCTCATGACCTGCTGGATTTGCACTGCAACCTGGCTGGCTTGAGCATTTTGAAGGAAATAGGTGTGCGGTTCTCTCTCACGCAGATCATCTTTATCGAGCTCTGACAGCAGTTTTGTCAGCTGGCTGACTTCATCTGTCGGTCCGATGATCACCACCGAATTGGTGCTGGTTTCCGATGTGACTCTGGTCAACGGGCGTGAGGACCGGCCTTTCCGCAGGGCGATATGGGCTGCGAACTCGCTGAGTGTGTTATCAACAATGGGGGCGCTGGTATTTCTGAGCGGGATCACCCTGGTGACCATCCCGGCCAGGTCTTCACCGGCTGTGTCGAGCTGCTCGATGAGTTTGGCCAGTGTCTCAATATTGGCAGGAGTGTCGGTGAAAACGATGGAATTCGAGGGGACATCGGCAAACAGCCTGGCTTGCACACCGACAACCGGGCGAACACTGGCGGCGAGGGCCTGGGCATCGGCATTCTTGAGCCGGAAAATCCGGGTTTCTATGCCGGCCACCTCGGTCTGGTCCAATGTGACCAGGAGTTCTTCAGCACGGAGCAAATCCGCCTTCGGGGCCATGACGATCAGGGAGTTGGTTTCGGAATCGGCCACAACGCGGGGAGCATTCGCGCCACGACGGTCCAGCGACAGGAGCTGCTCGAGGATCGGGGCGATGCGGGCCGCCTGGGCACGTTTCAACGGGATGATCTTTGGCTCCCGCTCGAACAGGGATTCCGCATCGAGCTGATCCAGCAGCCCCAGCAGGCTTTCAACTTCTTCTGTCGGTCCATAAATGATCACCGAATTCGACACCGGATCCGACATTACTTCGGTAAGCGGACGGGTGAGGCCTTTGGTCTGAGCCTGATGGGTAATGAACTGCTGAAGAGGAGAGGTGAGTGTGGACACGGAGGTATTTTCCAGGCGCCGCACTTTGGAAATGACCGCACCCCGTCCGAGGTCGACCTGGTCGATGAACTTCTTCACCCGGTCGTGAGATTCCGGGGTATCGGTCACAACCAGCGCATTGGTGCCTGGTTCAGCGAACACTTTCCCGCGCACCGATATAATCGGGGGAGTCAGATTGCGTGATAGATTGTCCGCGGAGGAATGCTCGAGCTGGTAAACACGAGTCTCCAGACCGCCGGCCTCGGGGATGTCAATCTGCTTGAGGACTTCCTCGATCCGTTTCATGTCACGTTCAGCCGCAACCACAATCAGGGAGTTGGTGTTCGGTTCCGCAACCGCGACCGGCCGCACACCGCCGAGATTGCTGGATGCGATCAGCTGCGCCATCTGGGAAGCCAGCTGGACAGCCTGGACGTAACGCAAGGTAAAGATTTTCGGTGTGCGCCCGGAAAGTTCCTCGGTATCGAGCTGCGTGATGAGCGACTCAATCGAATTCACTTCGTCAGTCGGGCCGAAAATAACAACTGCATTGGTGGAGGTTTCAGCATAGACACCAGCACGGGGGGTTGTCCGGCCTTGGCGGCTGGACTGGAGCTGCAGGAACTGATTGATCGGTGAAACCATGCTGCTGGAAACACCATATTCCAGTTTTCGGACACGGGTGGTGATCCCCCCGCCTTTCTCGCTGAGCTCACTGACCACCTTGGAGATTCGCTGGATCACATCGCGGGTATCGATGACTACCAGGGAGTTGGAAGTGGTGTCGCTGAATAATTTCCCCTGGGGTCCGGACAGTGCTTCGAGGTTCGTAGAAAGCAGCGAGGCGCTGACACCATCCAGCGGGAAAATTCCGACTTCCAGGCCGGCCGCATTGGGGATATCGAGTTTGACAATCAGCTCATCCAGTCGTTGGAGGTCGATTTCAGAGCCGATTCCGATGATCGAGTTGGTAAAGACATCGGAGATGACTGTTGTCTGGGCTGCGCCCGGAGACTGCCGGTAAGACTGGAACACCTGGCGCAACTGATTGGCCAGGGTCTGAGCGCGGGTGTATTTGAGAAAGAAGAGCCTGAGTTTTCCTCCGACCTTTCCTGCAGCCTCGAGCCTTTCGATCAGGTCGATGGCCGGCTTCAGCTCCTCGGTGACCCCCACGAGGATAATCGAACCCGAGGTGGGTTCAGCATAAGCGAAACTCTGGGGGCGGCTCTTGCCTTTGCGCAGAGACATCTGGGTGGAAAGCTGGCTCAATGTCTGCACCAGATAGGATGGATCGATCTGGCGCAGGGTTCGAACCTCGGTCACCCATTCAGAAGTGGCATCGGCTGTATCCAGGTCATGAATAATGCCTTCCAGCATTTTCATAGAGGCGGAGGTGTCCCGGATAATAAGTGAGTTCGAGTTGGTATCATAAGTCACCAGCCCTCGCGGAGATTTGAGAGCCATCAGGGGTGAATAAACACTGTAAGCCGGGGCCGATTTGAGCGGAATGATCCGCGAGATCAAATCCCCTGAATCCTCGATATCCAGCTTGGCGGCTAGGTCCTTGATCTTTTCGAGATCACTGGGCTGAGCGAGCACAAGCAGGACATTGATGCGGTCATCGGCCACGATCTGGGCAGAAGCGCCCCCCTTGGCGATCGAGGGCATCATGATTCTGAGGCTGCTGGCCACTGTCGATGCGATGGCATTCTCGATCCTGATAAAGACCGGCTCCTGGCCCTGCCACTGGAGTTTATCGAGTTCTTCGGCCATGCGCAGGATATCATCCACATCGGCAGAGCGTCCGATCACAATGACCGACTGGGTGGATGGTTCGACAATCACCTGTAGGCGGGAGCGTGTTTGAGTTCCCTTTGCAGCCGCCAGCTGGGAGGCATAGGTCGACAGCGGATTGTAGATCGCATAAACATTCGGTGTTTTCATCTGGAGAACCTTGACAATCAGGTTCTCACGGCTTTCAGCGGTGTCGAACTTCTCGATGAATGGGAGCACACGGTTGATGCTTTCCGTGCTGTCAAGGATCAGGACACTGTTGGTGCGGTAATCGGGAATCATCTTCCCGGCTTCGGAGAGAAGAGGCTGAAGCGAAGAAGCGATCATGGAAGCTTCGGCGTTCTCCAGCTTGACCAGGCGATTTCCAAGGGTATCCACAGCAGACACATCCAATGCCTTAACAAGATCAAGAACCTTGGTGGTGTCATCCGGTGAGGCAGCGACAATCAGCAGGTTCAACCTGGTATCAGGCAGAATCTTCGGAGGATTCTGGCGGCTGGTGAGATCCGGCAGCAGGCTGCTGAGGCGGCTGGCAAGCATATCCGCTCGCGAATTTTTGAGCGAGATGAAGGTTGGTTTGGCATCGGCCAGTGCGACCTTGTCGAGCTTCTTGGCCAGTTCGATGAGTTCCTTCACCTCATTCCGGTCGCCCATCAGGATCAGATTGGAGGTGTAGGGGTCATATTGAACCAATGATTTGGTTCGTGATTTCCCCTTTTTGGCGGCCAGGCGGGAGGCATATTCGGTAATGGTATAATACAGGTAATAAATCGAGGCCGATTCGGACTTGAATATTTCAAGCACCATATCCTCGGTGCCCTCAGCGCTGTCGAGCTGCTCGATAAACGGCATCAATCGCTGGACATTGGCAGTGCTGTCGAGAATGATGAGGCTGTTGGAGCGATAATCCGGCAGGACTTTCCCTGCGCCTGTGATCAGCTGGGAAATGGTTGAGTAGAGGTAAGATACCTCAGCATTTTCAAGTTTGATGATCTTTGGAGAAATCTCATCCCCACCCTGTGCATCCAGCCCCTTGATGATTTCAGTGACACGTGTGGCATCTCCCGGTGAAGCGGCGATCAGCAGGCTGTTTAAGCGTGCATCCGGAATGATAACCGGCGGATTCTGCTTATTGGTGATGGTCGGCAGCAGCTGAAACAGCTGGCTGTACACCTGGGTGGCCTGGGCATTTTTCAGCTGGATGATCTGGGGTTTGGTGTCGGCCAGCGCCACATGGTCGAGTTTCTCTGCCACACTGATGAGTTCCTTGACATCCTCCTTCTTGCCGAAGAAAAGGATCGATGAGGATGTCGGTTCGAAAATGACACGGGCCTTGGTTTTCGGCTTTCCGCGGAACTGAGCCAGCTGGGTCGAAAATTCATTCAGAGCGTTATAAGCATAATAAGGATTGGCGCTCTTGAGATTTTTAACCTCGAGAATAATGTCCTGGCCTTCGATCGGCTGGTCCAGTTCCTTGATATATCCGACCATTTTCTCGATCGAGGCTGATGTATCACGGATCAGAATGCGGCTGGCAGTGTCATCGGGATACATGATCCCGGAGCTGGAGGGAATCAGGGTTCGAATGGCGTTGGATATGGTGGTCGGGATGGAGTTCTCGATCGGAACCATGCGCAGCACTTTCTGCTCGGCCCCTTCCTGATCGAGAATTCGAATCCAGTTCCGGATCAGGGCCTCATCTTCAGGGCGGGCAGAGATCACCAATGCATCCAGGCGGGGAATTTGAAGGATCCCTGGGCTGGATTCTGGCGGGAAAGTCATGACTATCCACTGGCTGAGATCGGCATAGAGCTGCGTGACTGTGGTCTGTTCGGGATAGACAATGAGAGGTTTCTGGCCACGGCGGGTATTCTGCTCGACCGCTTTCATGATCTGGGTGACATAAGCAAGCTGGGTGGCCGGGCCGCGCAGGGTTATCGAGCGGGTGAGGGGATTGACCTGGTAGGTCACATTCGGTTTGTCTCCCCTTTTTCCTTCCAGAGCGACACGCCGTGCCAGGTATTCCGAAGCGGCGGAGATCAGATCGGCCGGCTGTGCAACACCGAGAGGAAATTCCTGAAGGGTGATGTTGGTGGTCTGGGAGCGTGGAACATCGATCTCACTCAGAACAGTTGTGAGGGCGGTGATCTCCTCCTGAGGGCCTGTCATCACCAGGTTCCCATTGAGCGGATCGACCCGGTAAGTGGTGACCGGCTCATACTGGGGGCGGCCGATATCCACGAAATGCTGTTTGAGCCTTTCTCTGGCCAGGGGAATCACCTCTTCGGCGGTGCCATAGCTGATGACACGGCTGGAGACCACCAGGGGGCGGTCCAGGTTTTCGAGAATCGGAAAGAGCAGATCAAGCTCCTCAGGAGGCCCTTTGATGATGATCACGGAAGGATTGAATTCTTCCCGCTTCCAGGTGATGGTGGGCTTATAGCCCGGGAAACCATTCTCCGCTTTTTTAGCCACGAGGCGCTCAATCGCCGCCGGGATCAGGGTATCGGGGGTGTTGTTGAAGAACTGACGGGTGCGTTCGATCAACGGCTTGTCGATCTGATCCAGATATTTCACCAGCAGTGCAAGCTCCTCCTGGGGGCCGCGCAGGTGGATAATCGAAGGGTCGAGTGGATCCTGTTTCCAGGACAGGGAGTGGCGGTAGTTGGGTTGCCCTTCCTCCTCATACTGCCTGAGGACCAGTTCCAGGGCGCGCGCAAACCCCTCGGCTGGAGCCAGGGTGTGAAACCGCCGATCCTGCACAGCAATCGGCTTATCGAGCTGATCGAGGATGGGCATCAGCAGATCCAGCTCGGTTGCCGGCGCTTTGAGGATCACCTGGCTGGGGTTCAGTTCATCTTTTTTCCACTCAGTCAGGGGTTGATATCCAGCCTGCCCGGCATCAGCCAGCTTTTGGACAACGATTTCAAGGGCTTCCGGAATGACTTCCTCAGGCGCGGTGTCGTAAAAACGCCGTATGCGCTCGGTGGTCGGGGTGTCGAGGCGTTCGAGCAGCGCCGAGAGGCGGGTTAATTCTTCCGCAGGAGCTTTGATATTGACCAGCGAGGGATTCAACGGATCCTTTTTCCATGTGACCGAAGGAATATAACCTGGACGGCCTTCATCGGCGTACTGCCTGACCAGCAGATCCAGCGCACGGGGGAAAACTTCTTCCGGTGTCCGGTTGTTGAATATGCGCTGCTGGACTGACAACGGCTTATCCAGCAGATCCAGGATGGGAAACAGGCTGTCGAGTTCCGCCGGAGGGCCTTTGATGACCAGAATGGAAGGATTGAACTCTTCCCGTTTCCAGGTAATCGAAGCGCGGTAGTCTTTCAGCCCTTCATCTTCGAATTTACGCACCATTCGTTCGATGGCAGCCGGAATGAAGACCTCCGGGGTGGCGCTGTAAATCGGGCGTGTCCTTTCGACCAGAGGTTTGTCGAGCTGGTCCAGGATCACCATCAGACGAGAGAGTTCCTCCGCGGGGCCTTTGATGATGATGTTGATCGGATTGAGGGGATCCCTGCGCCAGGTGATGGAGTGCCTGAATTTGGGAATCCCATCATGGTGATACTGGTCGACCAGCAGATTCAGGGCTTCCGGGAAAATTTCTTCCGGTTTCCGGAAGAAACGGCGGTTCTGAGTTGTGCTGGGTTTATCGATCTGGTCCAGGATCGGGAACAGGCGGTCGAGCTCTTCAGATGGCCCACGGAAGAGGATCATGGAGGGATTGAAGGGGTCGTGCTTCCAGGTTATGGAATGCCTGAAACCGGGACGGCCCTCGGCTGCATAGTCCTGGTTCAGCAGGCTCAGTGCATCTTTGATGAATATATCGGGATCGGCGTAGTTGACCTTCCGGCTGCGGCTCGTGACAGGTTTATCGAGCTCATTGAGGACCGCTTCCAAGGCATCCAGTTCATAATCGGGGCCGCGCATGATGATTTCGCGGGTTAACGGTTCGTAGTTCAAAGAGGTTCGTGGTGCATCACCGACCGTACCTCCAACAAGAACCAGGCGGCGCAGGAAGGCTTCAGCGGATTTCAGCAGCTCCTGTGCATTAACATGGTTCACTGCCCGCCGCCGGGTCTCGAGCGGCCGTTCCCGTCTTGGGCCGGAATCCAGGCGATCGAGAACAGTTCCCAGAACTTCCAGTTCCCGTGCCGGTCCCCGCATGACCAGCGTGTTCAGGCTGGGGTCGACCCGTATGACAGTTTCAGGAGTCACGGAACCGTTCAGTGTCGCATAGGTTTTCAGGAATTGCTGGCAGGGTTCCAGTAAGGCTGTTGCAGAGGCATTCCGTATGGCACGGGCCTGGGTCTGGATCTCCTGGTGGGGTTCCTTGTCCACCATATCGACCAGCTCGGAGAGGCGCTGGACGTAGGAACGTGTATCTGTGTAGAAAAGAGAATTGCTCCCCTCATCATAGGTGAGGGCATCTCCATCACGAACCATTGGCTTCAGGAGATCGACCAGGCTTTTCACCTTGCTGAAACGAAGCCGCCGGGTGTAGGTCATGATTTCTTCAGTCCCGGGAGCCAGCTCCTTCTCGGAGACAATCGGAATCTGGCTTTCCCGTGCATCCGCCAGAGGCATGACCATAATCAGGTCGCCGGTATCGACTACGGCAATCCCCATGGTTGACAGAATTTTGTAGAGCAGTTTGAGATTCTCCGCATCTGTCTGAGCACGCGGATTGATGAGGGTGACTTTTTTGTCGATGCCACCGCTGCTGATAATGGGTTTCCCGGTTTTGTCCGAAATATACTTCAAGACGACTGCCATTTCGGCATCCTTGAAGTTGAGGGGGCTTTTAGCCGGTTCAGCGGGAGGCGCCGGGGTTGAAGATGGATTCGACTCCACAGCTGGAGCTGTGGCCACAGCAGGACTCGCCGAAGGTGCAGGAGCTGCTCCTCCGCTCGCACCGGATGCCACAGGAGCAGCCGGTTGAGTGAGCGTCAGCGGCGCCGGAGGTTCAGGGGGCGCGGCGGTTATCTGCGCCCAGAGTCCGGACGCAATAAGAGTGTGGGCAATTATTGCCCCAATGAGCACATGGGTCCTCATACATCCCTCTGCATTCCTGGTCCGCGGCTGTCCCTAACAAACCGCTGGCTGGACCGAAGCATAGCCCCCTGGTCACGTTTCGGTTTCCCCAGCCCCTCCGAAACGTGCCTGGATCAGGCCTGCAAAGGATTCCAGGTCGGCGTGAAGCTCACGCGATGATCTGGCTTAACCCGTTAATCAACTCCTCATGGCCCCGGGTGCATCGGAATTTCCCGGGATTTGCTTGATCCATCCTCACGGATGGTTACAGATTCAATATCGATCTTCTCGATCAGGGCGCTGCCAACCCGATCCCCGGCCTTCAGCTCCTGCCCGTTGATCACCGCCTTGTTGTCGAAGATGGCGCTGAGTTTGTAGTCAGGCTGCGGGCGGTAAAAGAATGTCGAAGAAATGGCTCTCCCTTCTGCCTCGACCTTCCCATTCTTTTTATTTTGTGCTTGAGCCGCCCCATCAGCGAGTGTCGATTGTACCCTGTCCGACAAGTTCTGCCAGCTTCGCACGGACTGATAGAGTGTCAACCCCTGCCACATCAGGAACACAGCCAAAATGATCAGCGCGATTGTCCAGCCCCATGCCTTGACCAGCTCCAGCCAGGCTTCTCTGGTTTGAGGAAGGTTATTCATTTCCGTCCTCCCTCAGCCGGTGCAAAATAGGCTCTCAGGGACAGGTTCGCCGAAATATTTTCGGAGGCTTCGGCAGGTTTCATATCCCAGTTTTCCAGGCAGATGAGGTATTCCCCCTTCTGGATTTCGTCTACAAATTTGACCAGGGCATTCAGATTGGAGGTGCTTGAAAAACGGTAGTTAATTGTCTGGAAGCGGCGGCCTTTTTTAGGGGCTGTCGCGGTCAATGCAGGGAAATTCAGCCCTGAGGCTCGCGCCACTTTATCGATATGGGTCATCACCCGGGCGGAATCATCCGTGGAGGGGAGAAAAAACTTCCCGATATTCATATTCTTTTTCAATTTGGAAACCGACATCAGGCTGGTATTCAACCGGGAGGAAGAGGCATCGAGTGAGGCATAGAAATCCGCCGGAGAATCTCCCGCCCCACCAGTCGATTTTGACAGGAGATATAGGCCAAAAATGACGGCAACCCCGAGGGTCACGCCCAGCAGAACAGTCTCTCTCTGTGATACTTCCATTCCGAGGATGGTCATGTCTGGTTGGCCTTTTCGCGTTTCTTTCGCGGTCGGTCAGCCCGGTTCCGTGCTTTGGCGGCCTGTTTCTCTGCCTGGTCCGGTTTTTCCTTCAGTTTCGAATCGCTGGCAGGAGGCTTATCAACCCCCACCGGAACTTTGCTTGGGTCGACCAGAAATTTCGAGACCTGTCCCGGTTTGAAATCGGCTAAGAGCTGGAAAGAGAGTTGTTTATCCGATTTTTCGGTTTTTATAATCCTGACATTATCCAGATATCCTGTTTTCTTCAGAAAATTCACCAGATTGAAGACCCCATCCTGATCGGAAGTGATCCCATCCACACGAATTCCAGCCCCCTGGCTGAAAGAAAAATCCTTGAATGTAGTCTGGGGTGAAATTTCCTGGGAAAGTTGCAGCCAGACACTTCCCCAGTCCGAACGGACTTTGGAAAGGTCGGAAAGGGCTTCCTTTTCCATATCCAGAAGCCCCTGCTGATCGCGAATCGAACCGAGGGCGACTTGAAGGTCATTCATAAAACGCTGGCCGACACGCCCGGAAGCCCACCACAGAGAAAGGCATGTCATCAGGGCCACAACCACAGCCACTGCCTGCCAGGGGATTTCCACGCCTGTGGCAACTCTTTTGAATTCAACTCTTGGTTTCTGGGCTTCGATATCACCAAAAAGTATCCCGGGTTCCCTTCCCTCCAGGCGCAAACGCCTGAGCGCAAGCAGGCTGACCGGAATGGGCTGCTGTTCAGGCACATTGAGAAAGTTGTCTGAATTCAGAAGGTTTTCCGAATTGGGGGGAAGCAGGTCCGGAAGAGCCTCGATTCGTTTCTGAAGGCGCCTCGAGGTGAAGATCGAGAGGATCGATTTACTTTCATCTCGTGACTGGAAGGGCCTGCGCAGATCGGCCAGCAGATCCTCCCAGGGTTCCCCCGGTTCACGAACAAAGGCAAGGAGGGAGCTCATTCCCTGCTCATTGCCCCGGATCAGTGTTGCACGGCGTTCACCCCACACAGTCAGCAGATCGATATCCGAGCCGCGCATGGCCGCCATTTCGAGCCACAGGTGGGGGCCTTCCGGGATCCTTCCGGCAATGTCGATTTTCCGCTCACGAATCGCCTCTTCCCAGTCGGTATAGAGGCTGATGGGGGTGGCGACCACATCGACGATAGTCGAATTGCTGGTTTCATCGACCTGGGTCCGATAGGTCCAGTACATCTGGCTGAGCGGCAGAGGCAAATCTTCCTCGATGGCCAGCGGGATGGCCTGGCTGATAACCTTCAAGTCGGTTCCGGGGATGGTAATCCGGCGGTGCGCGCACTCCGCTGCGCCAGCAATGAGCCAGATGCGTTTCAGCTTCATGTGCAGGCGGACAGTGCGGGCAATCCACTGATCGAGCGCAGCGGCATGGCTGTAGGAAGAAGTCATGCGGCCGGAAGCGAGCGCTTCTGACCTGGACTGCCAGACCAGCCATTCCGCTCCATCCGCACCAACCCGGATTGCCGCTTCTGAAGTTTTTCGGACCATTAACGCATCACCCGGTAATAAAGAAATTTTGGGCTGGTTCCGCTTCGATCGATCACAGCCAGAATCGAGGCATAGGCATTGCTCTCCGAGAGGTAACCCACCGCACGCGCCTCGAATATGGAAGATCGAACAGTCAGAAGCGGATACATCCGTGAGAATCTATCAAGATTCATCGCATCAAGCGAGAGAAGCTCTCCCGCCGATGAAAATGACTGAAGATCACCGCCCCGGTGCTCGAGTATTTCATCGGCGATTCGACGGTTCATTCCGGGCAGGCACATCAGGACTTCGCGCGGGGCGGTATTGATATTGATCATTCCAGGCAGGTTTTCATCATCAACTGTGGTGATCTCATCACAGATTTTAATAAATTCTTCTTCAGTTAAAATCGCATCGGCTGCCGGCTGCTTTTTTTTGTTTTTTCCCCCTCCGCCGGTTTTTTTTCTGCCAGCCCCTTTATCCGAGCTTTTGTCTCCTTCATCGGTGGATTCATCCTCACCGTCGGATTGTTTGTCCGAGTCGGATTGTGAGCCACTGGAGGATTTTCCTTCTGATGAACTGTCCTCCGAGGAGCTCTTTTCAGAATCGGTCGAGCTGGCCTTTTGAGACTTTTCAGCTCCAGCCAGGAGGTCCACCGCCGATTCAAATTTGGTTTTTGACCGCTGGTCGATGATCTTGCGGATTTTCTCTTCGCTGATATGGGACATCAGGCGCTGCTTGAGTGTGTTTTCATCCGCTGTGTTGATGTTGATCCGTTTTTCCCCGGCAGCATTCACATTGCGGTCGGATGAATACACGGTTATATACGGGAGCAATCCTCGATCCAGTTTGCCATCCTGGTTATCCGGGGGATCATTCTTATCGCCATCATTTTCTGCGGGCTGGAGAATGCCATCGCGATTGGCATCTTCACCCAGGACCACCCTGGGATTGAAACCTTTCACTTGAAGGAGTTCCCCGACAGAGAGAAGCGGGCCATTGCGCGGGGAATAAGCCGGTGACAGGTCACTGTAGTAATCCTCTTCAGCGCCACCCCCGCGTGTCACCTGGCTGTCGGTGTCACGCCAGTCGATCAGCGCCGCGGCCCGGGCGGAAGTCATCCTGGGAAGTTTCTCAAGCATTTCCCGGGTGGCTGTATTCAGGTTCAATTTTGAACATTCATCTCTCAAGCCGAACCTTGTGCCGCCTTCTTCGGAATAGACATCATCGGTGTAGATCTGGAAAAGCCCTTTGCCCAGAGTGGCCTGCTCGAAAAGTTTGCCTCCGCCGGCCCAGTCGCCGGACAGATCGAAGCTGCCTTTGGAGGATTCCAGGTTCAGATCGGTATAAGCCAGATAGAGGGCGCTTTCAGCCAGGAGCTCCGCCTGGAGTTTTTCCAGATCATTACGGTTGGTCAGAAACTCGATGGTGGAAAGGTGGTAGTAGCTGGTCCCAAGGATAGAGAGGACCACCATGACCCACAGGACAATCAGAAGGATCAGGCCATTGCGGCCGGAGTCTGAGCGGGTCATGGCAGGGCTTCCTCAGCGAAGTCAGAGGATGAGGCTTTCCCGATTCCACGTGCAATCCACGCAGTGGTGGAGAGGGACTCAAAACGGTTCGGGGTCAATGCATCGCGGGTCGGGCCGACATACAGGATAATCCTCAAGGCCAGGGGGAGATCGGTCGATGAATCCCATTCCTCCAGCCACTTGGACCCATCGAAGCAGTAAATCTGCATCCCGATCACACGCGGGCCGATGAGGTGGACCGAGCCTCCTTCGAGGGGCTTGTTGTCCGGTGGAGATTGAGAGCGCCGCACCAGCCATCGAGCCGGGGATTCGTCATCGCGATCGATGTAATACTCCACCTCGGAAAGGTCACTCTGCGGGCGGTTTGCCCATTGAGCCTGAGAGGTGGCGGCGGTGAACAGAAGACGGTCATTGGGAATCGGAAAGTTATCGAGGTTCTCAAGGTCAATTTCATCATTTTCAACACGGAACCGGAACGCCTCATGCCCTGTCTCAGCACAACGCAGATCTTCAACAATGCGCCCCAGGGAGCGCGACAGAACCGAACGAATCTCCGAACGATAAGAGTTCAGGCTGTAGGAGGTCAGACCGGAAAAAAAGGCAGTATAAGCGGCTCCCAGGATCAGAGAGGTGGCCACCATGGAAATCACCAGTTCCAGGAGGGTAAAACCGGCACAGGAGAACAGGGAGGATCTATTCGGTTTTCTCATAATACTGGAGCGTGTAGAGGTTGATCCCCTCCGGCTTCTCCTCATCCCCCCACTGGATATTGATCGAAACCGCATACAGCTGATCCCAGTCTGTGGTGGTGAAATCGATTTTGAAACGGTAATCGGTGCCGGCGAACTGCCCCTCTGTTTCTTCACTTTCCGGATTGAGGGTCTGGTTTCGAACACGCGCAATGACATTGCGCGCCAGCAGGGAGGCTTCGGTGCGCCTTTCGATCAGGCGGTGGGCTTCATTCATCCCATTGAATGAAACCAGCACTCCCGAAATCGCCACAGAAAGAATCGTGATCGCCATAACCACTTCGAAAAGGGTGAAGGCTTTCCGTTTCCGATAAGGTTTCGGAGGACTCGTGTTATTTTTTGAATTCCGGATCATACACATCGAAAATTTCCTCTGTGTAACGCGGGACAATGACACTGGTGCCGATCGCTCCAATAATGGCGATGGTGTAGATATCATTTTGTGTGCGGGATTCCCCGCTGGCGGATTCGACAGACGGGGTGGCATCCCCCACTGTCAGGTAGATGAAGGTATCCTGGGTAGTGCCATCGGGTTCATAAACCAGGACCGATTTCCGTTCTTCCATGGCTTCTTCTTCAGTCTGTTCTTCCGGGTCGGCATCCTTCGAACGGGACGATGACTTTCGTGCCTGGGAGGGATCCCCCTCTTCATCATCCCGGATGACCGGATAGAAAACCTGATCGATCCGAACACCTTTCGGAAGAGTCCCGGAAAGGCCGACCGGCCAGTTCTTTTTGTTATAGGTCCCGGGTTCCGCCATGGGATTTTCTTCGACCATCAGATCGATGCGGGAGGCCTCACGGTCCAGCCCCAGCCGGGTTCTCCGCCCGGTGGTGACCGCCATGCTGCGCGCATAGTTGCAGGCTGAAGCGGTTACCTGGGAAGCAGCTGCGAGGTCTCGATCTTTTTTCATCGAACGCAGAGAGGGGGCCGCCATTCCGATCATCAGGGCCAGAATGAACAGGACCAGCATCAATTCGAGCAGGGTGAATGCCCGCATGGCGGATGGCCTCCTCAATGGGCCAGCTGCCCCATCTTCATCATCGGGAGGGCGAGGGCCATGACGATAAAGAGCACAACGATCGCCATGACTCCGATGATGATCGGCTCCATCAGGCTGATGAAATTTTTGGTCGCATAGCGAACCTCGAGGCTGTAGGCATTCGCCACCTGGGCGAACATGGCCTCCAGCTCGCCGGATTCCTCACCGACACGGACCATCTGGGTGAACAGGATCGGAAAGACATTCGCCTGGGCCAGGGGTTTGGAAATTCCCTGCCCTTTCTGAACTTTGTCACATACCTCGAAAAGTGCCCGTTGAACCACCGCATCTCCGACAGTGGCGGCCACCAGGCGAAGGGCATCCAGCGCGGGAACGCCACTCTGGAGCAGGCTTGCCATGGTCTGGGCGATGCGTGTCACCCCTACCTTTTTGATGAAGATGCCGAGAGCGGGCATGGCGCGCAGGAAGCGGTACCATTTATACCGGCCGTCTTCGGTGGAGAGCCACCATTTCATCAGGGCGAAAAGGCCGCCCAGGATGATCGGGATCACCCAGCCACGGGTGGAAAGAAAATCCCCGGCTCCGATCAGAAGGCGTGTCGGGAGCGGGAGGATCTGGCCGCTCTCCAGGAAAACCTTGGTCATTCGGGGCATGACGAAAACCAGGATGAAGGTGACCGAAAGGACCGCCATGCAGACGATGGCGGCTGGATAATACATGGCCGAACGGACCTCGGCATTGAGCGCATAATTGGCTTCAAGGAACTCCGCCAGCTGGGCCATCACCCGGTCGAGGACACCCCCCTCTTCACCCATGCGGACAGTGTTGACATACAGAGGAGGAAAAACACCCGGGTGTTCACGCATGGCATCGGCCATCGATGCGCCACCTTCGATGGCTTCACGAACCTCTGTCAGAACCTCGCGGAGGACTTCGCTCTCAGACTGGCTGGATATGATTGCAAGAGCCTGGGTGAGCGGGATGTTGGCTTTGAGCACCGAGTTCATCTGGTGGGTGAACATCACCAGCTCACGGGTTTTAATCTTGCGCTTCTTGCGCGAGGGCCGTGCAGCACGCCGCGGGGAGGCTTCTATCAGGGTCTCCCCGACTTCAACCGGGATTAACCCCTGGCTGCGCAGCTGGCGCAAAGCCCCGCCGCGATCCGAGGCATCCATCGCACCGGTGGTTTCCTTGCCCTCGGGGTTGATAGCTTTATATTGATATATCGGCATGGCAATTCCGGGCTGGAAAAGATCGAGATCCGGTGAAGGAGTCAATCCTCCTCAGCGACTCTCAAAACCTCTTCCATCGTGGTGATCCCCTGGGTGACTTTTTTCCAGCCATCTTCACGGAAGGAGTTGGCCCCGGCAGTCTGCATGATCATGCTGGCTGAGGGGCGGGAGATGATCATTTCGCGCAGGTCATCATTGAGGATAATGATTTCGTAGATGCCGATCCGGCCTTTGTATCCGGTTCCTCCGCAAATTTCACAGCCGGCGCCGCGGTAGCATTTGGTTGAATCGGCATGCTGCCAGCGGGAAACCAGTTTCTCTTCGGCGCTGGGTTCATATTCAATCCGGCACCCCCGGCAGATGCGCCGCACCAGGCGTTGCGCAAGAATTCCATTGAGGGATGAGGAGATCAGGAACGGGTCGATGCCCATATCGAGAAGACGCGGAATCGCGCCTGCGGCAGTATTCGTGTGCAGGGTGCTGAAAACCAGGTGGCCGGTCAGGGCGGAGCGAATCGAAATTTCGGCTGTTTCACCATCGCGGATCTCACCCACCATGATCACATCCGGATCCTGGCGCATGATCGACCGCAAACCAGTGGCGAAAGTAAGGCCTCGCTTCTGGTTCACCTGGATCTGGCAGACTCCGGGCAGGTGATACTCGACAGGATCTTCGACTGTGATGATTTTCAGTGAAGGAGAAAAAATCTGAATCAGCGCGGTGTATAAGGTTGTGGTCTTCCCTGAGCCGGTCGGCCCGGTCACCAGGAAGATGCCATGAGGCCGTCGTATGACCTCATCGAACTTGCTGCGATCCTCCTCCGCCATCCCGAGTTCCTGGATATCGAGGATCAGGCTGCTTTTATCGAGAATGCGCAGAACCACGCTTTCCCCATAAACAGTCGGACAACAGGAGACACGCAGGTCGATCTGTCTTCCTTCCAGCGACAGGCGGATATGGCCATCCTGGGGAACAAACCGTTCTGCGATATTCATGCCGGCCATGATCTTGATGCGCGAAGTGATGGCCAGGCGGAGGTGTTTGGGAGGTGGAGGCATCTCCTTGAGCATCCCATCGAGGC